>Ga0247688_1000185_pt1 | contig 25502 bp, 3 predicted proteins | sample CNK29_metaG_FD_182718 | JGI IMG/M metagenome (GOLD analysis project Ga0247688, IMG submission 182718) | Soil microbial communities from Purdue University Martell Research Forest, Indiana, United States - CNK29 | ecosystem: Environmental > Terrestrial > Soil > Temperate forest > Bulk soil | place... | reverse complement strand
GCGTGGTTATCTGCACCCCCGTACCGCCGACATACAACTCGCCCCTGATTCCTGCAGGCACAGGCTGCATGCGGTGGTCGAGCATGTAAACAGACAGATCCGGCAATGGTGTTCCGATACGGCTGCCGTGGGCGCTGTACGTATCGGCGATGCTGACCGGGCGGTAGGTAACATGCACGGTGGTCTCCGTAATGCCGTACATGTTCACTAATTGCGGGCGCTGGTCTCCGTGACACACGAACCAGCCTTGCAGGTCTCTCTGGTCCAGAGCTTCACCGCCGAAGATGACCAGGCGCAAGCTCAGTCGAGATATGGAGTGCAGGTGTTCGTCCACTCGCATCAGTTGGCGGAAAGCGGAAGGCGTCTGGTTGAGCACCGTCACCCTTTTCCTTGCCAACAGCCGGTAGAACTCTTCCGGAGAGCGGCTCACAGCCTGCGGGACGATTACCAAGTGTCCCCCGTAAAGAAGTGCGCCCCATATCTCCCACACGGAAAAATCAAACCCACTGGAATGAAATTGCGTCCACACGTCACGTTCGCAAAAACCGTAAGCAGCCTGGGTGGCGGTAAACAATCTAGTCACGTTGCCGTGTGTCACCAAAACTCCCTTCGGCGTCCCGGTCGAGCCGGAGGTGTAGATGACATAAGCCGCATTTTCCGGGAGAACACTGCTGCAAGGATTCTCCGCACACTGTCTGGCCAGCGCCGCCTGCTGCTCTTCAAGACAGATGACAGTTGCCTCTGTAGCAGGCCACTGTTGTTGTAGACGGGCGTCAGTGACGACAACCAACGCCCGCGTGTCCTCGATGATGAAGGCTGCGCGTTGCGCCGGAGTCGAGGCATCGAGTGGCACGTATGCACCGCCCGCTTTGAGCACAGCGAGCATGGCGACAATCATCTCGATGGAGCGCTGCAGATGAAGAACAACGAGTTTTTCCGGCCCAACGCCGTATGCCTGAAGCAGGTGGGCCAGTTGATTGGCGCGCCGGTTCAATTCGGCGTAGGAGAAGGCTTGATCTCCGGTAGATACAGAAATTGACTGGGGCGCATTCCCGGCGCGAAGCTCAAAGAGTTGATGCAAGCATGGTCCCGGTCCTGGTGGAGTCGGGGAGGGGCTGATTCTAGTGCGGCCGAGTTCGAGTGTTTCGAGTCGCTCTGCTTCGGTCAGAAGAGAGACGGCAGATAGTCTTTGCTCTTCGTCTGTCGTGAGCCGCACAAGAATCGTCCGCAGGTGTGCGAGCATGCGCCGGATTGCCTGCTCGTCATAGAGGCGCCGGTCGTACGCGATGCGTAAAGATAATTCTCTTCCCGGCACGATCACTACGGTTAACGGATAGTTCGTCTGCTCGATGGCCGTCACGTCCTTGATCTCGAGTCCTGTCTCGGTCGCCGGCAGCTCGCTTAGGCCCGCGGCCACGGGATAGTTTTCAACGACCAGGATGCTGTCGAACAGCTTCATTCCGCGCTCTTGTCCGCTCCACCGTTGAACCTGTATCAGGCTGCTATACTCATACAACTGCTGCCCGGCCTGTATCTCCTGAACGTACTCCAACCAATCGCCGACCGCGTCTTCTTCCCTAATCTCTACACGCACCGGCAGGGTGTTAATGAATAGGCCGACCATCTGGTCCAATCCCTCGAGAGGCATCGACCGTCCTGAAAGGGTCGTGCCGAAGAGCACTTCGGGTTCGCCGCTGTAGCGGCTGACGAGCAGGGCCCAGGCCCCGAGTGCCAGGGTGTTGAGGGTCAGGCGGTGCGACCGGACGTACTCAGCAATCTGCTCTGTTGCCCTTTTATTAATGTCTAGGTGTTCTTCTCCGTAGGCAGTTCCTTCGTCTTTGCACTCGCTCTCTCGTTCGACTCCTAAACCTGTCGCCGCTCCAAATCCTTTGAGAACTCCCTGCCAGTACTGCTTCGCTTTCGCTTGATCCTGCCGTCGCAACCACTCTATGTGATCTCGATAAGGCCGCCTCGCTTTCAGTCGCGCCTCACGCCCGCGCGTCTTTTCGAGATAGCAAGCGAACAACTCCTCGAGCACAGCCGCTCGACTCCATCCATCCAGGAGCAGATGATGATGGCTCCAGATAAACTGGGATGTGCGTTCTCCCGTCCTGATCAGCGCGAGATGCATCAGCGGCGCTGCACCAAACTTGAATTCACTTCTCCGTCTTTCTTCCAGGTATCTCTTCAAACGTTGCCGCTGTTCATCCCGCTCGAGCTGTCGCCAATCATCCCTCTCTATTTTCAGCTCTACCCGGCGTTGGACCACCTGCAAAGGCTCGGTCATGCCCTCCCAGGCTATCCAGGTACGCAAAATCGCGTGCCGTTGGACCACCGCAGCCCACGCCCGCTCGAAAGCATCAACATCCAAATCCCCTTCCAGCTCACAGCTCAACTGCGTCACATAGACGCCGGAGTCCGGCTCACTCAAGCTATGAAAGAGCATCCCCTGCTGCACTGGTGAGAGCGGGTAGATGTCTTCGATCTGCCGGTTTGCGGCACTCAACTTATCCAACGCTTCCTGGTTCAACCCGGCGAGCGGGAAATCTGAAGGCGTATAACTGCCCGCTTCGACTGAACGGCAGTGTGCGATGAGGGACTGCAAAGCCTCGACGAATCCCGCGGCCAGTTGATCGATCGTTTCCCGGCGATGAATGTTTTCGCTGTAACTGAAGGACAGTTGCAGCCGGCCCTCGCTTATCCATCCGTTGATCTCGAGCGGGTGCTCGCGCCTCGCTCGCGGACTGCGAGTTGGTCCGACCGGCCACTGGCTCAATCTGAACAACCCTGTCTCATTTGTAAATTGGTCCAGTTGGCCCAGGTAGTTAAAGGCCACCGCCGCTCGTGGGAGCCTTCGCAGTTGACGTTCAATCTCTCCATCGCTCAGATACCGGAGCACTCCATAGCCGATTCCCCGGCGCGGTATTTTCCGCAACTGCTCCTTGATATTTTTCAATGCTAATCCTGGCCGTGAGACATCTTCGACTTCCAGTAACACGGGGAAGATAGTGGTGAACCAACCAACTGTCCGCGTGACGTCCAGGTCATCGAAGAGTTGCTCGCGCCCGTGTCCTTCTAGGTCGAGCAGCAAACTGCTCTGTCCGCTCCATCGCGCGTAAGCCATCAAGAGCGCCGTGAGCAAGACGTCGTTGATCTGAGTGAGGTAAGCGGCCGGAACTTCGTGGAGCAATGCGCGCGTTTCTTCGGTGCTGATCGAGATGGACACCTCGCGCTCGGAAGCGACGATGTTATCGCCGCCCGCATAATCCATAGGCAACGGCTGCGTGTCATGCACGTCCAGCCAGTAGCTCGCTTCGTGCTTCACATCCGCCGAGCGCGCGTACTCTTCGAGACGCAACGCCCACTGTTTGAATGCTGTAGTCTTGGCAGGAAGTTCCACCGTCTCGCCGAGACTCATCTGCCTGTAGACCGTCTCTAAATCTTCCAGCAAGATTCGCCACGACACCGCATCGACGATCAGGTGATGTGCGACAAGTAGTAGGTGCGCGGATCGCTCGCCGCCAGGACTGAAGTAGACGGCTCGCAAGAGCGGCGCCACCGGCAGATTCAAGCTTGACTGAACGGTAGCGTCCGTCGCTTCGACGGCGGAGATGTGTTCACTTTCCGGAAGAGATGACAGATCAACCTGTGACAGCACTTCACTCGCTGCGGGCTTGGAGTTGAACTGCCGCCATTCTTCCGCGGTGCACTCGAAGCGCAGACGTAAACCATCATGGTGCTTGAGCAGAACTTCTATCGTGTCTTTCAAGAGCGCCGCATCAAGCGGTTGCCCGGCCTCGAGCATTAACGCCTGGTTGTAATGATGTGCGTCTACAATCTCCTGCTCGAAGAACCAGCGCTGAATGGGACTGAGGGGAACCGGCCCTGTCACTACACCTTGTTCTGCCCGGACAGACTCGCCTGCGTCTGCGGCCGCAACCAACTGTGCGATTGTCTGATGTTGAAAAATTTGCTGCGGGGTAAACCGGAAGCCTGTCTTACGTGCTCGGGCGATGATCTGGATACTGAGAATGGAATCGCCGCCAAGCTCGAAAAAATTGTCGTGAACGCCGACCTGTGGGAGACTCAAAATCTGACACCAGATTTCCGCCAGCGCTTTCTCAGCCGGAGTCCGGGCGGCGACAAATTGCGTTTTCAGGCTCGGTCTTTCATGGTCACGTGCGGGTAGCGCCCGGCGATCGATCTTACCGCTAGGCGTGAGCGGCAACTCCTCCAGCGAGATAAACAACGCGGGAATCATGTAATCCGGTAGCTTCTCTTTGAGAAAGCTTCTCAACGCGCTGGCCGTCTCAGCCTGGCTCCTATTAAAAACGACGTATGCGATCAGACGCTTTTCAGCGGCATCGTCTTGCCTACCGATGACGACGGCCTGCTTCACAGCGGCGTGCCGGGCCAGCACTGTTTCGACCTCCGCCGTCTCGACGCGATACCCGCGTATCTTTACCTGTTCATCGGCGCGTCCGCGAAACTCTATGCGACCGTCGGCAAGGTAGCTCGCCAGATCGCCCGTTTTGTAGAGCCGCGCACCGGACTCGGCGCTGAAAGGATCCGGGATGAATCGCTCGGCAGTTAAATCCGCACGGTTCAGATAGCCCCGCGCCAGACCTGCGCCGCCGAGATAAATCTCTCCGGTAATGCCGGCAGGTACAGCACCCAATTTCCGATCCAGTATGTGAACCTGTGTGTTATAGATGGGCCGACCGATGGAAGGCTCTTGCCGCGTCTTACCAGTCTCTACTTCGCCCCAGGTCGCCACCACGGTGCTCTCTGTTGGACCATAATTATTCACCAGCTTGAAGGGGAACGGCGCTTCGGTTGTGCGCCGGAGCACGTCACCTCCCGTCAGCATGGTTCTCAAAGCAGACGACGGCGGCCAGGATTCCTGCAAGACTGCATGGGCCAGTGGCGTTGGCAGAAAGCTGATGGTGATTTGATTCTTCGCCAGCCATTGCACGAGCCTGGCGGGCGAGGCGAGCGTCCCGTCATCGACAAGGTATACGCTCGCGCCCGCTGCCAGGTAAGGCCAGATTTCCCAGACCGAAGCATCGAAGACCAACCGCGCCACCTGCGTCGCTCGATCCTTCGGGCCGATGCCATACGCGCTCTGGTGCCACTGCGATAGATTGACCACGCTCGCGTGTTGTACCTGCACACCTTTCGGCTTACCCGTAGAGCCTGACGTATAGATGACGTAGGCAAGGTTCTGCGAATCAACGGAGGTGTTCGGATTCTCCTCGTTGTGCTGTGCGATGTGGGGCCAGTCTGTGTCGAGGAAAACCAAAGCGCCCTCGAACGCCGGTAGAGGTTCCTTGAGGCTGGCCTGCGTTAACACCACCGCCGCGTTGGCATCGCTCAACATGAAGGCCAGGCGTTCCTTCGGATAAGTTGGATCGAGCGGAAGATAAGCTGCTCCCGTCTTAAGTATTCCCAGCAGTCCCACCACCATCTCGATCGATCTTTCCATGCAAACGGCGACAATGTTTTCCGGCCCGACACCCAAACCGCGCAGGTGGTGGGCCAACTGGTTGGCTTTGCTATTAAGTTCCCGGTAAGTGATCTGCTGCTCGTCAAAAACCAACGCGGGAGCGAGCGGCGAGAGTTCCACCTGAGACTCGAATAGTTGATGAAGGCAAAGCTCCTGCGAGTAACTCCGCTCGGTCTTGTTCCACCGGATGAATTGACGGCGCTCAGCCGCTGTCAAAAGCGGTAGCGCGGAAACGCCCTGTTGCGGATGCGCTGTCAAGCCTTCCAGTAGAGCGCTGAGATGCGCCGCCATTCTTTTGATAGTCGCCGCGCGGAAAAGATCTGTGCTGTATTCAAGGTAGCCAGTGAGGCCGTCCGGCTCTTCGCTCAAAGAGAGAGTGAGATCCAACTTGGCAGTAGCGTTATCAATCTGCATTGGAGTGAGATCCAGACCGGCAAGCTCCAATGTGGGCATCGGGGTGTTTTGAAAAACGAAGAACACATCGCAGAGCGGATTGCGGCTCAGGTCGCGCTCAGGTTGCAGTTCTTCCACTAGCTTCTCAAAAGGGAGATCCTGGTTGGTGTAAGCGGAGAGGGCGGCTCGGCGGACGCGCAGCAACAACTCTTCAAAGCTCGGGTCGCCGGAAAAATCTGTCCGCAGGACCAGCGTATTAACAAAACATCCGATCAGCCCTTCGGTTTCTTTGCGATTGCGGTTGGCGACGGGCGTTCCAACGACCACGTCCTTCTGTCCCGTGTATCTGTGAAGCAGCGTGCTAAAGGCCGCGAGCAAAGTCATGAAGAGAGTCGCGCCTTGCTGCCGGCTTAACTCTTTCAATCTACTGGTCAGCTCGGGCGGAAAAGAGAGCCATTCCTTATCGCCGCGAAAGCTGGACACCGGCGGGCGCGGACCATCTGTCGGGAGCGCCAGCACCGTGAGAGGTCCCGCGAGTTGTTCCTTCCAGTAAGAGAGTTGTTTTTGACATTCCTCACCTTGCAACCACTGCTGTTGCCAGGCGGCGAAATCCGCGTACTGAATTGGCAAGTCCGGCAGCGCGGAGCGAGTGCCCGTAACTAAAGCTTCGTACAGCGCCGCCACGTCGCGCAGAAGTACACCGAGCGACCATTCATCGGCGATGATGTGATGCATCATCAGCAACAACACATGGTCATCCGTATCCAGACTCAGAAGTTTGGCGCGCCATAAAGGTGTTTGTGAGAGATCGAATGGCGTCTGTGATTCTTCAAAAATAAACTTGTGGGCCAGCGCTTCACGCTCTTCCTCGGCCACGTTTTTCAAACTCACCACTGGCAGCGTTACGGCAAACTCCGGCGCGATGACCTGTGAGGGCTGTCCTTCAACCGTCACGAAACTCGTTCGCAAGATTTCGTGCCGTCGAGTAAGCTCCTTCAGGCTGACTTCCAGCGCGTCTATGTCGAGCACGCCTTTCAAGCGCATCGCCATCGGAATCAGATAGGAAGCGCTGCCGGGCACAAGCTGGTCCAGAAACCACAACCTGAGTTGCGAGAAGGAGAGCGGTGCGCGGCTTCGTTCCAAGCGTTGCTCAATATGCGTCGTATCAACCGCGCGCGCAGCTTTCCCCTTCAACCATCTTTCAAGCAGTTCTTGCCTCTGACCCGAAAGTTGGGCGCGTGTGTTCGGCAGATCTTCCCTCGACATCGCTGCTCCCTAGCTTAAGAGATTCTGCACCTCTTCATCCGTGAGGCCCTTCACCTTTTCGATTAGTATTTCTTCGACGGTCACGGCCAAGCCTGAGACGGTGGCCGCCTCAAAAAACTTGTGCAGCGGCAGATCTATCTCGAAGACCTCACGCACTTCGGAAATTAGTTGAGTTGCCATCAAGCTGTGGCCGCCCAGGCTGAAAAAGTCGTCATGGATTCCGATACGATCTATTCCGAGAAGCTCGTGCCAGATGCCGGCGATGACCTGTTCGACGTCATTCGTTGGGGCGACATACTCATTGTCCAGTTGAGGGCGCGAAACTGACGGAATAGAAACGTCATTCTCTTCCAGTTGATCCGCTTCTCGTCTTTCCTGCTGCGCTTCGATCCAATAGCGCCGACGCTCAAAGGGGTATGTCGGGAGCGGAACGCGACGGCGCTGCCACCCTGCATGAAAGCCGCGCCAGTCCAAAGAGACGCCGGCCAGCCAAAGCCGGCCCGCCGTGTTCAAGAGGAAAGCCACATCTGAACCGCGCGTCTCCGAACGTCGTAACGAAGCAAACACGGGCGTGGTGGTCTCGCGCGGGAGGTGTTGTCTTGCCAGAGTTGTCAGAGTTTCGCCCGGCCCGACTTCGACGAGCGCTCCCTCGAATCCTCTCAAGAGTTCTTGCAACCCTTGCGAAAACTGCACAGTCTGCCGCAGATGGCTGATCCAATAGTTGGAATCTGTTGCTTCAGCAGCAGTAATCCAGCGCCCCGTGAGGTTAGATATGTAAGTGACTTTGGGCGGACTGAGTTTGACTCTGCTCAACTGCTCTTTAAAAGGTTCGAGCGCCGGCTTCATCATCGCGGAATGAAATGCGTGCGACGTGCGAAGTCGCCGGCAACGCACGCCTTCCGAAACGAGTCTCACTTCCAGTTTGTCTATCTCATCGATGGGACCGGAGACGACGGTCAAAGATGGACCATTGATCGCGGCCAGAGAGAGCGTCTCGCCCAACATGGCTTCAACTCGGCTCGCGGGTAAAGAGATCGAGAGCATCGCTCCGGCGGGCAAACTACTCATCAAGCGGCCGCGCGCCGCTACCAGCGTCAACGCATCCTCAAGCGTCAAGACATCGGCGAGGCAAGCCGCCACGTATTCGCCTACGCTGTGACCAATCATTGCCTGCGGGCGCACTCCCCAATCAATCCACATTCGTGCGAGAGCGTATTCGGTAACGAATAGCGCCGGTTGTGTGATGGCCGTCTCGTCAAGCAATCGCGCGGCCTCTTCAAGTCGTCCCTCTTCGGGGTAAAGCACGTCGCGCAGATCAAAACCCAGGTGAGGCTTGAGAATCTCTGAGCAGTGATCGACCGTTTTGCGAAATGCAGGTTCGACGAGATATAGCTCGCGCCCCATGCTCGCGTACTGCGCGCCCTGTCCCGAAAACATGAAAGCAACGGGCCGCTCGATCTCTTTACGACTCTCAAAGACACGCCGTGCATCAACTTCACAGAGCGCATTCGCCGCGTCGCCTGCGTCCGCGCAGACGAGCACGCGCCTGTATTCAAAGGCGCTACGGCCCACCTGTAACGTGTAAGCGACGTTGGCCAGATCAATCTCAGAATGTTGGAGCAGATACGTGCTCAGATTGGATGTCGCACGGTCGAGCGCCGTCTGCGTCCTGGCCGAAAGCGTCAACAACTGCCACGGCCGCGCCGCAGCTTTCGCGCCGGCAGGAGCGGGCGCTTCTTCGAGGATGAGATGAACGTTTGTTCCGCCGACGCCGAAGGAACTGACGCCAGCGCGGCGCGGCAGGCTGCATCCTTCCCAGTCTGCGAGTCTCGTGTTGACGTAGAAAGGACTGTGGTCGAGATCTATTTGCGGGTTGGGGCGCTTGAAGTGGAGACTCGGCGGAAGCTTTTTCGCCGCCAGAGCCTTGACGACTTTGATGAGACCGGCGACTCCGGCCGCCGTATCCAGATGGCCTATGTTCGTCTTGACTGAGCCGATGGCGCAGTAGCCGTTTCTCTTCGTACTCGCCCTGAACGCTTTGGTGAGTGCTGCGAACTCGACAGGGTCGCCCAAAGCCGTTCCGGTGCCGTGTGTCTCCACGTAGCTGATAGTATCTGCACCGACGCGCGCCATCGCTTGCGCCTCGGCGATGACACGAGCTTGCGCGCTGACACTCGGCGCGGTGTAGCCCGCCTTCATGGCAGCATCATTGTTGACCGCGGAGCCTTTAACGATTGCATGGATGCTGTCTCCGTCAACCAGCGCATCTTCCAGCCTTTTCAAAACCACGATGCCGACGCCGTCGCCGGCGACAGTTCCTCGCGCTTCCGCATCGAAAGCGCGGCAGTGGCCGTCCGGCGACAGGAAGCTTCCCTCTTGATAGATATAGCCCGATTTTTGCGGCACAGTGACAGAGACGCCTCCGGCCAAAGCCATATCACACTCGCCGCTGAGCAAGCTCTGGCAGGCCAGGTGAACCGCGACCAACGACGTGGAGCAAGCAGTCTGAACGGCGATGCTTGGACCACTCAAACCAAGTTTGTAAGAGACGCGCGTTGTCAGGTAGTCCTTGTCGCTCGAGATCAGGAGTTGAAAAGGATCTATTGATTCGATGAAGCCACGATTCGAGTAGAGATTGAAGAGATAAGTATTCATGCCCGCCCCGGCATAAACGCCGATCCGGCCATCGTAGCTCTCCGCACAGTAGCCGGAATTTTCCAGTGCCTCCCAGGCACATTCGAGAAAGAAGCGGTGCTGCGGGTCCAGTATTTGCGCCTCCCGCGGGCTGAAGCCGAAGAAGGCCGCATCAAAAAACTCGATCTCATCCAAGACAGCCTTGGCTCTGACGTATCTCGGATCGTCAAGCAGGTGCGCGGCCACGCCTGAAGACTTAAGCTCCTCGTCGGAAAAGAATGTCACTGACTCCAGGCCGTTCTCTAAGTTCTCCCAGAACTGATCTGCGTTTCGCGCCCCGGGGAAACGACATGCCAGTCCCACGATAGCGATGTCGGAGTCTGGTTCGTTATTGACTTCAGCCAATCCGCTCATACTTGCTTAGCTTGTCTCTGTCGATTCATCAAAGTCTTGCGCGTTGCGACTCGATCAAACACTTCTTGAAAAGAAACCTCGACTTGTAGATCGCGGCCTGAACCACTCGCCTCATTGCTCGCCAGCATCACCTGTTTGAGACAGCTCAGGCTGGCCATCACCGAATCGAAATCAACACCGAAATCTATCAAGCACGCGACTTCATCCACGCCTGCCTCGCGAAGACGGTCAATCATCTTCAGACAACTTGCCGGTGTTCCGCAGAGTCCGCTGGTCTCGTAGAGACGATTGCTTGCGTAAGAGATGAGGGCGTCCAGGTTCTCTTCCGTGAGGTCTCTCGGATCAACCTTGTCGCCCGCTCCGTGCATCAAGCCGACCACCTGATCCAGGGAACTCTTCAAGTAGTTGCTCAAAGGGCCTCCGACCTTTTTGCGAACGACTTCGTCGTTCTCTCCGACGAAGGTATGAAGCATCAGGGTGACGTGGCCCATGTCCGGACCGTGCCCGTGTTCGCGCCATGACCGCCGGTAAAGAGTTATCTTTTCAGCCAGCATCTCGATGCTCTGGCCCAACAAGTGAGTCAGCACGTAAGTGCCCATCTCGCCGGCAAGGCGAAAGGTCTCAGCGGGGCCAGCCGCCGTCAGCCAGACTGGCAGCTCGCGTTGGACCGGCCGTGGCAACGTTTTGACTCGCAGCTCTTGACCATCAACACCGGCGAAAGTCACTGTCTCTCCGCGCCAGAGACGACGCACCGTTTCAACACCACGCATCGTCGTCTCTTTGCGACGAGCATAATTCTCCGGCGCAAACAGGAAGTCGTCCGTATTCCAGCCCGAAGCAAAAGAAATTCCGACCCTGCCCTGCGAGAGATTATCGACGACGGCCCATTCTTCGGCGACGCGCACCGGATGATGAAGAGGCAGCACGACGCTGCCTGCCCTGATCTCGACTCGTTTCGTAATCGCTGCGATGACAGCGCTGGTTAGAGAAGGATTAGGAAAGAGACCACCGAACGGATGAAAGTGGCGCTCCGGAGTCCAGACTGCCTTGAACCCATGTTGGTCGGCAAATTTTGCGCCTTCGATTAGTAACCTGTAGCTGTCCTCCGCCGCGGCCTGCTCGGCGCTTGCGAAATAGAAAAGACTGAAGTCCATTTGTTTGAGTGCGATGCCGCTGCTTTTTCCCTTTGGTTGGACCGTTTCAAACAGTTCCAGGATTCGTTCATGCGGATTGCGCGCTATCCCTTCCAGCAAGCGCCGGAAGTCTTCCGTCATTCGTTTAATCGTCGCGCCATCGAACAGGTCTGTGTTGTACTGCAAGCTGGCGGAGAACGATTCGCCCTCTTCGATCATCGTCAGCGTCAGGTCGAGCATCGAGACCTGCTCTTCGATGTCCAGCAGTTCAAGCTCAAGCCCGCCCAGGTTGAGCCGGCTTCCGGCCTCGCCCGTCAGGAATGGCAATGCGCGTTGCTCCTCTTTGTAAAGGACGAACATGACCTGGAAGATCGGCGACAAGGCAGGATCGCGTGCCGGCTGCAAGCGTTCGACCAGAAGAGAAAAGGGATACTCCTGATGACGCAGGGCCTCCTGCACCTTCCGGCTCACTTGACTCAATAGCTCTTTGAACGTCGGATTGCTTGAGAGGTCTGCGCGCAGCACTACAGGGTTGTGAAAGAAACCGACCACGCTCTCAAACCCCGGCCGGCGCTGACTGACGGGAGGAGATCCCACCAGGATATCCGTCTGCTTCGAGTGAAGGCAGAGCAGTGACTGGAAGGCTGCCAGCAGCAGCGTGATCATGTCTGTGGCTTCGAGTGCAGTAAGGGCCTTGAGTTGTGCGGTCAACGTTGAGTCCAGTGTGAAAGCGTGTGCCGCGCCACGAAACGTTTGCACTTGCCGGCGAGGCCGGTCGGTCGGAAGAGTTAAAGGCGTCAACTCACCGGCCAGTTGTTGACGCCAGTAAGCCCAGAGCCGTTCTCCCTCCGGGCCTGCCAGCATTTCCGACTGCCAGTTGGCGTAATCTAAATACTGGCATTCCAGGGCCGGTAACATCTCATCCGCACAGTGTGGCCCGGCGTCGTAGAGCGTAGACAGCTCACTCAGGATGATAGCGATGGACAAAAAATCTACTACGATGTGATGGGCCGTGAGTAACAGAACGTGCTCTTGTGATGATTTGTTGAATAAGTGTATGCGGAGGAGAGGGCCTCTCTCCAGATCGAATGGCTGATGGGATTCTTCGGCCAGGCGCCGCCTCAACTCCTCCCAGCTCATGGCTGAAGCATCCACCTCTTTGAAGTCGACGACCTGGTGTTCCTGGACCTGCTGCACGGGCCCGCTCCTGGAGGAGGGGAAAACAGTTCTTAAAGACGCGTGGCGGTTGACGAGCAGTTGAAAAGCATCTCGCAGGGTCGCCGCGTCTACTCCGCCATTGATGCGCGCCGCCAGCTTGACGTTATAAGCTCCGCTCTGAGGATCGAGTTGCTGTAAGAACCACAACGCTTTTTGACCGTAAGAGAGAGGTCCTGACTGTAAGGGACTCATCTTTATTGGTCCAATCTCATCCGCTGTTCTTTTCTGAACTTCTTGCGCCAGTGCATAGTCTCCCGGCGACTTTCTACCGCTGTAGAATCGGGCAGCTGAGTTGTGTCCTCAGATTCTGCATGTGCTAAATGCCTGGCGAGGGAGTTGACGGTTGTGTAGGTGAACATCTCGATCATCGAAATATCTTTCTGTAAAACTTCTCGCAGCCGGTTACAGGCAACGGCCATGCTTATCGAAGTGCCGCCGAGGTCGAAGAAGTTATCCTGAACGCCAACCCTCTCAAGCTGAAGAACCGCGCACCAAATGGAAGCAATAGTCTTCTCGAGATCAGTCTGAGGCTCGACATATTCTGCGCCCGTCTCCTGAGATGGGCCGTCTGTTTCGACGAGCGCACGCAGGTCCAGCTTCCCGTTGGCTGTGAGCGGGAAATCATCCAGAACCACGAAGGCGGCGGGGAGCATGTATTCCGGGAGCCTTGCTCTTAAATGCTCCCTCAACTCTGCGCTGCCGACCTCTTTCTCGATCTTTCGCTTCACATAGCCCACCAGCCGTTTCTCAGTTCCGCCGCCATCCCGCACAAGAACCCTCGCCTGGTCCACCGCTTCATGCTGGCGCAGCGCTGCTTCGATCTCGCCCGGTTCGATACGGAAGCCGCGCACCTTCAACTGCTCGTCTGCACGTCCAAGGTATTCCAGTTCCCCGTTGCTTAGCCTTCTCCCCACGTCACCCGTCCGGTACAGACGCTCCCCGGCATAAAGCGCATACGGATGGGGCACGAATCGCTCGGCTGTCAGATCTGCGAGTCCAAGATAGCCGCGCGCCACCCCTGCTCCGCCAACCCATATCTCGCCGCTCACTCCGGCGGGCAGTACTTCCATGCGCTCATCCAGCACATAGACCTCCAGGTCGTCGATAGCTTTCCCGATCACACTACCCAACTCGCCGGCGTCTGTCTGTCGCACATCCGTCACAGTGATTCGGCGCAATGTCACGTGCACCGTGGTTTCCGTGATGCCGTACATGTTCACCAACTGCGGACGCTCATCTCCATGCCGCTTCATCCACGCGCTCAAGTCCGCCACGTCCAGGGCTTCGCCTCCGAAGACAACTACGCGCAAGGCCAACTGCTCCGGTTCTGCAGCACGCTGGTCCACACTGCTCAACTGACGAAAGGCAGATGGCGTTTGACTGAGCACCGTCACTCTTTCCTGACTCAACAGCCGGTAGAAGTCTTCCGGCGAGCGGCTCGTCAGATACGGCACGACAACGAGCCGGCCACCGTAAAGAAGTGCGCCCCAGATTTCCCAAACTGAAAAATCGAAAGCATAGGAGTGAAACAGCGTCCAGCAGTCGTCTGCGCTGAAACGGAAGTAGTTTTCAGTCGAGGCGAACAGCCGCGCGACATTGGTGTGCGTGACCATCACGCCTTTAGGCTCTCCGGTTGAGCCTGACGTGTAGATGACGTATGCAGTATTTCCCGCGCCGACCGTACTTTGACAATTCAGTGCTGAGTGTCTGCTGATATCCGGCTGTTGACGATCGAGACAGATGATCTGAGCCTTCGTGATCGGCAAGTCCTCCGCCAGACTGCTTTCCGTCAAGACGAGTGCGGCACGTATATCATCGATGATGAAAGCCAAACGCTGGCGCGGCCAGGCCGGATCAAGCGGCACGTACGCGCCGCCGGCTTTAAGGACCGCCAGGATCGCGACAATCATCTCAGGCGAGCGCTCGAGGTAAAGGGCTACGGGTATTTCCGGGCCGATGCCGAGCGCTTGTAAATAGTGGGCCAATTGATTAGCGCGCCGGTTCAGGTCGGCATAGGAGATACATAGACCGTCGCAGGAGAGAGCAACGGCGTGGGGAGATTGCTCTGACTGTCGTTCAAATAGATGATGCAGGCAGACTTCAGGCGCAGAGCGGATAGAGAGCGCGCGGCAGTGAGCTAAAACTTCCGCGCGTTCGGCTACGGTGAGCAATGGCAACTCATTCACGCGTTTTCGAGGGTCTGCTACGATTCCCTCCAGCAACATCTTGAAGTGGAGGAGCATCTGGCGAATCGTCGCGGCATGGAAAAGGTCTGTGCTGTATTCCAAAGAGACGACCAACTCCGCTGTTGTTTCTTCCACCATCAATGTCAGATCAAATTTGGCCGTCGGACTTTCCACTTCCAGCGAAGTTAGCTTGAGACCCGGCAAGTCAATCGAAGGCGAGGGGTTATTCTGTAGCACGAACATAACCTGAAAGAGCGGGGTATGACTCAAGCTCCGCAAAGGCTGCAACTCTTCAATCAATCTCTCGAAGGGCACGTCCTGATGAGCGTATGCGTCCAGAGCAACTTTCCTGACACGGTCTAATAACCCTTGAAAACTCTGATCTCCCGACACTTCAGTACGCAACACCAGCGTGTTGACGAAGAATCCGATTAGGTCTTCAAGCTCCTGGTAATTTCGATTGGCGATGGGAGTGCCGACAACAATATCCTGCTGGCCCGTGTAGCGAGAGAGCAGTACTTTGAAAGCCGCTAGCAGCGTCATAAACAGTGTGACGTGTTGTCGGCTGCCGAGTGTCCTGACGGCTTCCGACAAGTCCGCGGAAAGCCGGAGCGATTCTGTCGCCCCGCGAAAAGTTCTGGTTTGCGAACGCAAGCGATCCGCAGACAGGTTCAAGACGGGCAGATCGCCGCCACCTAGCTGCCGCTTCCAGTAAGCAAGCTGTGTTGCCAGAATGTCGCCTGTCAAATACTGCCGCTGCCAGATTGAGAAATCTGCATATTGAACAGGTAACTCAGACAACGGCGAGGGGCGTTCATGTGAATAGGCTTCGTATAGCGTCGCCAATTCGCGTATGAAGACCTTCACTGACCAGCCGTCTGCGGTAATGTGATGCGCTGTCAACAAGAGAACATGTTCGTCTTCGGCGAGGCGCAAGAGCAGCGCACGTAACAATGGCCCGCGTGTCAGATCGAACGGACGCGCGGACTCTTCGGCTATCAAGCTCTGAACCTGCGCCTGCTGCTCCATCCCGGAGAGGTCGGACAGGTTGGCGGTCGGCATCTCGAGTTCGAGCGCGAGAGCAATGTTCTGGATAGGATGCCCATCCACAATCGGAAACGTCGTTCGCAACGACTCGTGACGCCTGATGATTTCATCGAGGCAACGGATCAATATTCCGATCTTCAGCGCACCCTTGATATGCAGGGCAGCGGGGACATTGTATGCGGAGCTGGATGGCTCCAACTGGTGTAAGAACCAGAGCCGCTGCTGCGCAAACGAGAGCGGCACTTCCTTTTCGCGCGGCGCCGGCAGAGGTGGCCGCGTCTGCAATCCTGACTGCGCGCGTAAAGCCTGTTCCAAATGGCTCGACAAGCCGGCCACCGTGGGCCAGTCGAACAGAGTTCGCAGCGGCATCTCGATCTGAAAGACGTGGCGAACCTTCGAGATGAGACGCGTCGCGAGCAGGCTGTGGCCGCCGAGGTGGAAGAAGTTGTCATGGATGCCCACGCGTTCAAGACAAAGCACCTCGGCCCAGATGCCGCAGAGCACATCCTGCACGGGCGTGCCGGCTGCCGCGAAAGCTTCTTCCAGGAGAGGACGTTCGTGATTCGGCGCCGGTAGTTGACTCCGATCTACTTTACCGTTGGGCGTCAGCGGCAACGCTTCTAAAGTGACGAACGACGGCGGCAGCATGTACGCAGGCAGTCTCATCCTGAGGAAGGCAAGCAATTCCGCAGAGGCGGGCGCGGGCTGCCTGGGCACGACATAGGCCACCAGGCGCTTGTCGTTGTCAGCGCCTTCACGCGTAAGGACCAAAGCCTCATGCACCATAGAATGCCGGCGCAATTCAGATTCGATCTCCCCCGGCTCAATGCGGAAACCGCGAATCTTCACCTGCTGGTCGAGGCGGCCCAGGAACTCTATGTTGCCGTCCGAGAGGTAACGCGCGATGTCGCCGGTCCTGTAGAGTCGCTGACCCGGCTTCCGGCTAAACGGGTCAGGTCGAAAATTCTCCGCCGTCAATGCGGGCTGCCCGTAATAGCCACGAGCCACTCCCTCGCCGCCGATGTGCAGATGGCCCGGCACACCGACGGGTACAGGCTCAAACTCTTCGTCGAGAATGTAAACTTTTGTATTCGAGATCGGACTCCCGATAGGAACAGTCGTCGCCCCTTGCGAGACGTCCTTCACTTCGTACCAGGTGGCAAAAGTCGTCGTCTCTGTTGGTCCATAGACGTGCAATAACCTTTGCGGAGGGCCGGCTGCCAGTACATCTCTAACCCGGCGCGGATCCACGGCCTCACCGCCGAAGAGAAGAGTGTCCAACGATCGAAAGGCCGCAGGAAGCTCGCTGGCTGTCTGATTGAAGAGGGCTGTAGTCATGAACAGTTGATTGATACCGCGCGCCGAGAGTTGGGTGACGAAATCTTGCGGCGAGAGGATGGCCTCCGCAGCTACTCCGATCAATTCCGCACCGTTGAGCAAGGCTCCCCAAATCTCGAAGGTGGCGGCATCGAATGACGAGTTGGACACTTGGGCCATCCGGCTTTGAGAATCCAGAACCGTATAGTTGGTATTGCAGACCAAACGACTGATCGCGCGGTGCGGCACGCACACTCCCTTCGGGCTGCCCGTTGAACCGGAGGTGTACATGACGTAAGCCAGGTTGTCACCCGACACTGCGATCGAGAGCTTCTGGTCACTCTCATTTGCACACGCTTCCAGATCGGCATCCAGATAGATGACGCGTGCTTCATGTTCAGGCAGAGAGTCAACAAACTTCCGTTGGGTCAATAAGACTGTGGCCTCGGAGTCCTGCAACATGAAGGCGATCCGCTCGCGCGGGTAATCAGGGTCAAGCGGTACGTACGAGCCACCAGCTTTGAGGATGCCGAGCAGGCCCACGACCATTTCGACATCACGTTCAAGACAGATGCCGACGCGCGCTTCCGGCCCGACTCCGTGTTTGCTCAGACGGTGGGCGAGCCGATTGGCCCAGCGGTTTAATTCCAGATACGTAAGCTGCCTGTTGCCAAAGCGCACGGCAATGGCATCGGGCCTCTGTTTCACTTGCTTCTCGAACAGAGTATGGATACCCCGATCTGACGGATAGTCCGCGTCTACACCGGCCCACTCAAACAGCAGTTGCTGTCGCTCTCGTTCGGTCAGCAAAGTCAACTCTGCTACGCGCCGGTTCGGGTTCGAGACGATTCCTTCCAACATGCTTTTGAGGTGTCCGAGCAAGCGTGTGATCGTCTCGTCGTCGAACCTGCTGCGCTCATACGCGGCGCTTATCTTCAACTCTTCACCCGGCGCGACGACTAGCGCCAACGGGTAGTTCGTCGTCTCAATCGCGCGCAGGTTACTGATCTCTAAACTCCCTGCACGCCCTTCCAGCCAGGCTTCGACAAACGCATCCACCGGATAATTCTCAAACACCAGCAGGCTCTCGAATAACGGCACGCCTCCCTGGATTTCACTCCAGCCCCGCACCTGCGCAAAAGAGCTGTACTCAAATGGCTGCATCTCCGCCTGCGTGGCTTGCAGTCCGGCCAGCCAGTCCACCAACCTCGCGGTGCGTTCTACCGTCACACGCAACGGAACCGTGTTAATGAACATCCCGACCATCTCTTCCACGCCCGGCAGTTCGCCCGGCCTGCCTGAGACCACGGCCCCAAACAATACGTCTGTCTCCCGGCTGTAACGGCTCAGCAGAATGGCCCACGCCCCTCTCATCAGGGTATTCAAAGTCAATCCCGAGGTGCGGGCGAAGCGCCGTAGTTGCTCGGTCAGGTCTCGGCTCAGGTGAAAGGCCTGCTCGCCGTGCGCAGTGTCTGCAGCTTCTTCCGTCTTTTCGCCGCTCCTTTCCACTCCGAGCTGCGTCGGCTGTCGTATCCCACGCAACGCCGTCCGCCAGTAAGCCTCTGCTGCCTGCTCGTCGCGCCGCTTCAACCATTCGATGTAGACGCGATATGGCTGTTCCGCTGTGAACTCGATCGCCTCACCCCGGCACAGGGTCTCGTAGTAATCCAAAAACTCCTTCAAGAGAATCGCCAGCGACCATCCGTCAACAAGCAAGTGGTGACAACTCCACACCAACCGATAATTGTCGTCGCCGATCCTGAACAGCTTCAGCCTCATCAAAGGCGCTTCGCTGAGCTTGTATCCGCTCACTCGATCCGCATGTAAAAATGCTTCAAGCCTTGCCGCCTGTTCAGACTCGCCAACGCCGCGCCAGTCTTCCTCATCCAGACGGAGGCTCGCGTGTTGCCGAACGATCTGTAACGGCTCTTCAAGCGCGTCCCATTCAAAGCCTGTGCGCAACACGGCATGACGATTGACGACGGCTTGCCAGGCACGCCGAAAATTTTTGCGGTCTAGATGAGAGTTGAGGTCACAAACGAGTTGTGTGTGATACACGCCGGAGTGAGGTCTGTAGAGGTCATGAAAGAGCATGCCCTGTTGCAGTGTGGTCAGCGGATAAATATCCTGAATGCCACCCGCAATAGCGATCTGTTCCAGTCTCGCCTGGTCCAGTTTCGCGAGCGGGAAATCGGACGGCGTATAAACGCGCGCGCGCTCTGCGGTGGGATGGACCACCAACGTTCGGAGGTGATCGAGGAAAGCTGTTGCCAGTCGCTCTACAGTGGACCGTGAGTGCGTTCGCTCACAGTAGGCCCACTCCACTCGCAACCGGCCCTCCCAGATGCAAGCCTCAATCTCTATCGCGTGGCTTCGCACCGCGTGTTCACTGCGCGTTGGTCCGACAGGCTCGTTCACCAGTATGAAGCTGGAAGACGGATCGAGCGTGCGATCCAGGTGGCCCAGGTAATTAAAGCCTACCTCTGCCTGCGGCATCGTTCGCAAACGCTCTCTGATGGTCTCATCAGGGCTCAAATATCTCAGCAGGCCGTAACCTATCCCGCGCGCGGGTATCGCCCGCAGTTGATCTTTGACGACCTTTAAGGCTCCGAGTTCATCATCGACCCCACCCACATCCAGGAGAACGGGAAAGACCGTTGTGAACCACCCGACTGTGCGCGACAGGTCGAACCCGCCGGACAACTCCTCCCGCCCGTGGCCTTCAAGATCTACCAGCACGCGTTGATTTCCCATCCAGCGCCCAAGCGTGAGCGCCAGCGCAGACACCAACATCTCGTCGACCCGCGCGTGATAGACTGCGGCCATCCCATGCAGCAAATCGTGAGTCTCATCTGCGCTCAGCGAGACAAAAACGCTGTCGGCAGAAGTGACTTTCGCCGGTCCATCATCTCCGTCCACGGGCAGGGCGCCAATGCCTCGCCGTATGTCTGCCGTCCAATATTCCATCTCTCCTCGTACGGCGTCGCCTTGCGCATACTCACAGAGTCTCTCCGCCCATTCCTTAAATGAGGTGGTCTTGCGTGGCAGCTCGGCTTTCAGGTGATGGACCAATCGCGTGTAAACCTGGTCCAGGTCTTCCAGTAAGATTCGCCAGGACACCGCATCAACGACCAGATGATGTGCCAGCATGAGGAGTCGATCCGGTTTTCCGTTTCCGAACTTGAAATAGACTGCATGCACGAGAGGACCTTCGCTCAGGTTGAGACTGGTGTGGGCCAGTTTCGCTGCCGCTGCAAAAGTCGCTTGCTCTTCCCTGCTGGCGGTCGAGATTTCACTCTGCGTCAGAATCCTGTGATTCTCGCTCGGCGCGTTGAACTGCTGCCAGCCTGACTCACCTTTGACAAAGCGCATCCGCAAGGCGTCGTGATGAGTCATCAACTGTTCAAAGCAGTCCTCCAGGACGGCGGGGTCAACGTCCGCTCTGACTTCAAGCATGACTGCCTGGTTGTAGTGATGCGGCTCAGGAAAATTCTGTTCGAAGAACCAGCGCTGGATGGGAGTCAACGGCATGTGCCCGGTCACCGTGCCCTGTTCGGCTCGTATTGCCGGCGTAGTAGTATCTGCCACTTGGGCCAACGCAGCTATTGTCGGATGCCGGAACAACTGTCCTGGCGTGATGACCAGTCCGGCCTGACCAGCCCTGGCGACAATCTGCAGGCTGATAATCGAATCTCCACCCAGCTCGAAGAAGTTATCGTTGATACCGACACGCTCCAGCCCGAGCGCGTGTGACCATATCTCCGCCAGGCTTCTTTCCGTTTCGTTGCGGGGTGGGAGATAGTCTGGCTCGAGTTGCGGACGCGTTCCGTCAGGCGACGGAAGTGCCCGCCGGTCTATCTTCCCGTTCGCCGTCAGGGGCCACTCCCTGAGCTTGATGAAGACTGCGGGGATCAACTGCTCCGGCAACTCTTCCTGCAAAAACTTTCGCAACTCGCTGACACTCACTTCAACGTGGTCACGCCAGAGCACATAACTAATCAGTCGATGACGGCCCAAGTCGTCTTCATGTGCAGTGACCAAAGCATCCCGGATCGCCGGATGCCTTTTCAGCAATGTCTCGATCTCTCCCGGCTCGATGCGATAGCCGCGCACCTTCAACTGCTCATCACAACGACCCAGAAATTCCAGGCTCCCGTCGGTTCTGTACCGGCCCACGTCTCCCGTCCTGTAGAGACGGCTTCCTGGCTCTTCGCTAAAAGGGTTCGGGAAAAATCTCTCCGCTGTCAGGTCAGCATGATTCAGATAACCCCATGCCAGTCCGGCCCCGCCGATGTATATCTCTCCGGCGACGCCGATCGGCACGAGAGTCAATTCATGACTCAGCAGGTAGATCTCAGTATTGGAAATAGGGCGGCCTATCGGCACGCGTTTGAGCAATACCTCAGTGTCGCACCGATGGAAGGTCGCGCCGATGGTGGCCTCAGTCGGGCCATACATGTTGGCGAGAGTAACTTCACCCAACAACCCGCGGACGCGTTGGACCAACTGCAGATCAAGCGCTTCGCCGCCGCACGTGATCTGTCTCAAGCGACGACATCTCTTGATTCCAGCGCTTGCCACCAATGCCTTTAGCATTGAAGGCACAACGTCGATCGCCGTCACCTCCTGTTTTTCCATGACGTCAAGCAGATAGTGTGCGTCGTACTCTCCACCGGGTCTGGCAAAGACCAGCCCGGCTCCGCACAAAAGTGGATAGCAGATCTCCAGCACAGAGGTGTCGAAGCTGATTGAGTACTTTTGCAAGACGCGATCGGATTCTGAGAGCGGAAACTCGTCCGTCATCCATTGCAAGTGATTGCTGAGCGCGCGGTGGCCAACCATCACGCCCTTCGGCTTGCCGGTGGAGCCGGACGTATAGATGACGTATGCGAGTCCATCCATCTCTGATGTATTGGATAACGGCTCGACACCCTGTTGAGAGATGATTTCGTGCTGCGCATCCAGGCAGACGACTTGCGCGCAGGTTTCAGGCAGTGTCGACAGTAAGCTTCGTCCTGTGAGCAACACCTGCGGTTGCGAATCCGCCATGACATGCGCCAGCCGCGCGGCCGGATAAGATGGGTCAAGCGGCACGTAGGTCCCGCCCGCCTTCCAGGCGGCAAGCAGGCTCACGACCAGCTCTGTTGATCTCGCCAGAAACAGGCCCACGCGAACCTGCGACCTGACGCCCACGCTGCGCAGGTAGTGCGCCAGTTGGTTCGCACGTTGGTTAAGTTCCCTGTATGTCAAACGCTGCTGCTCGGAGATGAGGGCCAGGGCGTGAGGCGTGCGCGACGCTTGTGTCTCAAACAGTTCGTGAACGGGGCGCTCTTTCATGCACGCCGAGTGAGTGCGGTTGCAATCGTTCAGCAGGAAACTTCGTTCGGCCTCTGTGAGCCAGGGTAACTCTCGGATGCGGCAATCGGGATTTGACGCGATGTTTTCGAGCAGGGAGCGCATGTGTCCTAACATGCGCGCGACCGTGGCTGCACGAAAGCGACGCGTGTCGTAAGCGATGTGTAACGACATCTCGGCACCGGGCAGCACGGCTATCGTGAGGGGATAATTATTCTGCTCCAGAGCACGAACGTCCGCGATTCTAATTCCACCGTGTTGTCCGAAAACGGCAGGATCGAGCGGATAATTTTCAAAGACATGGATGCTGTGAAAGAGGTCGGTGCCGCGCGGCACATCGCTCCAATGCTGTACCTGGACCAGAGGGCTGTACTCGTATTCGATCAGTTCTCCCTGCCGCGTTTGAACTTCCTTCAGCCATGACAACAGCGGCTCTTCACTCATCACACGCACGCGCAGTGGCAGCGTATTGATGAACATGCCGACCATTGATTCAACGCCTTCAAGGTTCGCCGTGCGACCTGAGACCGTGACGCCGAAGACGACGTCCGACTCCCCGCTGTAACGGCTCAACAGTAAAGCCCAAGCCCCTTGCGCCAGCGTGCTCAATGACAAATGATGTTGTCGCGCGACGCTCTGTAAAGTATCAGTCAGATCGCGTGGCAGATGTTCCTGCTGCTCGGCAAAGGCTGTTCTGGCAGACCTCGATTCATCAATTGAGTGATCGGGCATCAGAGGCGTAGGTTCAGTGAATCCCCTGAGCGTCTCGCGCCAGTATCGTTCTGCCTGAGAGAGATCCTGACCTTTCAGCCAGGCGATGTAATCGTGAAAGGGTCTGCAGGACTTCAGCCGTAGTTCCCGTCCTTGATGGAACGCCTCATAAAAGTCGAACATCTCTTTCAAGACGAGCGGCGATGACCATCCATCCAGAATCAGGTGATGACTGCTCCAAATTAATTGGAAACGTTTTGCCGCGATGCACACGAGAGTCAGCCGCATCAACGGCGCTTCAGACAGGTTGAAGCCGCGCCGGCGATCTTTTTCGAGCAGTGCATCTAACCGTCGTTCCTGCTCGTCATGAGAGAGGCTGCGCCAGTCGTATTGCTCGAAAGGCAAGCCAACGCGCCGGCGCACTACCTGAAGCGGCTTCTCGCCGCGGTTCCAAACAAAGAAGGTGCGCAAAACGGTATGCCGCGCCAGAACCGCAGCCCAAGCTCGTTCGAAGACAGCAACATCCAGATCGCCGTACAGTGTGCAGACCAACTGGTCGACGTACACACCCGTTTCCGACGCAGAGAGGCTGTGAAAGAGCATCCCCTGCTGCACCGCCGAAAGCGGATAGATGTCTTCGATATTTTTCTTGCTCATCAGACCCGAGGCTTAGCCCAGTTCGGCCATCAAGTCATCTAAATCGTCCTGGCTCAATCCGGCGTCGGGAAAGTCGGAAGGAGTTAAACCACCAGTGTCATCGGAGAGGCAGTGTGCCACCAGCTTTCGCAAGGCTGCCATAAATTCGTCAGCCAAATCTTCTATTCTTTTGCGCTTGAATTTCGCTTCACTATAAATCCACTCCACCTGCAATTGCCCATCGGTAATGTACGCTTTGATGTCTATGAGATACTTGCGCAAATTGCGACCGCTGCTGTTCATCTCACTCACTTCTTTAACCGAGCTGAACCACTCGGAATCTCCCAACGCCTGATTAAACTGGCCCAGGTAGTTGAAACTGACCTCCGCTCCCGCCACTCTCAACTTAGCCACCACCTCCGTTCCACTCAAATACCGCAGCACTCCATACCCCATGCCCTTTTCTGTTATGGCCCGCACCTGCTCCTTCACTCGCTTCACGACCCTCGCCTCTTCTTCTGCTCTCAACTCCAGCCGCACCGGATACAGCGTGGTGAACCAGCCAACGCTGCGCGACAGATCTACTCGCTCATCCAGCGGCTCGCGTCCGTGTCCTTCCAGATCGATCAGTAGAGCCGGTAGATTGGTGCGGCGTGCGAAGGCTTGTGAGACTGCGGCAAGCAGCAGTTCGACGACGCGCGTTTGATAAGCCGCCGGCGCTTCCTGGACCAACTCTTTGGTCTCCGAAATATCGAGAGTCAGGGTTATGCTTCTCGCAGTTGCTTCTGTGTTAAAGCCCTGCGGATAATCAATCGGTAAAGGAGCAAACTCGCCCCGGCAAGATGTGAGCCAGTAATCCAGGTCCGGTCGCCATTCTGATGAGCGCGCACGCTCTTGCAGAAGTGTCGCCCAGGTTTTGAAAGAAGTGGTCTTCGCGGGGAGTCTTATTCCCTGGCCATGCTGCAACTGTCGGCACGCCGTCACTAAGTCTTCGAGTAAAACGCGCCAGGACATGCCATCAACTGCGAGGTGATGGATCGTTATCAACAAACATCCCGGCTCGTTAGTGCCTGAGTCAAAAAACGTGACGCGCACGAGCGGCCCGCGCTCTATATTCAGGCTGGCCTGCAAATCGGCGGTCGCCGTTTTGATAAGTTGTTCCCTCTCCTCGCCATTCAACCCGGAGACATCCAAACAGGTGAAGACCGGATTGCTCTCCGCAGCGCCGTTGACCTGTTGCCATCCTTTTTCACTCAAGCAGAAACGCAACCGCAAAGCGTCGTGGTGCTCGATTAAACTTTGAACTGCGCGCTCGAGTTGAGAAGAGTCAAGCCCCGGCTTCGTTTCAAGCCGCACCGCTTGATTGTAGTGGTGAACGTCTGACAGTTTTTGTTCAAAGAACCAACATTGAATCGGCGTCAAAGGCACTGGTCCATGGACACATCCCTGCTCCGCTTCAGGCGTCCTCCGGCCCACCCCGGCGACAGCCGCCTGGCCCGCTATGGTCTGATGCTGGAAGAGATCTTTCGGCGTCAGGTGAAGTCCGGATTGATTGGCCCTGGCGATGATTTGAATACTGAGGATCGAGTCGCCGCCCAATTCGAAGAAGTTATCGTGGAGACCAACTCGCTCTACGCCGAGCACACCGGCCCAAATCTCCGCGAGTTTCTTCTCTGCCTCCGTATC
>Ga0247688_1000182_pt1 | contig 25676 bp, 25 predicted proteins | sample CNK29_metaG_FD_182718 | JGI IMG/M metagenome (GOLD analysis project Ga0247688, IMG submission 182718) | Soil microbial communities from Purdue University Martell Research Forest, Indiana, United States - CNK29 | ecosystem: Environmental > Terrestrial > Soil > Temperate forest > Bulk soil... | reverse complement strand
GTCACGCTGTTTCATCGTGTGCCGGCGCTCACCCCGGAAAAGTTAGCCGCAAATTCCGGCGCGAACCTCGACCGTGTTGAGCTTCGTTACGTCGCTGATGAAACTTCGCCACATCTTTCGCGCCGCAATCCCCTGAATCACTACCGCGAAGCTCGCAACACGCTCGCGAAACTCAGCGACGGTTACGACGTGTTCGTCGCCATCGTCCACAGCATTCCGCCGTTCTGTCACGCGGCGAAGGGCGCGCTGATCATTCTCTTCCCGGCTTCGGCTGCTCCTTACATCAAGCCGCAAGGTGGTTTCGCCGCGAAGCCGGCGCTGAAGCATCCGGCACGATATGTTTATCAAAGCTGGGCTTGGTCCAAACGGATGGAAAGCTACCAGGTGAAGACGTCCATTTCCGAGTTCTCTCGCCGCTGGGCGCAAAAGCTGTGGGGCGTCGATTCGCAAATCGTCTATCCGCCGGTTGACACGAGCTTTCAGCGCCAGGAGAAACAGAAACTCATTCTCAGCGTCGGCCGGTTTGCCATCGAAGGCGACGGGCATACGAAGAAACAGGAGCAGATGCTGCGTGTGTTTCAGCGGATGAAGGAAAAGGGGTTGGCGGGCTGGGACTACTTCAGCGTCGGCGGCCTGCCTGATACGCCGCAGCATAAAGCGCGTTTTGCGGAATTAGAAACGATCGCGCGTGCGAGCGGCGCGCAAGTCATCGCCAATATGGCGCGGCCTGAACTGCGCAGTCTTTACGAGCGCGCCGGCATTTTCTGGCATGCTGCCGGGTATGGTGAAGACGAGAACACGCAACCGGTTTTCGCGGAGCACTTCGGCATCTCGACCGTCGAAGCAATGGCCGCGGGGTGCGTGCCGGTTGCAATCAAGAAGGGTGGTCAGTTAGAAATCGTAGCGCACGGAGTTAGCGGGTTCCTGTGGGAGACGCTCGATGAGCTGGAGTCGTACACGGAGCGTCTTCTGGCTGACGACAAGTTGCGGGCGCAAATGGCTGAAGCAGCCCGCGCGCGCGCGCAGATGTTTAGCCGCGAGTCGTTCGTCGCAAATTTTCTGGCGTGTTTATTTCCGAAGTGAGGAGAGCAGTAAACCGCGGATAACCTATGGTCATAACTGAAACCAGTCTCAAAGGTGCGTTCGTGATCGAACTGGAGCCATTCACGGACGTTCGCGGTTTCTTTGCGCGCGCGTGGTCGGAACGAGAGTTTGCAGACTTTGGCCTCAACTCGCGTTTCGTCGAAACCAACATCTCTTTCAACGAGAAGAAAGGCACGTTGCGTGGCATGCATTACCAACTGCCGCCACACGAACAGGCGAAGCTGGTTCGTTGCACGCGTGGGAGCATCTACGACGTGATCATTGATTTGCGGCCGGAGTCGCCGACGTTCAAGCAATGGTTTCCGCTGGAGATGTCCGCCGAGAATCGACTCATGCTGTTCGTCCCGGCGAAGTTTGCCCACGGTTTTCAAACACTTGAGGATCAAACAGAAGTTACTTACCAGACTTCCGCTTATTACGCGCCCGAACACGGCCGCGGCGTGCGCTGGAATGATCCGGCTTTTAATATTTCCTGGCCGCTCTCCGGGCCGAATCTCACAATGATCGATCGCGATCTCAACTACGAGGATTTTGTCGCATAAAGGGTAATCATCTATGACCAAAAAAGCTCTCATCACCGGCATCACCGGGCAGGACGGAAGTTATCTCGCAGAACATCTTTTGTCGCTCGGTTACGAAGTTCACGGCTTGATCCGGCGCGTGGCGCTCGAAGATCCGCAACGGCGTTTCACGCGCCTGACACACCTGCTCGACAAAGTCGTGCTGCATCCGGCGAGCCTCGAGAGTTACCCTTCGATCTTTCACGTCATCAGCCAGCATGAGTTCAGCGAGTGTTACCACCTCGCGGCGCAGAGTTTCGTGGCCGAGAGTTTTGTGGACGGCTTCTCGACGATGAACACAAACATCAACGGCACTCACTACATGCTCGCCGCGCTGCGTGAGCTGCGGCCCAGTTGTCGTTTCTATTTCGCCGGTTCGAGCGAGATGTTTGGCAAAGTTCGCGAAACGCCGCAGACGGAGAAAACGCCCTTTCACCCGCGTTCGCCATACGGCATCAGCAAGGTCGCCGGCTTCGACCTGACGAGAAATTATCGCGAAGCGTACGACATGTTTTGCCTGAGCGGCATACTCTTTAATCATGAAGGCCCACGCCGCGGCTATGAGTTTGTGACGCGGAAAATCACTTCGACCGTCGCGCAGATCAAGCTTGGCCAGGCCAACGAACTGCGTTTGGGAAATCTCGAAGCAAAGCGCGATTGGGGTCACGCGAAAGACTACGTTTGCGCAATGCACCTGATGCTCCAGCGAGACGAGCCGGACGATTACGTCGTCGCGACCGGAGAAACACACACTGTTCGAGAATTCTGCGAACTCGCGTTTGGCGAGGTCGATCTCGATTACCGTGAGTACGTAAAAATAGACGACCGGCTGTTGCGCCCGGCCGAAGTCGATCTGCTGGTTGGCGATGCGAGCAAAGCGAGGCGCGAACTCGGCTGGGAATCGCAATACACGTTCCCGCAACTCGTGAGCGAGATGGTCCAGTCGGATCTGAAAGCAATCAGCCAGGGCCAGCGAACGGCAGCTAGCGGTGACTAATTCATGGCCGCTGATCTCGTCAGCATCATCATGCCGGCCTACAACGCCGGAAAATACATTGCCGATTCCATTCGATCGGTGCTGGCCCAGACCAACTCAAACTGGGAACTGATCGTGGTCGACGATGGATCAACTGACGACACCGCGAGCGTCGTGCAGCAGTTCGCCAATCGCGATTCACGCATCAAGTATTTCTTTCAGGAGAACGGTCGCCTCGGAAAGGCTCGCAACACCGGCATCGCGAACGCGAGCGGATCGCTGATCGCGTTTCTTGACTCAGACGACCTGTGGCTCGAATCCAAGCTCGAACAGCAGACGCAGGCGATGAGCGAGCAGAACGCGGACGTTGTTTTCTGCAACGCCTACGTCTTCAGTGATGAGAATCCGCTCGACGAAACAAAAACACTTCCGACTGCCACCGGCAAACTCTTTGGCCCGTCATTTTTCGATTCGCTGGTTTTGCGAAATCAGATTCCGGTGCTCACAGTGCTCTTAAAAAAATCGGCACTCGACAAAGCCGGTCCTTTCGAGGAAGCGAAACCGTTTCACGGCTGCGAAGACATCGATCTCTGGATGAGACTCGCAAAAGCCGGTTTTGTGTTCTACGGCATGCCCGCCACGCTGGCGCGATACCGGCGGCACGCGAACGCGATGACGGCGGTGTCGAGCAATGCGCTGAAGCCGATGCTGCTTACCATTAAAAAACAGATCGAGCATAGCGGCTTGAGCGAAGCGCAAAAGCAGGAACGAGTGACCGGCCTTTATCGCGAACTGATCGCCGCGTTGATCGAAGAAGGAAAGCTCGCGGAAGCGAAGGCGTTTCTGAATGAACAGTATTCGTGGCAGAGCAATCTCGTGACGCGCCTGCAAAAATTGCTGATCAGCATCTGGCCGCGGCAATACAATTTCATCAGCCGCGAGTGCCTGTATCGAACCGAGTGGCACTGGCACAATCTCGGCCGCGGCAGAACGGAATAAAAATGGTTGCGCCAGCTCAAACCGTCGTCAGCGTCGTGATGCCGGCCTACAATTACGGCCACTTCATCGGCGCGACGATCGCGAGCCTTCAGGCGCAGACGTTTCCGGATTGGGAATGTGTGGTCGTCGACGATGGCTCAACAGACAACACGGCTGAAGTCGTCGCGCACATCGCGCAGGCTGATGGCCGCGTGAAATTTGTTCAACAACAAAACCGGCGGCAAGCGGCGGCGCGGAACAACGGCTTGACGCAGATCAACGGCAAGTACGTGCAGTTTCTCGACGCAGATGATCTGCTGGAGCCGCGCAAGTTCGAGCGCCAGGTCGAATATCTCGAGAGCCACGACGAGGTTGATGTCGTTTACGGTGACACGCGGTTTTTCCTGACTGAGCGTCCGGATGAACTGCTCTACACGATGTACGGCGAAAACAAGCCGTGGCAGCCGCAGCTCTGCGGTCCGGGTTCGAGCATGCTGCTGCCGCTCATTCGCCATAACAGTGTGATCATCTGTGCGCCGCTCACGCGCCGTGCGCTTATCGAGCGCGTCGGGCAGTTTGACGAAGAGCTGCCGCCACTGGAAGATTGGCATTTCTGGATTCGCTGCGCGCTCGCGGGCGCGAATTTTCAGTTCGAGGATTTTGCGGGCACGTTGTCGCTGGTGCGTTCTCATCAGTTGAGTTCGTCGAAGGATCGATTCCGCTGGACCACGGCTGAGGTTAAGCTGCGGCGAAAGTTGCTGGCGCTCATCGCGCGGGATCGCGAAGCGGAGCGGCTGAATGCGCAACTGCTGGCGGAGGCTGTCGGTACGCTCGGAGCGCAACAGGTGCTGAGCGGGCGGCGCGTGCGCGGTGCTTGTTATCTCGGCAAGGCGGCTGTTTTCGACCGGAAGTTTCGGCAGCGAATGAAGTGGCTCGCGTGCGCGCTCGCGGCGCCTTTGGTCAGCCGGCGGCAGTTTGAGAAAGTCTATTCGGGTTCGATTTCGCGAGGTTTATTTTAGGAACATGCCACGTCCGCTGGTAAGCATCATCATTCCCACCTTCAATCGGCTGAAGTGGATCGCGATCTGTCTTGATTCGATCAAGGCACAAACTTATCCGAACATCGAGGTGCTTGTGATCGACGACGGCTCGACTGACGGCACGGTCGAGTGGTTGCGATCGCAACCTGAATATTCGTTTGCGCGTGTTCACGTTCAGCCGAAGAATGGCGGCGCATCGATTGCGCGAGACGACGGCATTCGACTCGCGCAGGGCGAGCTGATCGCGTTCATCGACAGCGACGACGCGCTGCTGCCGAATCATATCGAAACTGCTGTCGGGGTTTTCGAGAAGTATCCGCAGACTGGTTTGTTTTGCTGCGACTCGACGCTGATTGATGCGAATGGCGAGGTGCTGTTTGAAGGACGCACCTGGCACCAGATTCAAAGCCAGCTTAAAAACCGCGTGGTTGAAACAGGCTTCCGCACGCTGCGCGACATTTTTCAGTTTTCACATATCTTTCCCGGTTTCACTTTGCCGAAGGCCGTGTTTGAGAAAGTCGGTGACTTCGATCAGTCGATCTTTCCGATGGACGATTACGACTTGATGTTGCGGGTCGCGGGCGCGGGGTTTGGGGTTTACTACTGTAACGAACCGCTGGCGTTGCGTCGCGAACATACGGGGCAGTGTTCGGGGATCCTGAACTCGGTCGATACGTGTCAAAAACAAATCCGGACACTGAATGCGGCGCTGGCGCGCAATCCGGAGTTGCTGAAGCCGGCGGGAATGGCGAAGCGGCGTCTCGCTGCCGCGAAGATGGAATTAGCAGTGAGCCGCGTTAATGCTGGTGAGCGGGCGGCGGGGTTTGGCACGATGCTGCAGGCTGTTGTGTCTGATCCGAGCCAAATCTTGCGGATCGCACATTTCGGGCGGCGTCGTCTCCAGCGGCTAGTAGCCCCGGCGTAGAGTGGGTATCAGCAACCCACCGACAAAATCGGTGGTACTTGTTTCGCGCTGCCTGCCGGGGTGTAGGGAGGATATCTAACACCACCGACCGGCGTAGAGTGGGTATCAGCAACCCACCGACAAGGTCGGTGGTACTGTTTCGCGCTGCCTACCGATGTGTAGGTAGGATATCTAACACCACCGACATCGTCGGTGGTGTTTTCTATATTCAACCTACCGTGATCCCCGCGAAGCGACCCATCCCACCGACGCAGTCGGTGGTACTTTCATACACCCTCTCCTATAATGCGGCTTTCCTTTCTATGCGCATTTGTTACTTCGCGGACGGCCGCTACATCCACACCCACAAGTGGCTTCGCTACTTCAGCGAACGCGGAAACGAAGTCCATCTCGTCTCGTTCGCCCCGATGAGCGCCGAACACATCCGCGCCGTCGAACAAGCCGGCGGCCGTTACCAGGGCGAGGTCGGCGGCTTTCACTTCAAACGCTTCTGGCTGACCGCGAACGGCGTTCTCTCACTGCGACGCATCCTGAAACGCGAAAACATCGACGTCCTGCACTGCCACTACCTCAGCAGCAACGCCTGGTTCGCCGCGCTGAGCGGCTTTCGCCCGTTGGTGCTCACGGTCATGGGCGGCGGTGACGTCTGCGGCCCGGGCTGGCAACCGAACGGCCGGCGCGAACGACTCTTAACGCCCTACTCGCTACGCCACGCAGACCTGATCACTTCATGGTCGCGCGTGATGGCCGACGCAGTTCGCCCGTTCTGCAACAGCGACACGCCAATCGAAGTCATTCACGGGGGCATCGATCTCACGCGCTTTCATCGTGGCCCGAAACCGGAGTATCTGCGTGAGCGCTGGCAGTTGCCGCCTGAAGCGCGCGTCGTTTTCAGTCCGCGCCTGATGCGCCCGCTTTCGAACATCACGCAGATCGCCGCGGCCACCGGAGAAGTTTGCGCGAAACTGCCAAACACCTACTTTTTGTTCGCGGCGCCCGCCGAGCCGCGCGAAGAAGCGTACGAAGCGGAAGTGCGCAGACTGCTGCACGAAGCGGGCGTGGAAGATCACGCGCGGTTCGTCGGTTCGATCCGTCACGAAGAGATCGCCGATTACCACCGGCTCGCTGACGTGACCATCTCGATCCCACGCACCGACGGCACGCCGATGACGGTGCTCGAATCGATGGCGTGCGGCACACCCGTGCTCGTCGGCGATATTCCCGACTACGATCCTTATTACATCGAGAAAGACAAAACGGTGTTCACGGCCGATCCCGCGAACGTTCATTCGGTCGCGGCGGCGTTGATCGAGCTACTGTCGAACGCATCGCTGGCCGAACGTTTAGCCGCTGAAGCGGAGCGTCGCGTGACGGAGAGCGGCTCTTACGAAGCGCAGATGTCGAAGATGGACCGGCTCTACTCCGACCTGCTGCGCCGCGCGAGCAACGGTGCCTGAGGCCAATCCATTGCGCGTGGCTCACATCATCGAGACGCTTGGTCCTGGTGGAGCAGAACGACTCCTGTACACCAACCTGAAGCACTTCGATCGAGATCGCATCCACAGCACCGTGCTCACGGTTTTCCCGCATGCGACACACTGGCAGGAACCGATCAGGGAGTTGGGCGTGCCGGTGGTCAGCTTGAACTGCCGCAGTTCGCGCGATCTGCCGAAAGCCGTCGGTCGCTTGCGCACCTGGTTACGGGAAAACCCGACGGACCTAATTCACAGCCATCTGTGGGCGGCAAATGTCGTAGGCCGCGTGGCCGGGCGCTGGAGCCACGTTCCCGTTGTCAGTTCAGTGCACAATCCCGACCACGAGCCGCAAGCGTGGGGGGACGGCGCCGACGTGAGTTTGATCACGCGTCATGCGGTTAAAGCGCTGGATCGCTGGACCGCGCATTACGGCAACGACCGGATGATCGCCGTCAGCGACTACGTGAAGCGCAGCGCGCATCGTGACCTGCACTTCTCTTTGGACGCGATCGAATTGGTTTACAATCCGGTCGACATCGACCTGTTGTCGGCGCCGGTTCGCAGAAACCGCAACGAAGTGCTCGGCGAACATGGCTTGTCGGCGGACGACCTGATCCTGCTGAACGTCGCGCGCGTGTCACCGCAAAAAGGACTGCTGCACGCGGTGCGCGCACTGCCCGCGATCCTGCGCCAGTATCCCTTGGGGCAACTGGTTTCAGTCGGTGCGACGACGGACGATCGCTGGGTCAAGCATCTGCGGAGCGAAGCCGAGTCGCTGGGCGTTGGCGATCATTTTCATCTGCTCGGCGCGCAGTCAAACGTGGTCGAGTTTCTGCGCTCGTGCGACGTCTTTGTCTTCCCTTCGCTTTATGAAGGTTTGGGGATCGCGCTGATTGAAGCCATGGCCGCCGGTTGTGCGTGCGTCGCGACGAACGTCGGGCCAATTCCTGAGGTTGTGCAAGACGGTCAAGATGGAGTACTTGTTTCCCCTGCCGACCCGGACGACTTTGCCCGCGCCGTTGGCGATCTGTTAGGCGATCCGGTGAAGCGATCGCGTTTGGGAACAGCAGCGAGCGAGACTGCCGTGCGCCGGTTTCAGCCGCAGGAATCGGCCGCCCGACTGACGCAAATTTATGAATCCGTGGTGAACCATCGCCGCCGTTGAAGGAGCTGAATTTTGTCGACGCAAAACTCCATGACCGAGACGGATCACCGCTGTCTCTCCGTAGTTGTGCCCGCTTACAACGAAGCGGCCACCATCGAACACGTCGTGCAGCAACTGCTCACGCTGTCTCAAGTGCTCGAAGTGATCATCGTTGACGACTGCTCCAGCGATCGGACACCCGAGGTTTTACAGCGGCTCACGAAGCAGTATCCGGCGGTCCGCACAGTGCGCCACCAGAAGAACTCCGGCAAAACAGAAGCACTCAAAACCGGCTTTGCTTTGACGCAAGGCGAGATCGTTATCGTTCAGGATGCCGACCTCGAATACGACCCGCGCGACATTCCGGAAGTAATCAGGCCCATTCTCGAAGGCAACGCCGACGTCGTTTACGGTTCGCGGTTTCTCGTGCGCCGCGCGGCTCGTGTTCTCTATTTCTATCACTACCTGGCGAACAAGTTTCTGACGTTCACTTCGAACACGCTGACCAACCTGAACATGACCGACGTCGAAACCGGGTACAAAGCTTTTCGCGGGGAGATCATTCGCAACATGATCGTCACGTCGAGCGGGTTCGGTTTCGAGATCGAAGTCACGGCGAAACTCGCGAAGCTCCGTTGCCGCGTTTACGAAGTGCCGATCAGCTATTACGGCCGCACGTATGAAGAAGGAAAGAAGATTGGCATGAAGGACGGCTTGCAGGCGTGCTGGCTGGTGCTTCGCTTCAACCTGTTCTGCGGCCTCAATTCGTCGTTCCGCCAGGTGCCGTCGCGTCATAATCAAACGGAAAATTTTTCGCCGGCAGAACTCAAACAGATTTCAAAGTAACGCCGCCGCATCGTGCCCGACCGACCGAAACATCTGAACCTGTTCCTCCTCGCGATCGTCCTGCTGGCCGTCGTGCTTCGTGTTTACGGTACTCTCTCGCATCCGACAGAACCGTCCAGCGATGCCGCCGATTATCATCGTTTGGCGATCGGCCTGGTCCAACATCAGGGTTACGCCAGCCCGGAAGGCGCGCGCACCGCGTGGCGTCCTCCGGCTTATGCGTTCTTTCTCGCGGGGATTTATGAGGTCACCGGCATCAACGTCGAACGAGCGACGATCGCGCAGTCGCTGCTCGGCGGGTTGACGGTACTGCTGCTAATGGTCCTGGGCTATATGATCATCGGCTGGCGCGAGTCGCTGATCGCCGGCGTCATCGCGGCCGTTTTTCCGGTCTTTGTTTGGTTGCCGCGGTTGCTGCTCTCGGAAAACCTCTCGCTGTTTCTATTGTTGCTGTCGCTCGTCACGATTGTTTTGTATCTCCGCACTGGCAAACTCGCGTGGATGGCCGCGTTCGCAATTCTTTGCGCGCTCAACACGCTGGTTCGGGGCGCGAATCTGTTCACGCCGCTCGCGGTCGGTCTCGGCATATTGATCATCGGGTGGCGCAGCCGGTCGCTAAACTGGAATCGTTTAATCGCACCGTTGCTGGTCCTCGCCGGCGTGTTTGCGTTGACGCTGCTGCCGTGGACCATCAGAAACTACCGTGTCTTTCACAGGCCCGTTCCCGTCGCAACGCAAGACGGCCTGACACTCTACAGTTCCTACTGGCCACCGCAACACAACGGCAGATTGATTTGGGGAACGCTGCCCGGTAATGAAGATCCCGTGATCGTGGCCGCCGCTCAAACCGGCGACGAGGTCGCCGCGTCGCGCTACCTGCGGCAAGTTACGCTCACCCGCTTGCGCGAGAATCCCGGTTTTTTTTTCGGTTGATTCCTTCAAAACTCGCGTCGCTGCTGGTCCCGTTTGATTGGGAAGTCTATCCGCACGCGCTGGGAACCACGCGATCGATCAACTTCGGTTACCTTTTAATACTCTTGCCGGCGCTCGGTGGGTTCATCCTGATGGTCCGCCGGCGGTCGCCATGCCAATGGCTGCTGTGGATCGTGCCGGCGACAGTGTTGTTTCAATCGATTCTGTTCTACGGCTCGCCGCGTTTTCGTCTGCCGGCGGAATTGATCGCCCTGCTGCCCGCGGCAGTCGGCATTTCCGCAGGGCTCGAATTTCTCAAACAAAGACTAAGGCTGTAGGATATTCACGCTTTACAAAAAAGGATCAAAACTTCCCGAGGTAAGCATGAACATATTGGTCACTGGGGGCGCCGGGTTCATCGGCTCTCATTTGGTGGATGCCCTTGTCGAACGCGGTCACCGCGTCAGAATTCTCGATGCGGTGGTGGAACAGGTTCACGGCAGCGCCGGCCCGCAGTATCTCAATCCGCAAGCCGAGTTTTTGCAAGGCGACGTTTGTGATGCGGAGCTGGTGAGCCGCGCCCTCGAAGGCGTGGACGTTGTTTACCACGAAGCGGCGGAAGTCGGTGTGGGCCAGTCGATGTACGAGATTGCCCGTTACGTTCGCGCAAACGATCTCGGCACCGCGGTGTTGCTGGATGAAATCGTCAGGCGCCGGCCGCAGATCAAAAAACTGATGGTCGCTTCGTCGATGTCGATCTATGGCGAGGGTGCTTACGCGTGCGATCAATGTGGGCCAGTGCAACCGAAGTTGCGCGAGTTACCGCAACTGCTCGATCGCGATTGGGAACTCAACTGCCCGCAATGCGGCGCGAAAGTTAAGCCCATGCCCACGAACGAAGACAAGCCGCTCATTCCGTCTTCGGTCTACGCGATCTCCAAACAGGATCAGGAACAGTTTTGCCTCGTCGTCGGGCGCGCTTACAACATTCCCGTCGTCGCGCTTCGTTATTTCAACGTTTATGGCCCACGCCAGGCGCTGTCGAATCCGTACACCGGCGTGTGTGCGATCTTTTCGGCGCGTTTGCTGAACGACGAGCAGCCGATGATTTTCGAAGACGGCGAACAGACGCGCGACTTCGTGCACGTCAGCGATATCGTGCAAGCCAACCTGCTGGCACTCGAAACCGACAAAGCCGATTACCAGACGCTCAACGTCGGCACCGGTTCACCGATCTCGATCGCCGACATTTCGTTGCTGCTCGCACAGGGATTGAACAAAGACATCAAGCCGCTGATTGCCGCGAAGTATCGCGAAGGCGACATTCGCCACTGCGTCGCCGACATCGCGCGCGCACGTACGTTGCTCGGCTACGAACCAAAAGTAAAACTAGCCGACGGCATTCCCGAACTGCTCGAATGGGTGCGGCAACAACAAGTGGGCGACACCTCCCAAGCCAACACCGAACTCGAGCAGCATCAGCTAGTTCGTTGATTTTTGCTGAACTTCTTCTCTGTGTCTCTGTGCCTCTGTGGTTAACTAGCCTATGCACTATCACCTGATCGGCATCTGCGGAACGGCGATGGCTTCGCTCGCCGGAATGCTCCAGTCGCGCGGGCATCGCGTGACGGGCTCTGACTTGAACGTTTATCCGCCGATGTCGACGATGCTGCGCGATCTCGGCATCGAGGTATTGCAAGGATACAAAGCCGAAAACCTCACGCCGGCGCCCGACTGCGTTATCGTCGGCAACGCGATCCCGCGCGGCAATGCGGAAGTTGAAGAAACTCTCAAGCGCAAACTGCTCTATCGCTCGCAAGCGGAAGTTGTCAAAGACGAGTTCATTCGCGGCCGCCACTCGCTCGCCGTCGCCGGCACGCACGGAAAAACAACGACTACCAGCATCGCCGCGTGGGTGATCGATCAGGGCCAACTCAACCCGACGTTCCTGATCGGCGGCGTCGCGCAGAATTTCGGCAACAGTTTTCGTGTCACCGATAGCGACTACTTCATCATCGAGGCCGACGAATACGACACCGCTTACTTCGATAAAGGCCCGAAGTTCATGCACTACCTGCCCGAGATCGCGATCGTTAACAACATCGAGTTCGATCACGCGGACATCTACAAAGATCTCGACGCGGTGAAGCTCGCGTTTCGCAGATTTATGAATCTCGTGCCGGCAAACGGGCGCTTGATTGCCGGTTGGGACAGCCCAAACGTGCGTGCGGTAGTTGAATCCTTTGGGTCAAGGCTATTTACGCAAGTTGAGACGTTTGGCACGTCAGAGGACGCGAAGTGGCAGTTGCGCAATGCGGACTTCAGCGGCGGGTTATCGAAGTTTGAGGTCTTTCGCGAGGGAAGTTCGTGGGGACAATTCGAGACGCCGTTGCTCGGAGAGTTCAATCTGCTGAACTGCCTTGCCGTAATCATCGCCGCGGACGCATGGAGCGTGAGCCGCGACCAGATCAAGGAAGCACTCGCCACGTTCAAGAACGTCAAGCGCCGGGCTGAAGTGCGCGGCGAGCAAAAGGGCGTGCTGGTTATCGATGACTTCGCGCATCATCCGACCGCCGTTCGCGAAACGTTGCGTGCCTTGCGTGCACGCTACGCCGATCGACGCCTCGTCGCGATTTTCGAACCGCGTTCATGGTCCTCGCGCCTCTCAGTTTTTCAGGACGACTACGCCAACGCATTCACGTCGGCTGACTACGTCGTGATCGCCAACGTCTTCGACAGCCAGAAGGTCACAGAAAAGGGACGGGCGCTTGATACCGACGAATTAATCGCGGCGATTTCGCAACAAGGCAAACCGGCGTTTGCTATTCCCGACGTCGAGCAAATCGTGACGCACGTTGTCCCCGAACTGCGCGCCGGCGACGTCGTCGCGATCATGTCGAACGGTGGATTCGGCGGAATTCATGACAAGATCCTCGCCGCGCTCGCAACAAACTAACCTCCGTGTCTTTATGCCTCCCGTGTTAACGGTTCTGCACACAATTTAACGAACTATTTGTAACGGTCTCGCAGATTTACTCCGGTAAAAGGCTCTCCCGGAACGCAAGGAGGCCCGCCCGCGCGTGAAAACTTTTTCCATCTTCGAACAGGCGCTTAAGTTCTCCGGCGTCGATCACACGGAGAACCTCGGAGAGATCGCGAGCCTCGCGCGCCGCGACTTCGCCGACCGCGAAAGCTTCATCTGTCACACGACCACCGCTTCGGTGGAGTACGCGTGCCTTATGATCGAGAACGCGGTGCTGCTGCGCACGAATCGCGCCGGCCGCGTCTATGCCGGCGTCGAAAAACTCTCGTCGCTGCAGCCGATCATCGATCGTTACATGCGCATCGCCGATGTGTCTGAAGCGGTGTATCTCTTTGGCCAGGATGATTGGCGGCCGCCGCGCCATCCGAACATTCGCTTGATCACTCTGAATGATGACTTCCGTTTGGCGCACGAATGGTTTGTCATCGCGCAGTCGCCGGCATTGAACTGCGCGCTGGTCGCTTTTGATGAGATCGGTTCTGAGGGTGCGCCCGAACAAATCAGGTATTGGGCGCTCAAGACCAGCGATCCGTTAGTAGTTCGTGGGCTGTCGCGCGCCGTCGAGGGGATGATCGACTGGAGCCTCGCTGCGTGAACCAGCCAACGCCTCCATTGAAGGCTTAATCTCCACGTGCGCCGTCAACACTCTTCGAATTCTTTTCGGCAACAACTTTCCCGCAACCATCGCCATCGCGCCGACGAGTTCGACCACGTCTCCTCCACCGCGCCAATGTTGCCGCACCACGCGTGGATCGGTCACGGTCATCAATCGCAGCAGCGTCAGCGAGATCAGATAAGCGTCGTCCACCTGGCCCACAAACGGCAACATGTCGGGAATGAAGTCGAAAGGAATCAAGGCATAAACAATCGCGCCGGCCACCAACACTCGCTCCGTCACCGGCACGCGCGGATCGACCATCAACCGCGCACACAGCAAGAGCAGGTTGGGAAGGAAGAGCAACAGGTTTTTCATGCGGCTCCGGAGCTTTACATCTGACATGTCACGGATTATACAGATTGCACATGGACATTCTCGAACGAATTCGCCAGCGCGCCGCTTCCCGACCGCAAAACATCGTCCTGCCCGAAGGCAATGATCCACGGACCGTAGCCGCCGCAGCGCATTGCGTGAGCCAACGGCTCGCGCAGATCACGTTGCTGGGCGACGAACAAACCATTCGCGCTACTGCGCGCGAAAATAATCTCGACCTCGGCGGCGTCGCGATCATAGACCACCGGCGCGCAACGGATTTCGATAACATGGTTGCGATGTTTCACGACCTGCGCCGGGCGAAAGGCCTGATGGCCGACGAAGCGCGCACGCTCGTTTCCGATCCTTTGTACTACGGCAATCTCATGGTGCGTCTCGGCAAAGCCGACGGCTCCGTGGCTGGCGCCACTAACACCACGTCGCATACGGTGCGCGCGGCGTTGCACTGCATCGGCGTTCGGCCCGGCTTCAAACTCGTTTCGAGTTTCTTTTTGATGTCGCTGCCGCGGCCGGATTTTGGTCACGACGGCGCGCTGATTTACGCGGACTGCGGCGTCGTGATCGAACCGACCGCGGCGGAGTTGGCGGAGATCGCCTTGGCAGCCGCGGATTCATGCAAAGCTCTGTTGGGCACGGAGCCGCGCGTGGCGATGCTCTCGTTTTCGACGAAGGGCAGCGCCAAACATCGCTTGATTGACAAAGTAGTGGAAGCTACGCGGACGGTGAAAGCTCGCGCGCCGGAGTTGCAGGTTGACGGCGAGCTTCAAGCCGATGCCGCGCTGGTTGCGGCGGTCGCGCAGTCGAAAGCACCGGGTTCGCCGGTCGCGGGCCGCGCAAACGTTTTGATCTTTCCCGATCTGCAGGCCGGAAATATCGCTTACAAACTGACCGAACGTCTCGGCGGCGCCACGGCGATCGGCCCGATTCTGCAAGGTTTGGACAAACCGGCCAACGATCTTTCGCGCGGTTGCACGGCGCGAGACATCGTTGACGCCGTGGCAATCACCGCGGTGCAGGCTCAAGCGCGGAAAACCAACTGAGTTTTCAGAACATCTGTGTAATCTGTGGTTGCATTTAAATACACGGTCGCGCTTCTCCTTTTAGCCGTCGTCTCGATCTGCGCCGCGCCAGTCAACGCGCAACAAACGCCAGCACAAAAACCCGAAGAACAAGAGCGCGTCCGTGTTTTCACTGAAGAAGTTCGTCTTCCGGTCGTCGCCTTCGATGCTTACGGTCATTACGATCCGACGCTCGAGCTTGAAGATGTGCTCGTGCTCGAAGACGGCGTCGCGCAACAACTCCGCAGCCTGCGTCACCTCTCGGCAAATGTTCTGTTCGTGCTCGACACGGGCGGCGAGTTGAGTGGTGTCGGCGGGCGCTCAAAGAGTACGGCGTTGACGCGGCAAGTCGCGTCGGAGTTGATCGACAAACTGCAACCTGGAACTTCGATCGCTGTGATGCAATCAGGCAATGCGGCGGAGATGTTGCAGCCGTGGACCACGGACAAAGACGCGGTCCAGAAAACGTTGAAGAACAAGCTGCTCGCGACGAAGCGTTCGCGCCTTTCCGATTCGATCGTGACCGCCGCGCAACAGTTGAAGGATCGGCCTGAAGGAAGTCGTCACGTCGTGATGATTACTGACGGCGTTGATTCGCCCGGCGGGAAAGTCGATCGCACGGAGGCGATGCGCAAAATCGTCGCGGCGCGGGCGACGGTTCACATCATCAGCTACACGCAGTACGTGCAACAGAAGACTGACGATAAGAGTTCGAAAGTCACGACCGCCCAGGTGCCAGTCAGTCACGATCCGATCACTGCAACTGATCCAACGCTGCCGCCGGGAACGACCCGCAATCCGTCTTACGGTGTCGGCATCAGATTCGACCCCGCGATGAAACGACAGCGCAAAGCCTATGAAGCTGACGTGCGGAAGAATGAACAATCTTTGCGGGCGGTGGCGGATGAAACCGGAGGCATGTGGCTGGTGCCGATCAACCGCGACGAGATGATGGCTGAAGCTGACAATGTCGCGCGTGCGATCGGTGCGGAATACGTGGTGACTTACAGGCCGAAGCGCCCGCTTGCTGAAGCGGAGCCGGGTGAGTATCGCCGTATTGAAGTTGCTTCTCGCCGCGTTGGCTTGAGTCTGCACGCACGCCGCGGCTACGTGGTTCCGACGCCTTAACGAACCGCCGCTTCCAACTGCGACTCCATCACCGCCATCAACTGCCGCACGTCAAATCGATCTTCTTTCGGCAACAACGAGAGGCGATGCAGTTCTTCCCAATCTTCCTTCGGCACGCGATGGAAGGCCTCCACGACTTTCGGATCAAACTGCCGTCCGGCCCAATCGTCCAGCTCCTGTGCCGCCGCTTCATATGACTTCCCACGACGATAAACCCGGTCGCTCGTGATTGCGTCGAACGCGTCAGCCACCGCGAAGATGCGCGCGTTGATGTCGATGTCTTCGGCGCGCAGGCCAAGCGGATAGCCGGTGCCGTCCCACTTTTCATGATGTTGGGCCACCACGCGCGCTGCTCCTTGCAAGAACTCGATGCCGCGCAAAATCTGTTGTCCGTGCACCGGATGCTCGCGCATGCGCACCCACTCTTCTTCCGTCAGCTTCGCGGGTTTGCGCAGGATCGAATCGGGCACGCCGATCTTGCCGATGTCGTGCAGCAGTGAACCAAACTCCAGCGCCTTCATCTCCTCGCTGTTCAGGCCATATTCGCGGCCGAGACGCAGGCTGTAACTGACAACGCGTTCTGAGTGACCATGTGTTTCCGAGTCGCGAGTTTCGAGGGCGGCGGTCAAGGCTTTCAGGGTCGAGCGATAAGCGCCTTCGAGTGAATTGAGGGCCCGGTCCAATTCGGCGGTGCGCTGTTCCACCAGTTCTTCGAGATGATTTTCGTAACGCTGCTTGGCGGTGACGAGATCGTGATGTTCGAGTGCGCGTTTGACGACGGCTTCGACCTGTCGCAGGTCGAAGGGTTTCATCAGGTAATCGAAGGCGCCAAGACGCAGCGCGCCGATTGCGCTTTCGACCGTTTGCATGCCGCTGATCATGACCACGACGGTTTCAGGCGAGAGTTCCTTCACGTGGGGAATCATCTCGAGTCCACTCATGCCGGGCATGGTGATGTCGCTGATAACGAGTTGAAACTGATGTTGGCGGAGCAAGGTCAGGGCCTGTTCGGCGGATGCGGCTTTGAGGCATTCGTAGTCTTCGCTCAGCAAATCCGCGAGTATTTCGGTAATTTCGACCTCGTCATCAACAATCAGTATGCGGGGCGACACAGTAGTCGGCATTTGATCTCTCCTGAAAACGACAGGGCCCATTGTGGAAAGGAATCTGGTAAAGCTTCGACCGCTCAGTAAGGGTAGGTACGGGGCTTTGAGTGCCCTGCCAGCACGTGGCTTTCGCATTTTAGCGATTTGGGCCGCGAATGGCAAACAAGTTTTTACGCAACGTGGTAGTAGGTGAGATTTGTGGGGGTTAATTGGGATTTGGGCCAGGTTGCGATTCGGGGGAAAGGGCCTTATGATGTCAGCCCTTCGCGCCGGAGTGGCGAAATTGGTATACGCACCAGACTCAAAATCTGGCGAACTTCACTGTTCATGTCGGTTCGAGTCCGACCTCCGGCACCACACCTTAAGTCAATCCTGAAACTTATTGGCTGTCGATTGTCGTTCCCAGTGTCTTCAGCATATCAACCTGAAGCGCCTGAACCGGCTTACCCTCGTTCCCGACGATCTGGTAGATGAGGATGGGAGCGGCAGTTTCGCTCGGGATAACGGAGGAAAGCCGCCAGCGTTCCGGATAAAGAGTTGCTGCCTGTTTGAGCAGGTTCTCGTGCTCGCCGCATTTCCCTATTGGGCACTGCTGCGTAACGACGATCGCGACGGGAATTGAATCCAGCACCGTCATGATTTGTTCGGGCGTGTGATATTTCAGTTCGTAGTGGTCGCCCATCGCGTCTTGTGTCGCCAACACTTTGCTGGCGCGCACAACGTAATGATCCGGCCGGCGGTCGCGCATCACAAACTCCGCGGTCAGCATTCCCTCGCCTTCCGCGTCGGCCGAGACAAGCACCGCTCCATTATGGGCCAGGCCGGAAGAGATAACGGCGTCAGCAGCTCTTACGTACGCGCTCGTTTGCTTGAGAGAAACGCCAAACGTAGTCGCCACATGGACAGCGACGACCAGGCACAACGCGGCCGCGGTCAGGACGGTTCGTTGGCGGAAGAAGGAGTGCACGTAATCGAGTGCCGGCCGAGACAATATTAGTAAGGCAGGTGCGGCCGGCAGGAAGTAACGCAAGTAAGAACGGTAGATGGCCGTGTGGAAAATGACTAATGACAGGACCATTGCCACAGAGACGACGTAAAGCGACGACAACTTGCGACTTCCCTCGTCCAATGTTCTGCGCACTCCCGAACGCACTAACACACCCCCGGCTACAGCAAACACAAACACGATTGGACCAGCGATTAGAATCGTGTTGGTTACGTTTGCAATGATTGCTCTCGTAAGTGTCGGCGTGTGAGTACCCAGGTTGGCTGCATAGATGCCCAGATGGCGCATCATCAGGTACCAGGGGCCGTCGATGAGGAGCACGATAACCGCCGGCAACCAGAAATTTTTGGTCCGCCAAAGATAATGCCGGCCCGTCAGGATCACGCAGAGGGGCGGAACGAGCGCGAGTGCCAGGGCATTGTATTTAACGAGCAACGCCAGCGCGGCACAGACGCCAAACACGAAAGCATCTGCAGCGCGTTCGCTTTCGAGATAACGGGCGTAAGCAGCCATCGCCAGCAGCATGATCACCGCGACCGGCAAGTCGAGCATTACTTGTGACGTGCTCTCCTGCGTGCCAGGCAGCAAGACAAGCAGTACTGGCGCTACCGCTGCGCCGGTGGTTCCGAGTGCTGGGCGGCTAACTTTGCAGAAGATGAACGCCCAGGCAGTGGTAAAGGCAACGAGCAGAAACATGATTGACGTTCGGTTCGTGCCGAACGCCAACATCCACATGCCCGACAAGAGATGAAACAAGGGCGGCCATAGTCCGAATGCGACTCGCGGGTAGTGAAGATAGAAATCCTTGGCGAAGGTAACGGGATTGCCAGGCAGGCCACGAGCAACGTAATCCCGGACCATCACGCTCGTAACGTAGTGGCTCGCTTCATCAGGGTGCCCACCGAATGCCGCCGAGTGTGCGCCGGATAACCGTTGCAACGACAGCGTCACCAGCAGAATAATCAGAAAAACCACGGCGTCGCGGCGAATGAGACGAAGCAGATTTGTGGTGACTTGCCGATCCTGAAACGGATGCTTCACGTGCCGTTCTCGATTGGGCTGTTTGCTTTCGAGCAGGGCCGTAGTCTAACACACGCTCTTGAGGCCGAACTTTCGTCCCGTCCGCGCAAGAGGCATTGACTTTCTCTGTCTCTCCGCCTGACGATGTCGGCGCTTTACTCACTCTCAGTTCCTCTGGAGGCTCGAATGGCCGATCAATCAGACATCCCTATCGAAGAACACAAATGTGATTATTCAGAGGATTACCCGGTCATGGGTTTTCTTCAGTTATGCGCCGACCGGCGCTTTCATGCTTGCCTGCAGAAGCGGTTTCAATACGACGCCAAACTTGAGTCGCCATTGCACTACTGGATCCATGCCGATGCGGGCGGAACACCGGCGATGGAAGATCTGACCGCCGCGCCTGATTACTGTTACAACGACAAGAAGGTCCGGCTCATGGGTTGGTCGGCTCACGGAGATGGATGCGGCGGGTTTCCGGATCTTGATGACGACGAGATCAGGGAACTGCTGATGAAGGTAGCGGAAGCCAGAATCGCCGACTACCCGTTGGCAGATCATTTCGTTTACTTCGCCACCATGAAGCACGACGAGGACAAAGACGAGCTGGTGCTGTATTGCCAAAAGCATGCAAAGACTGCTGGTTAGTTTTCAAGGCCACAGATTACGCGGATTAACGACCCACTTGCGCCTGGTTCTGGCCCTGCAGCAGTTGCACAAACTGCTGCAGCTCAGCCAGGTTCAGATCAGAGACGACCCAGTAACTCATCCCTTCGTTAGACCAGCGGATCAGATTGAAGCCCTGATGAACTGACGCTTGCTGGTTCGTCATTGGCGTTCCATCTGACGGCCACACGAACAGATTGATCGGATGTTGCCCGTGCTTATAGACCAGCACCGCGACTGGACGATTGCCGATGTAATCGAGCCGTCCACCGTTCAAGGGAAAGCCCTGCGCCTTCAAATCCTTAACCGGCGGTGAGAAATCAAGCTTGCCTTCAAACCACGGCTTTACCGTGTGTTGATCCGACGACTCGACGTCCAGCAAATGACTCGCCATCATCGAACGAACGTGACTCGAAACGATCTCCTGCGCGACTACGTCGCTCGACGACGGCCGGCGAAGCATTCCGGCGACGACGATTAAAACCAGCAGCGCACTCATCAAGGCAGCGCCCGCCGGTAACCAACGCCAGCGCAGAAAAGAAGGCTTCGCACTCGCATCATCCTGCTTGCGCAAAGCGGATCGCACACGCCGCTCAAAACCGCTCGGAGGTTCAAACCTGAGGGCGTTGTTGGTTAACGACGATCGCAAGCCGCGTATCTGTTCGTACGTTTGCGCGCACGCATCGCAACTCTTGAGATGCTCTTCGATCTCGAGGCTCTTCACGAGATCCAACTCGCCATCGACGTAGCCGTGTACCAACTCACGCGTTTGCTGACAGTTCAACTTTGGCCTCCTTTCCCATCCGTTTCGCGAGTAGTGCATGCAGTCGTTGCCGCCCGCGTTTCAAACGCGACATGACCGTGCCGATCGGGATGTCTGCAATCACGGCGATCTCTTTGTAGGAGAGTCCTTCCATCTCACGCAGAACGACGACTTCGCGAAATTCCACCGGCAGTTCCTGCAGCGCTTGTCGCACCATCTGCGAGTCCGCTTGTTGCAACAGCAACGCCTCGGGATCGGCAAAGTCCAAACCTGCTTCGTCGAGATTGTCGTCGATTGATTCGGTCACCAGCCCACGATTTTTTTGCAGCCACGTGTAACAAGTGTTCCTCACGATCGTCAGCAACCACGCGCGACTATCGCCGCCGTAATAACCGCCAAAGAATTTGAACGCGCGCACGTAAGCATCCTGAACCAAATCTTCCGCGTCGTGCTCGTTGTGTACCAGCCACCGCGCGAGGCTGTACGCGGCGCCCAGATGCTGCAACGCAATCTCTTCAAACCGAACAACTTTGCTCTGCTCTGACAACGAGTTCGCCCGAGCCTCCTAATTACAAGACTGCCAAAAGCACTTTTTTATTCCCGCCGCCGCGATCGGTGCTTGCGCGGGAATATTCCCACACGGGCCGCGGTCTGTATAGGCAAAGGCAACTAGAAAGAAAGGAAGAGAGATCATGAAAAACTTAAGCAACTGGCTGTTCAATCCACCGACTGATGGCCCAACAGCAACGATCCTGATCCGGTTGATGGCCGGCGCAGTGTTCTTTTGGGAAGGCATTATGAAATTCGTGTTCGCGAATCAAGGCGTCGGGCGTTTCACTAAGCTCGGGTTTCCCGCGCCGCATTTCACCGCTACCGCGGACGGCTGGTTCGAGATCGTCGGCGGCCTTTTGCTGCTGAGCGGTTTCCTAACGCGTGCGATCGCGGTGCCGTTCATCGTCGAGATGATCGTCGCGATGGCTTCGACAAAGATTCCGATGTATCTGGGAACGTCGCCCCTGCCGTTGCCGCCGGTGCCGCCGCAAATCGGCTTCTGGGCTGTGTTGCACGAGATTCGATCTGAATACGCGCAACTGATGACGTGTGCTTTCCTGATGTTCGCCGGACCTGGCCCATTTTCTGTCGACGCGCTGTTGCAAAAATGGCGCGCGACAGATTACACAAAGCCACGCAATTTGGCGCAACTCGAGGGAATCCGTGCGGCCTGAGTGTTGCTTACATTCCGGCTATGAGATCAATAAAAATCGTCAAGCAAAAACGCGAGGAGAGTGTCGCTGCGCCGCCGGTCGAAAGCAAACCGGTTTCGCCAAGCACGAACCAAATCGCGAGCACGATTAAGAACTGGATCGCGGAAGCAAAAGAACGCAAGCAGAGTCAACGGCGTTCGCTTCCGGTTCTCACGGTCGTGCTCATGATCACGTTCGTGCTGGTGGCTCTCGGCACTCCAGCAAAAAGAACCAAACGCACGTCCGCCGGCCAGGCGACGGCAGGTGTCGTGCAAACAGCGCTCGAAACAGACAATCGCCCGTTGAGTCCTGCCGAGCGCGCGATCAAAGTGTCGATTGCGAGCGTGTCGAGTTTTCTCGGGCCACCAACGAATCGTTACCAAGCCGGCGATCAGATTCCGATCATCATCACGATGACGAACACTGCGCCGCAAACGTTCTACACGTGCCTGTCGTCAGACATATATCAGGACGTTCCCAAACTCACGCGCGACGGCAAAGTTGTTCCTTACATGAACTGGCAATCGTATGAACGAGTCAACGCACAACGCGATAACGCCTGTCACAACGAAGACGAAAACATCAAAGAGCCGGTGATGCTAAAACCGAACGAGCCGCAGATGGCTGACTGGTTTGTGCTTGCCGACGGCTCGATTTCGAGCGGCGCCGAAGCCTGGTACGATCCGTTGCCCGCGGGAAAATATGAACTCTCGATTCAGCGGCGTCTTGCTTGTTGTGAAGGACCGCTGGTGCAGTCGAATACGATCAGTTTTGAAGTGGTGCGGTGAGAGGCACCACTGTTAAGAACTCGCCCGATCAACGCCGGCCGAAACCTCTGAAGCCCCCTCGCCCGAATCCTCTCACCTCCCTGCCCTCTGCAAACGAATGAAAATGCAAACCAGGACGGAACGGTTCGGGGAACTCCGGACGCAGCGCTTCATGAAAACCGCCGACGACCGGACCGCGCAAGAAGAACGGACTGCGTGAGAAGAACGGAACGCGATTGAAAAGCACTGCGCGTTGGTTCCAGTTGAAGCCCCACGCCGGCCAGCCCCAACCGAAGCTGTTAAAGAATCCAAGTCCAATGCCGGGGCCGAAAGCCACATACGGCGGGCCATAAAACGGCTGGTAAAGGTAGCCGGGATAGACCGGCAGCGGCGCGCCATAAGCGAGCCACGGATCGTAATACGGCAAGTAGCACGTATCCGGCGCGACCGGCTGGATAACGATTGTTGGTCCTTCGTTAAGCACGCGTTCCTGCGGATTGCTTTGCAGGTTGCCGGCACTCTGCGCGCGCTGGCGCATGAACTGGACCGCATCGAGCACGTCTCGCGGATCGTTGAGATACGCGTTGCCCAAAGCCGTGGTCCATGACAAGTTCAGGTCGAGATTAGCCAGCACCGACGGAAACGCGGTCAGCGCTTTCACGCTCGAGTCCCACCATTGCTGATCTACTTGCGCGGCTAAGCTTGCGGCGCTTAGATCGGATTGCGTTCCTAACCAGCGATCGGCTTCCACAATCTGCGACGGATAAGTCGACGCCGTCAGGATCTGGGCCACGAGGTTGTCGGGATAAAGCGCGATCGGCGCTACGAGTTGTTGCAGTTGTGCTGGTGTTTGGGTGGCGCTTGTTTGGGCGATCGCTGTTGCGCCACAAATGATCACGATTGCCAGCGGTCCAAGAATTTTTCTAAAGCCATTGCCTCTTTGCATAACCACCTCCCCCTGTCAGCGATCCGAAGTTTATGTGCCTTCGGATCGCCGGCAGCGCGAGATTAAGAACTTCCCTCAGTAAAGCGCCAAAGCGACTGTTTCCGGTTTGGTGTTGTTGCTCGCCATCTCACGACGCAGATCCTTCTCCTTGTGCGAAGGCTCTATCTCACGCGCTGTTTGATAGCCCGCGGTTACTACTTGCGAAAGGAAAGTCGTGTCGCCGTAACGGTGAAACACGATCTCGCTCCGGCTCGGTATTCTGCTTTCATCGTACGAATCAGTAGTGAACACTGCTTCAGAGCGCCTGTGGTCCACGTTCTGAATGATCAGCGTCATCGGGTCGTCGCTGAGTCGGCGGACCTCGTAATTGCCGGCTGGAAGCGTTCTGCCACTCACGATGAATTCAAACGGAATTGACGCGCGCATTGCCGCGCCGGGTTCCTGCGCGTGAACTGCGAATGCGATCATCAATGCGAAAAGACACCCTGTAACTGAAATGCCCAAAATCTTTTTCATGACTTCTCCTCTAGCCTGATTTAGTTTCCTGCCCGAGTGAGTAACTTGAAATTGTCATGCCAACGCGAGCTTGCTGGAATTAGCAAGGTTGATGGTCCGTAGTTGAGGCTTTCTTGCTTTGCAGAGTAAAAAGGCCACACGGCGCGCGTGAGTGAAATCGCGCAAACCGAAACGCGCCTTCGATGCGAGGATTTCTGGCGCGATGAACATGAGAAGGCCGAATTACCCTGGCCAGGAAAGCAGCAATTCGGCAAAGGCAATTCGGCCGTTTCATTGCCGGAAAACATTAAATAATCCTGCAATATGAAACTCTTCGCATCGTGCAAAACCTTCGCGAAATAATCTTCCGCCGTTTTGCTGGAAATACACTTCTGTTGCTGCCGGGTGGATGGCATTGCATTTGACAGGTAAGATGAAATTCTCCGGAGGCCAGTGAATGTCGCGTGCGATTTGGCGGTATGGGGTAGCTATCGTCAGCGTGGTTGTTGCGCTGCTCATTACCCTCGCGCTGCAGAGCTACACAGACATCACGCCTCTTTTTTATGCCGCCATCGTTGTCAGCGCCTGGTACGGCGGCCGAGGCCCGGGCCTCGTCTCTGTCATCCTGGCAACGGTTGCGCTCGACTACTATTTCATCCCACCGCTCTACACCCTCAGCCCGAGCCTGAAGCAGGCCAGTTTTCTGGTCGGGTTTGGCCTGCTTGCGATCGTGACGAGTTGGATGAGCAGCAAGCGCAAGCAAGCGGAAGAAGTTATGCGCGAAGCGCGCGACGAACTCGAGCTGCGCGTACAGGAGCGAACTGAAGAACTGCGGCAAGCAAACGAAACACTGCGCGAACGCAGCGAGGCTTTACAGGAAACGCAAACTGAACTCGCGCACGTCACGCGCGTGATGACCCTCGGCGAACTCACCGCCTCGATCGCGCACGAAGTCAATCAACCTCTGGCCGCCATCGTTACCAACGGCAATGCAACCCTGCGCTGGCTGGCGCAACCTAACCTCGGTGAGGCGCGCCAAGCCGTACACCGCATCATCAAAGACAGCTATCGCGCCAGCGAAGTGATCGCCCGTGTGCGCACGCTGGTAAGAAAAGCGCCGCCGCGCCACGATTGGATCGATCTCAACGAAATCATTCTCGAGGTGTTTGCGTTGGCGGAAAATGAAGCGCGCCGCAATCGGGTCGCGTTGAAGCAGGATCTTCCGGACGACTTGCCGCGCGTGCTCGGCGATCGCGTGCAGTTGCAACAGGTGATTTTGAACCTCGTGATGAACGGCATGGAATCCATCGTGAAGCACAACGACGGGCTGCGGGAATTGTCGGTTGCGTCGAGCAATCACGAGGCGGACACAGTGCACGTGGCCGTGCGCGATACCGGCGCAGGGCTCGATTCAGCTAGTCTCGATCGGCTCTTCGACGCGTTCTTCAGTACGAAACCGGGCGGAATGGGGATGGGACTCGCG
>Ga0247688_1000181_pt1 | contig 25799 bp, 10 predicted proteins | sample CNK29_metaG_FD_182718 | JGI IMG/M metagenome (GOLD analysis project Ga0247688, IMG submission 182718) | Soil microbial communities from Purdue University Martell Research Forest, Indiana, United States - CNK29 | ecosystem: Environmental > Terrestrial > Soil > Temperate forest > Bulk soil... | reverse complement strand
CAGGGCACGGTTTCACTGCCGACACCCAAACGAGTCAGGCTCGGAACGGGCGGCAACGGCTTCGCTTGAAACTCCGGGATGTTTGGTTCGCGAATCGGTTCAGTATTAGTTTGCGTCTCGCCGCCGCTAACAGGCGGTGCGCCGGGAACCGGAGTCGCTGTTGGTACCTGTTGCGATCCCGGCGGTGCAGTCGGACTCTGCTGCATAGGAGCTGGTGGCGCCGTTGGATTCGCAGGCGTGCTGCTACCCGGAATAGTTGGTTGGCCCGGTGGTGCTGTTGGCGAGTTGGGCGCCGGAGTCGGTCGTGGCGTCGACTGCGGCGTTTGCGCCAGGGCGATAGACGTACCTGCGATCAATACGCTTGCGAGAACCAAAGTCTTGATTAGCGTGCGTGACAAACGAGTAAACATTAGACGAAAAGCTCCTTAAAGGTGTTTGCTTCCAGTTCCCACTGCATGTGATTAGGAGAAAAGCCAGACATTCTGGCAAACCAGGGGCCGACACAGCAAGACTTTACTACGTTACCAGCAGAAAGCCAGTTTCATAAAATGCGCCGCGATTTACGCGGTGAAAATGCATTGAATCATACCTCGCTTGACACACTGAATTGCGAAAGGCGAGACTCTGTCCCACAATCGCAACATACTTAATCCCAAAAACGGCACTCCTCAGTTGAGTTGTGACCGCAGCAGCAGGAGGATTTCGAGAATGGCAGTAAAGGTTGGCATCAACGGGTTCGGACGCATCGGACGCAACATCTTTCGCACCGCGCTCGGTGATTCGGACATCGATTTCGTCGCGGTGAACGATCTCACGGACACGCGCACCCTCGCACACTTGCTCAAGTATGACTCAGTGCTCGGCAACCTGGACCATGAGATCAAGGCGACGGAGAATGGCATCAAGGTCGACAATCACGAGTTTCGCGTGTTCTCGCAAAGAGATCCTGCTGCGATCGATTGGGAATCTGTCGGTGCGGAAATCGTCGTGGAGTCGACGGGCATTTTTACGAAAGCCGAAGACGCGCGCAAGCACCTGCACGGCTCGGTGAAGAAAGTGATCATCTCGGCGCCGGCGAAGAATGAAGACATCACGATCGTGCTCGGCGTTAACGAGGAGAAGTACGATCCGGCCGCGCATAACATCATTTCGAATGCGTCGTGTACGACGAACTGCCTCGCGCCGGTTGCGAAAGTCGTGCATGAGAAGTTTGGCATTCGGGCGGCGCAGATGACGACGATTCACTCGTACACGAACGATCAGCAACTGCTCGATCTGCCGCATAAAGATCTGCGACGTGCGCGCGCGGCGGCGTTGTCGATGATTCCGACTTCGACTGGCGCTGCGAAAGCGGTCGCGCTCGTGTTGCCGGAGTTGAAAGGAAAGTTTGACGGCATTTCGGTGCGCGTGCCGACGCCGAACGTTTCGCTGGTTGACGTGGTGATGGATCTGGAAACGGAAACCACGGCTGAAGACGTGAATCGTGCTTTCAAAGATGCGGCGAATGAAGAGTTGCGCGGCATTCTCGCTTTCTGCGAGGAGCCGCTGGTGTCGATGGACTTCAAGCGCAATTCAAATTCGTCGATTGTCGACGCGGAGTACACGAAAGTGATCGGCGGAAACATGTTGAAGGTGTTGTCGTGGTACGACAATGAGTGGGGTTATTCCTGCCGCGTGCGCGACCTGATCAAATACATTGCGGGGAAAGGCTTGTAAGCATTGTCGATTTTCGATTGCCGATTTTCGATTGTGTTTCTTGTGCTTCTTTGTGGCTAAACTTTCGATAAGTGATCTAGACCTTCACGGCAAGCGGGTTTTTATACGTGTCGACTTCAACGTGCCTATTAAGGACGGCAAGGTTGATGACGACTCACGGATCACGGCTTCGCTGCCGACGATCGAGTATGCGATCGAGCAGGGCGCCCGTGTGATTCTCGCGTCGCACCTCGGGCGGCCGAAAGGCCAACGCGTGGAGAAGTACAGCCTGCGTCCGGTCGCTGAACATCTTTCGCAGTTGTTAGGTAAGAGTGTTGTGTTTGCGGAAGATTGCGTTGGCGACGTTGCGCAGCAAGCGGTAAGTAAGTTGTCGGCTGGCGACGTGCTGCTGCTCGAGAATCTTCGTTTTCATTCTGAAGAAGAGAAGAATGACGACGGCTTCGCGAAGGAGTTGGCTTCGCTCTGCGACGTTTACGTGAACGACGCTTTCGGGACGGCGCATCGCGCGCACGCTTCGACGGTTGGGATCACGCATCACGTTGCGCAAGCGGCGGCCGGGTTCTTGATGGAGAAAGAACTCGAGTATCTCGGGCGCGTCATGAACAATCCGGAGCATCCGTTTGCGGCGATACTCGGCGGCGCGAAAGTCTCGGACAAAATTCCTGTTATTAATGCGCTGATCGATCGCGGCGTCGACAAGCTTCTGATCGGCGGCGCGATGGCTTACACGTTTTTGAAGGCGGAAGGTTTTACGGTCGGGAAGTCGCTGGTTGAAGACTCGATGCTGCAAACGGCGTTGGAGATCAAGCAGCGCGCGGAAGAGAAGGGGATTGAGTTTCTGCTGCCGACGGACCATCAGGTGGTTGATAGTTACGAGCCGATCAAAGGCGAGAAGATCGTCACGAAGACGATACCGATCGAGTTTACGAATATCGGTTTGGTTGGCATGGACATCGGCGTCGAGACAGTGTCGCATTTTGCTGCGGCGCTTGAGGGCGTGCGGACGATCATCTGGAACGGACCGATGGGTGTGTTTGAAGAGCCGCCGTTTGATCAGGGCACGATTGGTGTTGCTCGCGCTGTGGCTGAGGCGGCGGATCGAGGCGCGACGGTGATTGTTGGTGGTGGCGATTCGGTGTCCGCGGTGAGTCGTGCTGGAGTGGGGGATCGCATCACGCATATTTCGACTGGTGGCGGTGCGACGCTGGAGTTTCTGGCTGGTGACGAGCTGCCCGGTGTTGCGGCTTTATCCGATAAAAAATAAAAACAAATGCGCAAACCTGTTATTGCCGGAAACTGGAAGATGTACAAAACGCTCAGCGAGTCGGTTGATACCGCGCTCGCGTTGAAGCCGTTGGTCGCAAACGCGAATCACTGCGAAGTCGTAATCGCCCCGGTTTTTACGGCTTTGAAAACCGTGTGCGATCGACTCGAAGGATCGAATGTAAAAGTCGCGGCGCAGGACTGCTCGACTGAAGTTAAAGAAGGCGCGCATACCGGCGAAGTGGCGGCGTTTATGTTGCGCGATGTTGGCGCGCGGTATGTGATTGTTGGCCACTCGGAGCGGCGCCAGTTCTACGCTGAGACGGACGCGCAGGTAAACCGCAAAGCACAAGCCGGCCTGGCTTCGGGCCTGACAGTGATTATGTGCGTGGGCGAAACGCTCGAGCAACGAGACGCGGGAAATGCGCAAAACGTGGTGGCAACGCAGTTAAGCGGCGGACTCGCCGGGTTGACAGCCTCAGATCTCGACCGTATCATCGTCGCCTACGAGCCCGTTTGGGCCATCGGCACGGGACGCACAGCGACGCCGGAACAAGCGCAGGAAATGCACGCGTTTATCCGGCGCGTTTTCGCGGATGGGCACTCCACAGACGCTGGCCGAGCGTTGCGGATCCTCTACGGCGGTTCAGTGAAGCCTGACAACATTGCAGGTTTGATGGCGCAGCCGGACATTGATGGCGCGTTGGTTGGCGGTGCGAGTCTGCAGGCCGAGAGTTTCGCGCAGGTTGTGAATTATAGAAGTTGATATTGGTTTGAGATCTGTGTTTAAGGGATCTCGGGCCTTCAGGAGTTTGAGTTGCTAACCTACATTCTTTACGGACTGTTCATTCTCTCATGTGTGATCCTGATTGTGGTGATCCTGCTGCAACCGGGTAAATCTGACGCTGGCGCGCTCTTTTCGAACACGCTTTCGAGTACGGCTTTCGGACCGCGCGGCACGGCGAGTCTGCTCGCGAAGATCACGATCGGCGCAGCGACGGCGTTTATGTTGATCGCGTTGATGCTCGGGTTGGGTGTGTTCACAGGAACGCGATCGGTGTTGCAGTCGCAACCGGCCGCGCCAACATCGACTCCGACGCCAGTGCCGGCAACATCGCCCGCAGCGCCGGCTTCGACCGCGCCGAGTTCGACTGCGCCCGCCGGTTCATCGGCACCGGCGACAGCGCCCGCGGCGTCACCCGCTGCGAGCAAGAGCAAGTAGGTTTTAGTTTTAGTTTTGAGTTCGGATCTTTTCCAACCCAAGCGGCTATAATGCCCGCAGCCCGCAAGGGCACTTCACTTCATGCCGAAGTGGCGGAACTGGCAGACGCGCACGTTTGAGGGGCGTGTGAGGCAACTCGTGGGGGTTCGAGTCCCCCCTTCGGCACCAAAATACAATTCAAGCTTTGCGTTCCAGATCTACCAAGCATGTTTGAGAGGCTTAGTGTTCGGTTGCTTCTATGTGCTCTCCAGGCGGTAACCTTTTCCTCGTACCGTGACGATCTTCTCTCCGAAACCAGAATATGGCTCGAGGCGATCTCGTAGTCGCTTTACGACGGCGTTCAGGGCGTCGTCGGATACACCTCCTCCGGATCTGTACTCCTCCGGATAGGCAGCAGCGATTATCTCATCCTTCGTCCGCAGTCGCCCCGGTGAGAGACAAAGGTATTCCAGCAACATCAATTCTTTCTTGGTCAAGGATGGCTTCACCAACTCATCATCGATCCAGACTTCACCGGCCGTGTCTATGCGGATTGCTCCTGCGGCAAGTTTTGTCGTCGCCAGTTCAACTCCCTTCCAGCGCGAAATGTATTCGGCGAACAAGGGACTGAAATGTACGAGACCGTCGTTCGTAGTCTTTATTAGTCCTTTGAGATGTAAGAGGCTATTCGCTTGCTTGTCACGCGAAGGATTCGGATTGGTCAATCGTCTCAAAAATTGCCGCTCCCCATCGCCGATGCTGTTCCATAATTTGTCGCACTCCGAAACCACATCAGGGACGTCGAGAAATGCATCCAGCACTTCAGGTTGATCCTGCGAGAGTTTCACGCGTTCATTCAATACGGCGATGCTTGCCGCTTTGAGCAATCCCGGGTGCCCACCGGATAGCTCGATCAGAGTTCGAGTGTTTCTGGCATCGAGTTCACGCCCGTAACGACTACTAACGCGGCGAAGGAGTAACCGCGAATCGTCTGGGTTGTATGGTCCCAATCCGATTGTATTCGCGCTGAACAGCTCTTCGAATTCTTCACGGTCTGGAGAAGTAGCGAGAGCCGTCAACTGATTCCTGCTCAAGAGCAGAAAGGAGATGCGATATTTGTATTCGTCGCGAATCGCCCGGAGGTTCGCAAAAAACCTTCCGCTCAACGTTTGGTACACCGCATCGAACTGGTCGAAGAGAAATACTATTGCGCGAGTGTCTTTCGCAAACACGGCTTCAACCGCAGCAGACAGGCTTTGCTGTTTCGCGTCGCCGGCAGAAGCAGCGGCCAGCAAGCGCTGGACCAGCAAGGCAGACACTGCTTGCTCGGTCATCGCAGTAACTTCGTTGCCGTCAAGATGGACCAGCAGGTAGTTCTCCCACGCTTCTCCCAGATAGTGACGCCGCACACTTTCCTGACGAAGAAATCGACAAAGGTTGCTCTTTGCCACACCACTGGGTCCGATGACAGAGCACGAGTCTCCGGCACGGACACACCGCATAATAAATTCCATCTCCGAGCGGCGATAGGTCAGCGGGAAATCGTTGGCTGTGCTGCTTGATGTTTTCAAGTCAGTCATCATCGATCACTTTCGCCTGGGATTATTTCGCCGGATTACACTTTCCTTAAGCGACTTCAATAGACGATCCCAGCCGTCGCGCTCATAAAGCTTAATGTTCTGAAGCTTCTTTAGCTTGTGGGGAAGTTCCTCGATCGGCTTGAGCAGGACCGGAATGACGTAGATATCCGTGTCCAGCTGCAGCATCAGGCGTTGCAGAGCCACTTTGGTTTCCAATTCCTTGTAACCTCTCTTTTCAGCGCCGGCCTCTGAGAGCACCAGAATGATTGCATGTGCGTCCTCTAAGGCCTTCTCGATTTCCAGCGCCCAGTCCAATCCGGCGGGGACATCAATCGACGCCATCCAGGGCTTGTAACCTTCGTTAGACAACCTCGTATACATCGAATTCACTTCAGCCAAGTCCTCAGTCGCGTAACTCAAGAAGATGAGCGGCGGCGGCTCTGGTCCGATCGGCTTTGTTTGTTTTCCGAGCAGCCATTGACAAATCTTTGCCGCCGAAAGGAAGGCATAAAATTGCCGCGGGTAACAACAAGTACCGTCGTCATGACCGGACGAAAAACCAAGAATCTCTCTGAGCGCATTGAACAGCAGACCAACATAATATTCGGTGGGATCCTCTGTGTTACTTGCCAATGCCGCACGGCGACGTAGTTGCTGAACAATCTGAACTACTTTCATCACCTCGGGATCGTTGGCGAGAACAGGAGGAACCTGAATCGGATCGGAAAGGTTAGCAGGCGCCAGCAGGGCCAACTCGAGTTGATATCGTTGAGCCAGATTCGGCAGGTGGAGCAGCTCAAACTTGATGATGCTTTCGAGCTCGACGAAGTCCCGGTAGATTGGGCCAAGTCCCGTCTTGTAGAAATCTATCAAGAATCCTCTGCCGTTTTTATTGACGACGATATTCTCGCCATTCAAGTCGCCGTGCGTGATAACCAGCAACGCAGGGGAGGGAAACAACTCCGCGTTGTAACCATTGCTCCAACGTTCACGAAACGCATAGGCCAGCGGATTTGGCAACTCTTCAGACACAGAACCTAGCCGGACTTCAATCGTCGTGGGACCATTGACCTTCACATACGGCGCGTACGACTCAGAGCCCAGCAGTTGTTGAACAATCTCTTCCAACCTGGCGACATGTTTGTCGGCGAGATTCAGCGATTGGCGGCTGCGATAGATTTGATCCAAAGGCAGGCTTTGTTGCGGATCCGGCGCCCTGCGTGCTTCGTACCATTTTTCGCAAGTGTTCCCGAACAAGTGCGAAAGCAAACTTTCGACTTCCGCTGCGCTCGACTGCTTAAAGAATTCGTTGAACGGCGTTGGTTTTGAACCACCGACGAATGAGTATTCAATGGCCGCCAGATGCAGAGTTTGCGCAGGTTCTTCCACCACACGCGTGGTTTCATCCAGAAGGTAAGGGCGTACCCAATCCTTGTAGTTATCGTACTCCTCCATGATGGTCGCGCGCGGACCCACCTTCACCATCACGGGCGCGCCACCAAATTGCAGATGCGGACGTATTTCGGCGACGACGCAACCACCCTTTCCCCGTTTGATTTCGAGGATAGTTATCTCTTTCGCTGCTTTGAATGCCTTACAAAGGAGGCTCACCAGCTCGTCAGCAATAACGCGTTTCTCAGCGTCTGACCGGCCTCTGAAATGCTTGAGCATCTCTACGATCCACACCGGCGTGTAAGTGTCCCAGTTAATAGTGAGATCGAAATGGAGACCTTTCACGATTTCGTCGATCGCTTTCAGCACTGCTGTTGGGCCATGACTCTTGAACACATATTTGACAACGTTTGCGTCCCGCATTTCGTCGCTGCTGCCCTCAGTGTACGAATCGCCATCCTTGAGCAGGGTGAGAAAGAATTTAGGTATTCTCCCGAGTTTTTTTGCCAGTTCAAACCCGCTCTTGTCATCCCGGGCTTCAGACAATTTCACGTCGAGCGCAATGAAATCAATGCATTCTTGTTCGGCTAGATCGAGGGTTTGCTGCGCAGTATTGGCAGTGAGTACCCGGTATTTATCTTCTTGATCCAACCTTCGTTTTAACGACTTGCAGTACTGCTGGTCATCGTCAACGATGAGGATGGTTGGCTTCCGCGTCACTGTTTTTCACCTCCGGATCTGATGCTAATGGGAGGTCTATGGTAAAAACGTTGCCACGTTGGTCTATATAAGGATCCAGTATATCGCCGCCAAAATCATTGAGTGCTGACTTGGCGATCATCAGGGACCAACCGCGTCCTTTACTATTGGGATCGACTACTTTGCCTGTGTATAGCTGATCACGAAGATCTTCCGACACTCCCGGACCGGAGTCGATCACGTCGAGCAAGACTCGTTTCCTCACCACCTTGGCGGCTAACGTGATTGAGCCACCACCTTTAATGAACCGGAGAGCGTTGTTGATCATCCGTTCAAGAATCCAATCCATCCATTGATGGTTGAACCGTACCATTGGCACGTCGTCGAGAATGGTATGGATGGAAACCTTTGCCTCATTCAGCTCCTGTTCCCGTCTCTGGAGTATTTGCTCCACGACAAACGTGAGGTCTACATCCTCAGGATCGTGGTTTGTCGGCAGGTTATTAGGAACTGTATGCACAATCTGAGAGGCAGATGAATCAATGTCGTCGAGTATCTGCCTGCTTTCGGCGTCGTTCGTCCGCTGACGCAAAGCATCGACATCGACTTGAATAGTTACCGCTGACGGATGGACATCATGCGCCCAGGTTGAAGCAAATCGCCCGATACGGGCGACGGCAGCAGCGTTTTCCATGCGTTGCTTAAGCTTTTCGTAGCGGCGAGCATTCTGAATAGCTATCGCTGCCTGTAGCGCAAACAGCTTCATCACCTCCTCTTCCTGATCGGTGAAATCGTGCTGATCGAGATAGTTGATAAACATCAATCCGACCAGCTCTTCATCAACCCGTAACGGAAAAACTGCCGCGGATACTATCTTTTCGCGACGAGTAAAGTTCCCACATAAAACGTCGGAGGATTTGATCCGCGGAGCCAAATGAGGTTCTGTCAGCTCCGTGCAACGATAGACCACAGAAGTTTTCGCGAACGGCGGATTTGACAGTTCAGGATTCAATAGACCACCGGCGTGGAAAGCCGGAGACTTGAAGCTGTCGAGTTCGGCGTCATAGTCGTAAATAATCGCCTTGTCGGCGCCGATGATCGAGTTCTTGTTAACGGCACTATTAACAATCTTCTGCAAGAGTAACGAGCGGTCCACCTGCTTGTTGAGTTCGCGCGTGATTTCGATCAGAGATTCCGCGCCTTTGTATTTTTCGGCGTTAATGATCGCGGGCACCACTTGATTGGCGAATGCTTCCGCGTGATCTTCGTCGGCGCTGGTGTAGAACGAGGGCTGATCGCTTTCCAGGGCCAGCATCCCGATCACTTTGTCTCCGCGTTTGAGCGGAACCCCAAACCAGGAACGAACGTGCTCGCAGCAGTACATCTTTTCCTTCCAGAAGTGCTCGAACCGAGTCGACTTTATATCGTCGATGCGATACGACTTCTTTGTTCTCATTACCTGCTCGTTAGGAAATCTCGGGATCAGTGCAAAGGTAAGCTTCAGCACTTCCTTTTTTTGAGCTTCGCTGAAACCGTGGCACGCCTTCACAATAAGCGAATTACCCTCGAGCAATTGAATTGAGGCGCTTGTGAAGGGAACCAGTTGCTGTAATTCTGCAAGCACTCTCTCCAGCACGCCGCCATAATTAACAATTGACGAATTGACTTCGCGGGCTACGCATTCCAGCGCAGTTGCAAAAGCAAAATGGTCGGCGTTCTGAATTGCCGTAACTGCAAAGCTGGCAAGAGTGCTGGCGACGAGTTCGTCCTCGATGGTGAATCCGTGAGTCTTAGCCACGCGGTTGGCCTGGTCCAGCTTGTTCTCCAGTTTGATCAATCCGATGACTTCGTCTTTGCCGGCGACGGTCTTTTTCAAAGGCACCGTCAACAAAGATTCGCAATACCCCGACGGCAGGTGAGGATGTGGCGCAAGACTCTTGATTGCCGGATGACTCCGAAGGTTATTGCCGCATTCATTAAAGATTTCGCCCTTGGCCATAAGATATCCCGTCAACCCGCACTTGACGGGAACTTTGCCGGAGTAAATTGGGAGCTTCAGGCCCACATTCGCGGCGCCCGATGGCGAACCGCTGTTTGACTCCAAAGTCATGAATCCCGCTCGGCCGACCAGAAATATCGTGGCCACTTCCGCCTTCAATAGCGTGCGGCAGTATCCGACGATCAAATCGAATACTTTATGTTTCTCCAAAGTTGAAGTGACCAAATCGCTGACTGCCATGAGGTCTCTGAAGACCTGGTTACGATGCTGCTCCAATTCCATCAAACGCGCGTCATAAATCAGCGGCCCCGCGTTGTCGGCGATCGTTACCGTCGAACCAATTTCTTGTTTCGTGAACACTTCTCCATGCCGTCCGGCCACCACTCCCACAATACAGAGGCCCGCAAAGGTGGCGCCTCCTTTTAGCGGAATCAGCAAAACCGTCTTGAGTGTCTGCTCCAGCTCGGTGTGTTTGGTAATTTCGGCAATGATTTTTTCCCCAAGTGGATCGTCGCTGGTGAAAAGCGTGTGGCTCCCCAACAGCACTTCCGGCATTTGCGGAATCTCCAAGAGACGGCACAACTTTTGGAGTACTTCACCCCAACTGATTCGATCCTCCACAATCTCCGCCGCCCTTACGCGCAGATTGTGTCCATCGCGCGTCGGTAACAGGACGAGACAGAAATCTCCTTGTGAAACCGACAAAATCTTCTTCGCCAGCACGTTCAATTTCTGTTGCAAGGTCTTTGCGGCCATGATTTCGCCGGTGAAACTCGCCATCGACCGCGACTGCTCCATTTGCAACCTGGCTTCTTCAATCTGATGCGATTGATTTAGCCGCACGGCGATGGCCCTGGCGAGACGCGTCAAGACTCGCTCATCGCGTTCATTGAAAGCACCTATCTCAGGACTTTCAATGTTGATAACGCCGAGTACCTTCTTATCGCATACGAGTGGAATCGCGATCTCCGATTGGGTCTGTTTCAGCACTTCTTTGTAGTTATCCTCTTCATGAACACCGAACACGACCTTGGGCAGTCCGGTGTGGGCGACCCAGCCCACGATTCCATTTTTCTTGCCTATCTTGATCGGGGTTTTCCGGATCTCCTTGACCGGGAAATCCGTCGCGCTCACGTAGAGTTCGTTGGTGTCTGGTTTTCGGAGAAGTATTTCGCAGAAACCCTGGGGCCAGTGACTCCGGAGCAAAATGAGAATTTTTTCGATCAGCCGTTCATCACCTAATTCCGACAGCCCCAGGATGAGTGCCTCCATCAACTCGCCGGACTTCTGAGTTTCATAAAGGACCTGTGCTTTGCCGAGTGCCGCGCCCGCGTGTCTGCCAAAGCGGGCAAACGACTCCTCCTGATCTTCCGTAAACACCTTCGCCGGTTCTTTGTGATGGAGCGCAATCACTCCTAAGAGTTTTCCGTCATAGCTAATCGGCACCCCCATTGCTGCCTGGAGGCCCAGATGATCGAATATTTCCTGGCGGTTGGCCCAGCTTGAATAATCGGCTTTTGAAAAAGGTTTCTTTCTCTTGATTACCTCACCGACGACACCTTTGTTGCGATCGATAATGATTCCCGGCTCGATATGAGGCTCGCCATAGGACGCCTTTACAATCAGTTTTTTTTCATCGGGAGGGATGAACAGGTAAACGGCGCCGCCGGATGCCTGCAGGAGTTTGCATCCAGCTTTAATGGTCTTCAGCATGACCTCCGCAATCCCGACCGGATTCACAAGGTCCAAAGCCGCGTCGTCGAGTGCGCCGAGAAGAGCGGCTCTCTTCCTCGTCTGCTCGTGCAGTCTCGCATTTTCAATGGCGATGGCCGCTTGATCGGCCAATCCCATCAACAGCCGGATCTCTTCATCGGAAGACGGATTAGTGCGATAGAGCCGTCCCATCGTCAGGGCGCCGAGCGACCCGACCATCGATTTCAGAGGCAATAGAGTTAGCGACTTCAGATCCGGCCGCACTAGAGCAGCTTTCCAATCCGGGCGCTCCTCGAGATCGATGATCTCGAGGACTCGTTCCTGTTCAATTACTCTCCGGAAGTCTTTCGGGAAATCAGAGAGAGACTTTGAAAACTTTCTGTTTAGACCTCGTTCAGCCACAATCTGGATCTGCGTTTTTTTCGGATCGAGCAGGGCTATCGTGCAGGTCGTGAGTTTGAAGAGTCCCTGCAGGTTCTCGACAATGCCGTCGAGGATCTGATCGAGCTCGAGACCTCTGCGTAAGGCAGTGAACGTCTCATAAATTTTGGCGCGCGATATCTCCGAGAGTAGTTTGCGTTTCTCGGCTGCTCGTTCGATGTAAACGACGAGATCGTCGTTATCAAAAGGTTTGGTAACGTACCGGTAAGCGCCCGCCTTGACTGCCTTCATTCCGTGATTCACATCGCCGAAACCGGTGATGATGATGGTTTCGATTACGGGGTAGCGTTTCTTGACTTCTTTCATGGTCTCGACGCCGTTTGGCCCCGAGCCCAGAAACAGGTCCATTACAATCACGTCGTAATTACCGTCAGCATCAGAAACTTTCTCCAGGCATTGCGTACCGTCGCTGGCCGTCTGGACTTCAAAAATTTGTTGGCTCTCCGCTCCTTCACGGTGACGCAGCCACTCAGCCAACCATTCGCGCGCCGAGGTCTCGTTATCTACCAGGAGAACTCGCGTAGGTTCAGCGGTCATGAGGCTCCTCCACTGATGGGACAACCAGGGGCAACTCGATCATGAGAGTCGTCCCGACAAAAATTACGCTGGATAAAACTGTGACCTTTCCACCAAGCGCTTCAATGAGCGCGCGCGTGGCGAAAAGCCCTAGACCTGTGCCCTCGGCTCGGGTTGAAAAGCCAAGGTCGAAGATGTGATCCAAATGTTGAGCATGTATACCGGGCCCATTGTCGCTGAAAATCACGCGCAATGACAAGCTTTCTGACGTCGCACTGAACTTCGTTTCGACCTTCAGTTTCCCTTTGCCCTTTGCAATATGGATGTGCTGAATGGCATTCAGCGCGACATTAACAAACGCCTGCTCCAACCAGCTTCCCACGGAAATCGTCGCCGGTATATCGGGATGCAGGTCCATTCCGATCTCGACATTGAATGTTTCGGCGACGAGTGTCAGCACACTCAACGCACGCTTGACGGTGTCGTTCAGCCGCACCAGCTCAGGATTGCCAACTCTGGTCAGGCCTAAAAAGAGACCCGCGATCTGATTCATCTCCTCGGCATTATTTTTCAGGATCTCGGCGTTGGTTCTGATTCGCCCACGAAGTTTTGCGTCCATCGCGGCCGACACGTCGTTCTCGATAGTTTTATGGTCCAGCGCGAGTGACGACGCGCAGTTCATTACGCTGGCCAATCTGTTGTTCAGTTCGTGGACGAGAGTGAAACCGACCTGGCCCGCGAAAACGAGCGGCTGGATTCTGCGCACCATGCATTCGATCTCGTTGCGATCGATTATCGAACCGAGGTGGCTTGCAGAAACTTTGGCGAGCCGCACGTGCTCACGGGTGAAGTGGCTTGCTTCCGGATGGAAAAGAAATAGGCAATAACTGGTTGGGGATACCATGTCGACCAAGACGCCAATGCAGGAAAGGTATTCGAATAAATTCAGATACTTGAAACGTTCAGGTTTGTGGCTGATGTTTTCTTCGAAGACTTCGAGTCTTTGCTTGATCACGTCCTTTATCGGCGACGCGCGGAGTTGGTATTTTCCGTTTTCGTAAGCGGTAAGTGGTGTTCCCAGATGAAAAGCAACTCGCGCCTCCCCGGTCGCCGGATCCATGTGAAACACCGTGCAGGCGGTTGCGTGCGTTAGCCGTTGCAGCTTTCCCAGTTCCTGATTGATAGAAGCGTGAAAATTTACGTGCCGGGGACTTTGAGTTACCGGCATAAAAAAGTCATTACCCAGCTTAGGATCGGAAACGACGTTTTCTTCGTCCCAGCAATCTTTCCCATTCGCAATCAGAGTCATGCGATCGATGAGCAAATGCATGGGAATCGGTTTGCGAAGGATGCCCGCACCGCCAGCCGTACGGACGCGAGTAGTCAAATCTCTTTCGGTGTCGGCGCTGAATATTGCGGTCAACAGAAGAACCGGAGGTGGATCAGAAGAGGAAGCGATTAGGCGCGTCGCATGCACGCCGTCGATCTTTCCGTGCTTGAACTTTTGGTCCATCAGCACCAGGTCGAAGTGAGTCTGGCGGCAGATCTCGATCGCCTCTTCGCCCGTCGTTACTGTTTGCACTTGATGACCACGGATCTGTAACAGGATTTCCAGAGAATGTCTGAAGGCTGGGTCGTCATCCGCGATCAGGATCTTAGCTAGACGCGCGCTTAGCTTGCGGCCTGGTTCTTCTTGATTTGCCCGCTGGCCAATGTCCTGGTGTGCCTTGACGACGTTGAGGACTGCCAGGCGATCCGCGATGCTGATGAAATCGATGAGAGGCGTGCCGCTGGAGGCGGTTTCCTGGCGCAGGTAATCGCGTCTGTACTGTTCGTCTCTGGCGCGCTTTTCCAACCTCAATAAGTATTTCCTAATACTGAGACTCACGCGCCGCTTGCTGCGATTGAAACCCGTGATCACTGCGTCGACCGAATCGTTGATCCATAAAACGCTCTCGATTCGCTCGGGCGGGTCGGGGCAAATCTCCGCCAGACGAATGTAACCACCTACAGCGGGTTCGATCTCGACAAAGGCGAATCGTCTGAGCAGACTGGACACCCGGCAGCGCACCACCTGCCCGATCTTGTACCGGTTCTCGATGTCTTTCCACGGATCTCGTTCGGCTTGTCGCAGACTCAACTTCAGGCGTGCTTTATCGTAGTCGACTCCCAGCACGATCGCTTTGATTCGTTGTCCTTTGTGAACTACCTCGGCAGCTTTGTCTGGTTTGGCTCCCCACAGGAGTTCCCAGTTCTTGATGACTCCCGCGGTGCCGTCGTCGAGTGCCACTACGGCTTCAAACGGTTTGACTAGCGTGATCTCAGCTTCCACGACACTTCCTTGCGGATATCGAACCGCTAACTCACGCACAGTGTTATTCACCTTCTCGGAAGTCATATAAATCACCAACAAAGGAATTATGGATGGTTGATGGAGACGCGTCCTGTCAAATAGCCGGTATTTGGGCAACAAGAATGGGCGATGACATCCATAGGGCTGGAGATTGATGCCAGGCGTGACGCGCCCTAGCCGACACGTTATCCTAGCGGTGTGGACCGTGACGAGATAATGCGAGTGCTGCGCGCCTTTGAGTCGGCAAGGCTCGAATACGTGCTCATCGGTGCGGCTGCTATGCCATTTCACGGGCTGGTCAGGGCAACGGCCGATCGCCCAACGCTTTCAGCGATGCGGAGAAGAAGACGCGCCGCACGCATTACATCTTCGCCATTGGCCGCTTGAAGCCTAATGTCACGTTTGCGCAGGCGCAGTCAGACATGAGCGCAATCGCCTCTCGTTTGGGAGAGCAGTTTCCAGCAAGCAATGGCAAAGCTTCATTGATTACCTTCAGAACGTAGTCGGGTAAATGATCCAATCGTGATCGCAAAGTTGGAAACCTACGAATCATCGCTTCCGAACAATCTCGAGAGAATCATTGAGGCGGCTTCAGGAGTCATGATCGCGCGTGGCGATCTGGCCAACCAGGCTTCGCGTGACGATCTCCTCAGTTGCAACGCCGAATTATCAGGGTCGCCAAGCGCTTCAACAAATCTGTGCTCTTAGCTACTCAGGTATATGGCTCGATGAAAGACTTTCGTCGGTCTAAGTGTTCCAGGCCGGAGCCGAAGACGTGCGGAGCGCTCTCGAGCTGGGAGTTGACGGATTTGTGCTCACTGAGGAAACCACTGCCAGGTCGGATCCCGAAACAGTAGTACATGCGCTGGCTAACCAGATAGAAAAGGACGATTTTTCGTGACTGTGCGTCTTGCAACGACGGTGTATTGCCTGCACGGTTGAGCTTCGTGATAGAGTTTTGCTCGCCGGCGCCGGCAGGGCCAACTCGCAACCCCAGATACCCGGTTGCGTTCGTAAGGCAGTACTCAAAGTAGCTAAGCAGATTGCCGCAAGCAGTAAACGGAAACAGACGGTTGCGGCAAGCACCAACAACGCTGTATAGGAAAGATCATGGCAACTCAAGTTGAAACTCATCAATTTCAGGCAGAAACGGAACAGTTACTGGATCTCGTAGTCCACTCGCTCTACACGAACAAAGATATTTTTCTGCGGGAGCTGATCTCGAATGCTTCCGATGCATTAGATCGGCTGCGCTTCGAACTCCTGACTAATCCCGAGCTGAAAGACGACGACGCTCCGTTACAAATTCTATTGGAGAGTGATCGCGAGGCCAGAACCCTGACGGTAAGCGACAACGGCATCGGGATGAGTCAGCCGGAAGTGATCTCCAACATCGGCACAATTGCGAGATCGGGCGCTCGTGAGTTCCGTCAGGCGTTTGGCTCAACCGGGGTGGAGAAAAATCTCCCGGACTTAATCGGCCAGTTTGGGGTTGGCTTCTATTCCGCGTTCATGGTCGCCGACAAGGTCGTTCTGGTTACACGACGAAGAGGAGAGACCGTCGGGACACAGTGGGAATCTACTGGTCGCGGCGAATACACGTTGTCAACTGTCGATAAGTCCGAATGCGGCACTTCGATCACGTTGCACCTGAAGAACCCCGATCCGGAATCCGGCATTGAAGATTACACCGACAAATGGATCCTGGCGCGAATCATAAAGCGCTATTCCGATTTTATTGCTTATCCGATCGTCTTCAGGGATGAACAGCCTCATTCCGATGATCCCTTACAAATAGAGCAGCAGGAAACGAGTGGCTCAGACAAGGTTCTCAACTCGATGAAACCTATCTGGACCAGGAGCCCCGCAGAAATTTCTGAAACCGAGCTTTCGGATTTTTACAAACATATTTCTCACGACTTCAACGATCCAATACTGCATGTGATGGCTAAAGCTGAAGGAGTGCTCGAATACATCGCCCTGGTGTTCATTCCAGCAACCGCTCCTTACGATCTTTACTATCACGCCACCGAGGCCGGTCTAAACCTCTACGCAAAAGGTGTCCTGGTTATGGAGCGGACCGGCGAACTCGTCCCGCGATACCTCCGCTTCTTGAGAGGTATCGTGGACTCGTCCGACCTTCCGCTGAATATTTCACGGCAGATGCTGCAACAGGATCGCCAGATAACCCACATCCGAAAGTGGCTGACAAAGAAAACATTGGACGCGTTGCGCGACATGTTTGAGAACGACCGGGAAAAGTACTTTAGATTCTGGGAGCAATTCGGGCGCGCGCTGAAGGAAGGTGTCAGTTCGGATTTTGACAACCGCGACAAGCTGGTTGCTCTATTGCTCTTCCCCTCCTCGGCTGATCCGGCGAAGTTGACGACGTTGAAAGATTACGTCAGTCGAATGAAAGATGATCAGCAGGAAATCTTTTACCTTACTGGTGAGTCGTACAGTGTAATAGACAACTCTCCTCATCTTGAGGCGGTGAAAGCTAAAGGCTATGAAGTCTTGTACCTCACTGATCCAGTGGACGAGCTTCTGGTTCAAACATTGACGGAATTCGAAGGCAAAAAGCTGAAGTCGCTTCGCAAAGGAGCCATTGATCTACCAACTCCGGAGAACGACGAAGCTGAACAAATCTTAAAGCAGCAACAAGCAGGCGCCGCGGAACTTCTCGAAGCAATGCAACGCTGCCTGGACCAACACGTAAAGGAGGTGCGCCTTACTAATCGCCTCACCGCGTCGCCCGCTTGCCTGGTCGGCTCCGAGATGGATTACAGCCCCCAAATGGAACGATTATTACTCATCGGTAAAAACGGACGGCCCCGGCAGCGACGCATTTTAGAACTGAACCCGCAGCACCAGATTGTTGTGAAGCTGCAGGAGCGGTATCGTGAGACTAAATCCCCAGAGTTACTCAACAAATATTCCGAGCTGCTGCTCGGATATGCATTGCTCGCCGAAGGTTCAGAATTGGTGGAACCTGTCCGTTTCAGTAACAATCTGGTGGAGCTGATGGCCGCGGCTATCTAATCCAGCTTAGTTGACTGAATCCTGGCCGGAGATTTAAGGCCAATGGCCGACGAACCCGAAACTACCAGTATCAAAAAGTTAGGCGCTTTGAGGCGCCGGTCCGTCGATGTCTCGACCCAGGAACTAATTAAGGCAGAGCCGCTGCAGCCGGAAGACGGTTTGCCTTTGCTCGTTGAACCGATTGAGAAAAGATTGAGTCCGGTTGCCTGGGCCCAAAATAATCAGCAGTTTATCGAGCAAAACTTATTGAGACATGGCGCCATTCTCTTTCGAGGATTTGATCTGTCCACGATCGAGGATTTCGCGCAGTTTTTGGGCGCGTTCTCGGGAGAGCTATTGTCTTACAACGAGCGTTCCTCTCCGCGTCATCAGGTTGGACCTAATATTTTTACCTCCACCGACTATCCTGCCGATCAGAGTATTTTCCTGCACAACGAGAACTCTTATCAGAATACGTGGCCTATGAAAATTTCCTTTTTCTGTGTCACGCCCGCGGCAAAAGGAGGAGAAACTCCGATAGCCGGTTGCCGGAAAATGGGCGCGCGCATCGACCCGGAAATCAAGGAGCTATTCAGACGGAAGAAGGTGATGTATGTGCGCAACTTCGGCAGTGGCTTTGGCCTTACCCTGCGAGATGCTTTTCAAACAACGGATAGAGAAGTGATTGAAGAGCATTGCCGCTGTGCCGGTATCGAGTTCGAATGGAAAGGTAAGGATCGTTTAAGAACTCGTGCGATCAGGCCCGCGCTTGAAACACATCCGGTAACCGGAGAACTCATCTGGTTCAATCATGCAACTTTCTTCCACTTCTCAACTCTGGAACCGGCCGTGCGCGAAGCACTCTCGCTGGAGTTCAATGAAGCAGATCTGCCAACCAATACTTATTACGGGGACGGCACACCTTTCGAACCTCTCGTTCTCGATCAGCTTCGAGAGATCTACCGGCAGGAAACCATCAGGTTTCAGTGGCTGAAAGGAGACCTGTTGTTATTGGACAACATGCTGGTAGCCCACGGCCGCGCCCCCTTCACCGGCCCCCGGCAGATCGTGGTGGCGATGAGCGAGCCCTGTACTCGAGTTTGATGAAATCACTGTGAAGTCAACGACTGAGGCCGGAGAGTAATAAACCGTTGCGACCACAACTCCAGCAGCTCATTTACCAACTCTTTGCGTCCGCCGTCTGCCAACCCCGTTTGTGCTGATAACTCGCCGATAGTCTTCTTTCCATCCGCGGCCTCGAGCATCGAAAACACTTGCTCCGACACTGCCATCACGGGACGCGCGAAGAACCGGCTCATCGTACCTTCAATCTCGAAGACCGTTTTAAGCTCACCATCCGCAACCCGGCTTCTTCGCTTGATCAACCGGCGACACTTCGGCAGCTCCGGCACCAGTGTTTGATAAGTGTGGCGCGAATCGTCCAGCTCTTTTTTGCTGACGAGGTAATTACCAATAACCAGATAGTTCAGTCCTGTCGTAAGGAAGCAAACGATGGCTTCTTCCGGTGAGTTGACGATCGGCTCGGCATTATTGTTGAAGGAAGTATTGAGCAGAATCGGAATGCCTGTGAGTTTTCGAAATTCGTCGATGAGTTCCCAGTACGTTGGGTTATTTTTCTTCGCTACCGTCTGAACGCGTGCTGTGCCATCGACGTGCGTAATCGCCCCTAACATTTCCCTCATCTGCTCACGCACTTTCAGGACGAATATCATAAAAGGAAATTCGGCGCGATCACACGGCACGTCGAAGAACTCGTGCAGACTCTCTTCCAGAATAGACGGAGCGAATGGTCTGAAGGCTTCCCGCTTCTTGACCATCTGGTTGATTAGTAATTTATTGGAAGCTGGTCGCGGGTCGGCGAGAATGCTTCTATTCCCCAACGCTCTGGGGCCAAACTCGGACCTTCCCTGAACCCAGCCAATGACGGCTCCCGCCGCGATAAGCTGGGCCGCCTTTTGAGAAATTTGCGGAACCTTTTCAAACGAAAGGAAGTCGCTCCACAGATCGAGTTCCGCGGCGAGGGCATCGTCATGAGGTGTATCCGTGCCGAAATAGATCTGCTCGATCTTTGGCGAGCGGTATGGTGTGCGCTCGTGGTAGAAAACAGCCAGAGCGGAACCCCAGGCGCCGCCGGCGTCATGAGCCGCGGGTTGGACAAATACTTTCTCGAAGAGATTGGAATACAGTATTTTGCCGTTAAGCGTGCAGTTGTGTGCGACCCCGCCGGCAATGCAGAGCCGGCGTTGCTTCGTCTCTTTCTGATAATGCGACAGGATATGCAGCACGATTCTCTCGAGCGTGGTTTGTAAGGCTGCAGCGATGTCCTGGTGAACCTGACTGAAAGGCTCACCGCGTCTACGCGCTTGATCCAGGAGGCCCGCGGCATTGAATTGGAGCATCCAGGTCACGGGACTTTCGAGCACGTAATCTCCGTTTGGCAGCAGCCGGTAACATTTTTCAAAGAGTGAGGTATAGGCGGCCGGATTGCCATAGGGAGCGAGTCCCATCACTTTGTACTCATCGAACCGGTTATAACCCAGCAGCTTTATGACATCGGTGTAGAGATTTCCGAGTGACTGGTTGAGGCCATACTCCTTCAGCGTCACCAGCCGGTTGCCTTCGCCAAGCAGCACCATGCCGGACCGGTTATCGCCGTCGCCGTCCAGCACAAGGATCAGGCTGCTGTCGTAGGCTGAAGGAGCAAAGGCGCTCCAGGCGTGCGCAATGTGATGTTTGCAAAAGCGAATCTTCTCGCTGATGTTGACTCCGAACTCTCGCTCGAAGAGTGAAGCAAGGAATTGACGACCCGTGGGAGTCTTCAGTTCGGCATTTTCCAGAAACGCCTGCTTGACCATGAAGTCAAACATCGTCTCTTCCATGTTGGTCGTAATTCGATCGACGTTTGTTAAATCAATCTGCTGTTCAGCTAAACAATACTTAATGGCCTGAAACGGAAAACAGTTTGAATGTTTGATCCGGTTCAGTCGTTCTTCTTCGATCGCCGCCAGGACAACGCCGTCTTTGATAAGCACGGCGGCGCTGTCATGAAGGGCAAACCCAAAGCGGTTGTCCTCATCATCACGCTTACTGCCTCCGTGGAATCCTAAAACCAGCATGACTGCCTCCGAATAGACGAACGGACGCGCAAGCTAATCAAACAGCTTGCCCGGCTCGATCCAGGCAAGCTCCCAGCTTCCGGGCCAGAACCTCGACGTTTGGTGTGCGCACAATGGTGTAATGGTGGCCTGGTACTTCGTGCACTTCAATCGGTTCGGTGGAGAGCCTGCTCCAGCCGTTGGTTGGATCGAAAGCGTCGATCTCGTTCCAATCCAGAGCATTTTGGGCCTTGATAAAGTCGGAATCGATTTCGCTGCCCCGAAAGAGAGTGATGCGGCCCGGATAAACCCGCGGCTCGTATCGTTCGAGATGTTCGTTCCTGGTCCGGATTCCCTTGAGAATACGAGCGAACGACGAAAGCTCCATCTCCTGCGGGAGCACGTTGGCCAGCTTTAATTGCTCCAGCAGGTAACCCACCTGTGCTTCAGCTTCCAGCTTCTGAAGGCCTTCAAACGAAACCGGAAGACTCTTGCCGGAGTTGGCCGCAATCTCCCGGGCCACCAGAAAGGCCAGGGCGCCATCATCGACTTTTCCTGTCCCGACTGAGCGCGGCATCGCATCGAACAAAGCCAGCAAGGCCACGGCTTGTCCTTGTCTCTTGAGTTCTTGGGCCATCTCAAAAGCTATCACGCCTCCCGCCGACCAGCCGCCCAGCAGGTATGGGCCATCCGGCTGTGCTTCGCGCACGGCCTTCACGTAATCGGCGGCCGTCGCTTCCAAAGACTGGTACTGGTATTCGCCGGCTTCACCGTCACCAACTTCCGCTGCTTGCAGCCCGTAGAATGGCTGGTCCATGCCGAGAAGCCGCGACAAGTCACGGTAGCAGGAGACTCCGCCGCCTCCCGGATGCACGCAGAACAAGGGGCGCTTTGAACCGGCTGACTGAATGGCCACAACGGGAGACCAGTACGGAGTTGCGGTTTCAATACGCGCCTGTCTCTTAATACGTTTCGCCAGCGCCGCAACCGTGGGCGCCTCGAAAAGTATCCGCAATGGCAATTCTGTATGAAAGATTTCCTTCACCTTTGAGATGATTCCCGGCGAAAGCAGCGAATGACCGCCCAATGCAAAGAAGTTATCGTTTATGCCCACGCGTTCCCGACCAAGTACGTTGGCCCAGATTCCCGCCAGCAACGCCTCGTCAAGATTGCGCGGCTCGACGTAGGGCTGAGTCGAAGAAAGATCGACAGCTTCCAGGGCCGGCAGTGCTCGGCGATCCACTTTGCCGCTTCGCGTCAGCGGTATGCGCTCAACCTTTACCAGCGCCGTGGGCACCATGTACTCCGGGAGCCGTTGCTCGAGGAACTGCCGCATTTCGTCGTAGCTTAGCTTGAACTGTGCGCCGGCTTCCTCAGTTACATAACAGACGAGCCGCTTTTGATTGTCACTTTCATCGCGGACGACTACCACACACTCATTGACCGACGGATGTTCAATCAGCATCGCTTCGATCTCTCCCAACTGAATACGATAGCCTCTGAATTTGACCTGCTGGTCCACTCGACCCACGTACCTGATTTGACCGTCCGGAAGGTACTGGGCCAAGTCTCCGGTGCGATAGAGACGCTCGCCCGGTTGATTTGAGAAGGGATGCGGGACGAATTTCAACGCCGTCTCAGACGGCGCGCCTAAGTAAGCACGCGCCACGCCGCCGCCACCGATGCAGAGTTCTCCGACGACACCGAGGGGCAGCAGGCGTTGTTCATCGTCGAGGATGAAGACCTCTGTATTTGATAGCGGTCGACCGATGAGGCTGTTAGTTTCCCTTGCATCGTTTTCATCGACGACGTGCGTCGTGGCCCATACGGTTGCTTCAGTTGGTCCATAAAAGTTCCAGATCCGTATATCCCATTCGAGTAGCTGCGCACTCAACTCACCCGGCAAAGCTTCACCGCCGCACACCAGCAGTCGAAGCTTCAGATCGCGTTTCACATCCACTGCTGCTGCTCGAGTAAAGCCGAGCAGATGGCGAGCGAGCGAGGGCGTTTGATGAAGGATGGTCACGTGTTCCGTCCGCAAAAGATCGAAGAGTAGCGCGGGCGACTGGGCCACCCGAAGCGGAACAAGCACCAGCCGGCTGCCACGGACCAATGGCGCGAAGATCTCCCAGACTGACAGATCGAAGGTAAAAGAGTGAAAGACACTCCAGACATCGTGCTGATCGAAGGGAAATGTCCCGCCTGCCTGCAGGAGACTAACCAGGTTCTGATGCGTGACCTGGACGCCTTTGGGCCGGCCGGTCGAGCCGGAGGTGTAAATCACGTAAGCCAGGTTTTGGTCGCTCACGCCACTCGCTACTTGTTCCTCGGACTCCTGGCTGATCGTTTTCCATTCCCGGCTCAAACAGATCACGTCGCTTGATCCGATGCCGCCGGTTTCGCGCAGGCGCTTTGCGACCGCTTCGTCCGTAATCACCGCCACGGTTCGGGCGTTCTCCAGGATCAGGCGCAAACGCTCCGGCGGATAAGCCGGATCAAGCGGCACATAAGCGCCTCCTGCCTTGATCACGGCCAGCAAACTGATGATGAGATCGAGCGATCGTTCTAAACAGACTGCCACCGTCGCTTCGGGTTTAACGCCGCGAGCGCGGAGATAATGAGCCAGTTGATTGGCGCGCCGGTTTAGTTCGCCATAGGTCAGTGCTTGTTGTTCGAAGCACAGCGCGACGGCCCCGGGTGCACGAACCACTTGCGCTTCAAACAGCTCGTGGACGCAACCTCGCGGACCGTCTGTGCGCGGCGAATTCCATCCGCTGATGAGCTGATCGCGTTCGCCTTCACTCAATAGCGAAAACTCACTCAAGCGCCGCTCGGGATCTTCAACAACATCTTCCAACAGCCGCGAGAAGTGTGCCGCCATTCGCTCTATGGTCTCGCTCTCAAATAGTTCGGTGCTGTACTCGAACCCCAACCTCAAAGCGCTTTCAGACGGAAAGATTCCCAGCGCGAGATCAAATCTCGTCGAGGTAGTCTCGACATCCAGACTGCTGAGCGTCAGTTCTCCCAGCGCGACAGTCGGCACGGCAAGATTTTGCAAGTTGAAAAACACCTGAAACAGCGGATTGCGACTCAAATCACGGGCCGGCCGCAACCTTTCGACCACCTTCTCGAATGGAACGTCCTGATGCGCATAAGCGTTGAGCGCTGCTTCTCTCACGCGCGCGAGCAATGCGCTGAAGGTCATCTGTTCGGAAACGTCCGCTCGCAGCACCAGTGTGTTTGCGAAATATCCGATCAGCGATTCGATCTCAGTGTGATTTCGGTTCGCGATAGGAACGCCGATCAGAATATCGAACTGGTTTGTATAGCGATAAATCAGGGTTCGAAACGCCGCCAGCAGGGTCATAAACAGAGTGCTGCCGGCGCGCGCGCTCAACTCCATGAGCTTCCGCGTCAATTCCGCGTTGAGAAACCTGGTGTAGCCGGCGCCGTGGTGACTCTGCAACGCCGGCCGCGGCCGATCCGCAGGTAGCTCCAATACGTAATTTGCCGTCGCCAGTTGCTGTTCCCAGAAAGTTAACTGGCGGTCGAGCTCTTCACCGGAAAGCCACTCTCGCTGCCAGGCGGCATAGTCGCCATACTGGATTTTCAGCTCCGCGAGATCCGTTGCTTGCTGGTGGTTATTGGCATTGTAGAGCATCGCCAGCTCTCGCACGGCTAGGGCCATGGACCACGCATCGCTGATGATGTGATGCATCGTTAACAGGAGTACATGCTCCTCGTCCGACAGGCGCAACAGGCGAACTCGCAGCAGTGGCCCGATACTCAAATCAAAGCGTCGCTGCGCTTCTTCGCCGGCGAGTTTGAGCGCCTCCGCGATGCGCTCGGTGTCGCTTAATCGGCTCAGATCTTCAACCAGCAGTTTGAGCTGCAACTCAGCAGCGATTAATTGCACCGGCTCGCCGTCTACAACGCGAAAGGTGGTGCGTAAAGTCTCGTGACGTTTGATCAGTTGATTGATACTTACTTCGAGGGGCGGCAGGTTGAGGCGGCCGTTGATCTTCAATGCAACCGAAAGCAGGTAGGCGGTGCTCTCCGGCTCGAGCTGATTGAGAAACCACAGACGCTGCTGCGCAAACGTGAGCGGCGCTCGCCCGTCTCGATCCACCCGCCGCAACGGCGGCATGGCTACACGTAAGCCCTGGTTTTGGGCTTCTTCGATTGAGCGCGCGAAGGCGCTGACCATTGGCGCTTCAAATAGAGCGCGCACCGGCAAGTCCACCCCGAAGACGGTCAGCACGCGCGCCATTACCTGCGTGACCAGCAGCGAATGACCGCCAAGCGCAAAAAAGTTGTCGTTGATACCGACCTTCTGCACACCCAGGACCTGCATCCATAAGCCGGCAATGATCTCCTCGACTGCCGTACCCGGACCGATGAACATCTCGTCCGGATCCGGTCTGGCCAGTTCCGGCGCGGGCAAGGCGCGTCGATCGACTTTCCCGTTAGGTGTCAGCGGCAACTTGTCGATCTTCATCAATACCGAAGGAATCATGTACTCCGGTAAACGCTCCTTCAGGTAATCGCGCAGCTCGGAAACAGAGAGTTCGGCCTCTGTCACTACATAACCGACGATTCGCTTCTCACCTCGCGCATCTTCATGCAAGACCACTGCGCTCTCGTGGATGTCGGCCCGCGAACTGAGTGCTGCTTCGATCTCGCCCAGCTCGATCCGAAACCCTCTGATCTTCACTTGCTGATCCGCGCGGCCGAGATAACGCACATTTCCATCACTGAGGTAGTGGGCCCGGTCGCCCGTGCGATAGAG
>Ga0247688_1000177_pt1 | contig 26336 bp, 18 predicted proteins | sample CNK29_metaG_FD_182718 | JGI IMG/M metagenome (GOLD analysis project Ga0247688, IMG submission 182718) | Soil microbial communities from Purdue University Martell Research Forest, Indiana, United States - CNK29 | ecosystem: Environmental > Terrestrial > Soil > Temperate forest > Bulk soil... | reverse complement strand
CTGATAGAGCCGCAGGACAAAATAACTCCGCCGCGCAAACTCATCAGAATCCAGAATGCCCAGCGAGACGGACACGCGATCGCAGTTCGATGCGGTTCCGAGCCCGGGTTTATTCTGGCAGCCACTGAGTCGCTTCAACCACTCCGCCCGGCCCGATGGATCCGGTTCGCGGCCCAACACGTCCTCGTATTGTTGCCGCACGAAGAAGTCAGGATCAGTGATGTCAAACGGGCTGCTCTTTTCGTCGATGAACAAGCGGCAGACGCGGCCGCCGATCTTGTTTTGCGCGATCCACTGCCGCACGTTGCTTTCGTAAGCAGCCGCGCTCTTCAAATCCCACAGGCCCCAATCCGGGGGCAGCAATCCGCTGTAGCCATTAAGCGTCGGCACGCGCTGCTTCATCGAGAGGAGCGCGGCATCGAGTTGATACTCAAAAATATTGTGCGGCGCAGTGGGCGCGACCGCCACGTAAAAAGCGGAACAGCCGCTCGGCAGAGTTTGCGCGAGCCGGTTCAGGTACGCGTTTTCAGCGCTGATCGAAAAGCCGTTGAAACCTTCGCGCCGGCCAAACTGTTCGGCCAGGCCAAACGCGGTAACCAAAGCGAGCGCCGCAAACAACCAGATGCGGCGCGCGCCATTAGCTTGCCGCGAGATCCGCTCAATCGCCACGTGAATGACGAAAGCGAAGGCAATCGCCATCGGCAACGCGAGCACCAGAACGTAACGAGCGACGGCCCTGATCGCTGACCCGCCCGGGAAGTAAAGGTAAACAAACTGCCACGGTGAATGGTCGTTTCCGTAGCGCATGCCCAGCACATAGACGAGCGTGGTGGTGACGATCAACTGGGCCAGGAACAAGTGCTTCGTTCGTTGATCCAACTCACCGCCGGCGGTGTTATCGCGCGCGTTTTTCACGAGAAACCAGAGCGCGATCAGAGTCAGCGCGATCCAAACCAGCGAAGGAACCAGGCCGATGCCGATTTGCAATTCCGGGTGCAGCGGATGCACCGCCTTGATCGCGACGGAGAGTTTGCCCCAGAGGTAATTGCGATCGCCCATGAGGACGAGCGACAAGGGAACGGGAATCAGCGGCAGAACGTCGTCGTACTTCCGGCCGCCCATCGATCTCAAAATCGGCAGGTAGGCGGCGACGAAGGGAAAAAGGCCCGCCACAAAAAGAAGTAACCCCGCCGCCAACGCTCGCCAATACGCGAGGAGCTGATGCAGCACGACGGTTCTCGTCCGTTTCCAAATCAGCGTGACCACGAAAAACACGCACGCGCAGAACACGAAGAACCAAGCCGGGTAGAAGCCTGTCATCAATTGCAGATCGACAGAAACCGCGGCGAGCGCGATGAGGGCGAAGGCTTTCGTTTGGCTCAGCTTTCGCCCGTTGATGAAAAGCAGGATTGCGATCACGGCCAGCGGCAGAAACAACATCGGTTGCAGTTGCAGATGGCCGAGCTGAACGAGCTTCGGGCTGTTGAAGGCGAAAAAGACCGCGCCGGCGCAGGCGGCGAACAAGTTGAAGCGCAGGATCTTGTGCAGCAGGATGAAGCAGACGAGATAGTTCAGGAAGTTCAGCAGGATGATCGAAAACTCAGCCGACTCGAAAATGCCGAGGCCGGCCAGGCGCGGGATCGAGTAAACCAGCCCGTATCCGAGGACCAGATCGGCGTAGCCGATCGTGCCGTGGACGGGATAAAACATCGGTGGGGAAGCCCAGTTTTCGTGGCCGAGCAAGACCTGGTACCAGTGCTCCATCAGGTACGCCACGAGCCGCGCATCGCCGCGATCGCCGGGAAAAGTATCGAAACCGGAAGCGAATTGGGGAATATGAAACTGCCAGACACCCAGGACCCCGACTGCGAGCACAAATAGCCATGGGAGGAGACGGGGATAGCGGCGCAGCATGGCGGCTAATGTAGCATCAACGCTCTCGGCTTTGAACTTAGGACACCACCTAAAATGGCAGTGTCCTGCGTTCAGTCCTCTAGCCACAGATCACACGGATTGTTTCAGAGATATCGGTGTAATCTGTGGATGAAGAACTTTAATTTAGGGAACCGGCCAAAATCACATCGTTGACGTAGGTCAGAACAGATAGCTATAATTGCCGAGCTTGGGAATTTTGCATCGTCCTAAGCATGGTCGCTGCCCCAAGGTGAACCCCGCCACTCACGAACCTTAGTTGAATTCAATGTTTCGGGAGCTGTAAATGAGATTAATTGCCATACTGTTCATTCTGATCGTCACTGCCGGTCTCGCCTTCGGCCAGAGTCCCCCAACTCTTCGCATCGTAACTGAGGATCCAAATCTTCCCTCCGAGCTATTTTACGGAGACATCAAGGTCAAACCCTTGCGCATTCGCCCAGGCACGAACCAGGTCATGACCTTCGAAGACAACGACTATTTCGTGCTGCAGCAGTACATCGACTTTCTCGGCCGCATGCCCGACACCGGGGGCTTTAACGACTGGCTCAACGTGCTGAACACCTGCTCTAACCAGGGCAAGCTCGGCGCCGATCCGGCCTGCGACCGCATTCACGTTTCATCCGGTTTTTTCCGCTCGACCGAGTTTGGCGAACGCGGCTACTGGATCTATCGCTTCTATCACGCAGCGCTGGGTGCTCGTCCGCTGCTCGCGCAATTCAAGCCGGACATTCGCCGCCTGAACGGCGTGCAGACAGCCGACCAGCTCGAAGCGAATCGCGCCGCGTTTATTGCGGATTTCATGTCGCGCCCGGCGTTCCAAAACGTTTATGGAGGCTTGACCGGAGCGGCCAGCGCCGCGCAGTTTATCGCCAAGCTTGAACAGCAAGCCGGCGTTACGCTGCCGGCAACTGCCACCACCGACCCGGGCCAGCCACCGCAATACGGACGCAACGAGTTGATTCAGAAAATGTCGAGTGGGCAGTTCACCGCCGCGCAAACGCTGCGCGCCTTCATCGAGCAGAAGGCCGTTTTCGACGCCTTCTTCTATCGCGCGTTCGTGGCGATGCAATACTTCGGCTACCTCAATCGCGATCCGGAACAAGCCGGTTACGACGATTGGGTAGACGTTTTGACCAACGGCCGGGGCAGCATTCAACCCGGAGACTACCGCCACTTGATCTTCGGCTTCGTCTACTCCGTTGAGTATCGCGACAAGTTCTAGCCCGGCTTTAATTCGAAGGAACAGTGAGCCCGCCGCAAACCGGCGGGCTTATTTGTTTTTGCGCCTGTTTTTGCGGGCCCGCTCAAGAGTTTCCGCGTAAACGTCAAACGTGAGTTGAGCGGTTCTTTCCCAGGTGAATTGTGCGGCGCGCGCGAGTCCTGCGCGAGATAAGTGTTCACGCTTCCCACTGTCGGAAACTACTGCGACGATTGCGCGCGCCAATTCGTCGACGTCTTTGGCGTTGATCAGGTGCGCGGCAGCGCCCGTTACCTCGACAATCGTCGGAATGTTGCTCGTGATTACCGGCGCGCCGCAAGCCATCGCTTCCAGCAGCGGCAAGCCAAACCCCTCGTAAAGAGAGGGGAAAACGAACCCCGTGCACGACGAGTACAACGCGCACAGATCGTAGTCTGACAGGTAACCGGTAAATTTCAGGCGGTCGTTGAGCGCGGCCTTTTCGATCTCGGCGAAAAGGTCGCTTGTGCGCCAACCTTCCGGTCCGGCGATTACGAGTTGCGACCGCAAGCTGCTGTTTCGCAGCAGCTCGCCAAACGCCCGCACGAGCGTCACGAGATTCTTGCGCGGCTCGATAGTGCCAACGAAAAGAAGAAAGACGTCCTCGATTCCCAAACGCCTTCTGACCTCTTCGGTCTCTGCTTTAGCTAAGGGACGAAACGTGCTGCGCTGCGCGTATGGCGTCACCATCACCTTTTCCGACGCGACCTTCAGGTGCTCGCAGACTTCGCGCTTCGCAAACTCCGTCGCGGTGATGATCGTCGTAGCGCGGCGCGCTACCAACGGCAGCCGTTGCCGGCCCCGGCGCACGGTGTGGCTCAAGTGAGTTTCAGGATAAAGCAGCAGCGAGAGGTCGTGGATGTTAACGACGGTGGGGCATCCGCTCCAAAGCGGAATTTCATAGTTGGTGCCGTGGAAAAGCGAGACTGGCGAGTGGCGCAGGTGGAGCGGAAGACCGACGCCCCACCAGAAACGTCTTTTCTTTGCCTGGACCTGGTGAAGATTGCCGGGCAGTTCCCCGTCCGTTTCAGCGGACGGGGGCAGGAACGACAAGAGTTCAAACTCGTGCTGCGGGGCAAACCGAGCGAGTGCGCGTGCAAGTTCGCAGGTGTAATGGCCTATGCCGGTCTTGACGGACGCCAGCGGCAGGCCATCGATTCCGATCCGCATCACGGGCCGAAGCGCTGGCGATACTCAACCGAGTAAATGAACCCGAAGATCAGATGGTAGAAGTCGCCGGGCGGAATCGCGCCACGACCGTTGGTCAGCACGTCAACCCAGTCGTTATAGCCCGCCGGTTCCGGATCGCGCAGCAGATACCCAAAGTACTGCATCGCCACAAACGCGCGGAAGAAGAACGCATCGAACACTGTCTTCTGCTCGATAAACGCCCGCAGCGTTTGCGCTGCCGTGAACTGCCCGGTCGCCATCTTCTGGATCAACTCCGCGCGCCCGTATTGCGGCGGCTGTCCCGGCTGCGTCGGTGGCACCGTGTCCGGCAGGGTCACCTGGGCCGTTTGCTCCAGCTTCGCGATGAACTGCGCCGCATGCGCCGCGTCCGTCAGTCCGCCGTAGATGGCCGTGAACTCGGGGCGCAGCATGAAGTCGTTAACGAACGCCACCCGGTTGGCCTCGGCCTCGTCGGCTGTCTGGAACCCGCTGAGCCGTCGCATGTCGGGCACAAACTCCGCGAACTGCGGCCGCCTTCCCAAAGCAGCGTGGTAGTAGCGATAGCTCCAGTAACCGCGCTCACCGAATTCCGTCGAACGGAAAAACCCGGACGACACCTGGACGCGATCGCAATTCGGATCGGATCCGAGTCCGCCCTGATTCGGCTGGCAGTTGTTCAGCACGTTCAGCCAGTCGTTGAAGCCACCTGGATCGGGTTCGCGCAACAGAAAATCGAGATACTGTTGCCGCACAAAGAAGGCGTTGGTATCGAACGGGTTCGACGGCGTTACATCGTTGTCCTTAATGGTGATCGTCGTGGCTGTTTGCGGTCCCAGGCTCATTCCGCTCGGATCGCTCAAGCTCACGCTGAACGTCTCGTCTCCTTCGACGTAACCGTCATCCACAATCGAGATCACGATCGCCTTTGTCATTTCTCCGGCCGCAAAGCGCAGGATGCCGCCGGACGTGCCGTAATCGCACTTCGCCAAAGCGACGTGCGTCACTGCCGAACAGTCGCCGGCAAAATTGTCACTTGTCGTGTAGTTCACCGTTGCCGCGGCTGAACTGTCGAGTCGGGTTACAAGCACATTCGCCGTGCCGGCGCCTTCGTTGACTGTCATAGCCGAAGCCGCCATCTGCACGCTCGCGCGCGGCTTGATGGTCACTTCAGCCGCGTTGTTCAAAGAGATCTCGGTATCTTCGGAAGTGTCGAAACCGACGACGTAACCGTCCTGGTCTCCACCACCGATGCCGACCGTCGGAAACAGATTCGTGTTGCCGCTGCCGTACCGGATTTTGATCGTGCCGTCGCGCCGCAACTCGACCTCGAAGTTGACTGGATCGGAAAGTGAGTTATCGCAGATCTGCCCGTTGAAATTGCACGGTTTCCCTTGCCACCGGAAAACGATCTCGGTCGAGTTCGCCGTCGGCGTCACCAACGTTCCGTTCGGCCCGAGTGCGCCCCAGTAAATGCCGGCGTTAGCACGAGTCGAGTCACGGAGATCAAGGTCTTCCCAAAGCGGCGCAATCATCTGATAGCCGCCGAGCGCTCGTGGCGAGCCCGGCGGATCATCGGCATCATTCGTGTCGCCAGGCGCGAGGTTCGTGCGGCGAGGCGGATCTGAAAAGTAAAGCGCGCCGTTAGTCGAAAGAATCAGTTCGGTAAAGTTGTTGCCGAAGAACGGAAAGGAAAACCCGGTCGGCAACGCGAAATCCGCATACTTGTCGTCGCCGTCGAGATCGATGCGCGCTCCACCGGTCGTAAGCGCCACAACATTGCCGGGAGCAGCGGGAAGTATGTATGGGTCACCTGCCAGCAGCGGCACATTCACCGCCACTGAAGCCGTCGGCCCTTCATTGCCTCGCTTATCAAATTCGTGGAGTTCGATCGTGCCCGACGTGTGCCGGTAAGGGAGGTTGACCTGCGTACTCTGCGCCGTGCCCGCAGCCGCCGGAACAACACCCTTCAGCGGCGTAACCAGAAATTGTCCGGGACCGGTCGGCTCTTTCAAGCGCAACTCATAAAGCGCAGTGCCGGTGCCGGTGTCACCTCCGGCGGTCCAGCCGAGCGTAACGCTCCGGCCGTTCTGGGCAGTGATTTGAAAATTCGAAACCATGTCGGGCGGCACTGCATCAACCGCCTCGCCGATCTGCATGCTGTTGCCAACGTTCAAACGACGGCCCGTTAACGTCTTGTCGACCAGATCCGGCTTGACGTCGCCATTGAGCAAGAGCAAATCCTTAACCTGCTTGACAGTCAGATTGGAATTGCGCGCCCAGAGCAAGGCCGCCGCACCTGACACGTGTGGCGTCGCCATTGAAGTGCCGTCAAAGAAACTGTAGGTGTCCTGAGCCGCAGTGAAACCCAGCGGAAACGTCGGGTCGCACGGATGATCCGGAAATGGCCCGGGATCGGTACATGGCGGCGTGGTGCTGAGAATGCCTTCGCCGGGCGCGCCGAGGTCCACGGCAGTCCGGCCATAATGAGAGAACGATGAAAGATTGTCAGCCTGGTTCGTCGACGCGACGGAAATGATATTCGGCACGTCGAAGCTCGACGGGAAGTGCGGCACCAGATTGTTATTCGGTTCTCTCGTTCCGTTGTCGACGTTGCCCGCAGCCGCGACGAAGAGAATGCCGGAATCGTTCAGGCTACTGATGGCCGTAATAAACGACTGCGAAAACGCCGCCCCGCCAAAGCTCGCATTGACGACGCGAATGTTCGCTCCCTTCGTGTGACCTGAACTCTCCCAAAGATCGCGCATCGCTTTCGCATACGCGCACGCACTGATGGCCTTCGCTGTCTCACCAAAACCGTCCGCATCGAGAAACTTCAACGACATCAGGCCGACCTGCCAATTAACGCCCGCGATGCCTTTGCTGTTGTTGCCGACGGCGCCGATGATGCCCGCAACGTGGCTGGCATGATTCTCCGGATCCGTGCCGCTGAAAATGTTGCCGGTGTTGCCGTTGAAGTCGTATCCGTGGAGGTCGCCGGTGATTCCGGCAACCGAGCCGGGTGCAGGATTGGTCCAGATGTTTCCCTGCAAGTCTTCGTGATTTATGTCGATGCCCTGATCGAGCACCGCGACGACGATGCTTGAACTGCCCGTCGTCAGGTTCCAGGCCTGCGGCGCGCCGATATTACTCAGGCCATACTGCCGGCCGGCGACAAAGTGTTCGTCGTTCGGCAGCGCGTCCGCGTGCAGGATGTAGTTAGGCTCGGCGTAGAGTACGTCCGGCTGGTTGCGAAAAGCTTCAACCGCGGCCAGCGTTTTGTCCGCGGGAACGCGCGCGAGGCGCAAGCCGTCGATGAGTTGAGATCCGTGGAACTGTTCGACCTGGGTGGCAAGATCCTCACCGCTTCTGCTGCGCACGACCGTCCGGCCGGTTTTGGCCCGAGCCGCCGGCTCACTGCGATAACGCACGAGCACGTCTCCCGGGACGAAACGTGGCCGCGTGCTCTTCGTGCGGCGACCTGGTTGTTGCTTGGCGCGCGAGGCCGGCGGGAAAGTTATGAATGCGATTGCAAGCAGGCCAACGAAACTCAAAAGGATAAAAAGGACGCGCGTGCGCGCACCGGTCTTGCCAAGACGAATAAGCATAGATGCAGATCTCCCCAGGCCAGGTAACGATTAGATTTTGCGGTCAGAACAGCGTGGTAAATAAAGCACGAACACGAAATTTTACGGGCCGAAGCGCTGGCGATACTCGACCGAGTAGACGAAACCAAAAATCAGGTGGTAGAAGTCGCCGGGCTGAATCGCGCCGCGTCCGTTGGTGAGCACGTCAACCCAATCGTTATAGCCGGCCGGTTCGGGATCACGCAGCAGATAGCCGAAGTATTGCATCGCCACAAACGCGCGGAAGAAGAACGCGTCAAACACTACCTTCTGCTCGATGAAGGCGCGCAGCGTCTGCGCGGCGGTGAACTGCCCGGTCGCCATCTTCTGGATCAAATCATTGCGGCCGTATTGCTGCGGCTGTCCCGGATCTGTCGGCGGCACTGTGTCCGGCAACGTCACTTGCGCCGTCTGCTCCAGCTTCGCGATGAACTGCGCTGCGTGCGCCGCATCGGTTAGCCCGCCGTAGATGGCGGTGAACTCGGGGCGCTGCATGAAGTCGTTCACAAACGCTACCCGATCCGCTTCCTCTTCAGCCGGACTCTGAAACCCGCTCAGCCGTCGCAAGTCGAGTACAAATTCTGCGAACTGCGGCCGCCGTCCCAAAGCAGCGTGGTAGTAGCGATAGCTCCAGTAACCGCGTTCGCCGAATTCCGTCGAACGGAAGAACCCCGACGACACGTGCACGCGATCGCAACTCGGATCAGAACCGAGTTTGCCCTGATTCGGCTGGCAGTTGTTCAGCACGTTCATCCAGCTATTGAAACCCGCCGCATCGGGTTCGCGCAGCAGAAAGTCGAGATACTGTTGCCGCACAAAGAAGGCGTTGTCGTTATCGAACGGATTGGACGGCGTCGAATCATTATCGTTGATGGTGATCGTCGTGGTGGCCTGTCCCAAACTCATTCCGGTGGCATTGCTCAAGCTCAGGCTGAACGTCTCGGTTCCTTCGACGTAACCGTCATCCACGATCGAGATCGTGATTATCTTGGCGGCCTCGCCCGCGGCAAAGCGCAACGTACCGCCGGACGTCGTGTAATCACACTTCGCCAGAGCGATGCCCGTCACTGCTGAGCAGTCGCCATTGAAATTGTCGTTCGTCGCGTAATCGACGGTCGCTGATCCACTGAGGTCACCGGTGCGAGATACAGTGACGAGGACTGTTCCACTTCCCTCGTTGATCACCACCGCCGTCGGCACCGACACGGTGGTAACGTTGGCGCAATTAGTCTCGCTCCAGTTGAGCGTGATGGGACCAACATCGCCGCCCGAGTTGCTGTTGTTATAACCATCGACTGCGATGCGATAGATCGTTCCGGCCGTCGCGTTGAAAGTGACGACGCTGGTCTTGTCATTGGTTGGATCGGCCGGGTTGTCGTCATTCTGTCCGACCACCGTTAACGCATTGACCGCCGTGCCGGTGTAAACACCTAAAACAGTATCGAAGCCGCTTCCCGCCGTAGTGATCGTCGCGCTGCCGCTGCTCGGCGCCGTCCATTGATACCAAACTGATTTAGAGCCACCGCCGGTCGGGTCTCCGGTTGAACTGAGATGATTGGGCTCCCCGGCTTCCTTCGTGGCTCCGAGGTTGTTGCCGCTTACGCTCCCGGAGCAACCGTTAATGACTTGCGCGGACGCGAAGTTGTCGTTTGCCGGCGGCGTTGGCGTGGGAACGGCGTTGGAGTTGTAACCGAAGACGTTGAGTGTGTTGATGTCGTTGGCGGTGATTAGCCTCGTGGTGTTGTTCGGTATGCGCGGATCCATAATGCCGATGTAAACGCCACCATTGAGACTGGCCTGTCGCCAGTGGCTCGATTGATTGCCGTCCGCGTTGTTCGTCGAAGCGCCGTTTGGGCCGCCGTCGGAAAGACCGATCTCTGTCGCACCGGGAACGAAATAGTATTGCGAATTAGCAACCGGGCCGCCGATCGACATGATGCGCGTCGCCGAACTAAAAGTGCCGTCCGTCGTGCCGGAACGAAAACGATAAAGGTCCCACATCGCCGGTGTCGGCGATGAGCCTCCGGATCTCGAGCTAAACCCAAGCGCGTGCCCGATCTCGTGCGTGGCCACTGACTCGAAATCGAGACCCGTGACGCCGTTGGTGCGATCGAAATCGAAATTAACGGTGGAATTGAAAGCGATCTGGGCGGCGCCGTCGGTGGGCTGTGCAGTTGGATCCAGCAGGCCGATGGCGCGCGCGATCGAGTTCGAGACATTCACCGATGCGGCAGCGCCCGGCGTAACGTCAATCGGAACGGTCGCGGTGGCCGGCAACGCGTTGTAAATGGCAAGGTTGCCCGGGCTACTCGCGCCGGCAATCAAGTTGCTCCTGACGAGCGAATAGCTCTGCGAGACACTCGGCGAGCTGGTCGAACCCAAAACACCGGTGGGCCACGCCTGGCCAAAATTGTTTGGGCCAAAATCCGCGTCGATATAGATCGTGACCGGGGAGTTTACGAGGTTTTCCCAGTTAGTCGCCGCCCTCATGAACGCGGCTTTGGCGGGCGCGTTCGCGTCCAGGTTTGCCGTTGCGCGCAGAATGATCGTCAGGTGCTGAACCGCATTGTCAGACTCCGCCATCACGTTTTCTGATTTTGCTTCCAGGTGATTGATCTGCCGCAGGTTCTTCGGCGTGGCCTTTTCGAGTTCGCTGCGCTCGCTCGCGTTTGGCTGACGGCACACGATGTCGCCATTCTGGGCCTGGTAAAGAAGAAAATAATCTCTGTTTGAGTTACCGGAGACGGGGACGTAAGCCGAGACGGTGAGCGTCAGTGATGGAAGGAGAATCGCAACCACTAAAACGAGCGAAAGAGCCGCTCGGAGTTGACGACGAGTCCTGACTTGAGAATGTCCCTGTGATTGCAGCGCAGAAAAAAACGATGACTTCAACTTCATTTCCTTGAAATCTTTTCAAATTAGGGGAGGAGAACCGCCGTCTTAGGAACGCAAGCACCTCAGGTGCTCGAAAGTCGCATGAGGATGCCCAGCAATAAATTGTCGAAAAAATGGACCAGGTACGGCCCGACCGAATCGCGAAACGGGGACGACCGCCAAGCATGATAGCTTTTCGCCGCGCTAGCCGTCTACACGAGCGCCTATTTCGCATAGTCTTGGCCACAGATTGAACGGGTTTTTAGTGGAAACGCTGGCCGATCTGCTCGGTGCCGAAGCTGCCGATGCCGTTCAGCCGAAAACTAAAGACCACGCGGTTCTCTTTGCGCAGGCCGACGTTGAATGACGAGAACTGCGCGGTCACGGCGCAGCAGTCCCACGTATGCCCCAACGTGATCGTCGAGTTGATGAGCGAACTGTCGCCGCGCCCGGGCCGCTTCTGGAAGTCGAAGAAAAACGACGCGCCGCCAAAGAAACCGCGCTCGTGATTCCCTAGAAACACCGACGGTCCCCACTGCGAACCACGCAGCGTTCCCGCTTCCAAACCGCGCGGGTCCGCAAACCTCGCCAACGACGGCACCAGCTCAATCGCGCGCGTGTAATAAAAACTCTGGAAGATCTGGATCGACGTCTTCGAAAGTCCAAACGTCGACGATAGCGTGCGCATGTCGCCGCTGCTGGTGTCGATGTCGGATCGCAGGTCCAAAAATAGCGCGCGGCGCGGGCGATAACGCGCATCGATATTCACCGGCGAAAACCGGCGCGGCACACCGCCGTAAACAAATCCTGAAATCGTGTTGAGCGGATAGAACTGGTTGCGTTGGCCCGGCACCAGCGCCCCGCCGAAAAACGGATCGAAAAAGTACTTCGCGCGCAGCGTGATCGTCAGCGCTTCGTAAGGCTGGCTGGAGAGTTGCGGTTGATCCTTGCTGGCCGTTTCTCTCGCGCGCACGTCGTTCACGTTCTCCGTCGAGCGCCGCGTGAAGAAACGGTTCGCGACGCCGAACTCGATCTCGTTCGTGTCCGCAACGGTGTCGATATAGTCGAAACGAATGAGGCGATCGAAATCGTCGATGCCGGAAATCTTGCGATACGTGATGTAAGGCTCGATCACGTGACGAAAGAAAAACGTTCCGTCCTTATGACGAAAATCTTTGGCGAACGCCGGCGGCCGCACGTCAAAATCAAACTCGCCGTACGTGCGCGTGATGTTCTGGTTTAGCACGTTGCGCGTTGCCGGATCGAGTGAGTTTGAATAAAAGGTCACGCGTCCCGATCCGGAAGCAGTCAAACTCCAGCCCGCAAAGTTCAGCGGCAACTCGAAAGTCGGATGCACATCAAGCCGCTGCACGATCGACGGCGTGATGATCGGATTGCCGCCGACCTGCGCGATGAACGTCGGCAGATCTTCGACCGTCTCTTTGCGGCTCACGCCTTCCGCGCCGCCTTCGAACGAATAATAGAGCGGCAGGTTTTTCAGAAAGCTGACGATCGTCGGGCGCTTGTCGATGGTGACGCTCGGCAACTCGCGGATGCGAATGCGCGCGGCGGTCAGCGAAGTCACCTGCGAGCGTGCGAGAAAGTTGAAGCTGTACTCGTTGTGGTCCTTATTAATAAAGACTTGCGAAGTCTCTTCCGGCGAGATTGCTTGTTGAATGTTGTCCGAGAACACCTGGCGAAACGCGAGGTTCGAAGTGATGTTCACGTCGGCAGCGGCAGTGAAACCGTTTTTGAAATAGTGAACACCGTCGACGTAGAAGCTCGAACCACCTTGATCCGGATGCGCCGCGTCTGCTGCCGGGCCAAAGATGCGATCCTTCACGGTGTAGAAGCCGGTGTTGAGATAAGAGCGCGAGTTGGCGCGCGTGCGCAGGTCGGCGCCGAAGCCCAAGCCCCGCTGCGTGTAGATGTCGCTGCGAAAAGTGAAATCAGCGGAGCGGCCGAGCGTTTGGTAGTAAGCGGTTGAGAGTCGCACTCCTTTCGCGCCGGAGCCGCCGAACGTCGGCGTCAAAAAACCCGAAGCGCGATCGCGCGCTTTGAGCGAGACGGACGCGTAGGGCAAGTAGAAAATCGGAAGGTCTTTGATTTTCAGCTTCGGTGCATAAACGCGCGCGCGGTCGCCGGTCTTGATCGTAGCTTTGGCCGCATGAAAGCTCCACTTCGGCACGTCTTCATCGCAAGCCGTCACCTGCACGTTGATGAGCACGATCGTGTCGAGGCTGACTCTCTCCACGCGATCCGCGGTGAAATAGATGCGCGTGCCGTCCTGTGTTTGATTGGTGAAGCCGGTGGAGTTAACGAAGTAACCGGTCTTGGCGCGATAGTTCCACTCGGCGCTCGAACCGGTGATGCGTTGCAGGTCGGCCTGATCGAAAACCACGCTGCCTTCCGCGACCACTTTATTGTCGGCTTCGTAATCCGTGACTTTGTCTGCCTGCAGGCGATACGTGCCGATGCGCACGTCGACGTTGCCTTCGTAAACAACGATGCGCGCGTTTTCGGGACCGGAGACGGATTGCTTGGTGGAGTCGATGCTCAACGTGTCGGTGCTCACGCCGGGCACAGGATTTTTCGGCGCGGGCTTTCGTTGCGCAGGTTGATCGGAGTTCAGCGGATTGACATTCGGTGTATCGGTTAGTGGATTCGTTACTTTGCGATCGACCGGATTAGTTTGCTGCGCAAGTACGAACTGGCAGGCAAGAAGCAGGATCAAGTTTGCCAGTACCAGACGCAAAAGTAAGCGGGGTCCTCAGTAGATTCGCGAATTGATAAAGCGTGTGGATGCTAGCACGAATTGCCACAAAGAGGCACAAGACATGCAAATCGTTTGTTATGCTTTAGGGAGTGAGCCCTTCCCAACTGATGATCGTTGCTGGTGAGCCGTCCGGTGATGCCCACGCGGCGGCGCTCGTCAACGCGCTGCGCCAAAGAAAAACCGATCTCGGATGCTTCGGCGCAACTGGCCCACTCATGCGCGCCGCGGGCGTGGAAACGATCGTCAACTCTGACGAACTCGCGATCATGGGCATTCTTGAAGTCACTCGCGCGCTGCCGAAATTTCTGCACGCCTTTCGCCAACTCAAGCAAGCAGCAGTGCAAAGATCACCCGACGCGGTCGTGCTCGTCGATTGGCCGGAGTTCAACTTACGTCTCGCCACCGCACTGCATCAACGCGGCATAAAAGTGATCTACTACATCAGCCCGCAGTTGTGGGCGTGGCGACCGCGCCGCATCAACCGGATCAAGCGCGACGTCGATCTGCTGTTGTCGATTCTTCCGTTTGAAGCTGAGTGGTTCAAAGCACGCGGCGTGGGTCACGTTGAATTTGTCGGCCATCCGCTGGCCGGCGAAGTGAAGCCGCGTTTTGGGCGTGAAGAGTTTTGCCGGCGAAACGATCTCAACCCGGCACAACCAATCGTCTCGTTTCTTCCCGGCAGCCGGCGCAAAGAGTTGCAACGCATTCTGCCGCCGATGCTCACCGCGATCGAAAAACTCAAACACGCGCGGCCCGACGTGCAATGTGTCGTCGTCGTGGCGCCGAGCCGCACCATCGAAGAGACGCAACAGATTCTCAACCAGAACAACGGCGCGAGCGCGATCAAGCTGGTCCACCAGCAGACTCGCGAAGCACTCGCCGCGTCTGACGCAGCGGCGATCGCCAGCGGCACGGCGACGCTCGAAGCGGCACTGCTCGAAACGCCGATGGTCGTGGTCTACAAAGAGTCAGCCGTGAACTGGCACACGCTGGGCCGGCTGATCACAGTCACACATTACGGTTTGGTTAATTTAGTCGCCGAAAGAGAGCTGGCGAAAGAATTGATGCAACACGATCTTACTGGCGCGAACCTTGCTCACGAACTTTTGCACTTGCTCGAACCAGCGGTCAACCAGCAGGCCAGAAAACAACTCTCAGAAGTAGCTCACAAGCTAGGCGAAGCGGGCGGCTCCGAACGTGCAGCGAAGCTAATCATCGATTTTTTAGTTTCGCGATCTCCTCTTCCAGTCGCTTGATCCGGTCCGGTAAACGACCGAGGTACGCGTTCATGCGCTTGTATTTATCGAGCGGCTGCACGGGAATTCCCCACCAGACACCGGGCCGCACGATTTTTCCCGGCAATATTCCGGCTTTCGATCCGATGATCGCGCCCTTCTGCACGCGCGTGTGATCGCCAAAACCAACCTGCCCGCCGATCACGGCGTCGTCTTCGATCACGACGCTGCCGCTGATGCCCGTCTGCGCGGCAATCACGACGCGTTCGCCGATGTCGCAGTTGTGGCCGACGTGCACCATGTTGTCGAGTTTCGTGCCGCGCCCGATGCGCGTGCGGCCGAGCGCTGCGCGATCGATGCACGTGTGCGCGCCGAGTTCGACGTCGTCTGCGATCTCGACGGTGCCGATTTGCGGAAATTTCTGGTAGCCGTGATCGTGGCGCACGTAACCAAAACCGTCCGCGCCAATACAGACGGCCGCGTGCATGATCACGCGATTGCCGATCGTGACGCCGTCATACAGAACGACGTTCGGATGCAGCACGCAGTCGTCACCAATCGACACGTTCGCGCCGATCACTACGCCGGCTTCAATGCGCGTCGCAGCGCCGACGCGCGAGTTGTCCCCGATCTGAACGTGCGGCCCGATGTAGGCAGTCAGCGCGATGTCAGCGCTTTCCGCAATCACCGCGCTCTCGTGAATCTCGGGTTCGCGATGCACCGGCGGGTGCAGCGCGGCGCCGATGAGCGAAAACGCGAGCTTCGGGTTCGCGACCTCAATCACCGTTCGCCCCGCAAACCTCTCAGCAACACCAACCGGCACGATCAGGCATGACGCTTTGCTTGCTGCGGCCGCGTCGAAAAACTTTTCATTATCAACGTACGCGATCTCGGTCGCGCGCGCCTGATCCAGATCGGCAATCCGTTCGATCCGTGTTTCCTCGTCGCCCGAAACACGACCACCTGCGATTTCAGCAAGCTCTTTAACTTTCATCTTCTGGTAATGCCGCGTTTTGAACCACGGATAAAACGGATCAAGTGCGCCACGTTCTCGTCATTGATCTGTTCGAGTTCAGTTAAGGCTTCTTCCAACAAAGCTCCGGATCTGAGCAGTTTGCTATACGCATCCTTTAGCGTTCGCCGCTGCGACTCCGAAAATCCTGCGCGCGTCAGCCCGACGGTATTCAGTCCCCGCACGCGCGGCGGATTTCCGTCAGTAATAAAGAACGGCAACACATCCTGCACGATCTTCGACTTTCCGCCAACCATCGCGTGCCGCCCCATCCGCACAAACTGATGCGCGCCCACGCCGTTTGAAAGAAACACGTGATCCTCGATCGTGACGTGGCCGGCAAGCGCGACCTCGTTGGCGAAGATATTGTCGTCGCCGACGACGCAGTTGTGCGCGATGTGCACGCCGACCATGAAAAAGTTGCGCGAGCCGATGCGCGTCGCCTGCCCGGAGCCGTTGGCGCGATGAAGCGTACAGAACTCGCGAATCAGGTTGTCGTCGCCGATTTCGAGGTAACTCTCCTCGCCTTTGAACTTCACATCCTGCGGTTCGCCGCCCAAAACGGCGTGCTCGAAGACCCGATTTCGCGCCCCGAGCCGAGTAAACTGCTTGATAACCGCATAGGCGGCAATCTCGCAATCGGGGCCAATTTCGACGTTGTCCTCTATTATGGCGGTCGGATGTATACCCATTTACAGGGTTTTGAGAATAATTCGTGTCTTGTGGATCCTGCAAATCCTGTTTATCATGCCTGACTGTTGTTGGGGCCAATGGCCGTTTTTAAGTAGGAGACGAAAAGACCGTTGTTTAGTGACCAGTTTCGCCGAGGCGAAGAAGAGAAAAGCAAACTAACCGGAGTCAAAGGCTCACGGTTAATTTCCGGTCTTTCAGACATCGCCTGGAAAGCTTTTCAGAGTGTTAACCAGCGGCTTCCGGAAGGCGAGTCGATTCGTCCCAACTGGGCGCCCGGCCCGCTGCTCAAATCCTACGAACGTACCGCTCCGCCGCTCGGCTTTCCGCGTGAGACTGACAGTCTCTGTCCCGGCTGCGTGAAAGAAGTCCGCAATGCCGTGATCTCCGGTGAAGTGCCGCTGGAGATGCTGATGAACGAGCATCCCGGTGAAATCAAAGCCCAAATAGTTGAAGCCAACGGCCAGGTTGTCATGCGCAAGACTTGCCCGAAGCACGGCGAGTTTGAAGACGTGATGTCGACCGACCCCGAGTTTTTGCGACGCATCGAAGGGCTCTTCTTCGGCCGCGACTTCCGTGCCGCTGAAGACAAAGGCGTTCATCATCACGGCACTTCGAATATCCAGTTTGGCCGCGGCGCGGTGTTGACTGTCGACCTGACGAATCGCTGCAACATGATGTGCAATCCGTGCTTCATGGACGCGAACCAGGTTGGCTACGTTCACGAGCCTACGTTTGAAGACACGAAGGCGATTCTCGATCGCGCTGTTTCGTTCAAGCCGCGACGCCAGGTCATCATTCTCTTCTCCGGCGGTGAGCCGACGCTTTCGCCTTACTATCTCGACGCGGTCGCTTACGCGAAGAAGATCGGTTTCTATCGCATTCTCGCGGCGACCAACGGCATTCGTTTCGCCGAAGACATTGAATTCTGCAAAGCCGCGAAAGCCGCGGGCCAGCACGGCGTTTACTTGCAGTTTGACGGCGTCAGCGAAGAGAAGAACAAGCATCGCGGTGTCGGCAACCTGTTTGACGTGAAGCTGCGCGCGATCGAAAACCTCGCGAGTGTCGGCATCAAGGTCACGCTCGTCGTTACGATCGTCAACAGCATCAACAACGATGCGATCGGCCAGATCGTCGACTTCGCCGCGAAGAATATCGACAAAGTGCAGACGATCGCGTTTCAACCGGTTTCGTTCACCGGCCGCGACGAAGACATCTCCGACGAGCTGCGCACGAAGTGGCGCTACACGCTCGCCGGCATGACGCACGATCTGAAGAACCAGTTAGGCCAACGAATTCAACCGTTGCGCGATTGGTTTCCGTTGTCGTCATATTCGGCGTTTACGAGCGTGATGGACATGTTGCAGGGCGCCGATGCGCCGTGGGGTTGGTCGTCATGTAATTGCCATCCCAACTGCGGCATCTTCACGTTGCTGGTGGTGAATAAGCAGACGGGCGAGTTTAAATCGCTGTTTGAGTTTTTCGACTACGAGCAGTTCATGCGCGACGTCGCGGTGATCACTGACACCGCGCGCGGGCGCAAGCTTTCGTACGCGCAACTCGGCATGGCCATCATGCGCAACTTCAACGCCGAGCGCGCGCCGGAAGGTTTTCCCATTTCGCAAATCCTTAATCTCTTCAAGCCGTCGTCAACCAATTCCAATTCCGATCGCAACGATCGGATGGCCCAAGTGAATGGCAAGTCGAACGCCGACACGAGCGACAAGTGGCGCGTGTTGTGCGTCGAGGGAATGTGGTTTCAGGATCTGTTCAACTACGACTTCCGCCGCACTGAGATGTGCGTGATTCCTTACGGCACGCAGGAAGGCGAGATTTCGTTCTGTGCTTACAACACGGGCGTGGGTTGGCGGCAGATCATCGAGAACATGCACAAGACCGCGAACCTCGCGGAGTGGTATGGCGAGCACGGCCGTCACAAAGTCTACGCGGCCGGCAAGCCGGTGCCGCTGACGACGACGAAGCATTCGTTGAGCTTGCCGGTGATTCAAGCCGTGCTGGCAGAGGATGCGGAAACCGCAGCGACGCCTTACCTGATTGAGGAAGAAGTTTCTGTGTAATTCGTTTTTATCTGTGGCCTAACTACCTGTCCCGTTATTATCGCTTTCGCTACCCGGCCTTTGCACTTCACGCAATTGAGCCACCACGTCGCGTAATCGCAACGCCAGATCCTCAATCGTCTGAACCCGTTTTCGTGAGCGCTCGCTCAGTTCTTCGCGCAACAACAGTTGGGCCTGGCCCAGCACGCCGGTGAGTGGGTTATTGATTTCATGCCGAATGCGGGCGACGAGGTCGGCAGTTTGCTCGAGCTTCTGGCGGTATTTCGCTACCTGGTCCAGTTCTTCATTGCTCGAGGCGGAAGATTCGTTCTCGTGTTCAGTCATCGACTCCCCGTAGTTATCCGGAAGCGGAAAAGAAAGCGAAGCAGTTGTCTTAGTTTTTCTTTAGGAATGCCGCTTACAAGACGATACAGCGGGGCCATTGTGCCTTTTAGCGGACGCGAGTTCAAGCATTAGTTTTTTCGCCGATTGACAAGCATAGGCCCGATACGTAAATTCAGAGTCCCTGCTGGGAGGTCGTCCAATGGTAGGACTCCAGACTCTGGATCTGGCTATCGGGGTTCGAGTCCCTGCCTCCCAGCCAAAAAGAATCAAACACTTACGGGCGGCTCAAAAGTGAGTCGCCCGTTTTTGTGTGCCTATAGTGTGCCAGCCGAAATTTTCGCGCCTATTCTGTGCCGGTTTTCGTGAACAACATCTGCTCTAACTTGTCCGACGCGCCTTGCTGCATGTCTGGTAATACATGCGAGTAAGTGTCCATCGTGAGAGTGATCGAGGCATGTCCCAATCGCTCGCTTACTACCTTCGGATTCTCATTCGCAGCGAGCAAGAGCGTAGCGCACGTATGGCGCAAGTCATACAGGCGAAGCGTTGCCGGTAACTGCGCTCGTTCAAGAACCGGCTTGAAATGCTTTTGCACAATGTTCAATCTAATAAGCGGCTGACCTTCTCCCGTTGCGAACACTAGATCAAGATTCTTGTAGTCCGGCCCCGCTTTCAATCTTTCCTCGTTTTGGTTCCTTCGGTGTTCAACTAAGGCGCGTAGCACTGAAACAGGCAGCGGGATGCGGCGACGGCTGCGCGGAGTCTTAGGCTCACCAAAGTACCAGTCACCAGCCTTATAGCTTCTCCAGTGTAGAGAACGCTGCACGTTGATAACGCCGCGCTCCAGATCAATATCCGTCCACTTCAAACCCAAATACTCGGAAGGACGTAAGCCGGTAGCCAAAGCCAGAACGAAAAGCGCGCTCCAGCGATCACTCTCTGCCTCTTTCAGAAAACGTGCGGCCTCTGCGGGAGTTAGGGACTGCATTTCGGCAGACACCTTGCGCGGTAGTTCTACTGAATCGCAAGGATTATGCGCGAGCAAACGCCAACGGACTGCTTGCTTAAATGCTGACGTCAACACTGAATGCGTAAAGCGAACAGTACGCGGAGAAAGCCCTTTTTCAGTCAGTCCTACATAGAACTTCTGAATCTCTAAAGGGCGCATTTCAGACAGCCGCATCGCTCCGAGCGAAGGATTGACGTAACGCTCAATCAAACCGGAGTACTCTCTGTACGTGTTATCTCTCAGGCGAGGACGCGCAGCCGTTTCTAGCCACTTCTTCAAATAGTCCTCAACAGTCGTTGGCGATGACTCAACAAATGTTCCCGAGCTGATCTCTGTCAACGTCTTGTTTAGATACTCATCTGCTTTCTTCTTAGTGCCCCGAATAGTCTTATTGAGGTATCTACGCTTCCCGTTTCCGTCACGCCCTCTAAAGATGCGTACTAGCCAAGTTTTTTCGCCGCGCTTGATAACTTGTCCCGCCATTTGCTACCTACCTCGCTTTCTTCGTTTCGTGTCCACTCTCACGAGCAAATCTCCCGGCTGGCATTGCAACGCTTCACAGACGCGATCCAGCACGTCTAAATTCAGCCGCTGGACCTCGCCTTTGCCCATTTGCCAGATCGTCGCGTAGCGAATCCCTGTCTGTTTCCAAAGCCAGTAGATGGTCTGCCCGCGTTGCTCAAGCAGTTCGTTTAGTCTTAACTGAATCATAGAGCAGGAACATACTACTATCGGATATATCCGTCAAGGGGATACTTACAGTCAGGGGGTGGACCGCCCCCGCCCCTTGAAAAATTGCCTAACGTTGACGCGAATAGGCTGCCCGGCTTTCGCGAGGCCACACGTCAATTCAGGATTGGGTTATAGCGAACTAATCGAAGCGACCGGGGGAGGGGTTACAAGGATAGGTAGCACCGGCTACGACACACCCGAATTCGACCGGGGGATAGTGGACCGCTCCAGCTCTGCAACGGACAACAGGGAGATTGCATTTGTCAAAGCCAAAGACGTACTGTAACCGCCAAATCCGACGAGGAGAACGCCGTGAATATCAAGATATTAGGCGAGGCAAGGGACCTCAGAACAAACACGCCTGTGATCTACGCGCAGATGGGCATTGCCGATTATCTCGAACTAATTGGCGATAACTTTAACATGTTTGCTTTGCAACGCAGACGCGAAAAGCATAAGGCTTATGCGCGGATGAAGAAAGACATTGTTAAGGGCGCTCTATTGCCTGCCATTACGCTTGCAGTAAAGCCGGAGATCGTACCTGGCTTACTTCCGCTCCGTGACGCCGGCGATCTTGCTGGATTGGCGGCTGCTCTTGGGGTAATTGGGAGCGTCAACATCCTCGACGGACTTCAGCGCACCTACATTCTAAAGGATCTCCTGACTGAGGGTGTTCAGTTTAATGACAAACAGAACGTGCTGCTTGAGTTCTGGCTAGAGTCAAACTACAAGCATCTCATCTATCGGATTATTGTTTTGAACGCAGGACAAAAACCCATGTCCATGCGACACCAAATAGAGGTTCTTTTTTCTATCTTCAAATCAAAACTGGAGAGTGAAATCTTAGGTCTTGACCTTATAGACGAAAGGAGCAATGCGCGACGAACTCGTCCGCGAAAGTATGCCCTGGATCGGATTGTAACTTCCTACCATAGTTTCCTGACAAAAAGCCCTGAGGTTGAGAAAGAGAATGTAGTGGCGCAGCAACTGGTTGAAGAGAGTGTACTGAGCGAGAGCGAAGATAAGTTGAGCGCCCAGTTCGACGAGTTCAAAGAATTCTTGACAATATACGCGAAGCTCGATGATCAAGTTTGCTTCATTTACGACGGTACTGCACCAGAACCTGTGCCAACCGGCGCAAACTGGTTTGGCTCTGAGAATGTGATGAATTCATTCTTTGCGGCGGTTTCAGACTTCGGTTCCACAGAAGACAAGCTCGCACGGATTAAGAGCGCAATTCGAAATCTTTCTGTTTCGCTGAGTCATTCACAGCCCGGAGCTGACCCCCTCGGTCTAGCTAGCCTTCAACAAATAATTCAAGGCTTCAATGTTCGAAAGGTCAACGTCGGGTTCGCTACGCGAAAGCTGATAACGTCGTCATTCAAAGAATTTTTTAGGGACGAGGGAGAGCGCTCGCTTGGTGAGTATTGGGCTATAGAAGCTGAATAGAAACTCGCCATGAACCTTGCTGATATTACTTGGCTCCAAGCCAATGGCCCAACGGATCTCAAGACCAAAGTAGCCAACGATGGTTCGCAAATGCCATTCGTTTACGGTCAGGTAGGATCGTTGCTGTCCATTGACGGTTATGTGTGCATTCCGGTTGAGGCGGCGCAACGGTCATTTGACGAATACGCGGACATTGAAATACGCGATCGTTTTGACAACCCCTTGGGCTCCTTAGTGCTCACGCAAGGATACGAGCTGGACCTGAGCAGTATTTCCGATCACTTCTACATGGCCTACGTTTCCGAAATTCCTGTAAGTTTGTATGGGGCGGCCTATCAAATGCGCTACTCGTATGTGATTGTAGAAGTAAATCGGTATCAAGATTATGTTGACAACTATCTCCAAGGTTCGGCACTGTGGGGAGGCTTTATTCACTTAAATAATCCTTCTGCGTTGATTCAATCTTACAAACGTGGTCCATCCAATATAATTGCTGTCGAAGGATTGAGCCTTCCTACCCCCTATCACCGTGAAAGTAGTCTTCGTTCCGTGGTCCAGCCATTTGCTTTCGAACGATTTCAAAAGTTGTACCACCTTCTGGAACTTCGATTTGACTTTGATGTTGTTGAGCGAATCAAAGCTCTGGGATCTGACCTAAAGGGCATCGGTCAAATCTTTAGCGAGTACGGGCATGAGGAATTAAGAAGGCTCAAGTCAGTAATCGAGCCAAGCATCAAGGATCTAGACGCATTGGAAGCAAGACTGAACAGAGTAAAGCACTGCACTAACTGTGAAGCAATGTCGAAAGAAATCTTTTTCCGCTATGGAAAGGAAACAAACCCTCTCAAGGCAAGGGAAACTGAATACGATCAAATGATGGCACTTGGTGGATTCACGAAGACTTTAGCAAGATCGAACAACTTAATATCCGGCAGTGGTACGGCGTTAGATCATAAGTACCATAAACTACTTGCGGATATAGCTGCATATTGGATTTATCGAGTTCGATCCTCCATTGTTCACAGCAGAATTGGCGAGTATGTCATGTCCTCCTCGGATGAAGAGTTCGTGGTGGAAGTCGCGGAACCGCTGTTACGCGAGGTTGTTGTCCAGGTGTTTCGCAAATGACGTTGCCAATCAGACCCTGCCAGATAGCGACCCAGCAACAACGAACCTAAGAAAACCTAACATTTACAGAAAAACGCGCGCGCGTGAGTAATGCGAAACGTTTGCTCATTTCTCGAAGGTTATTGACGAATTTCAGCGAAGGTTTTGTTAAGGCCGCGTAGTGCATAGCAACCTAGTAAGCCTCACGTAGACTAAAGCTATTAGATTACAATAGATAGCGACAATGGCGGCGTGGATTCCACAGAGCTTCGAGGATGCGTGTAAGCGCAACGCAGGCAGACGCAAGCTGCACATGCGGAAGCGACACGCGAGGGCTGAGCGCATAGGCCGCATCCTCATTTCGATGGACGGAGCACAGGCTACTGAACTGCGTGATACCGTGTATGGCTGGCTTACTCCTGTTGCTAAGGTAATGGAAGTAAGCAAGGCGACTGCCAGCCGTGACTTCGCTCTAGTGCGTCGCATTCATCGCCAGTTCGGGCGCATGTTTGGCCGCAACTTCGATCCTAAGCGAGACAAGATTGTTTGGGATTGGCACTGGTCCCACTACGGATTCATTGCCCCTGAGAGCAGGGAGGCCGGATACAAGAAGCCGGTGGGCCATTTCCCCTTCGACACTCGCAGACAGGAAACCGAAGAATCCTATGGCGGCTTCAATCAGTTGTCCTGGCAGAACACGAGTTTTGTTTGGCAACTGAGCACGCGAGATTTAATCAGATCTTTAACGCGACGCTGACGGCTGTGAGTAACTGCGCTTTTGACTTCCTGCAATCGCCAAGCAATTACATGTCGGCGTAACACTTTTAAAATGTGAGGCAAAAGTTGAGTTTTGGTTTAGACAAGAGAGAAACAAAAGTATTTCAGATGATCAAAGAAACCCGATCTCGTGGCAGACACTCGCTGCGCAACGCTTGGGATCACCTTGAGCGCGGTTGGGCCATCCGTGATATTGACCCCGCCATGGCATGGTTCCGTGGCATTACCGCCGAAGAGGAGGCAGCAACAGGTTTGATTTACGGTATCTGCGACAGAAAGTACAACAACGCAGATCTGTTGAATCCGTGGAATCATACACATAAGCATTCAATTAATTTGTTTTTCGAGCTACTCTCTGACTTCTTCGCCGAATCTATCGAGCCAGTCTCGAAGGTTGGTATCAAACTTGGTTCGGTCGCCGATCCAAATCGTTTGAAAATTTATATTCCAATGATTGTGAACGGTGAAGAGAAATATGCGATTCCTGACCCGCCTTTGAATCTAAATGTTACAGTTGGCGGCAAACCGATTTCCTTTAAACGTCAATTGGATAAACTGACCAAGCTCGCCAACCTAAAGAGTGCCAAGCAAATTGAAAAATACATTTCTGATAAGGCGAATGAGAGAAACAAGCTCCTATACGCTTCCGCACATGGCTATCGTCACGTTGAATCAGTCAAGGAGGTTTTTTTCTTCCATCAAAAACAAAAGGTAATGAAGATGGCATATGCGTACTTATTGATCGAGCCTTACAAAGAGAAACAGCCTTTTGTCCAACAAGCTATCGACGCTTTACTAAAGATGCTAGGTAAGATCGAATCAGCGCATCTGAACGATGAAATATAGGTGATCAGGACCGCCAAGCGATTGACAAACGCGCAGTTCTTCGAGTGGATCGGTAGGAACAAAGCCGACTGACATACGTCAACGTAGCGTCGGGATTTTCGCTTGGCTAGTTTAATGAGTCTGTCGCGGGAGTCTGTTGTTCCTTCATAAACGCTTCGAGCACGTCATCAAAGCTGATGTTCTTCGTTGCATTAGCATTGAAAATTGAAAGCGCGAACGTGGCCTCTCCGACAGATGATTCGATAGACAGCCAGAACAGACCTTCATCGTCTTTTTGCAGCTTCGCGTTTTTCGTGATGCTGATAGTTTGCATGATGCAATTTTAAGGGCGGCCCGAGTCTGTGGGCCAACCCCCTGACGCCTAGCGCCCTCACGAGGCGTGCCCTTCGCCGCACTAGGCGTTAATCACACAAGCCTAATTAAGAGGGATAATATAGTTGATTGACCGAGAGGGCACTGATTGAGAACTTTAGGGGGCACCAGTGGCCCGCCTTTCAGCCACGCCTGGCGATATAATCCTCGATGGTTACTCTAGCCTCTGTAAAACTGGCCCCGGTCTGCTGTTGATATAGATGGATCGCTAGGAGCTTCGTCTCCGCGTCGTCTGCCAGAGACATCACTTCCTCGGACAATTCGCCTGAGGTGGATGGGTGATAGTTGACGTTAATGCTCTTGAGCAATAAATCGACTTTAGCTTCCAACCGACGCAGGCGGTCTTTATCCGAAGGTCTGAAGGTGGAGTACGCTGCTGTTCCGCCAGCGATCAAGACTATTATCCAGATCCAAAAGAAATCCCAAAATTGCAGCATCCCAAACATTGGTAGTACCTCTGTAAGAATCATTTGTTTCGCGGACGCCGCCGCACTGGGGTCCTTAGATATGCAAGGTCGCTGTGCCTCGTTTTCAGCATGTAATCCAGTTCCTGATACGAGACGCCGAGATTCTTTGAGGCGAGTGTAAGGCTGCCGCTCGTGGTTTCAAGTGCGTGTTTGATCAGTTCATGTTCGAGCAACTGTATTTCATCACTCAGACTCCGGCCAGTGATCACGATTCCTTTATCACGTACTGCTAACCACTCTCCCATTTCCTGAAAGACAGTGAGCGCGGCTTGTCCTGCATGATGTAGAGAACCGATCTGCTGTGAGCCATCAATTGCGCGCCGGAATATGGTGAGGGCCGCGCCGTAGTTTCCAAGCCGCGCTAAAGCAGTTCCGTGTGTTGTCAGTGATTCGATCAACGGCAACTGCGTGTCAATCTTTTCTAAAGCTCGCACAGATGCCCGCGCAACTTTCTCTGCCTCGACATATCTTTTCTCTTTAAGCAAGACGCGGGCGCGGTTCTCGTCAACTTGGGCCATTGCGCCCTTGTCCTTGAGGCCGGCAAAAATGCGTCGAGCGCGATCCAGGTGCTCGTGTGCTTCTTTGCATCGGCTGATCTGGAAATAGATCATGCCGAGGTTGTT
>Ga0247688_1000175_pt1 | contig 26421 bp, 16 predicted proteins | sample CNK29_metaG_FD_182718 | JGI IMG/M metagenome (GOLD analysis project Ga0247688, IMG submission 182718) | Soil microbial communities from Purdue University Martell Research Forest, Indiana, United States - CNK29 | ecosystem: Environmental > Terrestrial > Soil > Temperate forest > Bulk soil... | reverse complement strand
CAACCGTATCAAGGCGATCCTGCTCGACATTAATATGTCAGGCGTCGGTTGGGGCAAAGCCGAAGAGATTCGGGACGCGATCGCGGATTACCGCACGTCGGGCAAACCGGTTTACGCCTACATCGAGTTTGGCATGAACAAGGAGTTTTACATCGCGACCGCCTGCAACAAGGTGATCGTGCCGCCGCCGGGCGAGTTGTTTATCAACGGGCTCGCTGCCGACGTGATGTTCTTCCGCGGCTCGCTCGACAAGCTCGGCGTTTATCCCGACATTTACCAGATCGGAAAATACAAGAGCGCCGGCGACATGTTCACGCAGAAGGCGATGACCGACGCGCATCGTGAATACGTAAACTCGATGCTCGACGATCTTTTCAATCGTTACGTCGAAACGATCGCGAAGGACCGCCACAAGACCGCGGACGAAGTGCGCAAGTTGATCGACAACGCTCCCTACAGCGCACAACAAGCGAAAGATGCCGGCCTGATCGACGAAGCTATTTATCGAGACGACGTCGAGAAGGAACTCAAGAAGCAGCTTGGCTATAAAGATTCAGATACGTTCACGCCGGTCCGCGCGTCTGACTATCGCGATGTTTCGCCCGAGTCGCTGGGCTTGAACAAAGGCGAACGCATCGCCGTGATCTACGCGACTGGCGACATTGGTTCGGGCACTTCGCAGAACAGCCCGTCAGGCGAACAGTCGATCGGATCAGACACGTTGGCGAAAGCGATGACGGATGCCGCGGCTGACAAAACGATCAAGGCGATCGTGTTGCGCGTCGACAGTCCGGGTGGTTCGGGTTTGGCGTCGGACATCATCTGGCACGCGGTTGAAGCTGCGAATCAGAAGAAGCCGGTGGTGGTTTCGATGAGCGACGTGGCCGCGTCGGGTGGTTACTACATCTCTGCGAGCGCCGCGAAGATCATTGCGCAGCCGTCGACGATCACGGGATCGATTGGCGTGGTCGCGGGCAAGCCGGTGATGCGTGGTTTTTATGATTGGCTCGGCATCTCGAACGAGTATGTGTTGCGCGGCAAGAACGCCGGCATGTTTCGCGAGACGGAAAAGTTTTCCGACGACGAGCGCAAGAAGTTTGAAGACTGGATCAAGGACACTTACTACAACGACTTCGTGCCGAAGGTAGCGAAGGGACGCAAGAAAGATGCGCAGTTTATCGACTCGGTGGGCCAGGGACGCGTTTGGACCGGATCGCAGGCGAAGGAGCGCAGCCTGGTTGACGAGTTTGGCGGGCTCGATCGCGCGATTGAAGTGGCGAAGCAGCTCGCGAATATTCCGGCGAGCAAGGGCGTCGAGCGCGTGATTCTTCCTTACCCGCAGACGTTCCTGCAGGAGTTGTTCAACAATGCGGGCGACAACGCGAATACCGAGGCTGAGAAGCAGCGAATGGTTTACGCGGCGCTGCCGGAAGATGCGCGCCGCGCATTGCGATACATGCAGTTGATGGAGCGAATGAAGAACGGCGAGTCCATGTTCCTGATGCCGTTCGACGTGCGGGTTAAGTAGTTTTTTCTCTGTGTCTCTGTGGTTTCTTAAGGACAGTTAACCACAGAGACACAGAGGCACAGAGGTCAGGAAATACTCTCAAGGCCGCCCATGTAGGGACGTAAAACCTCCGGGACGATCACGGAGCCATCTTCCTGCTGGTAGTTCTCCAGCACCGCAATCCACGTACGACCAATCGCCAGGCCGGATCCGTTCAGCGTATGAACGAACTCCGGTTTGGCGCCGCCCGTCCGCCGGAAACGAATCTGCGCGCGCCGCGCCTGAAACGCTTCATAGTTTGAGCAGGAAGAGATCTCGCGGAACGTATTCTGCGACGGCAACCAGACTTCGATGTCGTAAGTCTTCGCTGAACCGAAGCCGATGTCGGCGGTTGAAAGCGTGACCACGCGATAGTGCAGCTTGAGTTTTTGCAGGATCGTTTCCGCGTCGCGCGTCAGCGACTCGAGTTCGTCGTAAGAATTTTCCGGCAAAGAGTATTTGACGAGTTCGACTTTTTCGAACTGGTGCTGGCGAATGACACCGCGCGTATCGCGGCCGTAGCTGCCTGCTTCGGATCGAAAGCAAGGCGTGTAGGCGGCCCAGCGCAGCGGCAGTTGCGACGCGTCGAGGATTTCTTCGCGATGATAGTTCGTGACCGGTACTTCGGCAGTCGGCACGAGATAGAGATCGCGAGGGTCGTCGAGCTTGAAAAGGTCAGCGGCAAACTTGGGCAACTGGCCGGTGCCGAAGAGCGCCTGGCGATTTACGATGAACGGCGGCAGCGTTTCGGTGTAGCCGTGTTCGCGCGTTTGCACTTCGAGCATGAAGTTGATCAGGGCGCGTTCGAGACGCGCGCCGGCGCCGTTCAGGATCGCGAAGCGGGCGGCGGAGATTTTTGCGGCGCGTTCGAGATCGAGAATGCCGAGTGCGGTGCCGAGATCGACGTGATCTTTTGGTTCGAAGTTGAACTGCGGCGCGGTTCCCCAGCGGCGAATTTCGACGTTGTCTGCTTCGCTTTCGCCGCGCGGGACGCTTTCGTGCGGCACGTTGGGCAGGGAATTCAGGATGTCCCGCATGCGGCGCTCAGAGTCTTCACGGATTAATTCCGCGCGCGCAACGCGTTCTTTTAAATCTCCTACCTGATTCCGCACGATGAGCGCTTCGTCGGCTTTTCCTTGTTTCATCAGTTGTCCGACTTGCTGACTCAGTTTATTTCGCTCTGCGTTCAGTTGGTCGGATTCCGCAATAGCACCACGACGGTCCGTATCTGCTTTGGCGAAGTCGTCGAGCGCTGTGGTATCCGCACGTCGCGCCTGTAGCGCCTCGCGGACCTTATCGATATTTTCCCGGACGTAGTTCAGATCGAGCATAGGCCGGTGAGTGTAGCATCCGTCTAATCCGTGTTGAAGCGGCGTTCGAGTTCTTGCGCGATCGTGGTTGGGGCGGCGTCGCGAGGGAAGGTGATTGGGGGGCCGAAGACGACGCGGACGGTGCCGGGGCTGGCGAAGTATTGCTGGCGACGTTTCAGTTCGTAAAGACCTTCGAGCTTGACGGGAACGACGGGCACGTTCAGCGCCTGGGCCAACACGCCGATGCCTGCTTTGAACTGGCCCATGTGCATTTGGCCGCGCGGCGCGCGCGTGCCCTCGGGAAACACCAAAACGCTCTCGCCGCGATCGATGCACTCGCCGGCGTAAGCGAAGCTGCGACGAAAGCCGCTCTGTTTCGGCAACGGAAAAACGTGGAAGAAGAGGCTGACGAGCACGTATTGCGCGCGCCAACGCAGTCGCGTGAACAGCGGCGTTCCGGCGGGCGGATGAAGCCATTGCCGCAGCAGTTCGCCTTCCATCGCAATCGCGAGCCGGTGACGCAGAGGAACGGGCAGGCCGGCGAGTATCAACGCATGATCGCCCATCGTGACGTGGTTCGCGACGAAGAGCACCGGCCCTTGCAAAGACGCGACGTTCTCTTTGCCCGCGACTGACATGCGGCTCATCACGTGAGTGATCGGCAGGATGATCGAGTAGAAGAGCAGGAGTCTTATTAACTTCACTGGCGGCCAGCGCGGCCAACTCGGATAAGGATATGGCGCGACGGTGTGCTCATCGATCTCACCGCGCACGATCTTTTGCACGTCGCCGACGGTGGTCGCGGCAGTGAAAGCGGCTTCGTCGATCGCGATCTGGTAACGATCTTCGAGTTGGCTTAGCAGTTCGACGCGGCCGAGCGAGTCGAGCTGCAGGTCCGAAAGACGCGTGGCGGGAGTGAGCGAGAGGATGTCTTTCGCGGGAACGTTAGCAGACACTGATCGAAGTCGATCCAAGACTTCACGCTTGAGAACTTTGTGGGTAGCCGTGCGCGGGAAATCTGCGTCGGGCCAGATAGACCAGCGGCGAATATGTTGATATTCGGCGAGTTCGTTGTTGGCGCGTTTGACGGCGGCTTCGACGTTCGCGTTCGGCTGCCGGGGAATGATCGCCGCAAGCGGTTCAGGGCCACGCGGGCCTTCGGCGGCGACGACACAACTCGCGCGGATCTCATGCTGCCGGTCGAGCGCTGCTTCCAGATCGTCCGGGTAAACATTGAGCCCCGATGCGCCGACGATCACATCTTTCTGCCGCCCTTTGAAAAACAGATTCCCGTTCGCGTCGATCTCGCCGACGTCGCCCGTGTGTAGCCATGCCTGCTCGCGGCCATTGACGTTGCCGCTGCTGGTCCAGTAACCCGGCGACACGCTCGCGCCACGCACGAGAATCTCGCCTGACTCGCCGAGTTTGATTTCATGACCGGGCAGCAATTGGCCGATCGAACCCTGGCTGCGTTTGAACGGATGATTCACCGTGATCAGCGCCGCGGTTTCGGTCATGCCGTAACCCTGCAGCACCGCGAAACCGAGACGTTGCCAGAAATCCTCGGTGCTTTCGTTCAGTGTTGCGCCGCCGGAAACAAACGCCCAGAACTTCCAGCCGAAGCGACGATGCACGCTGCGAAACGTCCACCAGCGCCGCAGGAAGTTCTGGTTCGCGGCGGCGGCGAGTTGTTGGTCCAACTGCTGCGCGCGGCCGCTCGCCGCGTACTCACGTTCGATCCATTCACGCAAAGCGTCGAGCACGCGGGGCACGAGCACGATCACGGAGATGCGATTCTCTTGCGTGGTGCGAACGATCTCCGCCGGGTTGAGCGAATCGTGAAAATGGACTTCGCCGCCAATTAGCTGCGGCACAAACAGTCCCATGAACTGCCCAAAGACATGGCTAAGCGGCGCTGTGTTCAGGAAGCGAATGGGATGAAAGATGCGTTCCCATTTCAGATACTTCTTGATCTCGCGCTCGAGTGGCTGCAGGTTCGCGAGAATGTTGTTGTGGGTGAGGATGACGCCTTTGGGTTCGGACGTCGTGCCTGAAGTGTAGATTATTTCGACGATTGCGTTATCGGGAGACGGGTTTTGGCCACGGATTTTTAAAGAAACAAAATCATTGGAGATTAGAAGTTTGGCCTGAGTTTGTTGGGCGATCGTGTTAATAAACTCCGGCGTGCTGCTTTTGTCGAGTGGCACGACGACGGCGCCGATCAGGCAACAACCCCAGAACGCCGCGGCCCATTCCGGGCTGTTCTCACGATGCAAGAGCACGCGATCGCCTTTGCCAACGCCGCGTTCGGTTAACTCGCGCGCGAGTTGGTGCGATTCCTCCACGAGCCGCGCATAAGACCAGCGAATGGTGCGCAGCCCGCGATGGTGCACGAAGACAGTCGCCTGGCCGCGTTGCGCGTAATCTTGGAAGTAGGTAAGTAGCGTGCGGCGTTCGGACATCGGTGTTTGTTCTCGCTTGCTAACATGTGTTATTAGAGACCGCCCTGAACCAGGAAACAAGCAGCCATGTGACACGTAGTTGAGTGTCAAGAAAGGTCAAAGGAATTGTCGGAGCAAAAGTCATTTGCGGGTCGCGCGGCGATCGTCACCGGCGGCACGCGCGGGATTGGGCGCGCCATCGCCACGGAACTCGCGCGGCGTGGCGCGGACGTCGCTTTTAATTACGCGCAGAGTGTTGAGTCGGCGGAAAGCCTGAAGTCTGAGCTCGAAGCGCTGGGAGTGCGCGCGCTCGCGTTTCAGTGCAACGTCGCCAGCACCGAAGCCGCCGCGGAGATGGTGAAGCAGGTGAAAGACGCCTTCGGCCGCATCGACTTCCTCGTCAACAACGCCGGCATCACTCGCGACAACCTGATCCTGCGGATGAAAGAAGAAGATTGGGACGACGTGATCGACACGAACCTCAAAGGCGCGTGGAATTTCGCGAAAGCCGCGTTGCGCGTGATGCTGCGGCAGGAGACGGGCGGATCGGTGCTCAACATCTCTTCGATCAGCGGTGAAGTCGGGATGCCGGGGCAGTCGAACTATTCGGCATCGAAGGCGGGCATGGTTGGACTCACGAAAGCGCTGGCGAAAGAAGTGGCTAGCCGCAAGGTCACGGTGAACGCGCTCGCGCTCGGAATGGTCGCGACAGACATGGCCGGAAAGCTCGATGAAGCTTATCAGGCCAGGATTATTGAGCAGATTCCGTTAGGACGATTTGCGGAAGCAGGGGAGGTCGCGAAGATTGCGGCGTTCCTGTTGTCGGATGACGCGCGCTACATCACCGGGCAGGTGATCCAGGTCGATGGTGGCCTGGCTATTTAAGGGCTTTCACGTCCGTGGGTTTGTTGAATAAGCCGTCGGGGAATTTTTGGTTGTATTGAACCGACTCGTAGTTGATGCGCGACGTTTGATGGCCGTTAACGTAGTGGTCGATGATCCAGGGCGCGTTGATGTTGTCGATTTTCACGAACGACATTAACCGGTCCTCTTCCGTGGTCTCGACCTGATTGCCGCTATCCGGATCGCGCCGCATGCGCTTATAGATCAGCTTCGCCGGCATTCCGTCCTTCGCGCCAAACTCATACTCGATCCAAAAACCGTCCGGATACGTGAGCTTGATTGTTTCGTTGCGCTTCGCGAGTCCGGCTTCACGACGGCCGACGTAAGTGACCTTTCCGTCTTCCTTCCGCCACCAGCCACGCAACAGGTTCTCGAAAGTGGTGCGCATCGCGCGGTGGAAGTCTTCGACCTGCGCTTCGTTTTGATCGGAAATCTTCTTGACGTTGCCGTCAAACATCCAGCCGGTATCGCCCGTGTTGGTTTGAATCGTCTTGATGCCTAAGCTGGTGAACTCCGTGCGTTCGTGATCGGGATAATAAATGTAATCGAGAAAACGAGCGGGCACCTGCGGCATCCCCTCTTTGAAATCGCTGTAGAACCCCTTGCCGAACACGGTCTGAATGTTCAAGTAAGGACGACCACCCATTGCTTCGACGGCCTGGTCAATGATCTTTTGTGATTTCTCGTCAACGGCGGGAGCTTGGTTCGGGCCGGATGTTTGTGCGAGGGACCAAACACCCAGCCCGAGTAGCAAACAGATTTGTAAGCAGAGGGACTTGACCTTCAATTGAGTCCGGGGTTACTGCCACCGGCCGGCTTAACCACGATTTCGCCGTTTTCAACGTCGACGCTGAACCGCGACGACAGCTTCCACATGCCGGTGATCGGCAACTTCACTTTCTCATCGATGTGCCGTTTCAGGAAGCGCGCGCCGTAAGCGGTATTGAAACCGTTTTCGGTCAACAGGTTGATTGCCGCGTCGGTGATCTCGACGTATTTGCCCTGGCGCTCCATCTGGCGGCGCAGTTTCTCGAAGTAGAGCTTCGCGATTTGCCGTACTTCGTCCATCGTGAGCGGCGAGAACACCACAATCTCATCGATACGATTGCGAAACTCCGGCGAGAAGCGTTGCTCCGCGGCCTTCATCACTTCGTTCTTCACGGCGCGGAAATCCGAAGCCGTCTTGGTGCCGAAACCGAGCGGCTTTTCGAAGCGCTTGAAGCTTTCGGAACCGAGGTTGGAAGTCATGATGATGATCGCGTCAGACAGGTAGACTTTCTTGCCGCGCCCGTCCGTCAGCCAGCCTTCATCGAAGGCCTGCAGGAAGAGGTTCATCAAATACGGCGACGCTTTCTCGACTTCGTCGAGCAGCAACACCGTGTATGGATTCTCGCGCAGTTGCTCGGTGAGAATGCCGCCTCGTTCCGAACCGACGATGCCGCGCGGCATGCCGATCAGCTTCTCGATACTGACGGTGCCGTCGCTGTATTCCGACATGTCGATGCGCACCATCTTCTCTTCGTCGCCAAACATGAACTCCGCGACCGCTTTCGCGAGCTCGGTTTTGCCGACGCCGGTTGGTCCAAGAAACAGCAGCACGCCGTCGGGCTTGTAGTGCGACTCTTTCAGCGGGCCTTTATTCAGCCGCAGCCGTTGCGAAACTGCCTGGATAGCTTCCTTCTGGCCGATCACGCGGCGGCCCAACATCGCTTCCACCATCGCGAAACGATCGCTCGTGTCGCGGAAGATCATGTCGCGCGGAATTCGTGATTCCTGCGAGATGACTTCGATGATGTGCTCCGGCTGAACGACCATCTTACCGGGCTCGTTGATCTCGACTTTCACGGCGGCGGTGTCGAGCCAACCGATCGCCTTGTCAGGCAGATGAAGATTACGAATGTACTTCGGCGCCATCTCGAGCGCCGTGTTGATGGCGTCGTCGGAGATCTTTACCGAGTAGTTTTTTTCGAGACGTGGGCGAAGGCCGAGCAGGATCTCGCGGGTTTCGTTGATCGAGGGTTCGACGACCTTCACCAAACGGAAACGACGTGCGAGTGCTTCGTCTTCGGCGATGTATTCTTTGTACTCCGAAAGAGTGGTCGCGCCGATGATGCGCATCTCGCCGCGCGCCAACGCCGACTTGAACATGTTCGCGGCGTCGGACGACGTGCCGAGTGCGGCGCCCGCGCCGATGATCGTGTGTGCTTCGTCGATAAAGAGGATCAGGTTGTCCCGTTCTTTGACTTCGTCGATGATGCCTTTGATCCGCTCTTCAAACATGCCGCGCAGCATGGTGCCGGCAACGATGCCGCCCATTTGCAACTGCACGACGTGCGAGTTGCGCAAGCGCGCCGGAACTTTTTCCGGTTCCAGTTCAATTAAACGTGCGAGACCTTCAATCACCGCGGTTTTGCCGACGCCTGGCTCACCAACGAGCATCGGCGAGTTGGCGCGCTCGCGATGGCACAGGATCTCGATAATCTGCTGAATCTCTTTTTCTCTTCCGATTGTGGGTGGAATCTTATCTGCGCGGGCGAGCCGGTTGAGCGACACGCCAAAGTGTTTTAGATAAGGCGGAAGTTCAAACTTCTTGCGGTTGAGCTCTTCTTCCTGCTCGCGTTTTTGTACCTGGGCCCTGACGTTTTCCTGCACCGCGTCGGGGTTAGCTCCCATCGTTCGCAAAACTTCGACGAACAGCCCGTCATGGCTGCTGAGTGCATCGAAGATGTCAGTTGCTTCAATTGTCTTGCGGCCCTGGCTCCGGGCGCGTTCCATTGCTCGCTTGAACAGGTCCGTGGTATCGGATCCGATGCGGAACCCTTTGCCAACATGCTGTTGCCGGCTGCTGGTGAGTCGCTTCTCGATCGCCATCTTCACGACGATGGGATCCAGCGACAGGTCACGCATGGCGGAGTTGAACATGTCAGGCTCTTCCATTGTCAGCGCCTGAAGGATGTGTTCGACCGAGACAAAATTCTGGTCACGACGCCGCGATTCGTCCAGTGCGTGCTCAAGAATGCGCTGGCCGCTGTCGGCAAATTTATCTTTGTATGAACCTAAATCAACCATAGTCTTTGTTACGACCGTCGCCCTCATTCGGATTCGTTGTTTGCGCGACGGTACTGCTCAACTTTCAAACAACTTGTGACCAATCCAACCGCGGGGGTTGGATGTCGCCAGCATAAGCGCCGTTGCGTTTCGATGCAATAACTAACTGCGGCGGAGATAGCCCTGCAAATCTCCTGCCGCTACTGGCGTTCGCAACGAAGCCAACCACAGATTACACAGACATTCTAGTAGTCGTAGTCGTCACCTCCCGGCATTGGCGGTGCGGACTTCTTCGGCTCGGGTAAATCCGTCACTGCTGCTTCTGTTGTTAAGAGTAATCCAGCAATAGATGCAGCATTTTGCAAGGCGGTTCGCACGACTTTGGTGGGGTCGATAATTCCCGCCGCGACCAGGTCCTCGATCTCTCCCGTGACCGCGTTGAGGCCTTTGTTTCCCTTCAGCTGTTCGACTTCGCCCACGACGATCGAGCCTTCGATACCGGCATTCTCAGCAATTCTACGGAGCGGCTCCTGCAACGCCCGGCGAACAATTTTAATTCCGGTACGAATGTCCGGGTCATCAACCTCGTGGTTGTCGAGCACTTTCGCGGCGCGCAACAACGCAACGCCGCCACCGACGACAATGCCTTCCTGCGCGGCGGCTTTCGTGGCGTTGAGCGCATCTTCGACGCGCATCTTGATCTCTTTCATCGCGGTTTCAGTCGGCGCGCCGACTTTAACAACCGCAACGCCACCGGCGAGTTTTGCTAAACGCTCTTGCAGTTTCTCGCGATCGTAATCGGAAGTAGTCTCTTCGATCTGCCGGCGAATCGTGGCCACGCGACCTTGGATCGCCCGGCGATCGCCACCACCTTCGACGATCGTCGTCGCCTCTTTGTCGACAATGACGCGCTTCGCGGTGCCGAGATCCGCCAGCGTGACGTTTTCGAGTTTGATGCCGAGGTCTTCGGTGATCACTCGGCCGCCAGTGAGCACAGCCAGATCTTCGAGGATTGCTTTGCGCCGATCGCCGAACGCGGGCGCTTTCACAGCGGACACTTTGATCGTGCCGCGCAGCCGATTAACGATCAGCGTCGCGAGTGCGTCACCTTCGATGTCTTCAGTGATGAGCAACAGTGCGCGGCCGGCGCCGGCAGTCTGCTCCAGTAACGGAAGCAGGTCGCGCATCGCGGAGATCTTCTTGTCGTAAAGCAGAATGTACGGCTCTTCGAGAATCGCTTCCATGCGATCCGGATTCGTGACGAAGTAAGGCGAAAGGTAACCGCGGTCAAACTGCATGCCTTCAACGATGTCGAGTTCGGTTTGCAGCGTCTTCGATTCTTCGACAGTGACGACACCGTCTTTGCCGACAGTTTCCATTGCCTGCGAGATCAGTTCGCCGATGAAACGATCGTTGTTCGCGGAAACCGTCGCGACGTTGGCTAGTTCTTCCTTGCTCTTCACTTTCTTCGACATCCGCTCGAGCTCGGCGACGACTTGTTCAGTGGCGATCTGAATGCCGCGTTGCAAAGACATCGGATTCGCGCCGGCGGTCACGTTCTTCACGCCTTCGCGAAAAATTGCCTGGGCCAGAACGGTCGCGGTCGTGGTGCCGTCGCCGGCTTTGTCGTTGGTTTTGACGGCGACCTCGCGCACCATCTGCGCGCCCATGTTCTGATACTTGTCCTTCAATTCGATCTCTTTAGCGACCGTCACGCCGTCTTTGGTGATCACTGGGGGGCCAAACTTCTTGCCGAGGACCACGTTTCGTCCTCTTGGTCCCAGCGTCACGCGAACCGCATTCGCGAGCGTGTCCACGCCTTGCAGCATCGCGTGGCGCGCTTCTTCTCTAAACTTCAGCTCTTTTGCCGGCACTCTTCTTCTCCTTCTGCTTTTAACTTTTCTACAACCATCCCCAGATTACGCGGAGTGTTCTGTGTAATCTGCGGATTGCCTTTGACGGCCGACTTTCACACGCGCCGGACGCAAGAGGCGATCGCCCATCTTAAATCCGCGGCTGTACTCATCAATCACGCGCCCTTCCATTTCCGGCTCCGTGTCGCCCGTGTCTACGGCTTCGTGCAACTCCGGATCGAACTGCTCACCAAGCGACGCGATCGGCTCAACACCCGCACTCGCCAACGCATTCTGAAAACTGTTCGCGGTGCTGCGAATGCCCTCCAGAATCGCTTCGCGCGGCGCGTCTTTCACGGCCGCGTCAATCGCCCGATTGAGATCGTCCATCACAGGCAACAACGACTCGATGAACCTCGCGCGGCTTGCCTCAGCACGTTCATCAGCCGAACGATTCAACCGCAGCCGCGTTTCGTCAGTTTCGCGTTGCAGTTGTTGGCGCAACTGATCGAAACGCGCTTGCACTTCCTGCACCTGCCTTTCGGCGGCTTTGGTGCGCGCTTCGAGTTCTTCCACGTAAGTGGGTTTCAGGTTCGGTGTTTCAATTTCGGCGTTCACCTGCTCGCCACCTTCGGCGTCGAGATAGACGCGACGACGATCAGTTACGCGTACTTCGTTCTGCGCTTCGTCACCCATGTTCGCCCTTTGGTTCTTGAACTTCATGATATCTTAACTTCGATTTTCTGCGCCTTCTGCTCCGTGCGCTTCGGCAAGCGAATCTGCAACACGCCGTCTTTGTAATCAGCGTCGATCCTGTTCTGGTCCACTGAAACCGGAACCGTAAAGCTGCGCACGAACTTTCCGCGCGGCCGTTCGCTGCGACGCGACTTCGATTCATCGACCACGCGCGTTCCTTTTATCAGCAAACGATTGTCGTCGATATCGATCTCGACCGCGTCGCGCTTGATGCCGGGCAGATCGAGTGCGATCAAGTAACCGGACTCAGTTTCGTAAATGTCGGCGGCTGGCGTCCAATCCGCCCGCTCAAACTCATCGCCCGCTCCGCCGTCAGTTTGCGTGCGTCTTTGCGTCGCATCTTCAAACAAACGGTTCATTCGATCCTGCAACACCATCAAATCCTGCAACGGATTCCACTGTTGTGACATCGTCAGTTTCTCTCCCAAATCTTACGCTGTCGCGTACGCTTGTTCGGTCTTGAAAACCAGTTGATCGCCCGCCGCGGACACCCGCACGGTCTGCCCGGGCTGTATCTCGCCTTGCAGCAGTTTCACCGCGAGCGGATTTTGAATGTACGACTGAATCGCGCGCTTCAAAGGACGCGCGCCGTAAGCCGGGTCGTAACCTTCGCGCATCAGGAGTTCCTTCGCGGATTCGTTGAGCACCAGCGTTACGTTTCGCTCGGCCAGCATCGCGCGCAAACGTTCGAGTTGCACGTCGATGATCTTCGCGACCTGCTCGCGTGAGAGCTGGTGGAAGATAACGACGTCGTCGATGCGATTGAGAAACTCGGGTTTGAAGTGCAACTGCAATTCCTGCTGCACCGCTTCGCGTACCTGCTTCTCGTCGCCTTCGGCTGCTTGAATCTCACGCGAGCCGAGATTCGAGGTCATGATCAGCACGGTGTTCTTGAAATCGACAGTGCGGCCTTTCGAATCCGTCAAACGACCGTCGTCAAGAATCTGCAGCAACACGTTGAAGACGTCCGGATGCGCCTTTTCGATCTCGTCAAACAGGATCACCGAATACGGCCGGCGGCGCACGGCTTCGGTAAGCTGCCCGCCTTCCTCGTAGCCGACGTATCCCGGCGGCGCGCCGATCATGCGCGCGACCGCGTGCTTCTCCATGTACTCTGACATGTCGAGCCGAATCATCGCGCGCTCGTCGTCAAACAGAAACTCCGCCAGCGCGCGGGCTGTTTCGGTCTTGCCGACGCCGGTTGGGCCAAGAAAGATGAACGAGCCGATCGGCCGGTTCGGATCCTGCAAGCCGGCACGCGCCCGTCGCACCGCGTTAGCAACTGCCGTGAGCGCCTCCTCCTGGCCGATCACGCGATTGCTCAAGCGATCTTCCATCGTGATCAGCTTCTGCATCTCGCCTTCGAGCATGCGCGAAACCGGAATGCCGGTCCACTTCGCGACCACTTCGGCAACGTCTTCTTCGTCGACCTCCTCCTTCAGCATCACGCCGTCTTGTTGAAACTTCTCCAGCTTTTCCTGCTCGCCTTTGAGGCGTTGTTCGAGTTCGGGAATACGGCCGTACTGAATCTCCGACGCGCGCGCGAGATCGCCGGCGTTGCGCGCCTGATCGAGTTGCAGCCGAAGTTGTTCGAGTTCGGCCTTCGCGGTGCGCATGTGATCGATAGCTTCTTTTTCCGACTGCCACTTCGCCTTCATGCCCGACGACTTTTCTTTCAAATCCGCAATGCGCTGCTCGATCTCGTTCAAGCGCGCTTTCGACTTCTCGTCGGTTTCGCGTTGCAACGCCTGCCGCTCGATCTCGAGCTGGATGATCTCGCGTTCCAACTGATCGATCTCCTGCGGCAACGAGTCGATCTCGATTCTTAACCGCGACGCTGCTTCGTCAATCAGGTCGATGGCTTTGTCAGGCAAGAAGCGATCGGTGATGTAGCGATTCGAAAGTGTGGCCGCGGCGACGATCGCAGAGTCTTTAATGCGCACGCCGTGGTGAACTTCGTAACGCTCTTTCAAGCCGCGCAGAATCGCGATCGTGTCTTCGACCGTTGGCTCGCCGACGTAGACCTGCTGGAAGCGCCGTTCGAGCGCAGCGTCTTTCTCGATGTGTTTCTTGTACTCGTTCAGCGTGGTCGCGCCGACGCAACGAAGCTCACCGCGAGCGAGCGCGGGCTTCAACATGTTCGACGCGTCGATCGCGCCTTCGGCGGCGCCCGCGCCGACGAGCGTGTGCAACTCGTCGATGAAGAGAATGATCTGTCCCTGCGCGTTTTCAATCTCTTTCAGGACCGCTTTGAGTCGATCCTCAAACTCGCCGCGATACTTCGCGCCGGCGAGCATCGACCCGAGATCCAGTGCGACAAGGCGCTTGTTGCGCAGGGTTTCAGGCACGTCGCCGGAGACGATCCGTTGGGCCAGGCCCTCGACGATCGCGGTCTTGCCGACGCCGGGTTCACCGATCAGCACCGGATTGTTTTTGGTACGGCGCGAGAGGACCTGAATCGTGCGGCGAATCTCGTCGTCGCGGCCGATGACGGGATCGAGTTTGCCTTTGCGCGCTTGTTCAGTCAGATCGCGTGCGTATTTCGAAAGCGCCTGGTAGTTCTGTTCCGCGTTTTGATCGGTGATGCGCGTGCCGCCGCGCGTCTGCTCGATCACTTTCGAAAGGTCGTCTTTCGTGACACCGTGCTGGCGCAGGATCTTTCCCGCCTCGCCGTCTTTCTCTGCGACGATTGCCAGCAGCAGATGCTCGGTCGAAATAAACTCGTCCTGCATCTTCTCCGCCAGCTTTTGCGAAGCAGTGAAGACCTGGCTCAAACGCGGGCTGAAATACTGTTGCCCGCCCTGCACGCGCGGAAAGCGCGCGACCGCCGCCTGCGTGTCGTTAAGAATGACCGCGACGTTCGCGCCCAGCTTGCCAATGATGGGCCTGACAATGCCTTCGGGTTGGTCCAGCATCGCGATCAGCAGATGCTCGGGCTCGACCTGCTGGTGTTGATTTCGTTCAGCCAGCTCGATGGCCGACTGAATTGCTTCCTGCCCCCTGAGTGTGAATTTATCTAAACGCATACCGACTTAAAACCTCAAGAAATCCTCTGTGTCTCTGTGTCTCTGTGGTCAATTCTCTTCTTGTAGTTAACCACAGAGGCACAGAGACACAGAGGAAACAACCCTAACTGGCTCGTGTTCTATAACTCTTACCGGCCCGAAGTCGCCTTCGACTTGCCGGTTTCCGCTGTGGTTTCGATCGTCTTGGGGGCGCTGGTCTCAGTGCCTTTGACCTCAATGCGCCGCGCCTTGGTCTCTTCGCGCTTCGGCAACGTCACGCGCAGGACGCCGTTGCTGTATTCAGCAGTCGCGCCTTCCGCGGAGACGGTTTGCGGCAGCGTGAATGACCGCGTGAACGAACCATAAGAACGCTCGACGCGATGGTAGTTGTCAGTCTCGTCCGTCTTCTCAAACCTCCGCTCACCGCGAAGCGTGATGACGTTGTTTTCGATCGAGAGGTCGAAATCTTCCTGTTTCATGCCCGGCAATTCGGCCTCGAGCACGATCTGGTCCTTGTTCTCATAGATGTCGACGCTGGGCGCCCACGCGCCGCGGCCGATGCCCTCATCGCCGAACGAGCGGGTCAGGTTAGTGGAGAACAGGCGGTTTACTTCTTCCTGCAGCGTTCGCAGGTCACGAAACGGGTCATAGCGAACGATAGTCATAACGCGAAAACTCCTCCTTATATTCCTTGTTGTGGCTCAAACCAACCGGTGTGTTACCTAGCTGAGCGTGAAGGCATAATAAAGGTTGAGTGTTCTTCTGTCAACCCTGTAGGCAGAGAACGGTTTTTACACGGATTCTCAGCCAAACTGAGAGGAGGATCTTATTGCGAGAGGCCAAAGAAGCGCTTGATGGAAGAGAGAATTCCAGCAGATGACTCGTTTACCGGAGTCGCGGAGTCGGTTTGCGAGGCGAGGCCCTGGCGGCGCTCGGCAATAATAAAACTCAACGATTCGACCAGATCGGGGTTGGTGTCGAAGACTCGCTTCATCGCGGCGTGGCCGATTTCGAGGACTTCGGTTTCCTCCTGCGCCACCACGTTCGCCGTTCGCGGCTCGCCGGTAAATAAGGCCATCTCGCCGAAGAAGTCGCCTTCGTTCAGCGTCGCGACGGTGCGCGGCCGGCCGTTTTCGTTGACCTGCACGCGGACGCGGCCGTTGTGAACGACAAACATCGAGGAGCCCGGATCACCGGCGCGAATGACCAGTTCGCCCGGCGCGAAGACGTGGCGCACCGCGGCCTGGGCTAACATTCCCGTCTCTTCAACCGACAGCGGTGCAAAGATATCGACTGCCGACAGCCGTTCGACAATCGCGCCGCCGTCGCCGTCGCGCTGCGCCAGACGACTCGGGCGCTCAACGTGGAGCGTGCGAGTCGGAAAGGCGAAGCTCAAGCCGGCGCGGCGGAAGGCGTACCAGATTCGTTGTCGCACCAGCGCGTCGGTGTCGTTGTACTTCGCATAATCCTCCAGCCAGTACTTCACTTCGTAATCGACGGCGTTCTCGCCGAGATCCCTGATTCTGACGATGGGCGTGACTTTGCTGGAGACGTTTTCGGCTTCGCGGACTGCTTCGCGAACGACGTGGATCGTCTTCGCGGGCGAGTCGGAGTAGAGGGTATTAAAGAAGACAATGCGCGCGTTTAAGTTGTCGCGCGGGCAAACCTCGATCGGCTCGCGCGCGGCGTTGCTGTTGGCGATCATCACGACGTGGTTCTGAAACGTGCGGATCTTGATCGCGCGCCAACTGATCTCTTCGACGACGCCCGTGTGGCGTTGGGCGCCCACGACGATCACGTCGCCGACCTGAAACGGCCGGTCTGCTTGCAGCGAAATGCCGGCAAAGAAGTTGCCGAGCGTGTCTTGCAGCGCGAGGCCGAGAATCACGCCGAAGATTGCGGACGTTGTAAACAGCGAACCGAGCGGGACTTCGGGAAACAGGAAAGTAAACGCGATCAGAAACAGGATCGTGAAGGCGACGATCGTGAAGATGTTGCGGATCAGCGTAGGCGCGTCGATGCGTTTGAGTCGAAACGCCAGCGCGAAAAACAGAAAATTGAGCGCGCGGACGAGGAGATAACCCAGGATGCCAATCAGCAGCAGTTTGACGATCTTGATGATCGTGAGCGTCGAGGTACGTGGGCCCATGCGCTGCTCGAGCAGCTCTCTAATGGAGCCTTGCAAGGACCAGAAGAGATAGATCGCCAGCAGGGCGGCAGCGGATGCGGCCAGGAAGAGGATCGCCTTATTTGTGAGACGGGGGCGCGACACCGCGCTATTTTTATCACAAACGGACGAAGCCCGGGAAAATAGTCATCAGGATAAACAGGACCGACAACGCCGTGACCAGGATGGCCGTGAGCCAGGCGGCGAGGTTGTAGAGGGGGCCGTTGACGTGCGTTCCCATCACTTCGCGATTGTTTACCAACCGCAAAATGGCGAACAAAACGATCGGCAGCAGTAGGCCGTTTATTACCTGCGTCACCAGCAGCACGTGAAATAACGGCAGATTCGGAATCACTGCGATCGCCGCGCCGACGGCGACGAGGAAAGTAAACGTGCCGAGAAAGATCGGCGCCTCGCGGAAAGTGTGCGACACACCCTTCTCGAAGCCGAGTGCTTCGCTGATCGAGTAAGCGGTCGCCAGCGGCAACACGCCCGCCGCCAGCATCGACGCGCCGAAAAGGCCGAGGCCGAAAAGCGTTTCCGCGTAACGGCCGGCGAGCGGGCGCAGCGCGCGAGCGGCGTCCGCCGCGGTCGAGATTTCAACGCCTCCTTTGTACAACGTCGCGGCGGTACAGATGATGATGAAGAACACGATGAGGCTCGAGAAGATGTTGCCGAACCAAACGTCGGCTTTGGTCTCGCGATAGTTGTCGAGCGTTACTCCTTTATCGACCACTGACGATTGAACGTAGATCTGCATGTAAGGGGAAATGGTCGTGCCGATAACGGCCACGAGGGTGAAGATAAACGTTTGTTCGATCCTGAACGTCGGCTTGATCAGCCCGACACCGACCGCGCTCCAATCCGGCTTGGCCAGGAAAGCCGAAATGATGTAAGCGAGAAAAACCAGCGACATCAACAGAAACGCTTTTTCGACTTTCTTGTATGAACCCTTCGCGACCAGCCACCAAACCAGAATCGCCGCCAGCGGCACCGCGACAAAACGCGACACGCCGAAAAGTTCCGCCGCAGCCGCGATGCCGACGAACTCGGAAACAGTCACGCCCGCATTGGCAATCAACAGCGAGAGCATGATCACCGCGGTCCAGCGCACGCCGAAACGTTCGCGAACCAAGTCCGCGAGTCCCTTGCCGGTGACGGCGCCCATGCGCGCGCACATTTCCTGAACAATGCCCAGACTGATTGTGATCGGGATCAGAATCCAGAGGAGGGAATAACCGAAGTCAGCGCCTACCGAAGCAAACGTCGCAATGCCGCCCGCGTCATTGCCGGCGTTGGCGGCGATCATGCCGGGACCGAGAATCGCGATGAACGTCAGCAGGCGACGGCGTCGCGCCACTGTGCGGCGCACACCATAAGCGCCACGCCGCATCAGGCGGCGGCCCGCAGCTCTCACTGCCGCTCGTGGTTCCGCCATTTGGAGGTTCATCCTTCATCGGTTCAATCTGCGGTCGTTGGACTCAACCCAGCAATCTCGGAAGGCGTTGCCGCCAGTCCTTCGGCAAAAGTATTTCCATCGCGTCGTCGACTGTGATGATGCCGAGTATATCGCCTGACTCGTCCAACACGGGAAGTGCCAGCAAGTTATATTCCGCCATGCGACGTGCGACTTCGCGCGCGGGCTCGTGCGGATCGGTGTGCTGAATATCGGTGCGCATCACGTCTTCGAGCGGCATCGACGGGTCAGCGAGAATCAGGTTGCGCAAGGCAATAACGCCACACAGTTTCCAGGAATGCTCCTCCTCGACGACGTAGAGGTAGTAAATCATGTTTGGCGTTTCGGCCATTTCACGCAGCCGCGCGAGCGCTTCGCCGACAGTTAACTGGCGCGGCAGTGTGACGAACTCCGTGGTCATCAAGCCGCCGGCCGTGTCATCTTCATAAGGAAGCAACTCCGCGACGTCAGCCTGTTCCTGGTCTTCCATCAGGCCGAGCAACTCTTCCGCTTTTTCTTCGGGCAGGTCGCCGAGCACGTCGGCCGCTTCGTCGGGCGACATCCATTCGAGAATGTCGGCAGCGCGTTCCTGGTCCATGTCGCCGAGAATTCGCGCCTGGTGTTCGGCGGGCATTTCTTCGAGTGTTTCGGCGGCGGTCTCGTCGTCGAGCGATTCAACGACTTCGGAGCCGTGATGATAGGAAAGCGCTTCGGCGAGACGCGCGATCTCGACCGGGTGCAAGCGCGCGAGCTTGTCGCTCGAAGATTTCAATTGGACCGTGGCCGCGTCAGTAGCGAGATACCCGACGTCGGCCCAATCGAGCACTTCGACGGGCTTGCGAGTGCCGGCCAATCCGGCCGGCGCCAGGCGCCGCCACAAACCCTGAAGACTCACGTCCGCGCCGGTGACGCGCCATTCGCCCGCGGCTTCAATGATCTGCACGTCGTTGACGCGGACGACGCGTTTGCCGTCGACGTCGATCAGTTGCTTGTCGAGCACGTCGCGGGCGAGCAGCACTTCGCTTTCGCGGCGCCCGAACGGTCGCAGATCGAGTATGTCGGAGTTGAGGCGGACGCCGTGCTGGCTTAAGTCTGTCATGCGCCAGCGTGGCAGGAAGAAGTCGCGACGGCGATAACGCGCGACGAGGCCGGTGACCGGCGGATGATCGTCCGCGCCAAGACGGACGATCACGTCTTTCACCGTGGCCACACGTAAGCCTTCGAGGTCGCGTATCGGCCGGCCTAAAACCTGCGACAAATAGAGCACGCGGCCATCTTACGTTAAAGCGTTGCTTACGCGTAGCGGGGGTCTGTTACGACGCGGATTTACTGATGAAGAAAACTCTTTGCGGCTTCGAGCGCCGGATCGTGACGGTTGTAGAAATTGTTGCGCGTGAGTGGCGTGAGCTGATCGGGCGTGATGCCGCGATCCTGCAAGCGCACACCGCCCGCAGTGCGATAGTCAAACTCGCTCACGTCGAGGACCCCACCGTCCGGTAACGTGTGCCTGTTTCTGATCGCGAGCACGCAGCCACAGGTGACCGTGCCGATCACGCGCGCCCGGTGCTTTGCTTGTAACGCCGCCACCATGATCTCGGCAGCGCTCGACGTGCTCTCGCTCGTGAGCACAACTAACGGCAGTTTGATCTGCGACAACTGCGGCACACGCCACAATCGTTTCGAGTAAGTTTGCAGTTCAAACGACGCGCCCGATCGATCGGCGAAGCGGCCGAGATTGATGCCGTCATCGAGAAACAGCGACGCGACGTCAGCCATTGCTTCAGCGTCGCCACCACCGTTGGAGCGCAGATCGAGCACGATGCCTTCAGCGCCTTCGAGCGCGGACGGCAGCGCCTTTGAGAATTCGATCGCGAGGCTTTGCGTAAACGCGTCGAGTTTCAGGATCGCGAGTTTTCCTTTTCGCTGCGTGGTGAAGCCCAGCTCGCGCTGGCTCCAATATCGTTGCAAAACTGCTGAGCGCGTTTTTCCGTCGCGCGTGGTCCAGGCGACCTTCACCGAACTTCCCGCCGGACCGTCAAACAAACTCGCAATCGAACGATAACGCGCGCGGTCGTCATCTCCCACGCACGCATGCTCGAGACGTTGATCGACAATCTTCGACACGGGCACGTTGTCGAGGCTGACGATCGCGTCGCCCGCGCGAATGCCGCTGCGCGACGCCGCGGAGTTTGCTTCAACCTGCACGACGACGGGAACGCCTTCGACCTCGCGCACGCCCAAACCGACGGTCACGAAACGCGGGTTCCACCAGTCAAATTTTTCGTCGGGAGAATAGACGCGCGTATGTGCGTCGCGCAGCGACGCGAGCATCTGGCGCATCAGGTCGTAGAACTCGCGCGCGTTACCGGCTTTGGCTGCGACCGCGCGAAACGAAGTGCGTTTGGCTTGCCAGTCGACGCCGTTGAAGCGCGGGTCGTAGTAATGGTCTTCGATCGTTTCCCAAATATCGTCGAACACGGCTAGGCGGCCTTCGGGTGTGGCCGTTGATACCAGCGATGTGCCGTCGTTGCTCGCGCGCGAACTCAACGGCGCCGCGAGTGGGAAAACCAGAGTTAAAAGAAGGGCAAGGATGAGAAGCGGAACTTTGTACCGGGAACCTTGTACTGCGCTCACTGTTACTACCTCGGAGGCTTGCGAAAGTTATAACGCAACAGAACGCGCATCGGGATCGCAGTTCCGTTCTTCATTGCGGGGAAAAAATGTAACTGCCGAACGGTCGCGAGCGTCGACTGATCGAGCCCGAAACCAGCCCAGCGAACAATCTGCACGTCACCAACTTCACCGTCAGCGCCGACGTCGACGCTCACGTCAACAGTCGCTTCCGCTTCGGCCAGCGCGGCGCTTTGCGGGTATTCAGGTCGCATGCGCTTATACGGTCGCGGCAATCGGAGCCCCTGCGCTGCGGCTGCTTTTTCATCGTCGGGCGCGTCTTCAATCAATGGCGGGGGAGACGTTGGAATAAGAGTGCGTTCGAGGCGTTCATCTTCACTTGCACGCCGCATCGCCGTCACTAACGTGCCGGAGAGATCGGGCAGTCGTTGCAACAGCAACTCGTACGCTTTACTCGCGTCATCGTTATTGAAACTCGGACGATCCCACATGAGCAAGCGGCCGGTTCGTGAACTGACGAGAAACACCGAACAGTACGCTTCAAAATAAACCGGCTTGTCAAACGACGATCGGCGCAACACGCGCGTGTCGCCCAGCAAATAAAAATCGGTGGCGAGTGCCGCGCCTAGATCGCGCGCTTCACCGAGAGTGAGATTGAGCGAACCGGCGTAACCGACGCCCATTGCCGCTGAGCGAGTCAGATCAGCATCGGCGACGAGAAGGTCTCGCGCGGTGCGAAACTGCGCTCGCACTTTTTCCGCTACCGTCTTGCCCGTTTCACTCTCGCCGAAATCTACGACGCTGACACTGTTACCGGCGTAGCAGTTGGCCACCACAAAGATCAGAATGCAGCTGGCAAGAATTAAACGGCTCATCCGACAGTTTGTTTCACTGCACCGCCACGATGATAGAGTTCGTAGACTTCTTTCTTGACCTCAGACGGAAAACAGATTCGATGCAGTTCGTAAGGTTGCTGCAGCCCTCGCACTACATTGCTCACTTCGCTGATCTCCCTGATCTGCGGCGACGCATAACCAGTCTCAACATAGATGTGCGTCTTCGGTTCCGCCTTTTCCGCCGCGTAGTAATTGTAGTACGGCAGATCGCTCGCGCGATCTTCGACGAAATAGTATTCGGGATCGAATCCCGCACGCTCGACGATCTCACGCGCCGCGCGCAGAAACTCCGCCTGCTGTGCTTGCGGCATGTCGAGATCGATTGCTTTGAAGAGGCGACGACCCGTGAATCGCTGGCTCAGATCGCGCAGAATCGGATCGCCCGAGTCTTGCCACTGCTTGACGTGAAATACGAAATCAGAGTCGTCGATCTGCAGATGCTCCGCGACCGATAGTTCTTCACGCCGCAGTATTTTTTCAAACGCTGTTCCGGGCGCGTGCCAAACTTCCTTGCCTTCGTCGAGCAAACGCAACGCGCGACGGATGATCGAACGCAACGCCGCTTCAGCCGAACGCAGCGTGCGATGAAAGTAGACCTGGCGAAACATGTAGTAACGCGCCTGCAAATATTCTTCGACGGCATACACGCCGCGCGCTTCCACGTAGATTCGATCCGCGGTTTCGTCGATCGCCAACGCGTTGATGATCCATTCGAGATCGTAGATGCCATACTTCGCACCGGTCATCAGTGAATCGCGCAATAAGTAATCCATGCGATCGACGTCGAGTTGTGACGACACGAGTTGCGCCAGAGCCGAAGGCCGAAACGTTCCTTCGATGATCGACGCGACTTTGCGCGGCAGATCCGCGGCGTAAGATTTCAGCAACGCGCCGATCTCGGTTTCTTCCGCAAGGATCACTTGCACGGTGCGTTGTTCGTGATGGAAGTCGATCAACTTTTCCATCACGTGTGAGAACGAACCGTGGCCAACATCGTGAAGCAATGCCGCCGCACGCGCTGCTACGCGATCGCCGGCGTCGATCGAATATCTTTCACTCAAGCGATCGAGCACGCGCGTCATGAGATGAAACGCGCCGAGTGAATGCGTGAAGCGCGAGTGTTCCGCGCCTTGATAAGTGTAGAGGCCGAGGCCCAGTTGCTTGATGCGCCGCAAGCGCTGGAACTCAGCGGCATCGATCAGGCGCATCATCAGCTCGCCTTCGTCGGTGTCTGTTTGCAGCCTGATGATGTTATGAACGGGGTCGCGGTAGATGCGTTCTGCCATCGCGTCCTAAATATATACCAGCCCTTCACGAACACACTCCTGAAACCGGTTCCGGCGGTTGAAATTTCTGGATTTTCCCATTTTTTTGGATTTGCCCTTCGCAGTGACTTTGGCCCAAACGGCCTCAACTGGTGAAATTTTGCCGAAAACGTTACGGCGGGGGTGGGGGCATGGCATTTGCCAAAAAGCCGCCGACGAGGCCTCTTTTTTAAGCCGCACGTTTGGAATTCTTCGGTGCCGCCATACAAAAAGGGATAAACACAGGAGGGGTGGCACCTTTGTCTAGTTTCAAGAAAGGAAAGCAGAAAATGAAGAATGTCTTTAAGTATTTTGGACTGTCGGCCCTGCTGATGTCCTTCGCGCTGTTTGCTGGCAGTGCGTTGGGCCAGACGGCGACGACAGGTTCAATTGAAGGGACGGTGACCGACTCGCAGGGCGCGTCTGTTCCCGGCATTGCTGTGAAAGTGACGAGTCCGAATTTGATCTCGGCACAAACAGCAACGACGGACAGCAACGGCCGCTACAAGGTCCTGAACCTTCCTCCGGGTCGGTACTCTATATCAGTAGAAGCTGATAAAGGATTCGCGAAGTTTGAAAAGAACGATGTTGAGGTAAACCTTTCCCGAACGACTTCAATGGAAGTCCAACTTCAACCCGCCGGTGCTTCGGCAACGGTTACTGTTACTGACACCGCCGGGGCCGCCGTCGACGTTAACGGCACGACCACTGGGTCGAACGTCTCGTCGGACCAATTTTCAAACTTCCCCACCCAACGTACTGTCCAGGGGTTGTATACCATCGCTCCTACAGCTACGCGTTCAGGTTTGCGTGATGCCACCGGCCGCGATCGCGATCCTTCGGTCGCCGGTGCGTCGGGTCCTGAGAACAACTACATCCTCGACGGTGTGAACACGACCGACCCCGCTTTCGGTGGTTCGGGCGCGAACCTTCCGTTCGAGTTTGTGCAGGAAGTGGAAATCAAAACCGGTGCTTATGGTCCGGAGTACGGCAGATCTACGGGTGGAATTTTCAACGTCATCACCAAGAGTGGTGGCAATCAATTCCACGGTGACCTCTTCGGTTACGGCACTACCAAAGGTTTGGTGCGCGACGTGAAGAACTTCCCATTCACGGGTTCCGCGGCCACGGGCTTCTCGGAAGCTGACATCGGTGGCGACATCGGTGGCCCGATCGTGAAAGACAAGCTCTGGTTCTTTGGAGCTTTCAATCCGCAGAAGCGCTCGAACTACTACCTGACGCAGACGTTCCACACGCCAGTGTCAAACGACGTTACTATTCCGTTCTACGCGGGCAAGATCACGTGGGCGGTCAATTCAAAGAATACGTTTACCGCTTCGACCTTCGGTGACTTCACCAAGATCGATGGCTTCCTGGCAGTCGCCGCACTGAACAACGTCAATGGCTTCGGCGACGACATCAATGCGTTCGAAGGACGTCAGGAAACCGGCGGCCACAACTACGCATTCCGTCTCAACTCAACGATCACGAACAACTTCATCGCTGAGATTTCGGGCGGCCTGCACTTCCAGCGAGCGAACATCATCCCGCGCGCGATCGACAAGTCGCTCATCACTGACAACTTTGCAGTGTTGAAGGGCGGCAGTGTGTCGGTGCCGGTTCAGACTGGCGTCAACTTCGGTGGCGGCACCGGCTTCATCGATTTCGTCGATGGACGCGGTGGTTCATTGCAGCGCAATTTCGTACGCGGTCCGGGTTTTGGCCTCTACTCAGGCCAGGATCGCAAGCGCTACGAGATCAACGCTCACATGCAGAACATCGTTGGTGGTAACCACACCATCAAGTGGGGCTTTGAGTGGAACCGAAATAGTTACAACATCAACACGCTCTCGAGCGGCCCGGCGGTCACGTACGGGTTCACTCCTGGCGCTGTCAATGGTGACGGCACGCCGCTGCGCAATACCAATGGCGACGCCAACGTAACCAATGGTTCGCGTATCACCAACAACTGGCTGGTCTGCACCGTGATCAGCAACCAGATCACGTGTCCGAGTGCCGCGGGCGTTGCCCGTGCGCAAGCTATCCCGGCCGCGACTTTGGCTGCCCTCGGCCTGACGGTTAACCCGACAGCCACCACGATCAGCACGGCTCAAGCGTTTGGTACTCCATTCCTTCTCCGGAATACCACCCGCGTTCGTGACTTCGAGCTCGTCGGCTCAACCTACACCAACACTGAGAGCTTCTATGCCGGTGATGACTGGAAATTTGCACGCAACTTCCAGCTCAGCTTCGGTATCCGGTGGGATTACCAGCAGTCGTACAGCAATGACGGCGGCACCTACCTGAAGTTCAACAACTTTGACGACAATGCTGCGCCGCGCTTTGGCTTTATCTGGGATTTCACCGGTAAGGGCAAAGGCAAGTTGTTCGCTAACTACGCGCAGTTCATCGAGACCCCGATTCCGCTGGACGTCAACATCCGCGCAGGCGGTGGCGATGTTCAGACTGACAAGAACTTCAACGTCAATCACCTGAATGGGCCTGCGGGTTCACTCATCGTTCCCGGCGTTAGCACGGGCGCCACTAACCTTGGCTCCGATGCGACTCCGGCCGATCCGGGTCTGAAACCACAGAGCGTCATCGAGTACACGTTCGGTGCTGAGTATGAAGTCGGCCGCGACATCACTATCGGTTCTCGCGGTATCTATCGCGCGATGCGGAACGTTATCGAAGACGGTTCGTTCGACGATGGTGACACCTACTTCATCTTCAATCCAGGCCGTTTGGGTCCGGGCACCACTGAAGAATCAGCTTGCGCCGGCGGTCCCGGACATGCTCCTCAGTGCTTTGGCCGCGCCCAACGTTTCTACCGCGCAATCGAGTTCACTGCTACGAAGCGATTTACGAATAACTTCCAGTTCATCGCGTCTTACGTTTACTCGAGCTTGATCGGTAACTACGAAGGCCTCTTCCGTAATGACAACGGCCAGTCTGACCCGAACATCACTTCGTTGTTCGACCTTCAGAGCTTGCTCAACAACACTTACGGACGCTTGCCAAACGATCGTCCGCACCAGTTCAAGTTCAACGGCAGCTACCGCACGCCGTGGAAGCTTCTCATCAGTGGAAACTTCTACGCGCAGT
>Ga0247688_1000173_pt1 | contig 26581 bp, 19 predicted proteins | sample CNK29_metaG_FD_182718 | JGI IMG/M metagenome (GOLD analysis project Ga0247688, IMG submission 182718) | Soil microbial communities from Purdue University Martell Research Forest, Indiana, United States - CNK29 | ecosystem: Environmental > Terrestrial > Soil > Temperate forest > Bulk soil... | reverse complement strand
CTGCGCTCAGTTGCTTCATGACCGCATCGTGTCATGCCGCTGATTAGCGTGCCGCTCAGACCGGACATTTCATTTGCTAATTTCACCGGACACATCATGTGCTAACGACACTCACTAAACTTCACCGTAGATTTAACGATGATAAGCATTGTATAATCCTTCGGCGGCTTCGCTCCTGGAGCCGCCCAAGATCTTGACTCCTACCAGGCGCGCCTCTAGCTCCTGGCTCCATTTCACGCTTGAGCCGCTCGAAAACCTTCCCGACCTACGTCTCTGCTGCCGGCCTTGGCATCGTCGCCGGTATCGTCGGCTATTTTGGCTGGCGCGTCGGGCTCATTCCGGAGTTGCTCTATCTCACCAGCTTGTTGCCGCGTAATGAGACGGTCGAGCTGTTACTTGGGCCAGTGCCGGTCGCAGCAATTGTGCTGGCAACTTCCTCTGTCATCCTGGGCCTTGCAATCAATGTCCACGGGCTGCGGCGTTCGTGGCGCTACATACTCATCGGGGTTGCGCTGGCATCCGCCGCAAGCCTCGTCGCGAACCACTTCTTCGGTCTCGAACTCGTAATCACGCCGCTCATCTTTAGCGGCGGGCTCGCGATGCTAATGGTCCAGGTGTTTCGGCTCTGGTATCTCGACCGGCAGTTATGGACCACGCTATACAGTTCGCGCATCACCGCGGCCGATTTTGGTTCCGGCGCACACCAGCGCCTCATGACCGGCCTCAAACTGCTGAATACTTTCCTGCCGCTGAACGAAGCAATCATTTTTCAAATCGACGAGGTAGATTCTTTCGCTCCGATCGCGCGTTTCAACGGAACCACACAACCATCGCACGACAAGCGCCGCAACTCCGTCTGGCGCGAAGGCGTGCAACTCTGCGAACAAGCCGCCGCCACCGGCAAACTTGTCAACCAAACAATCGGCGAACCCAAACAGTTGACTGTCGCCGTGCCGCTGCTCCACGAACGCGAGATCGCCGGCGTGCTCTTGATACGACCGGCGTCACAACTCGATGAAGGCGACAAGTCGTTACTCGAAGCAGTTGCTTCACAATTGGCTCGCAATCTAAAACGAGAAAGCTTCGCCAACAACTCCGCGCGCAGCAAATCATTCAGTTACTTTTCGCAGCGAGGCACGCGGCGCAAGCTCGACGCCTTGAAGGTTTTGAAAGCCATCACGATCGAGCAACGTTGCGAAGCGAAGGCTTTGACGAACATGAACGACGGCGTGGCCATCGCTTATCTCGACGGCACACTGGCGTTAACCAATCCGACGTTGCTTCGTTACGCCGGCCTCACGCCGGAAAACGCGCAGCAGTTGGATCTGATCGGACTGCTCAACGGCTTCCGCACCGGCGTGTTCGACGATCCGGAGCTTGCCGTGCGTCGGGTGCTGCAAACAGGAGTCGACTACGAAGGCGAACTCGGCTTTGATGAGAAGGAACAGATTCTCAACCTGCGCATCACACTGCTGCGCGATCAGCAGGACGGCGATGCCGACGAACCGATCGGCGTTGCCGTTTACGTTCGCGACCTGAGCCAGACCAAAGAACTCGAAAAACTGAAGAGCGACATGATCTCGCTCATGTCGCACGAGCTGCGCACGCCGCTCACCAGCATCAACGGCTTTGCCGAACTCTTGAGCGCCGACGAAACGATCCCGCCGCAGCCGCGCGAGTTTGTGACCATCATTGCCAACGAATCGCAACGCATGTCGCGCATGATCAATACGTTTCTTTCGGTGACGCAGTTGGAGCGTAGCGACAAGCAGGAAGTGCTAAAGATTCCGCTGCGTTTAGACGAAGTAGTGCGCGATACGATCGCGTCGCTGCAGCCGGTCGCGAAGAAGAAACGCATTCGCTTGATCGAACAACCCGCGCGTCGCATTCCGCCCGTGGCTGCGGACAAAAGCCTGATCACGCAGGCGGTGAAGAACCTGGTCCACAACGCGATCAAGTACAGTCCGGAGCGAACGACAGTGACTGTCTCGACGGCGCTCGAAGCCGAGACTGTGCGCGTGTGCGTCGAGGATCGCGGTTATGGCATACCGGCCGAATCACGCGCGCGTGTCTGGGACAAGTTCTATCGCGTTGCTCGCGAAGGACAAGAAAAGGACGAAGAGTCGACGGGATTGGGATTATCGTTCGTGCGCGAGGTCGTCGAGCAGCACGGCGGGCAAGTAGAGTTGGATTCGCAAGAAGGACGCGGGTCGAAGTTCAGCTTCACGCTGCCACGGCTTTAACGATTGAGTCTAGCGATTGACTCTAGCGATTGATCGTACCGCGACAGTTCGCCGCGCGACAGATGCAGCGCTTGTCGTCTGAGTGCAGCGTCGACTCGTAATCGATCGTGATCTCTTCGCCGGCCTCAATGTCGCGCAGCGCGATGAAGAGAATGTGATCGTAAAGAATCTTCATGAAGGCATTCGGGCTGCATGAATGATTGATGTAGTGCGTCCCGTTGCCGCCGCGACTGCCGTCGAGACTCCACCGGCTATTGACCTCACAAATCCTGAGCATCCGGCGATGAGCCCGCCGGCGCGCTTCGGCGTTGGAGATCTTCTCACCGGCGTATTCGGCAATCTTGTGTCGTTTCTTGAAAGGCGCCGTGGCGAAGCAGCCTTTGCCGTGAATCGAAGATGGCTTGATAGTTAATCCGCGAGCGAGTTGCAATCTGTGTAGTTATGGTCGCTATTTGAGCTTGAACGTGCGGGCTATTAGATCTGTCTGATTGCGAATCCTGGTTAACTTCTCGCGCAAACCCGTAAAGCGCAGCGCGTAGATGGTTCGGTTATCGGCCTGCAAATAATAGATGCGGCCGATCATAGGCTTGCCGGTGCGGACGAATTCGTAAGCGACGGTCACGCCGTCGAGCCGGCCGTTGAAGGATTCTTCTTTCCCGTCAACAAAGCCCGGAAGAAATCTCAGCGTCAAATCCTGATCGCGGCGAGCTAGTTCCGCAGGCGTCGTTCCCGGATCAACCACTTCCTTGCGAATCGTCAAATAACCATCGAGACGATCGCCGTATACAAATTCCGGACTCGGATGAGCAGTATCCGGTTCGAGAATCGTGCGCCATGTTGCTGACGGTATTTCGAAGGTGTACTCGACCTTATCGTTCGAGTAGGTTTGTTGCGCGCTTACGACTGAAACCATGAGCGCGAGCAAGACGAAGCTGATTGTAACGATGCGTTTCATTTCCGTGTGAACCCTCGGTTCAGATGCCCTGATCAACTTTGCCGTTCGCCGGTTTTCGCAATCACCGCTTTCTGCAGGCCGACCAGGACATCGATTCCCTTCGTCGCGAGCGCGAGCAGTTCGTTCATTTGCGCTCGGTTGAAAGGCTCGCGTTCGGCAGTGCCTTGCAGTTCGATGAAACGCCCGTCGCTCGTGCACACTACGTTCATGTCGACTTCTGCACGCGAGTCTTCATCATACTTGAGATCGAGCAACGGTGCCTTGCCGACGATGCCGACACTCACTGCCGCGACCTGGCTCGTGGTTAACGGCCGCGTGATCTTGCCGATCTTCAGGAGTTGATTGCTGGCGAGCGCAAAGGCAACGTAAGCGCCAGTGATCGCTGCGGTGCGCGTGCCGCCGTCGGCTTGCAAGACGTCGCAATCGATCGTCAACGTTCTTTCGCCGAGCGCCTTCAAATCGGCGACTGCTCTCAGGCTACGGCCGATCAGTCTTTGGATTTCGTGCGTGCGACCCGATGGCCCACCACGACCGGTTTCACGCGCGGTGCGCGTTTGCGTAGAACGCGGCAACATCGCGTACTCGGCAGTTAACCATCCTTGTCCGCTGCTGCGAAGGAATGGCGGCACTCGATCTTCGAGTGAAGCCGCGCAAATCACGCGCGTGTTTCCCATCTCGATTAGCACAGAACCTTCTGCGTAAGACAGGAACCCGGGAGTAATTTGCACGGGCCGCAATTCATCCTGGGCGCGACCGTCAGTGCGTGCGAAGCTCATCATTTCCCCAAATTTCAACGGCCTCAAGAATCGAAGGAGCAGATCCTAAGAATCTCTCGGCTACTTTAGCAAACCTTTCGGCTGCATCGGTCACATAAAAATGGTCGAGATCGTCACAAAGCCGCCTTTCCTGGTAAACACCAAGCGGCTCGTCGTGCGTGAGCGACTGCTTTTCCAGTAATGATTCGACGTCTTCCGCGGTGGCCGCGCCCGAGTCAATCAACGTGATTTCTTCACCGACAATTTCGCGGATGACGTCGCGCAGGATCGGGTAGTGAGTGCAACCGAGTACCAGAGTGGCGATTGAACTGTTGCTGAAATCGCGCAGGTAGTCTTTCGCGACCGCACGGGCGACGTCGCTGTTGGCCCAACCTTCTTCGGCCAGTGAAACGAAGAGCGGACAAGCGCGTTCGATAACTTTGTTGCGAGCGCCGCGAGCGGCAATTGCTTTGGCGTAGGCGCCGCTATTGACGGTTGCTTCGGTGGCGATGACGCCGATGTTTCGATCGCTGGCAGTGTCGACTGCTGCATGGGCGCCGGGTTCGATCACGCCGATGACGGGCACTCGCACTGCTTTGCGAATCGCCGGGAGTGCGAGTGCAGAAGCGGTGTTGCAGGCGACAACGAGTAGTTTGATTCCGTGGGCTTCGAGGAATTTTGAATTCTCGACTGCGTAACGTTCGACAGTCGCGAGAGATTTAGTGCCGTAAGGAACACGCGCGGTGTCGCCGAGATAGACGAAGCGTTCGTTCGGCAAGCGTTCGTGCAGAGCGCGATAGACAGTCAAACCGCCGACGCCGCTATCGAAGATGCCGATTGGTAGATTGCGGTCCAACGTGCGGTTCTAGGCGAAGATCTCGGATACCTTGATTCGAAAACCGGGAACAGTGTCGTCGGCGAGCTCGTCAGTTTCGTGAAAAACTCTTCTCTCACTACCTGAGTGCACAATTTCGACGGTGCGACTTTTAGGATCAACAAGCCAAACGGATTTCGTGCCTAAAGACAACCACAACGCGGTCTTCCGCTCTGCACCTGATCGACGATCGCTGAGTGAACGCACTTCGCCGGCAAGATCCGGCGGACCTGGATAGTAACCCCGTGCGAGAGAACTTATTTGGGCGCCTAAGACGAGGGAAATGTCGGGTCCCAGTACCGTATCGGGATCACCTTCAAGCTTGAAACCCGTTTCTGCGAAGAGGATACCCAGATTATTTGCATAAACGTGATTACCTAGAAGCCATGAGAGCTTCATTGTAACGGCGCCGTGAGAAGCGCCCGGCAGAGGCATTGTGAGGAGTTCTCCTTTAACAAGTTCGTAGCGATATGGGCCGTCGAGCTGCATCAGCTCGTCAGCCGTCATGAGTTGAGTAGTTGTAGTCATAAGCAAATCCTGCCTTAGTGAGGTCTCAACTTTATGGTGGAGGCGCCGAGAATTGAACTCGGATCCAAAAACCAACGCCGAAGGACTCTACATGCTTAGTCGCTTCTCTTTCTCGCCAGGCAAGCCTGGCGACCTTCGCTCAATGCCGAGTCAGTGAAGCGACAAGACCTCGACGAGAGCTAGCCCGGCTTAGTCTCGCCCACTGCCACGGACCGAAGCAGCGGGCCAGCTCATCTAAGTGACATCTCCCTCCGCGCGCATGAGCAACTTGCGGCGAGACGCTCGGTGCTTAATTAGGCAGCGAGAGCCAATTCATTGTTATTGGCAGTTGTGTTTCCCTACGCGTTTTAACGAGCTGCATAAGGGAGCCCGGCATGCATCGCGACGATCGTTCAGGTTCCTGTCGAAGCCTGTCGCCCCCATTGCGAAGCGGTTCATTATAAAGGCTGCCGCGGGATTCCCGAAATCCACCGCAAACACAGTATAATTTCGGACGCCCTGTGGCTAGCCACGTTGTTCCCAAGTTCGCAATCGAGGCAAGTTGTACTGGGGGAAAATTCGAAACTATGGCTGATATTCGTTCTAAATACTCGCCCACTGCAATTATTAATACTCCACCCGATCAACGCAGACACCTTTTATCAAGACTTTGGCTTCCGGCCGTGTTGCTCCTGGCACTCGCCGCCGGCGGACTAACCGGCATCATCGCGGCCTACGAACTGAACTATTCGGCGGCCGCAAACGAAGTCGCAGCGTTGGCAACTTACCGTCCGAGTGTGGTCACGCGCGTCTATGCAGACGACGGCGAAACCGTTATCGGCGAGTTTGCGCTCGAAAAACGAATCCCGCTGAAGTACGAAGAGATTCCGTCGGTGCTGAAGAACGCGATTCTCGCCGTTGAGGACGTTCGTTTCTACGATCACATCGGCATCGATCCCATTCGCATCATGGGCGCGGCGTGGAAGAACCTGACCACCGATCGAGTCGAAGGCGGTTCGACGCTCACGCAGCAACTAACCAAGAATCTGTTCCTGTCCAAAGAACAAACCTACACGCGCAAATTTAATGAATGGATGCTGGCGCTCCAGATCGAACGCTATTACACCAAGAACCAGATCATGGAGTTGTACGTCAATCACATGTTTCTGGGCGCCAACGCTTACGGCATGGAAGCCGGAGCGGAAACCTACTTCGGCAAACAGGCGAAAGATCTGACGCTTGGTGAAGCCGCGTTGCTGGCAGGTGTGCCGAAAGCGCCGAGCGATTACTCGCCAACGTCAAATCCCGCGAAAGCAAAAGAACGACGCGATTTGGTTCTCGACTTGATGGCGAAGAACGGTTTTGTCAGCCAGGCGGCAGCCGACGAGGCCAAGTCGAAGCCGATTCAACTGGCCGACACGGCTTACTACCAATCGCAACACAAGTCGACTCCTTATGATTACCCCGTCGAGTTCATTCGCCAGGAACTCGAAGACAAGTACACGACGCGCGTCGCGCAGGGCGGACTCGCGGTGTACACGTCGATCAACGTCGAAGCGCAGAAGCGCGCTTACGAAGTGCTTCGTGGCGGACTCCGAAACTACGATCGTTCGCACACCGGCTGGCGTTCCAACTACACGATGATCCCGACGTCGGTTAATAACGGCGACGGTCCAGCGACGACAAGCGAACTCAATAGTTACAAACATCCCGACTGGTACGGCAACGACTATGAAACCGGCCGCCACTTGATGGGGCTGATCATGAAAGTCGATCGCACGCGGAATGAAGCCACAGTGCGTTTCGGCAATTTCACGGCAACGCTAACTGCCGCGGATATGGGTTGGGGCAAACGACAGCCGAAAGATGAATTCAAGAACGGGCTGCTCGCGGAGTTCGAAGTCAAGGAAGTCGAGGAAAAGAATCGTCGTTTGAAAGTTGAGTTGTCGCAGATTCCGTCCGTGCAGGGCGCGATGATGACGCTCAACGCCAAGAACGGCGAGATCGTCACGATGGTCGGCGGCTACGACTTCTACACGAACAAATTCAACAATGCGATTCAGGCTTATCGCCAGACCGGTTCTTGTTTCAAGCCGTTCATCTACACCGCGGCGGTCGAATGGGGCATGACTCCCGACACGCCCGTGAGCGGCGCACCGATCAGCATCGGCGATTGGCAACCGCACAACTACGATGGTTCGACGAGTTGTGCCGACATGCCGATGAAGACGGCACTGGCGAAGTCGATGAACATTCCCGCGGTGCACTTGCTGCAAACCGTCGGCATTCAAACGGGCGCGCAGATGGTGCGACGCTTTGGCATCAAGGTGCCGATGTCTCCTTATCTTCCGTCGGCGTTAGGTGCGACAGAAGTTCCGTTGGACCAGATGGTCTCGGCGTACTCGGCGTTTCCCAACAAGGGAATCCGCGTCGAGCCGCACATGATTCGCAAAGTTCTCGACCGCGATGGCGCTACGCTCGAAGAGTGGGAACGAACGACGTACAAAGTGATGAACGAGTACGTTGCGTTGACGATGGTGGGCATGATGCGCGGCGTGGTCCAGGGCGGAACGGCAGCCGCAGCGCAAGCGCTTGGCGTTCCGCTCGCGGGCAAGACCGGCACCGTCAACGATCACACTGACGTCTGGTTTATCGGTTACACACCGACCTACGTCACCGGTGTTTGGATGGGTTATCCGGGCAAGAAAAAACCGCTCGGCGAGGACATGACCGGCGCGCACGGCGCTCTGCCCATGTTCATGGACTTCATGAAAACGTTCCTCAAGGACAAGCCGAAGGAAGATTTTGCGAAGGCGCCCGAAATGCCGGAAGACATGCGCGAACTCTTCAAGCAGCGGCAACGTGAACTCGCGGCTGAACGCGCTGAAGCAGCAGCCGATGCTGAAAAATCCGGAGAAGACGGTGCATTGCCGGCCAGCCCGACTGCAGAACCGAAGCTCGAACAAATGACGTTGCCACCGCCACCAAAGGCCGATGACGAACGTCCGGCGACAGCGCCCAAGCCTGAAGTCTCAACGCCGAAGGTCGAAACTCCACCGCCGGCCACGACTCGCCCGACCGAGCCCGCAAAGAAGAAAGGAAAGAAGGGCGAAGGCGAGCCGGGTTAGAGCCTATTCCGTGTTATCCGTGTGCTGAGTTTTTTACTGCAGTAATTTCCCCAGGCCATACGGCAGCATCTTTCGCCACCAGGGCCAGTCGTGATCGACGTCTGGCCCCCACATATCCAACACATGCGGGATGTCTTTCGCGTGGAGAATTTCCGAAAGATTTCGGCTGCGTTCGGGCGCCTCGTAATTGCCCTGGCCCGTCATGATCATGATCGAGTCAGCCTTTTGCAGTAACGGCAGGAAGTAATTGTCGTTCAGGTTAGGAAGATAATCGGCCGGGTTATTGAAGTAGACGTTATCGTCGTAGTAGTCCTTGAGATATGAACGCACATCGTAACTGCCGCTCATCGCAATCACGCCGCGAAACACGTCCGGATGCTTGAAGTAGGCATTCGCTGACAGAAACGCACCCAAACTCGCGCCGGTAGTTAACGGCCGATTCTCACCGTCGCCACAATCAGTGCGAATCAACGGCAACACTTCATCGGTAATGTAGCGATCGTAGCGCGTGAGCAGCTCGGCCTTGAGATGCGGCGGCATCTGCTCGTTGAGCAAACTGTAGCGATTGACGCTGTTGATGGAATAAGCGCGAAGTTTGCCGGCCTCGATGAAATCCTTGATAGCGTCGACAAGGTAAAAGCGCTCGTACTCGAGATAATCAGCGGCCGCCGTGGGAAACATTAATAGCGGGGGGCCGGCGTGGCCGTAAGAGACGAGCGGCATTTCCATGTTCAGGTTGTGGCTGTACCACGAAGTGGTGCGTCGTTGCATGGAGACCTTTCTGCTGAGAAATCGGGCTGGAGATATTGTCGCAGATCTTGGCGGAGCGCAAGTTTGGGAGTAGCGAGCGGCGGTTGACGCTCGAAAACTCATTTGTTATAAAAACGCCTTCCGCGCCCGGAACATGGTTTGGATAAAATCGTGTGAGGGAGCTTATTCCGCAGTAGCTCAATGGCAGAGCATTCGGCTGTTAACCGAAGGGTTGTAGGTTCGAGTCCTACCTGCGGAGCCAGATAGGACGAAGGTCGCTGGAATCGGCTCCGGCGGCCTTTTCTCTTTCCCAAGTTGTGTTCGTAATTGCAAGTAGATCAAAGGGTTGGCGAAACGTTGCGGTTAGTGTGTGGTCCTTCCATATTGAGTTCGAACACACGAAATTGAGCAACTTTCGCTTTTCGCTTGAATCTTGCTGTTTATACAGAAAATAGGCCTTTTTTGAGAGTTCTAATAAGCGAATACCATCTTGCACGTAATCATGTGCGGCCTCTTGGTATTCGGTAATTTGATCAGCAAGTCGTTTCTGTGTTTGTCGCCACTCTCGCGACTTTCGCTCAAAGAAATCCGGCTCAATAAAACCGTCAAGCCGATCATCGTATAAGCGATCAAGCCTGTTCTGAATCTTGCTTTGTTCTTCTTGCAAGCGAGTGATCGCATCTTCTCTGAAACGCTTCTCGTCTGCGTGGCTCTGATGCAAGGCTTCAACGATCCAATCCATAACTTGATCGTCAATAACACCGAATTCGTTCTAAATGATTCTGGCAATCCTAAATTGAAGTCTTGTCTAATTATATCGGCCTAATGAAAATCCGCTGATGCTGATGGTAAATCGGCATACGAACTTGACTCAATCAATCGACCCCGTCTAGAGGGTTTACCACGCATGAGTGAACTTAGAATTAGGCTGATTAGCGAGTTACTTCAATCCTGTTACGGTAGGTATTCGGACGCTGCTCTAGACTTCTCAAATCTCGACGCAAAAGCCCAGAATACGATTACAATCAGTGGCATCTTTTTAGCAGGAACTCTCTAGTTTTTTACTGGTGATTCTCTCCAGAAGCTGATCAGTCTTGGTTCTAGACCGATCGTTGTGATGTTGGGATTAGTCACACTGTTATTAATGACATCAGTAGCGTTTTGTATTCACGCTATGTGGATTCGAGACATTTCTACGAAAGATCTTTCCGTCTCAACCGAAGAAGTCCAGTTGATCTTGGACGAATCGTCGGATGACTTCGCTGAAAGGTACGAACGGTACCTGCTGACAGAAGTAGAGCAGCTGAACCAAATTTCGAGTGATCTACACGAAACCAACCGAAAAAAAGCATTCACTATCAAACTAGGTCAGATGCATTTAACTTTGGCTGTTTTTGGCGCAGCGATACTACTTTTGTATTTAGTAGTCTTAGCATGGAGGACTTCGAGCTAATTTCTATACTCCTTTCAATGAGGAACGCTGAGATATGGCTACAAAAAAGGGCGGTAAAAAGGTCGTCTACAAGCATAGTCTGATTTGCTTGTATCGGTTCCCCGACGGCAGCGAATGCCCAGCAATTGGCTTATAAACGGAGCAATTTCTGCCTGGACCATACAGCGTATCGGCGGAGTCTTGGAACAAAGAAAGCCGCTAAGAAGGGCGGTACGAAGAAAGCCGCGCAGAAGCGATAGCTATTCTCGTGCTGATTCATCCCCTCTGCTTGAATTGAAACCGGCTTCATCCCACAGACATCGCGCACTGTTAGGTTGCTGGATTCGTGGCTAGGTCGAATGGATTCGCGCTTCTCGCAACCGTTGCAACAAACTAAGCATTTCTGCCGACCGCAGAAAAAAGTTGCGAAGATTGTCCACTGTGGGGAGTCTGCGTGGCTCTGATGCAAGACCTTGCGGAGGCATTGGCAGAGAAGAATAGGACAAGTTCGGTGAGTACAAAATATCAGGTGCTTCCGATTCGTATCCAGATTAAGATATACATAGTTATACCGTTGCTGATGGGCATACGACTTATGCCGTAGAACGACTTATGAAAAATACGTCTCACCGTGTATCCCTGTTACCTACTCTGGTCGCGTTGGCCTATTTCACCGGCGCTTGCGGCGCGTGCAATTCCGCGTATGACAAAAGCGTCTCAGCAGCGAAAGAGGCGATGTTGCGGGAAGACCTGAGAGTCATGCGCGGCATGATAAAGCAGTATGCCAACGATAAGGGCGCTCTTCCTCAGTCGCTCGAAGACCTGGCGGGGACCGGCTACATACGGTTGATCCCGGAGGACCCGATGACGGGGAAGCGGGACTGGAAGATCACAATCGGGGAAGATCCTAAACTGGCTAAAGGCGCTAAAGGTGTCGTGGACATACACAGTTCGTCCTCAGCCAAGTCATCGGAAGGCAGGCCGTATAGCGAGTGGTAGTGCGGACGCGATAAAATGATGTGCCTTGGGTTCAAAAAAGTATGGTAAACCCACCGCGAACTTCGCAAGCCGCAGACTCGTTGGATTAAGCCGCTTCTCGGACCTGTTGCAAGAAACTGAGCATTTCTGTCGTTGGCCTCAAAAACAAGTTGCGAAGATTGTCCAGTGTGGGGAGCACTAATCCCGCAAACTAATAAGCAAGGCCACCTTCCCAAGTGGCCTTTTCTACCGTAACGGTTCGGGACGGCGTTATCATTTCTTCTTCAATACGATTTGCAAAAGCTGGTCGGGAGTAATAATCCCGTAGCGAATGTGGCTCGGCGAATGGACCACTTCTATCCTTAGAATTAGATAAGATAACGGAAACCTTATTGCGACTGATCTGTTTCTTAATGGGTTTTGGATATGCAGGAATGTAATAAGAGTTAGGAGAAGCATAGCTGATGGAGAAGCGGTTTCAGGTTTTCGTGAGTTCAACCTATGAAGACCTTCAAGATGAACGCCGAGAGGTATTGCAGGCGCTTTTGGAGCTCGACTGTCTTCCATCTGGAATGGAACTTTTCCCAGCAGCGAACGAAAGCCAGTGGAACTTCATTAAGAGGATCATCGCAGATTGTGATTATTACGTCGTCATTCTCGGCGGCCGCTACGGAAGCCTCAGCCCTTCTGGAACCGGATATACTGAGATGGAATATCGGTACGCCGAAGAGATTGGCATACCCACGATCGCGTTCCTCCACAGAGCCCAGACCAACTGCCCGCAAAAAAGACGGAGCGGACCACTGATGGGCAGAAGCTCCTTCGGGATTTTCGTAAGTCTCTTGAGCGCAAACTCTGCCGATATTGGAGTTCTCCTACCGAACTCGGATCAGTAGTGAGCCGCAGCGTGGTCCAACTGATGAAATCGAACCCGGGAATTGGATGGGTTCGTGGTTCTGATGCTGGTGATCCTGCGGAAACCTCTCGTCTTCGTGCAAGGATCGAAGAACTAGAAGCTGAGCTTGCTTCGCTTGCTTCGACAGGACCGAAGGGTACCGAATTGCTTGCTCAAGGGAGCGAACGCTACACGCTTGATTTTCTCCTTCTCGGTCTACAGTACCGAGACCTATGAGGCCATTGGGCCAGGTAAGGGCGAGCGGAGCATGACTCTTACATGGGACGAAATCATGGCCGTTGGCCTTCCTCCGCTACACTTGGAAGGGACAGAAAGACAGATCGAGCACCAGTTCGAAGCGCTCTTTCGAAAACGAGAGGGTTCAAGTTTACTCGATCCAGCCCGAGGATCGACTCGCGCGATGAATATTGACCTCTCCCGCTTCAGCTTGCAGCAAGTCGTCATACAATTTCGCGCACTTGGCCTCATCACACCGAGCGTACGCAAACGAAGTCTGAAGGATGATGATAATTACTGGAAACTGACGCCATACGGTATGACAGTTATGACCCGGCTATGTGCGATTCAACGCGAAGGGCGAACGGTTAGCTAATGAAAGATTGTCACCACGTGAGAGCCTGTTAGTGCAACGCTTAAAGCGCAAGGTGGAATCAAGTTGCCAGTGTTAAAAGGATGCACATTTCCGTCGTTGGCGTCAGAAGCCAGTTGCGAAGATTGTCGACTGCGGGATGGGCCGTCGCTTGTATCGCCGCGCGCGGGAATTCTAATTGACACCACCAAGCGGCAGGAGTAGAGTCCGCGTGAAAATACTCGTCACGTGCGACTCACACCTCCCAAGCCCCGCGTCACGAATTAACTATCGCCCTTAAAAGTCGAACGCTAAAGCGATGTTCTGATTTAGCTCTAGAAACCATTCTAGCGCCCCACAGAAAGGAAAACTATGTCATCACTTACTCACAAATTATCAAAGCTGGTTTTTGCCGCAGCGATTCCCGCAGTAACGCGCGCGCTGTTTCTCGTTGTCTTCGGAACCAGCGTTTTTGTAATAAACACGGCAACTAACACTGTAACCGCTGCCGACGATCAGGTGGCGTTCACTGTCGAAGGTACCGCAGTAATCACGTCCGTGACGAAGCTGCCTGGCGGGCTGCTCCAGTTGGACGGCACCACTAAGGGCAAGGCGACGCATCTGGGCGACGTCTCCGGGCCGGTGACGCGCATCCAGGATCATCAAGGGAACTTTAACTCCACCTTCGTCCTCATCGGGGCCAACGAGAAGGACAGTGTATTCCTTACCACCAGTGGGCGGTTTGAGACCTCGCAAGATAAGTGTTTGATCACTTCCACGGGTACTTTCACCGTGACCGGTGGCACCGGCGCGTTCGCCAACGCCACGGGGGGCGGAACAATCTCCACGGAGACCGACTTGTGCGCCGGTACGGCCCTGGGGATATTTACGGGGACGATCTCCAGGCCGAACTCGAACTAAAAGAAACTTGCATAGCAAGGTCAACTGGTCCGAGCGGGTTGCGTGTTACCACCTTAATTCAACCGCTTCTCGCAGTTATTAAGAAACCAAGCATTCCTGTCGCTGGCGTCAGCAAGAAGTTGCGAAGATTGTCCAGTGTGGGGAGCCAATAAATCCTAAATAAAAACAGAGAGGCCACCCGGCGCGGGTGGCCTCAAGTCTTTACAGGCCTATTATAAGTTCGTCGGGAGGAGGGTGGATCGCAGAGCCACGAGTACCTCGTTAGTTAATCTTAATATTGACACTCGCAGAGGTCGTAGTCCCACCAGCCTCCATTGTGTTGACAGGCATTTACGGTTGACTGAGGAGGACTGCATCCACTATTTCCGCCACCGCCACCGCCGCTGGGTTGAGTAAAACAAACGGTCCAGCCACTTGTTCCAATTGGTGGGCCGTTTGATGGAGATGGTGGAAACTGATAGTCCCAAACTGCTGGGGGAAGTTGAGCGATTACCCCTTGATAGTTGTATGACGGATCGGGCGGCTGTTCCTGAAAAGGACTTCCGGGTATGCCATCGTATCCATACCAAAAACCAAACTGCGAGCTGTACCATATCGCCAGTGGTCGCAACCCTATACCCTGATAGTTAGTTTGCCAGGGCGGGAAAACATAACCTGCAATACCGTTAAAGTAGCGGTCAGGTGGTTGTTGAGTGTAATACGTCGAGTAGTAGTAGTGAGTCCTCCAGCCGTCCTGTATGACCGTCCAGCGATACAATGGAACTAATCCCGATGCAGGATCAGGAACATGTCCGTTGTCAGGATGAAAATAGATTCCAAGATTTCCACCGCCGGGATTGACTAAACCAAAATCCCAGGTGTAGCCGTTTGCTGGTCCCTCCGGATAATAACCGGTTAACAGGTGACCTCCGTCAGAGTATGAGACAACGAACCTGTAAAACGTGCTGGGTATGGCACAGTCTTGAGCGCTGGCGCGCGACGCCATCCCTAAGCCAATTAACATCAACACTGCACTAAATGTAAAAAGCTTTTTCTTCATGAGGTTACTCCTAAGGAAAGGGTGAACTTCGATCCGTTAGTTGTCGAGGAAACGGCTGAATCGAAATAAATTTGAGTGTCGGGAACTAGCCGACACTCTATGTCAAGTGAAATTGCCCTGTCAATTTATTTTCTATCGTTAATGGCTTGTGCATTGCTAAAGCAAATGCACGCTGCGAATAAACTCGTCGTTCCTGAACCAGGAGTTAGAAGGAGGATTGATCGAAGGGTCTCAAGATCTCCTGGGGTATCGAGACGAGTAAAGAATAACCTTAGCCGAACGCTGGTAGCCTATAGAAAAGCACAACGGCTGCGCGTTGTGATTGACCTGCTGTTCAATCTACTCTCTAGAGATAGCTTGCTCTTGCTAAATCTCGATTCTGAAGGTCGCTTATGAATCCTCCACTTCTCCGCTTGATTGGACTCCTGATCCTGGTTGCGGCAGTCGTCGTGGCTATACTTAATCTGCATCGCGTAGCTGATCTCCGCATGCCGTGGCTGGCCCCTCTCCTGATAGTGTTAGGAGCAGTTGTCGTGGTCCTTGCGAGGAAGCGCCAACGGGCGCAGTAATCGCTGATTGGTGCTTATATGAAACTCGCCTTACTGTCACTCAGTTTCCTTTTCCTGACAGCGCACGCACTTATCGCGCAGGAAAAAATCTCGCCCAATCAACCCGTCGCGCGAAAACTCGAGGCCGGCAAGTCTGACGTATTCTCAATCGCGCTGAATGATGGAGACTACGTCAACGTTTCGATTAGCTTCAAAGGCAAGATCAATTTCTTTGTGCTGAACCCGGACGGCACGATTGCTCAAAGCCTTGTCGGACAGAAAGAAGCGAAAATCTCTTTTCCCTTCGCCGCCGAAGGGGCCGGCGCATATTCGCTCAAGCTTGAGAATACGGACGCTCAATCAGCCACTTATGAGTTGGCCACCGGTGAGGTGATCGCACTTAACGAACGATTGAAACCCGAGCCCTGGACCGATCCTTTTCCGAACCCACGAATTCAGGCTCTGCGAAAACAAATTGCCGCGGGCCAGACAAACACCGACAACTTCTGGAAACAAGTAGCCGCTGAACGCACGCCGCTGGTCGAGCCATTTGGTTCAGACGGCAAGTATCAACTGGTGACATTTCTCTGGCGAGGCGTTCACGACACAAGAAACGTCTTTGTTAGCGGTTCCTTTCTGGGAGTCGGTACGGCCGCCGACTTTTCAATGCATCGCATTCCTGATTCAGACGTTTGGTATTTAACTTTAAAGCTGCCTGCCGGCGCTCGATTTTCCTACCAAGTGTCGCCCAATGATCCTTTGACCTTCACCGATCCTCGCGCCGCACAGCGCACAGCCACTCGGCAATCTGATCCGCTCAATCCTCATCGATACGAGTGTCCGCCAAATGCAAGCAAGTTCGACTGTGACAGTGTAGCCGAGTTGCCGGGAGCTCCGCCGCAACCATGGCTCGTCGCCAAACCCGGAACGGCTGAAGGACGCGTCGAGAAACAAAACATCCACAGCGCGATTCAGAAAATGGATCGCGCGTTTTCCATTTACACGCCAGCCAATTACAAAGCTGATGGTCCACCCAATGCGCTGTTGATCCTGTTCGACGGCGAAGACCTCGCGGACGATCCGTACCAGCTAACGACACTGAATAACCTGATTGCCGCTGCGAAGATTCCACCGACGGTGGCTGTCTTCGTTAACAACGTTCCTCGTCGTCGGCTGGTCGATCTGGTCGCAAATGCTGAGTTCGCCGACTTCATGGCGACGGAACTCCTGCCGTGGGTTCGATCGCATTACAACGTCACCAAAGATCCGAAACAAACCGTGGTCACTGGATACAGCGCCGGCGGGCTTGCATCGGCGTATGTTGCCCTGCGTCATTCGGAAGTCTTTGGCAATGTGCTGAGCCTGTCCGGCGCTTTTTGGTGGTCGTTTGAACACAACGGTGGAGTGTGCGGTTCGCGTTGTCCTGACTCGGGAGGAACTGGCGGAGAGTATTCCAAGGACGCAACCACCGAAGGCAATTTCATGGTTAAGGAGTTCCTCGCCAGCCCGAAACTGCCGCTTCGTTTTTATTTGACTGCCGGAACGTTTGAAATAGACCGGAACGGCGCCGGTGGCGGTGGCATTCTGGAAAACACGCGCCAGTTGCGCGACGTGTTACTTGCAAAAGGATACTACGTTCAATACCAGCAATTCGTCGGCGGCCATGACGGGTTGAGCTGGCGCGGCAACTTAGCCGACGGCCTGATCGCTTTGCTCGGAACTCACTGAGGCCGAACCCCTCAAACATTTTTCCTAATTTCTCCATCAACAGTGAAAGGAGAATTCAAAGGTTCTCTTCAAGCCTCGCGGGCAAGGAATCTTCCGGCAAGCTCGCGGCTGTGACTTGAGTCACCCTGCTTTCTTGTCAGCTCTTAATCAACCGTTGCGTCTCACAGACGGAACCTTCGAGTCTAAAACGAGTCAGGAGGTTTAGATGCCAGGCTGGTATATCCATATGGATGCGGCGCGGAAGTCCCTCGCCAACCTCAACGCAAATTCAGGTGCTGCTTCAATCTTTGGAACCAATGGCCCTAGTGCTGCAGACATTGCAGGAATTGCTCAGAATAATCCTGCCTATGTCGCGCTGGGTGCGATTGGCCCCGACATCTTCTTCTTGTTACCTGACTTCAAGCCGCCAGTCGGAACCATGCTTTTCGGAGCGGCGAACACCATTCGCGAGATATATACCTGGTGGGACGATAACTTCCTTGGTCCCTGGGAGGATCAGATTGGTCCAATTCAAGACAACCTCTCAGACGAAGTCGACGCAGTGACAGGGGGACTTGCCGGTCAACTATCCAGCATTCTTTCCCGGGCGTTTAGTTTCTTGTTGGATACGATCCTGGTAATGGTCGTGCGCCAGTACGACGTATTTAGCTTTCTGGGAAGCGGTGTTCCGTCCGGCTACGACGAGCAGGTCTTCTTTTGGAGTGACATGCTTCACTACCGAAAGACTTATGAATTTGCAGCGCATCTGTGGAAGAAAGCAAACGACAAGGGCGACGACCGCTTGAAAGCTTTTGCTCTCGGTTGGATGAGCCACTTGGCGACCGACGTAGCAGGCCATTGTTTCGTCAACGAAAAATCCGGTGGGCCATATCGACTTCACTGGCAGCGTCACCACCTCGTCGAAAACCACATGGATGGAAAAATCTGTGACACGGAGCGAGGCTCGCAGCCTATCTACAACATGCTCTCGAACTCGGCTTTGCACCTGTGGATCGCTTTCAACCCGGACGGCAGTTCTCATAATGATTTCTTTAAACTTCAGCCCGGAAATGACTATCCGACTGGTGACAAGACTCCCGATCTTCTCGCACGCCACGCGGTCTGGGACGTGGATTCGGACATGCCGGACGATCTGGGAACGTTTATCGCGGAGGCCTTGAGGGAGGTTTACAACCCGGCCGTCACCAACTCAGCCGGTTCCAAGGGACAGTGCGCGGACCATCCCACGATTTGGGAATCGATCGTGCCGGGATCTGGAGGGTATGTAACGGGAGAGGACGTCGTTAACTGTTATTGGTGGCTCTATCGTTACGTGAAGTTTACGACTACGGACTATTACAAACTCCGGCGACCGGATCCGCCCGACGTAATCATTTCTACGCCGTTTCCCTCGCCTCCCGGTTCGGGTGAATCGGATCCGGGCCCTGGTCCATCGGATGACAGTGCGTGGCACGATTTTCTCGAAATTCTGCTCGCGATTTTTGCGTGGACATTATATCTCGCGCAGGTGGCTGCGTGGCCCGCCACCGCCATCGTCGGCTTGATCACGAGTGCCGGTACCTATCCGGTCCGAGAACTAATTTATGAGCATCTCGAGTTGCCGCTCTACAACGCCTGGCTTGCCCTGCATTGGTATTTGACGATGTCGGGATTTACGTATCCGATGCAGCAGGAACTCAACATGGGCCTCACTACTCTGGGCATCGGCGTTGGAGATGTTTGGGGCAGAGTCGAAGCCGCTCTGGACGACCTCGATGGAGCAGTCACTGCTCCCCCGGCGCCGAGTGAGCCTTCGGGCGTAAATCTTGATCGGCAGTTTCCGATCGATGTGGTAACTGATCCCCAGGGGTTCGTCTCAAATATGATTCATCAGGCACTCAATAACATTTGCGGCGCCAATGAAGCACCCAGCGAGTTCCTGCGTCCGTGGCTCTGGCCGGCGAAAGATAATGAAGGTGATCCTGTTCCTTCAGAATTGAACACGATTAAAGCCAGTCCCTATCATTCACTGCAGGATTGCACGGCCATTATGGGCGGCCTCGCCGGGCACGCGGGCGCTCGCAAAGATTACGAGGGGGCGCAAAAAGAGCAGGATACTATTACCGCTTCTAACAATCATTTGCCGAGCAATCAGACGTTGGGAGACACCGTCGACTACACCGGTTACCTGGTTGCGCGGCTAACAAGGAACAACCTGGATCCGCAAAAAATCACAAACTTCAATCTCGATGCGGATCGCGGGTATGGCTATCTCTGCTGGGACTGGCTGCGATCAAAGAACGATACCGGCGTGCCGGCCGCCTTCAGAAACGATGCCGACCAACGACAGTATCATCTTCCATTTCATCCGGGATCGGGTTGGTGCCATAACGATGCAACCGGCCAGATTCCACAGCCTCACCATGAGAATGTCGAAATTCGGTATATCGACCGGGAGGACAAATTCGCATGAAAGACAGACCACCAGAAGGTCCCGGCTGGAGTGATGCACCCGGCAGTGGCGAACCGGCCAGCCCGAATAGTATTGCGCACGAAGACGAAATTAAACGTCTCAAGAAACTGCGAGCGGAATTACCCGAGTTGTCGAAACTGATGGATGAAAGGCACCGCGGACGCGTACAGAAATTCTATCCGTACATACTTGTCCGCTCGGTCGTCGGCGACCGAGGAGACCGACCGCTTAACGTTCCCTTTTGGGAGAGCCCGGATATTTGGACTGCTCCAGGCGATCCCTCAGTATCGCCGGAAATTCCTCCGGATCATGGCGGAACTTTGACCGCGGATCAGCCTCACACGGTTTACGCGCATGTTTGGAATCTTGGCCGAGCGCCGATCGTGGGTGTCAAGATCGAATTTTATTGGTTTAACCCTACGCTCGCGATCGCTTCAGCAAATGCAAATCTGATTGGAATGACGAGAGTGGATCTTGGCCCGCGAAATTCACTCGGCTGTCACCGGCTGGTGAAATGTCCCAAAGCATGGGTGCCCCAGTTTGTAAACACAGGACACGAGTGCCTGGTAGTTCGGGCTTCTTGCGTCGGCGACAACATCAGTACTTCACATCCCTGGGACGCCTGGGCGGATCGTCATGTCGCCCAACGCAATGTTCATGTTACCAAAGCTGACACTGACATTTCGAAACTGATCAGAAGTCTTGAAGCGACTAAGCCTCGTGATGCGCGCATTCAGTTGCTGCAGGTCGGAGAGCATGCCACTCTGACACTGCAGATCGCAGCCCCGGGCCTAAAAATCGATCCTCAGATCAAGACTCATGTGCTCGCAGAGTTGCGACCGGATGGCAGCTTACACATGCCACCAACGGTTAGCGGCACCATTGGTGGTCAAGCTCCGGCCAGAACACCAGTCAAAGAGAGTCATGCGTCCGGCGGTGATCCGTTTTCCGTTCCGCGAATAGTTCCCACTGAGCTTTTGGCAATCGAAAAACCTGATAAAGAAGCTCGCCTCGTGGGCGGCAATAAACCGGAGGTTAACGCAGTGGACGCGGATTTAATTCATCTGTTCAATCACGACACACTGCTTTCAAGTGCGAGAACACGCCAGATGAAAAAAGTGAGCCAACCAAGTCCAGAGCAGGCCCAAGTGCTGCGAGTCATTTGTTTCAAGGGCGATCAGATGACTGGCGGTTACACGATCATCGTGCAAGGGAAATGAGCATGAACGTTCATCGTGGCGCGCTTTACTCAGGAATCCAAAACCGTGGCAGAGGCTGTTGTCCCGCTCGCTCCCATTCACGAGCAATTTCTCTGACGGGACTCAGGCCTCTGGTCAACGGAACGATCACACCATCGTAGCGTGCTCGGCGATCGTTCTCCGCTCTTGTCTTAGGATCAGCGGTGCAGCAACCTGTTCGCGCCGGGTACCGGCGCTCTCCTCCGCCTTGCGGGTGTCGATCCGCCCACCACCAATACGATTCGTCGATTGGACCATGGCGCGGTACATTGCGAATCCGACGCTCGAATTGCACGGGCGTAATGAGTGCCGCGCGATCGCTGACGATCTTGCCGGGCAGCGGTGCCGCATAGGAGCTATATTCTTTGGCCTTTTCGCGGTAGATCTCAGCCCAGGTGGAGAAGTTAGGATCATCAACTCCCCGCTATCGAAGTCGAAAGTAAACTCTTCATTCAGAAAAACATTCAGGTTTCGATCCTTGATGCTGGAGAGAGCCCTCGATCAGGCTTATCCGCTCGCGATCGATGAAACATTACTTGACGACGGACTCTTGCTTACGTGCTTGTCTGAGGCGTGGCTGGAGTACCCAAGCGTTGCAAGAAATTGCGCTGTTCTTGCGTTGCCTTCAAACAACCGGGCGGCCTTCTGTCTTTGCCAAGCATCCTTGCAGTAAGCTATCGTGCTTTCGCAAAGGCCTCGGATCAAAGTGAACGTCCGTTCTAACTTGTTGAACTCCGCTCGGCGCAGGAGAAATCACTCGGCGCTCGCGTACCTGTTGCTTCTGGCAATCAGTTATGGCGCGATCGTTGAAGCCGCGCACAGTCACGGCGTTTCTTCGTCACGCGCGTCGCAGCTTGCCGCAGTCTCCGGCGCTGACGATTCACAATCGTCATATCAGGACCACTCCGGTCACAGCGAGTGCTCGCTCTGCCAATTTCAACAACAGTTATTCGGTGGCCTGGCTTCAGTAATACTCGTCGCCCACACCACCCAGCAATTCGCGTTTCATTCCCTGCAAACGATCTCCTATCTCTCGACTGCAGCGTTACCAACACGCGGTCGCGGCCCTCCTTCTCTCTGAGCTCAATTCAGTGAATCGCAGATCATCAGCTTGACTGGTCTGACGTACTACCGATTTCAAAAGACTCAGATTCGGGTGAGCCTGCCTTGCCAGCTATCGGTCTAACCAACTGGCCCGGTCTTTAGCGTGGAGTTGAAAACTAAATGAGAGGTGTGGAAATGCATCAGTGGCGCACGTTGCTGCCTGTGTTGACTCTTTTTGCCGTAACCGCTTCCGGAATCCAAGCGCAGCAGATAACGCAAACACCAGCGCCAACGACAGCAAAACGATCAGTCACTCTGGCGGACGCCGTCGAGATCTTCATGCGGCAAAATCTCGCGTTAGTAGCGGCGCGTTACGACATCGAAACGGCCGACGCAGAGAAGCTGACCGCGCGCCTGCGCCCTAATCCGCAACTCTCGATCGGGCTGTCGGACCTGCCGCTAAATCTCAGCGGACCGCTCGTCAAAGAACAAACTTATGATTACACCGTCTCACGCGTGTTTGAACTCGGCGGAAAGCGCAGCAAGAGAATCGAAACCGCCGACGCAAACTCTGACGTCGCTCGCGGACAGTTTCAAATGGTCGTTTGGCAAATGACCAATGATCTGAAACGCAAGTTCTACACGGTCGTCTTGAACCAGTCGTTACTCAATCTCGCCAAAGAAAATGAAACTACGTTTGACGAGATCGTTAAGCACACCACTGAACTCATGAACGCCGGCGAGATTTCAGGACTCGACCTCAGCCGCGTCGAAGTAGAGAAGCTGAAGTTCGACACCGATCTCGCCAACGCGGAACGGGACTACGAAGTCGCTTTACGCGACCTGCGCTTCACGCTCGGCGGTGACTATCGAGCGATGGACATAGATGTCTCTGGTTCCATTGATTATGAAGCGCATCAGTTCTCGCACGACGAACTGCTCGATTTAGCGTTAGCAGCGCGGCCTGATCTGAAAGCCGCGAAGCTAAGCGAACGCGCCGCCGCTGCGAACATCCGCTTGCAGGATGCGCAGCGCATTCCCGATCTCACGCTCGGCGGCGGCATCGAGCAAGTGCCGTCGGGCACCAGCAGCTACACCTTCGGCATCGGCATTGAACTTCCCGTATCAAATCGCAATCAAGGCGAGCGGGCCAAAGCCCTCATCGAGAAGAAGAAGGCCGAAAACCAGGAACAGTTTCTGACGAACCAGGTGCGGAGCGACGTCGACAAGGCGTTGGTTGCGTTTCAACTGCAAAAGCGCCGCGTCGATCTTTACCGCACCGGAGTAATCACGAAAGTCAACGATATTCAGAACATGACGCAGATCGCTTTGAAGGCCGGCGAAAGCTCGATCCTCGATTTGCTGGATGCGATTCGCACGCGGCGCGACACGCTGGCCGGCTTTTACCAAACACTCTTTGATTACCAGATGTCGCTGCTTGACGTTGAACTCGCAACCGCAACGCCGCTGCACTAACTCGGATCGCGAAAAGGAGCAACACATGATTCATCCAAAGATGCTGCAAACAATTCTCTGGTTAACGCTTCTCAGCGCGATGGTGCAGATCGGATGCAACCGAACGCCACCCGCGACTGCGGCTGCGGCCAACAGTTCGCCCACACCAGCACAAAACAGCGCGATCGAAACTGAGATCGTATCGCCGCAATCGATTGCGGGCGTGATTCCGGCTACTGGAAAAATTCTCGTTCCGGAAAATCGCCAGGCAGTGATCGGTCCGGTCAACGAAGGAAGAATCGTGCGTCTCTACGCCGGCCAGGGGAGCACAGTGAGAAAGGGACAAAAGCTCGCTGAGCTCGAATCAGCCGACGTCGACCAGGCCGAAGCCGACTATCTGAAAGCGCTCGCTGACTACGAGAATGCAGTGCGATCCTCGGCTGCCGAAATCAAGCTTGCGCAGCAAAGTTACGATCGCAACAAGCTGCTCTACGAACAAAAAATCACTGCCGGCAAGAATCTCCAAGCAGCCGAACACGATCTCGCGCTGGCTAAAGCTACCGGCGAGAACTCGATAAACGGGACGAAGGCCGCGCTCACTGCCGCACGCCGTCATCTGCTCATTCTCGGCCTCAACGACGCGACGATCGACGCGCTCACAAAGAAAACCGATCTGGCCGCAACCTTTGCGCTCAACTCTCCCATCGACGGCATCGTCGTCGAGCGCAATGCAACGGTCGGCGCCAGCGTCGGGACTGATGCGAACCTGTTCAAGATCATCGATCTGTCGCGCGTCTGGATCGATGCGGACGTTTTTGAAAAAGACTTGCCGCGCGTGAGGCCGGGACAGGAAGTAAAACTCACCGTTACCGCGTTTCCTCAATCAACCTTTTCCGGAAGAGTGATCTTGATTAACAGCGTCGTCGATCCCGACACGCGCACCGTGAAGGTGCGCACCGAAGTCGCTAATCCGGACGGCCGGCTCAAGCCGGACATGTTTGCAAACGTGCAAATCGTTACCGATATGAATCGCGCGGCTATTTCGATTCCTCAAGCGGCAGTGCTCAATGACGACGGCAAGAAAATTGTTTTCGTCGCCGAAGGCAATGGCTACCAGAAGCGCCAGGTGCAGCCGGGAATTCAAAACAACGATCGCGTGGAAATCGTCGACGGCCTCAATGCCGGCGACAAGGTTGTGGTCAAGGGAAATTATCTGCTGCTGGAACAAAGCAAGCCGGGGCAATAGCACATGACCGATAACTTCATTGCTTTCTTCTATCGCGAACGATTGCTCGTCGCGGTTGTGTCGATGCTGATCGTGGCCGGCGGGATTCTCGCGTTGCGCCGATTGAACGTCGATGCGTTTCCCGACGTCACGCCGGTGCAAGTGGAAATCGATACCGAAGCCGAAGGATTGGCGCCCGAGGAAATAGAACGGCAGATCACGTTTCCCATCGAAAACGAGATGAACGGAATCGCGGGTGTTACTCGCGTGCAATCAGAATCCAAGTTTGGCTTGTCCGTAGTCACCGTCTATTTCACTGACGACACTGACATCTACTTCGCGCGCCAGCAGGTTTTCGAACGCCTGTCAGCGGCGAAAGACAGCATTCCCGCCGGCATTGAACCGGAGATGGGCCCAATCACCACGGGCACCGGCCAGATCTATCTTTACCAGATCATCGGCCACGGGCAGAGCAACCAGGAGTTGCGCACGATTCAGGATTGGATCGTAAAGCTGCAACTGCGAACTGTGCCGGGTGTCGCCGATGTGCTCAGTTTCGGCGGCGACGTGAAGCAGTATCAGGTCATCGTCGATCAGCAGGCGCTAGTTAGTTACAACATCACGCTCAAGTCTCTCTTCGAAGCGATCCAGAACAACAATCAAAACACCGGCGCCAACTTCATCGAACATGGCGACGAGCAATACGTCGTGCGCGGCCTCGGTCTGGTCAAGGACGTCGCGGACATCGGCAACATCGTGCTCGACTCGCGCAACGGCACGCCGATTCGAGTCAGCGACGTCGCTCGCGTGGAGATCGGTAACGAGATTCGCCAGGGTGCGGTTACGAAGGACGGCCAGGGAGAAGTCGTTACCGGGATCGTTCTCAAGCGCATCAACGAAAACACCAAGCAGGTGATCGACCGCATTAAGGAGAAGGTAGCGGAGATCAACAAGGCACTGCCGCCGGGCGTTACCATTGTCGACTACTACGATCAAGCCGAACTCGTCGATAACAGCGTACACACCGTCGTCGAATCGCTGATTGAAGGCGAGGTCCTGGTACTGATCATTCTCGTGTTGCTACTGGGCAACTTCCGCAGCTCGTTTATTACCGCGGCCGCAATTCCCTTTTGCATGCTCGTCGCGTTCATCCTCATGTGGTACGAGGGCCTGTCGGCAAATCTCATGTCGCTCGGCGGCCTGGCGATCAGCATCGGGATGATGGTCGATGCGACGGTGGTGATGGTCGAGAATATCTATCGCCACCTGGAGGAACATCGTGAACACTCGACGCGCGAAGCAATTCTGGTTGCCGCGCAGGAAATCGGCCGGCCGATGTTCTTCGCGATTCTCATCATCATCGCCGTGTTTCTGCCGGTGTTCACGCTGCAAGGCATCGAAGGCAAGTTGTTCAAGCCGCTCGCCTACGCCGTCACGTTCTCGATGATCGGTTCGATGTTAATGGCGCTGTGCATCGCGCCGATGCTGTGTGCGCTGTGGCTGCGACTGAAGAAAGGAGAAGTTCGGCCCAACCCAATCATTCGCTTCTTCAAAGGGATTTACGTTCCGGTGCTGCAGTGGGCGATTCGCCATCGCTACCTGACACTGACGATCGCGGGCCTGTTGCTCGTTTGGAGTTTCGCGGACATTTTCATTCTCGGCAGCGAGTTTCTGCCGACGATCGATGAAGGAAACATGCTGGTGCGCGCCACTATGCCCGCGAGCATTTCGTTGCCGCGAGCGATCGACATCTCGTCGCAAATAGAAAAAACTTTGCGCCAGTTTCCGGAAGTCGAAACCGTCGTCGCCAAGATCGGGCGCAAAG
>Ga0247688_1000172_pt1 | contig 26596 bp, 20 predicted proteins | sample CNK29_metaG_FD_182718 | JGI IMG/M metagenome (GOLD analysis project Ga0247688, IMG submission 182718) | Soil microbial communities from Purdue University Martell Research Forest, Indiana, United States - CNK29 | ecosystem: Environmental > Terrestrial > Soil > Temperate forest > Bulk soil... | reverse complement strand
AGTGCAGCAACTGATGAGCGCGCGCGGCATCGGCGCGGAGAATTTTTCGGTTCGTGCGGTGGCGCCGAAAGACGTGGCTGCGTATTTATCGGCCGGCGACGTGGGCATCTCGTTCATCAAGCGTTGTTTTTCAAAGCTTGCTTCGTCGCCGACGAAGAACGGTGAATATCTCGCGTGCGGGTTGCCGATCATTATCAATGCGGGGATTGGCGACTCTGATCGTTTGGCGCACGAATCCGCGGCGGTTCTTTTGGTGGACGGCGTGAACGAGCAGGAGTTTGAGCGGGCCTGGATCGGGATTGAAGAATTGACTAAGCCACGGATCAAAGCAAAAGCGAGGGAGTTGGCAGAAACAGAGTTTGATCTCGTAACCGTCGGCGGCGAACGATACGCGTGGCTTTACGAAGCGCTCTTCAACCGGAATTGAACGAACTACTAACATCATCACTGCGTTGCCCGGGTTGCGGTGGCACTCTCGGCGCTGAAAGCAATGGCGCGCTGGCGTGCGCTGCGTGCGAGTTGTCGTTTCCGATCGAGAACGGAATCCCGCGCCTGTTGCTGCCCGCCATTCGCGCTGCCTTTCAGGAAAACGAATCCACCAGCGCCTTCGACGCGAAACAAGCTAAGACGGCGCTGAGTTTTGGTTACGAATGGAACCGTTTTCACGAGATGTATGCCGAATGGGAGAAGCAGTTTCTCGATTACATGCAGCCGCACGGTCCCGAGTTTTTCAAAGGAAAGAAAGTGTTGGACGCGGGTTGCGGCAGCGGGCGTTTTGCTTACTACGCCGGCAAGTACGCGCGCGAAGTTTGGGCGATCGATCTTGGCCCAGCCGTCGAGACGGCGCGCAAAAATACCGCGGCGCTGGAAAACGTTCACGTCGTTCAGGCCGATATTTACAATCCGCCGTTTCCGCTCGAGAGCTTTGACTTCATCTACTCGCTCGGCGTGTTGCATCACCTGCCCGAGCCGGAAACGGCTTTTCAAAACTTGCTGCGCTATCTCAAACCGGGCGGCGAGATTCAGATCTATCTCTACTGGCAAGCTGAGCGGCGGCCGATCAAGTCGTTGTTGCTGGGCGTGGTCAACTTCATGCGCAACCTGACAACGCGGATGCCGCATTGGGCCGTACACGCGCTCGCTTATCCGAGTGCGGCCGCCGCGTTTCTATTTTTCGTCTGGCCTTATCGACTGATGCAACTCGTGCCGGCGTTGCGTCCGGCGGCGGCAAACATGCCGATGAAGCAATATGCGGTGCTGCCTTTTCGCGTTTGCGTCAACGATCAGTTGGACCGTTTCTCCGCGCCGATTGAAAATCGTTACACGCGCAGCGAGGTCGAGACGTGGTTAACCAGCGCGGGCCTGAAGCAATCGCAGGTCATTCCCAACTTTGGCTGGCTCGGCACCGGCCAAAAGCCTGAATCGCCGGTCAGCGACGCCTCATGAGAGTGTTGGGATTGGCGACATATCCGGTCGAGGCTGCAGCCACCCGGTTCCGCATGGCCCAGTTCGTCGAGCCGCTCGCGCAGCAGGGAATCGAACTCTCCATCTATCCTTTCATCGACTCACGACTGCAGGGATCGCTTTACCAACGTTCGCAATGGCCGCGCACTGCATTCGGCCTGGCGCTCGCGTCGCTTGGCCGCGTGCGTGAGGTGTGGCGCGCGCGCAAGGCGGACGTGTTGTTCGTCCAACGCGAGGCGATGATGTTTGGGCCACCGATCGTCGAGTGGCTGTCGATCAACCTGCACGGCTGCCCGATGGTTTTGGATCTCGACGACGCGACGTATGTTTCTTACAAGAGCCCGACGTACGGGCGGCTCGGGAGCATGTTGAAGTGGTTCAGCAAGACGAACGATCTGATTCGCTGGTCGCGCTTGGTGACGTGCGGCAATCGTGAGATCGCGGCGTACGTGACCAGCAAGGGACGCGAAGCTGTCGTGATTCCCACGATCGTTGATACTGCGAGTTTCTGTCCGCTCGAACGCGCCGAAAGCGACGTGCCCGTGATCGGCTGGATCGGCACCCACTCGACTTTTCCTTACGTGAAGACAATCTTTCCGGTGTTCGAACGGCTCGCGCGCGAGCACCGGTTTCGCTTGCGGCTGGTGGGAACGGGCGAAGACAACGTGCGGATTCCCGGCGTCGAGATCGAGAATCTGCCCTGGAAGCTGGAAAGAGAAATTGCGGATTTTCAGTCGCTCGATATCGGCGTTTATCCGATCATCGCGGACGATTGGTCGGTCGGGAAATCTTGTTTCAAAGCGATTCAATACATGGCGGTCGGCGTTCCGTTTGTCGTGAGTCCCGTCGGCGTTTGCCAGGAGATCGCTGAACCGGACGAGACGCACTTCATCGCGCGCGGCGAAGCCGAGTGGCACGAGCAGCTTTCGCGTTTGCTCGGCGATGCAGCGCTGCGGAAGCGCATGGGCGTGGCTGGACGCCACTACGCCGTCAATCATTACAGCACCGAAATCAACGCGAGAAAACTGGCTGCAGCTTTTCGTTCCGCCGCCAGCTGATTCCGCGTGCTTATCCACAGATTACGCAGATTGTGTATAGTTAGCGCCTGATGTACATCCTTGGTTTAACTACTCTCGGCGACTCCGCCGCGACGCTCATAAACGACGGCGAGATCGTTGCCGCCGCTGAAGAAGAGCGTTTTTCCCGCCGCAAGCATCACAGCGGATTTCCCTACCAGGCGATGCAGTATTGCCTCGACGAAGCGGGCATCAAGATTGCCGACGTGGCGCATATTGGCCTGTATTGGAAGCCGTGGGTGTTACGTCACAAGGCGATGCAGGCGTTGAAGTCGGCGATCATTTCCCGCGACATGTTCAAGGCCCGCGTCGACCGGGGCGTTTCTCAGGTTGGCGAGAGTTATCTCGGAATGCTGCGTCATCCGCGCCGGATTCGCGAGCACTTCGGCGACAGCAATTTCAAGTTTCATTTTCTCGAACATCACCAGTGTCACGCGGCGAGCGCGTTTTTCGTTTCGGGTTTCGCTGAAGCGGCGATCATGACGTGGGACGGAACCGGCGAAGACACGACGACGCTTTTTTGCCGTGGTGAAGATCGAAACATTCGCCCGTTCAAGCGCATCAAGCTGCCGCATTCGCTGGGCCAGTTTTATTCCGCCGTCACGAACTATCTCGGCTTCGACATGTTCGAAGGCGACGAATGGAAAGTGATGGGCCTCGCCGCGTACGGCAAGCCGGAGTACTACGACTTCTTCGCGAAGCGCGTGTTGTCAGTCAACGGCCATCACGATTTTCGCCTCGACATCCGCGTGCTGGATCACCATCTCGCGAAGTACTACCAGTTCAGCGAAGAACTGATCAAAGCGCTCGGCCCGTCGCGCCAGAAAGGCGAAGAGCTGACGCAAAAACATTGGGACGTGGCCGCGAGCGCGCAGAAGGTTTTGGAAGACACTGCGTTGCACCTGCTCGCGGGACTTCAGGAAGAAACCGGCAGCGAAAATCTTTGCCTGGCCGGCGGCGTCGCTTTCAACTCGGTGATGAACGGCCGGATCATGACGGAAACTCCGTTCAAGCGGTTCTTTATTCAGCCGGCCGCGGGTGACGCCGGTTGTTCGCTCGGCGCGGCGTTGTTGGTTTGGCACAGTCGTTTGCAGCAGCCGCGCAAGTTTCGGATGGAACACGCTTACTACGGTCCAGGTTTTAGTTCGGATGAATGCGCCTCAGCTTTGCGCGCCGCGGGACTGAATTTTCACACGCTGCCGGACGAGGAATTATTGCCGCGCGTCGCGAAGCTGTTAGCTGACGGCGCCGTGATCGGCTGGTTTCAGGGACGCATGGAGTTTGGCCCGCGGGCTTTGGGAAACCGCAGCTTCATCGCCGATCCGCGCCGCGACGACATGCGCGAGTTGCTGAACAAGAAAGTGAAACTGCGCGAGTGGTTCCGGCCGTTAGCGCCGTCGATGCTGGCCGAAGCGGCCGAGGGTTTGTTTGGCCATCCGCATTACGACCCGTTTATGATCACAGTGCTCAACGTGCTTGAAGAACGGCGCGGCAACATCCCGTCGGTAGTTCACGTGGACGGCACTGCGCGCCCGCAAACCGTCAGTCGCAGCGTCAATCCGCGCTACTGGCAACTGATTCAGGAGTTTGAAAAGTTAACCGGCGTTCCACTGCTGCTCAACACCTCATTCAACATTCAGGAGCCCATCGTTCTTTCCCCCGCAGACGCAATCAGGACTTTTAGCCGCGCAAACTTCGACGCGCTGGTTCTCGAGAACAATCTGGTTTTGCGAAAGGAACAGGCGGCGTCTGAGGCTGCATGAAAGTTCTTTTAGTAATCGGGTATTTGCTGGTTATTGCTTTGATCGTCATGTTTGTCCCGGCGATCGTGAGGCCGTTTGCCGATTACGGAGACTTCTCCACTTACGACGCCGCGCAGGCAATCCTCGTCGCGCTGGTGCTCGCGTTCGCCGTCGGCCTTTTCATCTACTTGATCAAAGAAGAGCGATCGTTTTTGCTGCAACTCTTCGGGTGGGGAGTGCTGGTGCGCATGGTTGTGTCCGTGGCCATCTTTATTTTCCATGCGCAGGAGTTTTTTGGGGGCGACGCGATCACTTACGACTTTTACGGCTATGCGCAGATGAAAGCGTGGCAAGGCGATAAGTTCCTGGAAGTGATCAGCAATCACTTCAACCAGGGCCAGGCGTCCGCGTGGGGCATGGTCAAGATGGTCGCGGTGGTCTATTCGGTGATCGGCCGCAATACGCTGGCGATACAGTTTGTAAATTCGGTCATCGGCGCGGCGACGGCAATTCTCATTTACAGTTGCGCGAAGCACGTTTACCAGAATGCGCGCGTGGCGAAGATTGCGGCTATGCTCGTCGCGTTTTTCCCGTCGCTGGTGTTGTGGTCGGCGCAGGGATTGAAAGACGCGCCGATCGTTTTCTGCCTGGTGCTGGCGATTCTGGCGAGCCAGCGCCTCAGCGAAAAATTCTCAATCGTTTACGCGGCGATACTGGTCGCGTCGCTGTTTGCGATCCTGAGTTTGCGCTTTTACGTGTTCTACATGATCGCCGTTGCAATCGGCGGCGGTTTTGTCGTGGGCTTGCAGAAGATCACGCCGACCAACTTCGTGCGCCAGTTTGTGGTGCTGATTCTGGTGGGTATGTCGCTGACATATCTTGGCGTGACTCGTTCCGCGACTTCGCAATTCACTCGCTATGGAAACCTCGAAGCGGTGCAGAGAAGCCGGTTGGATTTATCGCGCGCGGGATCGGGCTTTGGACAGGACGTTGACGTCTCGACGACGGGCGGCGCGCTCTCAACGATCCCGATTGGTTTGATCTATCTGCTGTTTGCGCCGTTTCCGTGGCAGCTTGTTTCGTTGCGGCAGAGCATCACGCTGCCTGAGATGGTGATCTGGTGGCTGTCGTTTCCGTTGCTGGTGTTAGGCGTCTGGTACTCGATCAGGTATCGGCTGCGCCAGATTGCGCCCATTCTGATTTTTACGACGATGCTTTCGGTCGCTTATTCCGTGTTTCAGGGCAACGTCGGCACGGCCTACCGGCAGCGAGCACAGTTGCTCGTCTTTTATTTTGTGTTTGTCGCAGTCGGGTTGGTGCTGCTGAAAGAAAAGAAAGAAGACCGCGATCGATTACGATAAGCCGGTTCTTGAATCCGCGGCTAAAACCCAACCACGCGCGCGCAGGAACTCGAGAATCCGGTGCGCGTTTTCTTCTGCGCTCGCAGTGACGGTTTCGATCGTGATCTCCGGGCTGAGCGGCGGCTCGTACGGATCGTCGATGCCGGTGAAGTTTTTGACCTCGCCTTTTCTTGCCTTCGAATAGAGACCCTTGGTGTCGCGGCGTTCGCATTCGTCGAGTGGCGTGTCGACAAAAACTTCGACGAACTGATCGGCTCCGACCATGTTGCGCACGTCGTTTCGCGTGGCGCGGTACGGGCTGATCGCGGCGCAAATCACGGCTCCGTGATGTCGCACGATCTCGCCCGCTACAAAACCGATGCGCCGGATGTTTACGTCGCGATCGTCTTTGCTGAACCCGAGGCCGCGCGAAAGATGCGTGCGCACGATATCGCCGTCTAAAACAGTTACCTGCCGGCCATGCTCTTGGAGAAGTGCGGTCAGAATTTCAGCGGTGGTCGATTTTCCCGCCGCACTCAAGCCGGTAAACCAAATACAGAATCCCTGCTTGTGACGCGGCGGATGCTTCTCGGCGATCAGCGCCGCGATCTCCGGACGCGTAAACCACGAGGGCAGGTTCACATTGCCTTCGCGAAATGATTGGCGGACTTGCGTGCCGGAGATGCGGTTTGCCGTAACCTCTTTCTGAAGCAAGCGCGAGTCTTCGTAACGATCTTCTTCCGGCAAGTAAACAAACTCGCCAAACGGGATCACTTTGACGCCGAGTTCGGCTTCGTGTTTTTGAACCAACTCCTGGGCGGCGTAAGGCGAGTAGAACGGATTGCCTTGCGAATCTTTCCCGGGGCTGGCGTGATCGCGGCCGATGATCATGTGGTTGGCGCCGTAGTTTCGCCTTATCAGAGCGTGCCAGAGTGCTTCTCGCGGCCCGGCGAGACGCATCGCGAGTTGCAGTAACGAAAGCAGGATGCGATCGGAATCGTAGTAGTGTTCGGCAAGTGCTTTGTAAGTTCTGACTCGCGTGAAGTGATCGAGGTCGCCGGGCTTGGTCATTCCCACCACCGGATGCAACAGCAGCAAGCCGTCGACCTGTTCGATCGCGCGCTTGGTCATGTCTTCATGAGCGCGATGCAACGGGTTTCGTGTTTGAAAAGCCACGATATTTTCAAATGCGCCGGCGGCGAGGCGTTGGCGAGTTTGCGCGGGCGTGAGACGCAGTTCGCGGAAGTCAAAATGCACCGGCGGCCGCAGGACGCTCAAACGGCCGGAGATATTTTGCTTGCCCCAGCGGTGCATCTCGGCGACGAGCGGGTGGCGATCGTCGTTCGTGCCGAAAACTTCCCGCGCGGTGCGCGGCAGGTCCCACTCGTAAATCTCTTCGACCGCCATCGTCGCGACGATCTCGCTTCGGGAGTCAACCAAAGCGACCTCGCTGTCGAGTTTGACCCTGTCGTCGGTTGAAACCGGCAGTGTGATCGGTATCGGGAAGAGATAACCGTTCGCGAGCCGCATGTCCTCAACCACGCGCGCGTAGTCTGCCGCGCCCATGAACCGGTCGAGGGGACTAAAAGCGCCGGTTGCGAGCAGTTCGAGATCGCAGAGCGCGCGCTCGGAAAGACGCACCGCGGGCAACGTCATGGCATGTTCGAGGGCTTCCGGAAGAGCTTCTTGTGAAACCGTGAGATCGACGAGGTTTCCGCCCCAGGGCTCGATGATTCTATTTGGCATTATGTCTTTGTATCTTTGTGCCTTTGTGGTTAATCTGACCTAGACCTTAATATACCCGGACGCGTCAATATGTGTGGAATCGCCGGCATCGTTCGCCACGACGGAAAACCAATCGACGAGCAGTTACTAGCGCGCATGTGCGACGCGATTCGTCATCGCGGCCCTGACGACGACGGCTTTTATATCAACGGATCCGTCGGCCTGGGCATGCGCCGGCTCGCGATCATCGACCTCAAGAGCGGCAAGCAACCCATCCACAATCAGGATCGCACGGCGTGGATCGTTTTCAACGGCGAGATCTACAACTATCTCGAGCTGCGCGAGAAGCTCGAAAAGCTGGGTCACACTTTTTATACCAACAGCGATACGGAAGCCATCGTTCACGCGTACGACCAGTTCGGCGTCGACTGCCCGAACCATTTGCGCGGGATGTTTGCCTTTGCGATCTGGAACGAAAGAACGCAGGAACTGTTTCTCGCGCGCGACCGCGTCGGCAAGAAGCCGTTGCTTTACGCGCAGGTAAACAATCAGCTTGTTTTCGGTTCGGAGTTCAGCGCGCTGTTGCTTCACCCTGACATCAGCCGCGAGATTCAGCCGGAAGCGCTTGATTATTACTTGTCGTTCATGTGCATTCCGGCGCCGCTGACGGCGTATCGGGCGATTCGAAAACTCGAGCCGGGTCATTGGCTGCGCTGGCGCAACGGCGAAATCGAGTTGCAGCGTTATTGGCAGCCTGACTTCACGAAGAAGATCGCGATCGACGAGGAAGAAGCGGGCGAGCGCACGGTCGAGATCCTGCGCGAAGCTGTGCGCGTGCGCTTGATGTCGGAAGTGCCGCTCGGCGCATTTCTTTCGGGCGGCATTGATTCGAGTGCCGTGGTGGCGTTGATGAGCCAGGAGTCGAGCGAACGCGTGAAGACGTTTTCGATCGGCTTCGACGAACAGGACTTCAGCGAGATTCATCACGCGCGCCGTATTGCCGAACACGTGGGCGCCGATCATCATGAGTTTATCGTGCGGCCCGACGCGCTCGAAGTGCTGCCGACGCTCGTTGAGCACTACGGCGAGCCTTACGCCGATTCGTCCGCGGTGCCGACGTATTACGTCGCTAAAGAAACTCGCAAGCACGTGACGGTGGCACTCAACGGCGACGGGGGTGACGAATCGTTCGCGGGTTACGATCGCTACATCGCGATGGGGTTGGCGGAAAAGTATCGCCGCGTTCCTTCGTTCCTGCGTGAATCGGTGATCAAGGAAGCAGTGAACCTGGTTCCGACTTCGCCCGTGAAGCGCAGCAAGGTGAGATCGGCGCAACGCATGCTGAACGCCGTTTCGCTGCCGAAGATCGATCGTTACATGCGCTGGATGACGGTCTTCAACGAAGAGACGAAGCAACCGCTCTATTCCGATTTCTTTCGCGAACAGACGCGCGCGGCGAATGCGACCGGGATTTTGGGTGAGTGGTTCAAGCGCGCCAACGGCATCGGCATTCTCGACGCGATGCTGTTGACCGACCAGATGACTTACTTGCCGAACGATCTGCTGGTGAAAGTCGACATCGCGACGATGGCGGTTTCGCTGGAGGCGCGTTCACCATTTCTCGATCATCACGTGATCGAGTTTGCCGCGAGCTTGCCGCAGAATTTGAAGTTGCGGCGGTTGACGAGCAAGTATCTTTTGAAGAAAGTGCTGCGGAAGTTCTTGCCGAGCGAGAACCTCAACCGGCAAAAGATGGGTTTTGGCGTGCCGATTGGTCACTGGTTTCGCGGCAAGATGCAGCCGTTTTTGCGCGAGGTGCTGCTTTCGGAGAAAGCTTCGCGGCGTGGTTTGTTCAAGCCGGAAACGGTGCAGCAACTGATCGATTTGCACACGGGCGGTGAACGGGATTATTCGCATCAGCTCTGGACTCTCTTGATGCTCGAACTGTGGTTCAACCGGTTCATTGATTCTCATTAATTAAAGCGGGAGGCAACGTTGAAGGGTGTAGTGCTCGCCGGAGGATTAGGGACGCGACTGCGTCCGCTCACCGCCGTAACCAACAAGCATCTGCTGCCGGTTTACAACCAGCCGATGATCTATTACCCGATTCAGACGCTCGTGAACGCGGGTATCACCGACATCATGGTCGTCACGGGCGGAAGTTCCGCGGGCGACTTTCTGCGTCTCCTCGGCAACGGCAAAGCGTTTGGCCTGAAGCATCTCAACTACACTTACCAGGAAGGTGAGGGCGGGATCGCGCAGGCGCTTTCGCTCGTCGAACACTTCGTGTCCGGCGGTCCGGTTTGTGTTGTGCTCGGCGACAACATCATTCAGGGAAACATTCGCGCCGCGGTCGCTTCGTATCAAACTCAGAAAACGGGCGCGAAGATCATTTTGAAGAAGGTTCCCGATCCGCAGCGCTTCGGGGTGCCGCATCTCGACGGGCATCGCGTGCTGCACATTGACGAGAAGCCGTCGCAGCCGCGGTCGGAGTATGCGGTGATCGGGATTTACATGTACGACGAGACGGTCTATGACATCATTCGTTCGCTGCGGCCTTCGGGGCGTAACGAACTCGAGATCACTGATGTGAACAATGCTTACATCGCGCGCGACGCGATGACGTGGGAAGAGCTTGAAGGCTGGTGGACCGACGCCGGAACGTTTGAGAGCCTGTTGCGCGCCTCGAACCTCGTTGCCGAAACCGGCGCGAACAACATCTGAGTTCTTTATCAGAAGCCCACCAACGAGGTTGGTGGTACTTTGATATTTAACCTATGAGCTTTGCAGGACGACGGTGAAAGTACCACCAACCTCGTTGGTGGGTTTCTGATGATACAAAACGTCATGCCTGATGTACGTCCAACAAGGGTGGCGCGAATCATTGCTCGTCTCAACGTCGGTGGTCCGGCCAAGCACGTCGTCTGGTTGACCTCAGCCTTGCAGCAGCCGGACTTTGATTCGCTGCTCATCACGGGCACGGTCCCCGACGGCGAGGAAGACATGAGCTACTTCGCGGAACAGTTAGGCGTGTCGCCGTTCTACGTTCCCGAGATGAGCCGCGAGATCTCGTGGAAGGACGGCATCAGTGTTTGGAAGCTGTTTCGCTTGTTTCGCCGCTGGCAGCCGGACATCGTGCACACGCACACGGCCAAAGCGGGAACAGTTGGACGCGTCGCCGGTTTTCTTTATCGTTGGCTGACGCCCGGAACGCTCGCCGGCAAGCCGCGCCCGTGCAAGTTTGTGCACACGTATCATGGTCACGTCTTTCATAGTTACTACGGCGAGCGCCAGACAAAATTGTTTCTCGCGATCGAAAGGCTGCTGGCGAGACTGGTGAGCGATAAGTTGATCGTGCTCAGCAAGCAGCAGGGCGTTGAGATTGGAGAATCGTTTCGCGTGGGCCGGCCGGGCCAGCTCAAAGTGATTCCGCTGGGCCTGGACCTCGACATGTTTGCGGACCATGCATCGCGCCGGGCGCGGTTTCGGCAGGAGCTTTTGATTCCCGACCACACGATTCTCGTCGGCATCGTCGGGCGGCTCACGGCGATTAAGAATCACCTGCTGTTTCTGAGCGTGATCGCACTGCTGAAAGAGACTGATCCCGCGTGTCGCCGGCAAGGCGCGGTTCGTTTTATCGTGATCGGCGACGGCTCTTTGCGATCAGATCTCGAACAGCACGCGCGCGCGATGGGATTGGACAAGGACGTGATCTTCGTCGGCAGCCGAATGGATCCCGAGTATTTCTATCCGGCGCTCGACGTCGTTGCGTTGACTTCGCGAAACGAAGGAACGCCGTTGACGCTGATCGAAGCAATGGCGAACGAGCGGCCCGTAGTCGCAACGACGGTCGGCGGAGTGGTAGATCTACTTGGCGAAGTTGTTGAAGACGACGGGCAGTATCAGGTTTGTCGTCGCGGGTTGGCCGTCCCTGCCGGCGATGCTGAAGCTTTTGCGGCCGCATTGAGCAGGTTGATTCACGACAAATCGCTGCGCGAAGAGTTAGGCACGCGCGGCCTCGAGTTTGTGCAAGTGAACTATTCGAAAGAACGGCTGATCGAAGACATCAAGGGACTCTACAGCGAGCTGCGCCACAAAGAAGCACAAGGCAAATCTTTTAAGGAGCATAAACTTTGCGAGTATTGATCACAGGCGGTGCGGGTTTCATCGGATCTCATCTTTCCGACGCTTACATTCAGCGCGGTGACGAAGTCTACGTCATCGACGATCTCTCGACCGGCACCATCGAGAATATTCAACACCTCAAAGGTCATCCGCGGTTTCACTACACGATCGAGACCGTTCACAACCAGCCCGTCACCGCTGAACTCGTGGATCAGTGCGACGTGATCTTTCATCTCGCCGCCGCGGTCGGCGTGAAGTTGATCGTGGAAAGCCCGGTGCGAACCATCGAAACCAACGTGCGCGGCACGGAGGTCGTCCTTTCGCTCGCAAACAAGAAAAAGAAGAAGGTGCTGATTGCCTCAACGTCCGAAGTGTATGGCCTGAGCACCGACGTTCCGTTTTCTGAAGACGGCAATCTCGTGATGGGCGCGACGACCAAGGGCCGCTGGAGTTACGCCTGCTCGAAAGCCATCGACGAGTTTCTCGCGCTCGCTTACTGGCGCGAAAAGAAACTCCCGACCGTCGTCGTTCGCCTGTTCAATACGGTCGGGCCGCGGCAGACCGGACAATACGGCATGGTCATCCCGACGTTCGTGAAGCAGGCGCTCGCCGGACGCCCGATCACGGTTTATGGCGACGGCAAACAGAGCCGTTGTTTTGGTTACGTCGGCGACGTCGTGGGCGCGCTGATCAAGTTGATGGACCACAACAGCTCGGTGGGACAGGTCTTCAACATCGGCTCGAACCAGGAGATCACGATCCTCCAACTGGCCGAACGCGTGAAGCAACTCACGCAGTCAGATTCGGAGATCGTGTTCGTGCCTTACGACGAAGCGTACGAGGAAGGCTTCGAAGACATGCCGCGGCGCGTGCCGAATATCGCAAAGGTCAGTGAGTTGGTGGGCTTTCGGCCAGAAATGACTCTCGATGGTATCCTTGAGAGCGTCATTGATTATCAGAGTGGTCGCCGCCGTCACGGCATTGCCGATTTGCGATTGCCGCTTGCCAATTGAGGTACGCAAAATCGGCAATCGGCAATTGGAAATCGACAATAACTTATGCCTTTTAGCCCGCGCACGCTCTTAACGGTTGCAACATCTTTTGTCCTCGCGCTGATCCTGACACCGCTGGTGCGGGCGCTTGCGCGGCGCTACGGCTTTATCGCGGTCCCAAAAACCGATCGCTGGCACAAGAAACCGACAGCGATGCTGGGCGGCGTGGTCATCTGGCTTTCGGTTGTCATCACTTACTTCCTCTTCTCGCTGCACACCGCTTACGGAAAATGGATCCTGCTCGCCAGCACCTTTCTGTTTCTCGTTGGCCTGATCGACGACCTGCTGCACATCAAGCCGTACCAAAAACTGATCGGGCAAATCCTTGGCTCGGTCTACGTTGTTTATTACGGCCTGACGCTGCCGTGGACCAGCTCCGTATTGCTGAACATGGCGCTGACGCTCTTTTGGCTGGTCGCCATCACGAACGCCATTAACCTGCTCGACAACATGGACGGCCTTGCGTCCGGCATCGCCGTCATCGCGGCCGGATTTCTGGCGCTCAGTTTTGTGAACAGCGGCGAGTTTATCGAAGCGCTGATGTTGCTGATCTTCGCTGCGGCGCTGCTTGGCTTTCTTTTCTACAACTCGAATCCCGCGTCGATCTTCATGGGCGACTGCGGCTCGATGTTTGTCGGGTTCTTTCTGGCCAGCTCGGCACTAGTCAACGTAAGCGGCGGCAGATCGAGAAGTTTTCTGCCGGTGTTGGCGGTGCCGATCCTGGTGCTTTTCATTCCCATCTTCGACACCACGTTCGTGACGGTATTGCGCAAGCTCTCCGGCCGCGCGGCTTCACAAGGCGGGCGCGATCACACGTCGCACCGGCTCGTTGCGTTAGGCATGTCCGAACGTAATGCCGTGTTGATGCTCTACTGTTTTGCGGCACTCTCCGGGGTGCTCGCGATTCTCGTGCAGCATTCGCGGCTGGACGTTAGCCTGGCGGCGATCGCCGCATTCACGATCGTGCTCACGCTGATCGGCGTCTATCTCGCGGGCGTCAAGGTTTACGACAAGAGCGAAGAAGAGATGGCGCTCAAAGACAAGCCGCTCTACGCGTTTCTCGTCGACGTTTCCTACAAGCGCCGCATCTTCGAAGTGTTTCTCGACGTGGTGCTGGTCATTCTCTCGTACTGGTCCGCGTACGCGATCAACTTTCCGGCTTCGAACCCGGCCTGGACGCTGTTTATTCGCACGCTGCCGGTGATCGTGTTTGTGAAGATGGCGGTGTTTCTCGGCATGGGGATCTATCGCGGCCTTTGGCGTTACACGGGCATGAGCGACCTGATCGTGTTTGCGAAGGCGGTCGCGCTGAGTTCGATCGGCAGTTTGCTGGTACTGTTGTTCGCATTTCGGTTTGAGGGTTACTCGCGCAAAGTATTTGTCTTCGACGCGATCTTGATGTTTCTGTTTCTGGCCGGCAGCCGGCTGGCGTTTCGGTTGTTCCGGCAGTTGTTGCCGGCGGTTAGTAAGCAGAACGGGCGGCGCGTGTTGATTTACGGTGCGGGCGACGGCGGCGAGTTGTTGTTGCGCGAATTGCGAAACAATCAGGAACTGCGCATGGCGCCGGTTGGTTTTCTCGACGATGATCCATCGAAGAGCGGAAAGGTGATTCACGGATTGCGCGTCTTTGGCGGCAACGGAGATCTGCGTAGCATCTGTGCGCAACACAAGGTTGATGAGGTGGTGATCTCGAGCATGAAGATGAGCGAGGAGCGCGTTCAGGAAGTAATCCAGTGCTGCCTGGAAAAGCAGATTACGGTAAAGCGGATGCGCATCACGATGGAAGATTTGAGTTCGAACTAACCACGAAAAGGCACAACAAAGAGACACAAAAGGAGTCAAGCAGCACCGAAGTAATGAAGCAGGAAGTTCTTCAAGTAAACGTTCGCAATCCCCTGATCAAGGTCGTGCTGATCCTGCTTTTGCTGCTGGCGTGTGTTTGGTCGTACTTCGTCGTGCGCTGGTATTTGGGCAACACCGTTGCCGAGTACTTCAATCCGGCGGAAGGTTCATTCGACGCGGGAAACCTGGCGGTTTCAATGGCGCCGAACGATCCGCTGGCTCACTGGCGCGCCGGGGAAGTGCTGCAAAAGAGTTTGCCGATGGACCAGCAGGGTCCGGCAATCGCCGAATACCAGAAAGCCGCCGCACTTTCGCCGAACGATTATCGCTACTGGATGTCGTTGGGAATCGCTTACGAGCGCGCCGGCGATGTCAGCAAGGGAGAAGAAGCACTGAAGCGCGCCATCGCGCTCGCGCCGTCTTATTCCTATCCCCATTGGTATCTCGGCAACTTGCTGCTGCGCGCCGCGCGTTACGACGAAGCGTTTGCAGAGTTGCGCATCGCCGGAAAAGCCGATGCCGAGTTGGAAGGGCAGTTGTTTGGCCTGGCGTGGGCCGTTCACAGTGACGATCTCGCGGCGATGACGAAGGCCGTCGGCGACAACCCGGCCGATCGCGCCTTGTTTGCGCTCAACCTGCTCGGCGCGAAGCATTTTGAAGACGGTTTGCAGGTCTGGGACGGTTTAAGCAACGACGAGAAGAAAGCGAACCAGAAAACCGCGCAGCAGATGATCGATACTCTCAAAGCCAACTCGCGGTTTCACGACGCGCTGAAGGTGTGGAACGAAAGCACGCCTGACGACTATCGCGCTGAAATGGACCAGGTGTTCGACGGCGGTTTTGAAAAGCCGATTCCTTACGGCCCGGAGATCGTGTTTGGCTGGCAGGTCAACAACAATCAGCAAGTGCAGATTTCGATCGACCCGGAAAAAGCGCAGGGCGGCCATCGAAGTTTGAAGTTGGTTTATGAGGCGCGAACGAATCTGGAAACCGTGAGTGTCTTTCAGCTTGTGACGGTGCAACCGGCTACCGATTACGATTTGGAGTTTTACATCAGCACGAAAGAAATGGTGACCGGCAGCGCCCCCCGCGTCGACATCCTCGACACCGCGACGAACGGAGTGATTGCGTCGTCGACCTCGGCGCCGATCGGCACCGCGTTGTGGACGAAGATCACTACGCCGTTCAAGACCGGCGAGAAGAGCGAAGGAATTCTCCTGCGGGTGATTCGACCATCTTGCGCCACGAAGGAAACGCCGGTTTGCCCGATTTTTGGTACGGTTTGGTATGACGACTTCAGTATCAAGCGCAGAAAATAGTGTCGCGTTAGTGCCCGAGGAATCGCGACCACTGGCGCCCGTGAGCGCCGCGGAGCACCGCGTCTTTCGCAGCCCGCACACGCTCGCGAGCCGTTTCGCATTCCTCGTAATCTGTATCGCGATCGTGCTCTCAGCGCTCGCCTACGGCACCGTTCACTACTGGGCACTCGCCCTATTCAACCTCGGCGCGTTGACGGTGCTGATTTTGTGGGTGATCGATTCGTGGCAACTCGGCGAACTGCGAATCAATCGCAACCCGCTGCAGTTGCCGTTGCTGGGAGCAATCGGGATCGGGCTGGTGCAGTTGCTGCCGCTCGCGAGTACGTTGTCGCACGATCCTTACTCGACGCGACTTGTCGTCGTCCAGTTTACGTCGCTGCTGATCTATTTTGCGGCGACCCTGGTCTTTGTCGATTCGCCGCACCGGTTGCGCGTGCTGGTGCGCACAATCATGATCTTCGGTTTCTTCCTGGCGATCTTCGGTTTGACGCAGTCGTTCACCAGCCCGAGCAAGGTTTACTGGGTGCGCGAGCTGGACCAGAGCACGGCGTTTGGCCCGTTCATCAACCGGCACCATTTTGCCGGTTACATGGAACTGACGATCGCTTTGCCGCTGGGCTTGCTCTTCGCCGGCGCGGTCGACAAAGAGAAGCGGCTGCTGTTTCTGTTTGTCGCCGGATTGATGGGCATTGCGCTGGTGATGACTACTTCTCGCGGCGGCATCATCAGTCTCGTCGCGGAGATTGTGTTTCTCGGCATTGTGACCGGGATCTGGCGTTCGCAGAACGAGAAGCATCGATCGAAAACGAGCCGGTTGAAACGCATCGGCGTTCGTGTCGGGCTGACCGCGGGGTTACTCATCGGACTGTTTCTCGGCGTCATCTCGCTGGGCGGCGAGTTTTCGATCTATCGTTTCATCGACAGCGTCAACACTGACGATCCGACCACCGGCCGGGCGCACTTCTGGTCAGTCACGCTCGACATAATCAAAGCGAATCCCTACGTCGGCACCGGGCTCGGCGCGTTCGGCGTTGTTTACACAAAATATGATTCGCGCAACGGCCTGTTTCGTCTCGAACAGGCGCACAACGATTACCTGCAAACGCTTTCTGACGCGGGTATCGTCGGCGGTGTGGTGGCGGTCAGTTTTGTCGCGCTGCTTTTTTACAAGGCTTTGCAACGCGCGAAGTCGCGCGATGATTTCCGGCGGGGCATTGCGCTCGCGGGCCTGGCCGGATGTTTTGCCGTGCTGGTCCACAGCTTTTTTGATTTCACTCTGCACACGACTTCCAACGCGCTGCTGTTTCTAGTGCTGGCTGCGATCGCCACGTTGAACGGGCGAGTTGAAGACGCGCCGCGGCATCGCCACCGCCGCCGTAGATCATCCCCAGAAAACCAAACATGACCCTAGCGACGAAAGAGAATTCGTCCCTTCCCGGCTTGTGCCTCGGCGCGATCTTGCGTCACGGCAAAGCCGACGCGTTCAATCAGCGAACCGAAGGCAAGTGGTTCAACATCTCGGCCGCACAGTTCGTCGAGCGCGTGAAGAACTGCGCGCTCGGTTTGGCGGCGCTTGGCATCCGCCCCGGAGATCGAATCGCGTTGTTGTCAGAGAATCGACCCGAGTGGTCGATAGTCGACCTGGCAATCCTGAGTCTCGGCGCGATCAACGTGCCGATCTACACGACGCAGGCCGTCGAACAGATCGAGTTCATCCTTGCCGACTCAGGCGCAAAAGCGATCATCATTTCCAACCGGCGGCTCTTCAAGCACGCGCAACCAGCGTTTGCAATGCGCGCGCTGGAGCACCTGATTTTCTTCGACCCGGAATTCGCTGAGATCGTCGAACGGGGCATTTCTTTGGAGCAGATGGAACAGCGCGGGCGCGAAAGCGCGCAACAGCGGCCCGATGCTTTCGACGCTTATTTGCAAGCCGTCAGGCCTGACGATCTCGCCACGATCATCTACACGTCAGGCACGACCGGCGAGCCGAAAGGCGTGATGCTCACACACAACAACTTCATGTCCAACGTGCTCTCGATCGGAAAAGGCTTGCCCATCGAAACAACCGACGTGGCGCTGTCGGTGTTGCCGCTTTCACACATTTTCGAGCGCGCGGGTTTTTACGTCTTCTGTTACTGCGGCGTGTCCGTCTATTACTGCGCTTCGTTCGAGCAGGTCGCGGAAAACCTGCGCGAAGTTTCGCCGACGATCATGACCGCGGTGCCGCGCCTCTTCGAGAAGGTCTATCACCGGATCATCAAAAAGGGCATGGCCGAGAAGGGATTCAAGAAGAAGATTTTCATGCGTTCGCTCGAGGTGGGCCAACGCTACGGCGAGCTGAAAGACAAGCAACGCTGGATCTCGCCGCGTTTGGCGATCAACCAGCGACTCGCCAGCAAGCTGGTCTTTTCAAAATGGCGCGCGGGTGTTGGTGGTCGCTTGCGCTACTTCGTTTCGGGCGGCGCGCCGCTGGCGCCGGCACTTTCTTACGCGTATCTCGCGGCCGGCATTCCGATTCTTCAAGGCTACGGTGCGACCGAGACTTGTATCGTCTGCGCCAATCGTCCCGGCAATAATCACGTCGGCTCGGTCGGCATTCCGTTCGACGGAATCGAACTGCGGATTGCGGACGATGGCGAGATTCTGATTCGCGGCCCAAACGTGATGCGCGGTTATTACGGGCAACCGGAAGCAACCGCGGCGGTGTTGAAGGACGGCTGGTTTTATACCGGCGACGTCGGCCACATGGACAAGGAAGGCCGGCTTTACATCACCGATCGCAAGAAAGATCTGTTCAAGTTGTCGAACGGAAAATATGTCGCGCCGCAGTTGATCGAAAGCTTGTTGAAGGAGAGCGAGTTCGTGAGCCAGGTGGTGGTGGTCGGCGCGGGCCGGAAGCAACCGGCGGCGTTGATTGTGCCCGATTGGGAAAACCTGAATGAAGCGCTCGCGGCGGCAGGTGAGAAGTCGGCGCCGAAAGATCACGAGCAGTTGAGCCAGTATCCGGCTGCGATCAAGATCGTGCAGCGCGACGTCTCTGGCCTGACCGGGTCGCTCGCTGACTACGAACGCATCCGGCGAGTGGCGCTGCTGCCGCACGAGTTCACTATCGACGGTGGCGAACTGACGCCGACGCTAAAGGTCAAACGACGCGTTATCGACGAGCGCTTTGGCGGGTTGATCGACCAACTCTACGACTAAAGCCTTAGCCACAAAAAGGCACAAGAAACACAAAAAGGAATATAGGAAAGGTGCGACGACGCTTGTCCTAAAGCAGCCTTTTGTGACTTTTGTGCCTTTTCGTGGCTAAGTTCGGGAGAGAATTGATTCGGCGAGGATGCGCAGGTTCATCGGGATTTCCGGCGCCCCAGGACTGCGCCGCGCCGGCGTGTGATACGCGAGCAGCGGCAGTTCCGCGTTACAAAACTCACAATCGGCCAAGTGCTTTCTCACCAAAGCCACAACTTTCTGCGAGAGTTTTTCCGACCGGTACGCGAGCAGAGTCGCAGAGGTGGGACAGTCGGCTGTCTTGCGGAATGTGAGCTGTGTCTGTGAGTGGTTCATCTACTTACCGCTATGTTCACCCCTACCAAACGCCCAATCCCCGCCCGTTTCCAGAGTCCGGACGCACTTTTTCCTCAATAAATTCCAGCTCAAGTGCGAGTGTAAAAACTTGTTGCTCATTCTTTGGTTTACTGTTACGATGCCTCAGTCAGTCAGGTGAGCAATCTGCTCGCTGACGTTTTATCTCCAGGAGCACCACCGCTATCGCGCGGTAATCCCTCTGTACCCACATCTCGGCGCTACATCCAGGCCCCAGCAAACTATCGGTCAACGATAAGTCAACGTGAACCGTGAAGACCATAAGTGAAGATTCCGAAAAAGCAGCGGCGTCCAGCGCGGCCGAAAAACGCCCGCAGCCCAGAACTGCGCGCCGCAACGATCGCTCAGGAAAGAACGCGAAGTGGGTTGAAAGCCTGCGGTCTTCCGACGTCAATCGCCTGTGGACCGAACTGCATCGCATCGTCTCGCATCATCCGTTAGTCAGGGCTTCACGCAGCGCCGGCCTCCTCGTCGAAGAGGGCAGAGGCGCCGCTTATACCGACCTGACCCAGGAATTATTCGTCCAGCTTCTCAGCAAGAATCGTTTCGAACACTATCTCGAAACGAGCATGTCTGATTACGAGATCGAATGTGAGATCAGCCAGATCGAGTTAACGAACCTGCTGACTGCGGAACTCCGCAAGCGTCACCCCGAGAGCTATCGCATGGCCCGGCGAATCTCAACTCTGATTCAGTCGAGCCCCAATTTCCGCCGCTTCGATTCGAGCGGCATTGACGACGAGCCCCACCGCCGTTTGGCCGATCGTGTTTACGGCTTGAGCGAGTGGAAAGACGACAAGTCGCGGCGCGGCGCACATGACGTCGAACAGCGCGTGCAGATCATTCCGGTCCGGCAGCGCGACACGCGCATGGTCGGTTGCACCGGCGATTCGCAAGTCGTGATCAGCAATCCTGATTTGGAAGACCTGATTGTTTCCGTGCTGGACGCGGTCGATTCGCCCGTTGACGTGCGAACGTTGCGCAGCCTGGTGATGTCGCGTTTGCCCGTGATGGACATCTATCTGGTCCCGCTTGACGCCGACGACAGCGACAGCGAGAACGGCAACAGTTACGAACCCGTGGACCGGCGTGAGAATCCGGAAGAAGGATTGGTGCGTCGCGAATCGGAGCGAGAAGCAGCGGGTTTTGTCGAACAGTTTCTGGTTAGCTTGAACGAAGCCGTGCGGGGCAAGGTCAAGCAGTACAACCGAATTTTGGGGGTACTTTGGTATTGCTACTTGAGCCCGGATCATGCGACGCAGTTGGAAGTCGCCTCGGTCCTCGGCGTGTCGGATTCGCTGGTTTCGGACTACCGGCGGCGGATTGAGCAGGAGTTGCGGGCGTTGTCGTTCAGCGAGGTCGAAGAAGCGAAGCAGTTTGAGCTGGCGCTGCGGGCACACGTCAAAACGCTGGTGTTTGAGCTGGAAGAAAAAGAAGTCGTAGTTTAGAGCTGGAAGTTTTGTAACATCCACAGGTTACGCTGAACCTCTGGTCGGTGTAATCTGTGGTTTTTTCTTTCAACGATGAGTGCTGCAATCAAAGAGATCGCCGGACGATCGAAGACGCTGATCATCCTGCACCGCATTTACGACAACTGGCGGCGGCGGCGCGCGTTTGAGTCAGGCAAAACTACGACGGCCTACGGCTCGACGCACGAATTCTGGTCGCTCGAGAAGAGCGTCGATTACATCGATCGCGTTTATCGCGAGTATCTCGACTACGCGGGGTTGACGCCGGCGGCAGTCGCCGGCAAGCGCATTCTGGAAGTTGGGCCGGGTGACAATTTCGGCGTCGCGCTGAAGTTTATCGTTGCCGGCGCGGCGCAGGTTGTTTGTCTCGACAAGTTTTATTCAGAGCGAAACCTGGAACAGCAAACCCGCATTTACCGGGAGTTGCGGAAAGAGCTTTCACCGGCACAGGCGCGCTGGTTTGACGAAGCGATCGAGTTGAACGGCGAAATCAAGCTGAACCCCGCGCGCATCGAGTACATCTACGGCCACGGCGTCGAAGAAGCCGACCAGATACTCAAGCCCGCGTCGTTTGACTTCATCGTTTCGCGTGCGGTCATTCACAACGTCTACGATCTCGATCGCGGTTTTGACGCGATGGACCGTTTGCTGGCGCCGGGCGGCTACATGCTGCACAAGATCGACTTCAGCGACGAAAACATGTTCAGCAGCCGCGGGATGCATCCGCTCACGTTCCTCACGATTCCCGAGAGCATTTACCGGTTGATGGCGCGCGATTCGGGCAAGCCGAATCGCCGGTTGATCAACGACTACCGCGAACAGATGCGCCGGCGCGGCTACGAAGGAAGGATCTTCATTTCCGCGGTGCTGGGCGTCGGGGTTTTGTCGCCGCACAAGGAACAGATCGAGCGCGGGGTTGATTACGGGCAGGGGACGGTTTCACTGATTGAAGAAATCCGCTCGCAATTGGCAGCGCCTTACCGCAAACTCGCGGAAGAGGATCTGGCCACTGCCGGCATCTTCCTGGTCGCCCAGAAACCATAGAAGCACACAAAAACCACAAATGTGGCTGGAAAAGCCCTGATTTTCGTTGTTTAATGACCCTGTGTTGAGCGTGTACGTACAAATCGTTTTCTGGCTGGCGGTCGCCGCGATTGCCTACACGTACGCGGGTTATCCGGTGCTGCTTATGATCCTGAGCAAGCTCCGCGGCAAGCCCGTGTTGCGGCGCGAGTTTGAGCCGCCGGTGACGGTCATCATCGCCGCCTACAACGAGGAGCGCGACCTCGCCCAGAAACTCGAAAACACGCTCGCGCTCGATTATCCAAAAGATAAACTCGAAATCCTGGTCACTTCCGACTGCTCGAGCGACGGCACGGACGACATCGTCCGCGGTTTCGCGCCGCGCGGCGTTCGCTTGCACCGGCAAGCCGAACGGCTCGGCAAGACGGCGGCGCAAAATGCGGCAGTCGAAAAAGCCACCGGCGAAGTTTTGTTGTTCTCCGATGCGACGACGCACTATCGCCCGAGCGTGCTGCGTTCGATGGTGCCTTCGTTTGCTGATCCGTCAGTCGGTTGCGTGACCGGCAACGTCATCTATTCTCACGACGTCAACTCGAGCGTCAGCCACGGCACGCGTTCTTACTGGAACTACGAATTCCTGCTGAAGAAACATGAAAGCGCGATCACTTCGCTGATCGGCGTTTGCGGCTGCATGTACGCGGTGCGGAAGTCGGCATACGTGCCGCTCTATCACGAAGCGTGCAGCGATTTTCTGGTGGCGACGACGATGGTCCGGCAAGGACTCCGCGCCGTTTACGAGCCCGATGCTGTTTGCGTCGAAGAGCCAAACGCGCGCGCGCACAAGGAACTCGCCGTCAGGGTCCGCATCATCGCGCAGACGCTCGCGGATCTCTGGCGCAATCGCGACGTGCTGAATCCGTTTCGCAAAGGTTTCTACGCGGTGCAGCTCCTGTCGCACAAAGTGATGCGTTATCTGGTGCCGCTGTTTTTGATCGTGGTGTTCGTTACGTCAGGAATCCTGGCGGTGACCAGTCTTTTCTACGCGGCGATCTTTCTCGCGCAAGTCTGTTTCTACCTGGCCGCGTTTGCTTCAGCGTTGATGGTTCGTTTCGGCATTAACTCACGCTGGCTGGCGTTGCCGCAGTATTTTGTGATTACCAATCTTGCTTGCCTGATCGCGCTGTTCAAGCTGGTGCGCGGCGAGCGTTACATCAAGTGGGAGCCGGTGCGGGAACGGGCCGCAAGCGCATGAAGAACGCCATTTCAATCGATCTTGAAGACTGGTTTTGCGTGCACAATCTCGCGGGCGTGATCAAGCAGCAAGACTGGGATAGCTGCGAGTTGCGCGTGCGCGAAAGCACGGAGCGTTTGTTGAATCTGTTCGCGGAACACAAAACGCACGCGACGTTCTTCGTGCTGGGTTGGGTGGCGGAACGTTTGCCGGATCTGATTCGCAAAGTCGAAGCCGGCGGCCACGAGATCGGCGTTCACGGTTACAACCATTTGCTGTTGACTGAAATCACGCCGCAGGAGTTTGAAGAAGATCTCGCGAAGGCGCTGGAAGCGATCGAGAAGTGTGGCGTGAAAACGCGGCCAATTGGTTTTCGCGCGCCGTCGTTCACGGTGGTTGAGAAGACCAAGCCGTGGGCGTTGCCGATTCTCGAGAAGTATCGCTTCAAATACGACTCGTCAGTTTTTCCGATTGGCTTTCATCCTGACTACGGCATGGCCGATGCGCCTTTGATTCCTTACAAGATCACTGACGGCTTGTACGAGTTTCCCATGAGCTGCGTGGAGATGTTCGGCAAGCGTTTTCCCTTTGGCGGCGGTGGTTATTTTCGTCTCTTTCCTTACGCGTACACGAAGTTTTGCATGAAGAAGGTGAACAAGGACGGGCGGACGACGGTCTTCTACCTGCATCCGTGGGAAGTCGATCCGGGCCAGCCGCGCGTGAAGGATTTGTCTTTTTCGCAAAAGATTCGACATTACCGGAACTTAGATCAAACCGAAAAGCGGTTTGCGAAACTACTAAAAGATTTTGAGTTTACGACCATGAGAGAGGTGCTTGGCCTGTGAACAACGAGTTACTGGCACAAAGAAAATACTGGAACAATGAAGCGGATGCGTTTCAGCGCATCTACACGCATCGCAAGTCCAAGATGTCGAACATGCTCGACAGCGTGTTTCGCAAGGACATGTACGAGCGTTTTGTTTTTACCATCAAGAACTGTGAGCCGGTGAAGGACCGAACGTTTTTGGACGTCGGTTGCGGCAACGGTCTTTACACTTTCGACCTGGCTCGCAAAGGCGCGCGCAGAATTCTCGGGCTCGATATTTCCGAAGTGATGATCGGCCTGTGCAAGGAAGCGAGCGTGAAAGAGAAACTGGATGATCGCTGCGAGTTTATTCAGACCGATCTGCTCGAGTACAAGAGCAACGAGAAGTTTGACGTGAGCTTCGGCATCGGGCTTTTCGATTACATCAAGGATCCGGCGCCGGTGTTGAAGAAGATGCGCGAGATGTCGAAGGACAAGGTGATTCTCGCGTTTCCGCGTTACTGGACGTGGCGCGCGCCGGTGCGAAAAGTGAGATTGAACGCGCGCGGTTGCGACGTGTTCTTTTACACGAAGTCGCAATTGAACGAGTTGATGCGCGACGCGGGTTACAAGCGACACGAGGTGCACAAGGTTGGGAAGTTGCACTGTGTAATCGGGTACGTTTAAGTATCCGAGCGCTGCGGCGCTGATAGAAATTAGATGAGGAATAAGCCCGAAGCCCAGGATTACGACGGCGTCTTTCGTTCGAAGTTCTCCCGTCGTGAAAGCGCGCCGATCGAGCCGGAGATCGTCTTTACTCCGTCCGGCGAAGCTGCACTCCCTGCAACTTTCGGCGCCGCTTCAGCCGCCTCAACCACAGTCTCCACCACTAAGGTTCCGGGCAAAGAAAAGAAACCCAAACCAACGTTTATGCAGCTCGAGGCCGGCCACTGGACCGACCGCCAGGGCCATGGTTTCACTTTCGCCTGCCTGTTTCTTTTCACCATCATCCTGTACTTCCGCCCGTACGAAATGATCTCAGCGTTGTCTTCGCTGACTCAGATGGCCTTCTACGTCGGCATCCTGACGCTGCTGGTCTTTGCAGTGAGCCAGTTATCGCTCGAAGGAAACCTGACGGCGCGGCCCAGAGAAGTGAACATGGTGCTGCTCATGGGTCTCGCCGCGCTGCTCTCGATTCCGATGGCGATCGATCCCGGTGAGGCGTGGAAAACATTTAGCGACCTGCTGATCAAAACCATTCTCATCTTCATCGTCATCGTCAACGTGGTGCGCACCGAAACGCGCATGCGGATCTTGTTTTGGCTGGTGTTCGTCGTCAGTATCTATCTCAGCATCAACGTCATTCACGATTACCAGGCGGGCATCTTCAAGCTCGGCATGGCGGAAACAAACACGCTGCGCGTGAAGGGCGCCATCAACGGGATGTTTGACAACTCAAACGACCTGGCGTTGCACCTTGTCACGATCATTCCCATCGCCTTTGTTTTGGGAATCGAGAAGAAGGGAATGATTCGCAAGCTGATCTATTTCCCGATAACGCTGTTGATGCTTTCGGCGGTAATCATCACCTTTTCGCGTGGCGGATTTCTGGGCCTGATCGCGATGACGCTCGTGCTCGCGCGCAAGCTCGGCCGGCGCAATCGCACTGCCGCGCTGGCGACGCTCGTACTCGGTTTCATTTTCTTCATCGCCGTCGCCCCGGCAACTTATTCGGGACGGCTCGCAACGATATTCGACTCCTCTTCCGACATTACCGGTTCTTCGAGCCAGCGCACGGAAATAATGAAGCGATCGGTCTGGGTGGCGCTGCGTTATCCGCTCTTCGGCGTCGGCATCGGCAATTTTCACTTCAAGTCGTTTCATGAACTCGGCACTCACAACGCTTACACGCAGGTCGCTTCGGAAACCGGCATCGCGGCGATGATCTGCTACATCATTCTCTGCGTGCATCCGATCAGGAAGTTGCGCATGATCGAGCGGGAGATGTTCGAGCGCAACGAAAATTCGCATTTATACTATTTAGCCATCGGCCTCCAGGCGAGTTTGGTAGGCTACATGGTGTCGAGCTTCTTCGCGGCCGTCGCATATCAGTGGTACGTTTACTACCTGGTTGGTTATGCCATCTGCATACGGCGTATTTACTACTTGCAACAATCGAACAAATTGACACCGGCACCAGCCGCGAGCCCCGTACAGGCGTGATTGCAAATCGCCCGATCAGAATCATCCGTCCGCCCTCCTTTTCCCCGCTCAATCTGTTGCGTGATTTTCGCGGGCTCTGGCAGTACCGCGATCTTTTCTACACGCTCAGCATTCATCGCATAAAGGTGCGCTACAAGCAGTCGCTGCTCGGGCTGGCCTGGGCCATTCTGCAACCAGTGTCACTGATGTTGATCTACACGGTGATCTTCTCAGTGATTGCGAAGGTGCCGAGTGAAGGTGTTCCGTATGCCGTGTTTGCTTTCGCCGCATTGTTGCCCTGGACTTTCTTCTCGAGCACGCTGACCAACGCGACGCAGGGCCTGGTAAGTCACAGCCAACTCGTAACAAAGGTTTACTTTGCGCGCGAGATCCTGCCGTTGACGTACGTCAGCGCGGCGCTGTTTGATTTTGCGGTCGCGTCGACGTTCCTGCTGGGGCTATTTGTTTACTACGGCGTGAGGCTGACGGCTTACGCGTTATGGGGGCTTCCGATTCTCATGCTGCTGACGATGCTGGCGACGGCGTTCTCGTTGGTCTTCTCGGTGGTCCAGGTG
>Ga0247688_1000171_pt1 | contig 26707 bp, 21 predicted proteins | sample CNK29_metaG_FD_182718 | JGI IMG/M metagenome (GOLD analysis project Ga0247688, IMG submission 182718) | Soil microbial communities from Purdue University Martell Research Forest, Indiana, United States - CNK29 | ecosystem: Environmental > Terrestrial > Soil > Temperate forest > Bulk soil... | reverse complement strand
CCGAACACGCCCTACAGCGGTATCACGTACAACACCTATCTCGACTCAGACCCTGGCGAGGCGACCTTCAAAGCGCCTTCCCACACAGCGTCGCCGCACCGGCGCGAGATCCTGATGCCGATCATTAACCAGAGCGAGTTTCAGGCCGGCAAGGACGACGTGAAGTTCACCAAGTTCGGCAAGTTCTTCATGAACCGGAAAGTGGGCGGCATTCCTTCGAGCCCGGAAATCTACGTCGAGTTTCTCGAGCCGGCGTTTGGGTCGGGCGGTTTTGATCCGAGTGGTGGGCCAACCGCTCCGATCGTGGTTCCAGTTCTCTATCGATAACGGAGTGACAGCAATATGAAAAACCTGCTCACGTTTATTAGAGAACATCGATTCGTCAGGAGTGAAAGGGGCGCCGCGCTGGCTGAGTTGGCGATTCTCGTTCCCATGCTCGTCGTGATGCTCGCGGCGGTTACGGAACTGGGACGGCTGTTTCAGACTTATACCGCACTGTCGAAGTCGACACGTGCGGCGGCGCGTTACCTTTCAAATCAGGCTTACGACGACACCCATATCGCTTTGGCTAAAAACGTTGCCGTGTGTGGCAAGGTGAATTGCACTGACGTCGATCCACTCGTGCCGGGACTGACCACTGACAACATCGTGGTGACACCGGAGTTCCAGGCCGGCGGTGGCGGCGGCAATCCGATCACGGTAACTATCAGCACGCAAAATTACAACTTTCAACCAATCTTCAATCTCGCTGCGCTAATCGGTAACAACCGGTTCACGACCCTGCCGGCGTCGGGCAGCACCACGATGTACTACATGTGGGTTGATCCCGCAGGGGCCAAAGAGTAAAGCCGTGAAGAATCTGAGTCACAGGCAAACCGAAAGAGGTGCGACGATCGCGGAGTTCGCGGTAGTGGCGCTGCTCTTTTTCACCATCGTTTTCGGCATCATCGAGTTCGGTCGTTTGCTTTACACGCACAACGCGCTGACTGATGCGACCAGAAAAGGAGCGCGTTACGCCTCACTTCACACGGGCGCCTCGGCCACTGATCAGACGGCCGTCAAGAACTACGTGGTCTACGGACCCAACATCACCTACGACCTCAAGGGCAATCCCAATAGCCCGCCGTTGATTGCCGGGCTCACACCCGACATGGTGAACGTCGAGTTCGACGGACCGGACGCCAAAACGTCGTACGGATCGAATCTGGGCAGCGCGACGGTCAGTATCGAGAATTACCAGTTTAATCTGAGTATTCCAATAATAGGCCGAACACTGACTCTCCCCAAGTACACGACAACTACGATGGCGGAGAGCGCCGGCGAACAACCGGCAGACATCACGCCGTAAATCAGGACGGCTAAAGCGAGCCAAGAGGGAACGAAATAGTAATGAAGCGAAATCTTACATTCATCGTGCTTTGCAAAGACGCGACCGAACTGAAAGAAATGGGCCGCGCCATAAATAATCATGCTGGAACGAGCGTGCTGGTGACGAGTGACGATCCGGAGGCGGTCTTCACGGAAACAGCACGCCTGCGGCCGTCCGCCGTCATCATCAATCTGGTCCATCTGGGAGAACCGGGCCTGAAACTGGTCCAGCGTCTCTGTTCCGAGTTTCCGAATACGGCCGTTATCTGCGCGTCACGCGATTCCTCACCGGATCTGATTCTGCGCAGCATGCGGGCGGGCGCGCGCGATTTCATTCGCCTTCCGATTAACGAAGAAGAGCTTTCCACCGTCATCGACAGAACGACCGAGTTTGCCAACGAACACGCTCAACTCGAACCGACGAAAAGAGGACGAGCCATCGCAGTGTTCTCGAGCAAAGGCGGTTGCGGCGTTTCGTTGATCGCCACCAACCTCGCGATGCTTCAGAACACGCCGACGGTCCTCATGGACCTGAATCTTCAGTCAGGCGATCTGGAGTTGATGCTCGGTGTAAAACCAAAATTCTCCCTGGCCGACATCGTTGACAACCGCGATCGTCTCGATAACGCGCTGCTGACAAGTTACCTGACGCCACGTTCCAAGAACGTCTCACTGCTCGCCGCGCCGATCAAAGCCGAGAGCGCCGAAGACATCGAGCCGCGTCACATCTACGAAGTGATGGAACTGCTGCGGCAGCGCTTCGACACGTTGATCATCGACACGCCGCACAGCTTCGACGCCGTCACGATCTCCGCGCTCGATCACGCCGATCAGATCCTGCTGGTGCTGACGCTCGAGATTCACGCGATTCGCAGCACGCGCCGCGCGCTCGAGATATTCGACCGGCTCGGTTATCCACGGAAGAAGATTCGGCTGGTCGTCAATCGCTGGAGCAAGAACATCGAACTCGATCAGAAACAGGTCGAAGACTTTCTCGGCGAGCGCGTCGTCGGTTACGTCCAGAGCGACTACCGCGCGGCCGTCAACTCGATCAACCTGGGCCAGCCATTGGTGGAATCTGCGCCGACTTCAAAGGTCACCGCGGATCTCCGAAACATCGCCGGCAAGTTATTCGAGGGCAATTTCGGACAGGCCGCCGCGCCAACCGGAGAGAAACGCTCCTTCAACTCGATTTTTCGGCGCCAGCAAGTAACGGGCGTCGAGGATTTTGGATTAACCGCCGCATTAGACCGGGCGAACTTCTAATCACGGGCAACACATTCATAGGGAAATAGAAAAATGGCACTACGCGAAAGACTAGTCAGAGAAGGCGGAACGACGGCGCCACTGAGCGACGACGTGATCAGCAATCAGCAGAGTTTTCAGGACATGAAAGCGCGCCTTCACCGGATGCTCATCAACCGGATGGACCTGACCAAGCTCGGGACGCTCGAGCCGGAGCAGGTTCACGAAGAAGTCGCCCGGCTGGCGACGTCGCTGTTGGCCCAGGAAGAAACACCGCTCTCGACGATCGAGCGCGAACGCCTCATTCACGAAGTGCGTCACGAGCTCTTCGGCTTGGGACCACTCGAGCAGTTGCTCGCTGACACATCGATCTCCGACATCCTCGTGAATTCGCCCTACAACATCTACATCGAACGCGGCGGCAAGCTCGAACGGACCAATATCGAATTCAAAGACAACGAACACTTGATGCGCGTGATCGAGCGCATTGTTTCGTCAGTCGGCCGGCGCATCGACGAATCGTCGCCGATGGTCGATGCTCGTTTGAAAGACGGCTCGCGCGTCAACGCGATCATTCCGCCGCTCTCGCTCGACGGCCCGGTGCTCTCGATTCGCCGTTTCGGCGCCGAGCCGCTGCGCATGCACAAGCTGATCGACAATCAGGCACTGACGCCCGACATGGCCGCCATGTTTGAGATGTGCGTCCAGGCCCGTTTGAATATTTTGATCTCAGGCGGTACCGGCGCCGGCAAAACGACGCTGCTCAACGCGCTTTCAGCCTACATCCCCCAGAACGAACGGATCGTCACGATTGAAGACTCGGCTGAACTCCAGTTGCAACAGCCGCACACAGTTCGCCTGGAAACTCGCCCGCCCAACATTGAGGGCAAAGGCGAAGTGACCCAGCGCGACCTCGTGCGCAACTCACTGCGCATGCGTCCCGATCGCATCGTGATCGGCGAGGTTCGCGGCGGTGAGGCGATCGATATGCTGCAGGCGATGAACACCGGTCACGACGGTTCGTTGACCACCATTCACGCCAACACGCCGCGCGACGCTCTGGCACGCCTCGAAACCATGATCCAGATGACGGGCTTGCGCCTTTCCGATCGCGCGATGCGCCAGCAGATCGCTTCGGCAATCAACGTGGTGATCCAGGTCGCCCGCTTGAGCGACGGCACGCGCCGCATCACTTCCATCTCGGAAATCACCGGCATGGAAGGCGAAACGATCACGATGCAGGACGTCTTCATCTACGAACGCAGGGGCGTCGACCAGAACGGCCGCGTGATCGGCCGCTTCCGCCCGACCGGCGTTCGCCCGCGCTTTGCGGAACGTCTCAAGATCTACGGCATGCAACTGCCGCGATCGTTCTTCGAGGAGGTTGCCTAAATGTTTCTCGTTCTGTTTTTCGTCTTTCTCGCCGGCCTGTTTCTGGTCTACGCGCTGTTTCTCTTGACATCGCGCAAATCTGACGCGCGCCGCCGATTGCTAAACGATCGCCTCTCGGAGGCTATTCGTTCGTCGTCGAATTCGAGTGACGTCGACGTGCAACTCGCGCGTGAGGAGCTGCTGAGCGAGATTCCCTGGCTTAACCGCTCGTTGCTGAAGATCTCGGTTACGTCGCGGCTCAAGAAGATCATCGATCAGGCCGATCTCCAGGTCACCGTGATGAGATTGGTGCTGTTCTCGTTGACGGCCGCGGCGCTTGGTTTTCTGGCGGCGTCGATGATCACCGTTTCCCTGCCGGTGAAGATTTTGTTTGCCGTCATCGCGGGCGTGCTGCCGTTCCTGCACGTGATGAACAAGCGCAAGAAACGGTTGAAGAAATTCCTGCAGTTGTTGCCGGATGCGCTCGATTTGATGAGCCGCGGACTGTCGGCCGGTCACGCTTTTACTGAATCGTTGCAGATGGTCGCGACCGAAATGCCCGAGCCGATCGCCGCCGAGTTTCGCAAGACTTACGACGAACAGAACCTCGGTCTTTCGCTGAAGCTCGCGCTCGAAAACATGGTCCAACGCGTGCCGCTGCTGGATCTGCGCATGTGCGTGACGGCGATCATGATTCAACGCGAAACGGGCGGCAATCTTTCCGAGCTGCTCGAGAAAGTCGCGTACACGATTCGCGAACGCTTCCGCATCATGGAAGACCTGAAGACGTTGACGCTGAGTTCGCGCTGGTCAGCCTGGTTGCTGTGCGGGTTGCCGATCTTCATGGCGGTTTACATGACGGCCATGAACCCGCAGTACATGGAAGTGATGTGGCGCGATCCGCGCGGGCATAACCTGCTCTTCATCGCCGCGGTGATGCAAATCCTGGGCATGCTCATGGTCCAGAAGATCATGAAGATCAAGATCTGAGGTTTGAGTTAGGGTGAAATTATGCTGATTATTTCTGTCTCAACATTCATCTGCATCGCGTTCGCCGTGATGGCCATCTACTGGCTGATGTTTCGCCCGGCCAGCGCGACGGCCACGCGCTTGCGCGAACTCGACGATCACGACTCGCCCGGCTCGGTCATGCTCGAAGACAACACGGTCGTGAAATTCGCCGAACGCATCGCGGAACCGATCAACCGCCTGGTGCCGCCCTCGGCCGCCGATGCCGCGAAGTTGCAAAAGCAACTGATGCAGGCCGGTTACCGGTCGCCGCACGCTCCGGCCATCTATCGCTCGCTTCAGCTTATCTCGATGGTCCTGCTGCCGGGATTGATTTATGTCCTTTGGATATACCTGACGCGCCCGCTCAGCGGTGCGACGATCCCAGCGCTGTTCGCCTTTGCCGCCGGCTTTCTGCTGCCGAAGTTCATTCTGGGTCGCCTCGTCGCCAGTCGCCAGCTTCGCATTACCTGGGGTCTCGCTGACGCGCTCGACCTGATGGTGATCACGATGGAAGCCGGACTCGGATTGAACGCCGCGATGCTCAAGGTTTGTGAAGAGCTGAAAGACGTCCATCCGGACATCAGCAAAGAATTCGAACTCGCGAATCTCGAAATCCGCGTCGGCCGTGAACGCAGTGAAGCCTTGCGCAATCTCGCGGAGCGCACCGGCGTCGAAGATCTCAACAGCCTCGTCGGCATGTTGATTCAAGCCGACCGTTTCGGTACTTCGATCGCGCGAGCCGTGCGCGTTTACTCAGACAGCTTGCGCACGAAGCGCCGCCAACGTGCAGAACAGGCCGCGCAGAAAGCAGCGTTCAAGCTGTTGCTGCCGTTGGGCGCACTGCTCTTCCCGACGATGTTCATCATCATCCTGGGACCGGCATTGCTCAACATCGCTGACATGCTGGGTGGCGGACTCGCCAACACCATCAACTTGAGGTAAGGAGTGGTCGACATGTATAAACGCCTCGCAGTCGTAATCGTTCTCACGCTGGCACTGGTCCTTGGCTTTGCGCCGCGCCGGCACGCCGTCTTCAGCAGTCCCTTGTCGGAAGCTGAGATCGCAGCCCTCAACGCCGCTTCGACCACGAACACTCAAAACAAGGATGACGGCAACGGCTTTGTGAAAGCGCTCACCGCGCCGTTCCGCGCGATCGGCCGTCTCTTTGGCCGCGGCGGAAACAAAGACGACAACAAGTTTCATCGCCTGTCGGAAAAGGACAGCAAGAAGTTTGAAACCGCGAAGATCACGCGCGTAGTCGATGCCCGCACAGTGCCGGCCGCCGAGCCAACCACGCCGGCAGTTGATCCAAAAACCGGCGCGGCAGTCGCACCGGTCGAAGATGCGCTCTCTGCGAATCAAAAACTCGCGCGCGAAAACCTCCAGCATGGCCGCGAACTCTTTAGCAAAAACGATCTCAATGGCGCGATCAATTCGCTCTCAATGGCAGTCTCCCTGGACAAAGAGCTGTGGGACGCTCACAACCTGCTCGGCATCGCTTACGAGATGAAGGGCCTTCGTGCCAAGGCGCTCGAGTCTCTCGAAACCGCTACCAAAGCAGACAAACCGCAACCCGAACACCTCAACGATTTTGGTTACCTGTTGATGAAAAACGGCGACTACTCCCGCGCCGTTAAGTACCTGAAGAAAGCAGTCAAAGCCCAGCCAACCAACGAACGTTTTCTCAACAACCTTGGCCTCGCGCTGATCGAAGTCAACAAGCTCGACGACGCTTACAAGGCCTTTGCGAAAGCAATGGGCGAGTTTGATGGTCACATGAACATGGCCACGCGGTTGCTCCGCATGGGCCGTGACAGCGAAGCCATCAAGCATCTCGAGGCATGCCGGACGATGCAACCGAACAGCGCCGACATTCTCTATCGATTGTCAGTGCTCTACGCGCGCAACGGCCAGAACACGGAAGCGGAGGAAGCGAACAAGGCGTTCTTGTCACTAAAGGCGGCAGCGGCAAACCAGAAATAAAAGTTAGTGCGGAACTTAAAAATGGGAGCTACCTAAATGGGACACCTGAGCATCTTGAGCCGGGCGGAAATCGAAAGCATGGGCCCGCCAACTCCGGAAGAGTTGTCGGAGACCGGCGTACACGAAGCTTTTCTTTGTGACCTGGCCCTCAAGCACGTGGCCATGTTGCCCGAACCAACCACCATCTCGGTCGCGGATCGGCTGCACCTGCCCCGCGCGCTCACTGAAGAGATTCTCTATCATCTCTATCGCGAAAAACTGATCGAGATGCGCTTGCAAAGCGCCGTCGGCGCGACGCGCTATGCGATGCTGGACCACGGCTGGGAACGCGTGACGCGGCTGCACACGCAGAGCGGTTACATCGGCCCGGCGCCCGTTTCGCTCGACGACTACTCACACATGATGCGGTTGCAAGCGGTTCCGTCGCGCGCCGCGACCATGGAGAACGTTCGCGGAGCGTTCAAGGATCTCGTGCTGCCTGACTCGTTGCTGCAAACCCTCGGCTGCGTGATCAACTCCCGCTCTTCCCTGTTTCTGACCGGACTTCCCGGCACCGGCAAGACCGCCGTGTCCGAACGAATGAACTCGGCGTTGTCGGGTTCGATCTGGATTCCCTACGCGGTCGAGATCGACGGGCAGATCATTCGCATCTTCGACGCGCACAGTCACAAGCCCGTGCCGCAACACGATTCGCTGATCGAACACGATCGCCGCTGGATCGAGATCGAGCGTCCTTTGATCATCGTCGGCGGTGAGTTGACGCTCGACAACACGGATCTCACGTGGTCCGAATCAGCGAAGTTTTACGAAGCGCCGTTCCAGGTGAAATCAAACGGCGGCACACTCGTGATCGACGACTTCGGCCGGCAACGCGTCTCGCCGCAGGACTTATTGAACCGCTGGATTCTGCCACTCGAAAGACGAGTTGATTTCCTGACGCTGCACAGCGGCAAGAAGATCGAAGTACCGTTCGAGCAGCTCGTAGTTTTCTCGACCAATCTCGACGAACGAGATCTGGTTGACGAAGCGTTCCTGCGCCGCATGGGTTATCGCGCGCGCGTCGAGCCGCCAACGCCGGCTGCGTTTGTCGAGATCTTCAAGCGAACAGCGACGACCCGCGGCATCGTGGCGAATCAGGAATGTCTCGAGCACATCCTGCAGAAATACATGGTCGAGAACCGCGTGATGAAAGGCTGCGAACCGCGCGACCTGCTGAACAAGGTCCGGGACATCTGCCTCTTTGAAGGACGCCAGTCAGAGTTGACCGTCGAGCTGATCGATCTGGCCTGGGGCAACTACTTCGGCACCGCTCACCGTTTCGCGCCCGACAAGCAATTTGAGTTGGCCAGAACCGCGTGAAGGTCCCGCGATGACGAGTGCGGCTCGGATAATTTGCTGCTCCATTCTTTGCCTGTCACTCTGGCACTCCGCCGGAATTGTCTTCGCCCAAACCGATTCAGTTAAGTATCAAATCACGCTGACTGACGGCTACACCTTCGAGGTCGACGAGGTTTGGAAACAAGGCGATGAGATCTGGTATCGGAAGGACGGAGTCTCGAGAGCATTACCAGCCTCATCCGTAAAAAAATTCGCTGAATCCGTGTCCAAAACGGTCTCTGAACCCAAGCCTCCAACGCCACCAGCACAACCGCTCGCCACCTGGATCTACCTGAACGGCGGCGCCCGCATGCTCGTCGACGAAGTCAATGAAACCACCGACGGCGCCTGGTACAAGCGTGGCAACGTCTCGATGTTTATTGACCGCGAGCGCATCGCCCGCATCGAACGCGAACAGCCGGCCGTCAGCAACCCGGCCTGGCGGCAGGGCGGCTGGTCCTCCGGAAATGAGCGTATTGATACTTTAATAAAGATTAACGGTTCCCGGTACGGGGTTGACCCCTATCTGATCTTTTGCGTGATCGAGCAGGAATCGCAGTTCAAGACCTTTGCGCGCAGCCCGAAAGGCGCCCAGGGCTTGATGCAGTTGATGCCCGGCACCGCGCGGCGTTTGGGCGTCAGACGGCCCTACGACGCAGCGGAGAACATTATGGGCGGCACGCGTTATTTGAAGGAATTGCTGACCATGTTCGACGGGCGGGTTGAGTTGGTGCTGGCGAGTTATAATGCCGGGGAGGGGGCAGTCATGAAGTTCGGACGCAGCGTTCCCCCTTACCGCGAGACACGCGAATACGTCAAGAAGATCGGCAAGCGTTACGGGATCGATGGCCGCAAACCTCAGGAAGAGAGCGACGCACCGGTTCCACAGCGATAGTTAGCTCGAAGAAAGTAGGGTGACCAGAATGAAATCATTCGCCGCCAGTATTCTCCTTTCAGTCTCCCTCGCCTTGATTGTTTCTCCGGCCGCGCTGGCCCAAAGCAGCCAGGAGAAAATTCTTAACAACCAGTCTGTGGTCAAACTGGTCAAAGCCGGATTCAAAGAAAAGACCATCATCGAGATCATCAACGCGCGCGTTCCTAACTTCGATCTGTCGCCCGATCGCATGATCGAGCTGAAGAAGAATGGCGTTCCCGAAAAAGTCATCATGGCGATGCTGTCGCGGCAGGAAGGCATGGAGCCGTTTGACGACAGTGAGTCGTGGAGTGAAGGCGACTTCATGAGCAGAGGACTCGATCCGAAAACCGGTAATGGCAACGGCAACTCGGGCACTGCAAACCAGTCCGGCGGCGGTACTGATCAAGGGACCAACATCTTCGGTTCCAGTGGCGGCGTGAAAGGCCGCAGCCAGAGCAACACGGGTAACGGCGGAGTCGACAACGACGTCGTCACCACCGGCAGCGCGACCGTGCGCATCATCAAGCCGCCAAGCGAATCAGGCGGCAATGGCGGTGGCGCTGTAAAACTCGAAAAGACCAAGAGCCTGACCAACGATTCAATCGTCGAACTCGTTGAAGCCGGATTTTCTGAAGGCACGATCATTCGGCGCATCGAGCAGTCGCCGGTGGAGTTTGACCTGTCCGCGACGAAGATGGACGAATTGCGCAAGCGTCGCGTGAGTGACAAGATTCTGGCGGCGATGAAGACCGCCATGGGCGACGAGAAGTAAATGCTTCTGCTCTGTGTCTCTGTGTCTCTGTGGTAAAGGCTTCTCTCAAACCACAGAGACACGGAGATACAGAGGTGCATAGAGGCCGTGTAAAGGTTGTTATGAAATTACCTCGTTTACTGGTGTTCTTTACCTGTGCGGCGCTTCTCTTCTCGGTCGCTACTGCACAGCGCAGAAGTCAGCAACCTAAATCGAAGTCAGCAACAAAGCCGGCCACAACGCAGAAACCAAAATCAGAGCTCGACGCGATGGGACCGCCTCCACCAGTTCCCTCGCTCAAGAAACCACCCGAGCCGGAGATCAACCCGGGAGACGTTGTTTCGGTCGACACTACCGAAGTGATGTTTCCGGTGACGGTGCGCGACGATCAAGGACGCCTCGTCAACGATCTAAAGGTTAATGATTTTCGCGTTTACGAAGACAATCGCCAGCAACCGCTGAGCGATCTCGCGTTGCGGCAAGTGCCCGTCGACGTGGTGCTGATGGTCGACGCATCGTCGTCAGTGGCCAACAACCTCGATGACTTCCGGCGCGCGGCGGAAGGCTTCGCGGCGCGGTTGGCGGAAGACGATCGCATCAGCCTGATCAAGTTCGACGATCGTGTCGAGCTGCTGCAGGACTGGACCAAGAGCCGTTTTCAACTGAAGCGGGCGCTGAATCGCATCGAGCCCGGGATGTTCACGCGCTTCAACGATGCGTTGATGCTTACTTCTCGCGAGCAGTTTGGGCCCGTAACCAAATCACGCCGCGCAGCGATCATCCTGTCAGACGGCATTGATAGCGGCCGCGGCGCCACGACACTCGAAGCGGCGCTGCAGGCATTGATTCAAGCGCAAGTAACCGTCTACGTCGTCAGCAACACCGAGATCGCGCGCACCAGCAAGCGCGCCGAACTCGATCAGCTTCTCGGCGCCACCGGCGGCGCAGCGCAGTTCAATCAACTGCGTATCGAAGACTTGCGCGAAGGCTTGCGCGTTCTCGATCGCAGCGAACAGAACCTCGCCCAACTCGCGGCGGCGACGGGCGGCCGGCTTTACAAGCCGGAAACTTTCGACAAGCTCGAATCGACTTACGCGGAGGTCGCCGATGAATTGCGACACCAGTACGCGCTCTACTTCATGCCGCTGAACAAAGCGCGCGACGGCAGTTTTCGCCGCGTGCGCGTGGAGACCGCGAATCCGGGTTACAAGCCGCACACTCGCGTCGGCTACTTCGCGCCGAAGACATAGGGATCCGTGTCGTACCTGTGGAAAAAATTTGCCCCTCCACTGCTCATTCTGCTTTGCGGATTTGCTTACGCGCGAGCCCAGGAACCAACGACGCCCACGCCCGCTGTAACCACCGCCACGCTCGTCCTAGTTAAAGGTGGGCCACTCGTCGTCGACGAGGTGTCTGAAGAAAGCGACGGCTACTGGTACAAGCGCGGCAACGTCACCACGTTTATCGATAAAGAGCGCGTAGTTCGGGTTGAGTATCCGAAGCCACCCGAGCCGGCCGCAGCCGCCGGACCGTTGGAAGGCACGGGCAAGTGGAAACTTGCCGACGCCGCGAAGGTTCAGGATTTCTTTCTCGCGAAGTTCAAAAGGCCTTTGCCGACAACGGCGTTTGGGCAATCTGATCTGCACACGCGTTGGGGCTGGGATCATCGGAACGGCATGGACGTCGGGTTGCATCCTGACAGTGTTGAAGGCCGGGCGCTGATTCAGTTCCTGCGCGATGAATCGATTCCGTTTCTGGCTTTTCGCGGCCCTGTTCCCGGCGTGGCCACAGGTCCTCACATCCACATTGGAAACAGATCACCAAGAATATCCAGCTCAAACGCCAACGGGCGTTAACTAATTTTCAGCCCGGGGCTGAAATCAGTTGACGCCTTTAGCGTCCAAACAACAGCTCTTCATACATTCTTTTGCGAGGTGACCCGCAGTGATTAAATTCATCGATTTCGCCCATCCCGAGGGTGGGCGTTTCCTGGTCCACGTAGATCACATTACCGCCGCTCACTACCGTCCCGGAGACGGTGAACTCAAGACGCGGCTTGGTCTCGATCTGGACCAACGCCAGAACGAAGTGATCATCTTCGGCGAAGAAGCCGATCGCACCTGGAAGAAGCTGCAGCTACTATTGGGAGAGACCTAATTGCCGTTCAGAGATTCACTATCCGAACAGTGGATCGACCTGCGCTTGATCTCCGGCATGCGCGTGGTGCTCGGCACCTCCGCGCTGCTTATTTCCGTACTCAGCGTTCCCAATCCGCGCTCGCTGAGCATCCCGACCGACATTACCCTCGTCCTTTATTCTCTTTACGGACTGCTGATCTACCACCTCGCGGTGCGGCGCAATCCAATCGCCGCCAACAAGCTCATCCCGTGGATCGATTTGCTGTGGTATCTGGCGCTGATCGCTTTCACCAGCAACGGCATCTTCTTCTACTTCTTTTTCTTCACGATCGTCGTTGCGTCTTTCAGTTGGGGGCTCACCGACGGTTTGCGTCTCACGCTCGCGTCGGCGGCGATCTACACCGTCGTCAGCATCATCAACGCGCCCCACAACAAGCCACTTCAGTTCCAGCAGATCTTATTGGCGCCGATCGGCCTGTTGACGTTTGGTTACATCCTTGCGCGTTGGGGCGGTTATCACACCGAATTAAAAAACCGGCTGCGACTCCTGAAAGACGTAACGATCGTTTCCAGCCCACGCTACGGCATCGATCGAACCATCAAGGCGATCCTGGAAAGCATTCGCGCCTTCTACAACGCCGAAGCTTGCTTGCTGGTCATTCCCGGCAAGCCCGCCGCCGAGAGCTACCAGTTTTATCGCGTCACGCGCGGCACAACGCCGAGCCGTTCCGCGCCGCCGGAGATCAGTCGCGACGCCGCGGCGCAGTTTCTCGCCCCATCGCTGGAACACGCGGTCATCTACCGGCGCAATCGCGCGTCGCAAACGATGCTTTTCGACGTGAAGACAAGGGTCTTCTCCGAAACGGAATCGACTGAGTCTGACAAACTCGCCGGCATGCTCGAGGCGCAGCACTATGTCGCGACGCCCGTTTATTATCGTCATCAGGCAGTCGGGCGCCTGTACATCATCAATGGCCCAACGCGCGTCGACGGGCCCGAGATGGAGTTTCTGTTGCAGTTGATGGACCATGTGACGCCGGTCATGGAAAACATTCGGCTCATCGACAACCTGGCTTCCGATGCGGCGGAACAGGAGCGACGCCGCATCGCACACGACATTCATGACAGCGTCATTCAGCCTTATCTCGGTTTGCAGTTTGGCCTCTCCGCGCTCGATCAGAAACTGGAGGCGGGCAACACTTCCATTCGCGCCAACGTGCAGGAACTGCTTGAACTCACCAATCAAGAACTCGTGGAGTTGCGCCGGTTCGTCTGGGGTTTGCGCGCTAATGAAGAAAAGGCCGACGTGCTTTTGCCGGCGATCGAACGTTACGCGGAAAGGTTTTCGCTGGTAACAGGCATAAAGGTAGAGGTGGAAGCAAGCGGCAAGATCAAGGTCAACGACCGGCTGGCGGCAGAGCTGTTTCAGATTGTGGCGGAAGGACTCAGCAATGTAAGGCGCCACGCTTTTTGTCGTGACGCGCGGGTTGAGATATCGTGTAAAGACAGCTCACTGCTGTTGCAGATAAAGAACAGCAGGCCAAGAACCAATCCAGAGCAGGAACGAGGCGACGGCAACGAAGCAGTTAAGCCTTTCCGGCCTCATTCAATCGCCGAGCGAGCAGCATCGCTCGGTGGCGATACGCAAGTATTTGTCGATGAAAAAGACTACACCGTCGTTAGCGTCGGTATCCCCCTGTAGAGAACTTCATCATGACTGAGCGACCAATTTCGATCATGATCATAGACGACCACGTCGTGATCCGCAGTGGACTGAGAATGCTGATCGAGCACGATCAGCATATGCGCGTGATTGCCATGGCCGGCAATGAGGTGGAAGCACTCGAACGCGCCGCGAAAGAAACGCCTGACGTGATCATCCTCGACCTGTTGCTGGGCGATGAAGACGCGCTTTCGTTTCTCCCCGAACTCTGCCAGGCGAGCCCGAAGTCTCGCGTGCTGGTTTTGACTGGAGTGCAAAACCCCGACGCGCACCGTCGTGCAATTCGCCGCGGCGCGATGGGCATCGTGCTCAAGGAACACGCCGCCGATCAGTTGCTGAAAGCGATCAAGAAAGTGAACGCCGGCGAAGTCTGGATCGAGCGGTCGATGATGGGCAGCATGATTCAGGAGTTGAATAAGCCTGCGGCAGTTGACCCCGAGGTCGCGAAGATCGAGTCGCTGACGGAACGCGAGCGCGAAGTAATTGCGCTCGTGGGCGAAGGATTGAAGAACAAGCAGGTCGGCGAGCGCATGTTCATCAGCGAAACGACCGTTACCCACCACCTCAGTTCTGTTTTTTCCAAGCTCGATGTGTCGGATCGCCTGGAACTGATTATCTATGCTTTCCGTCACGGGCTGGCAAAAATGCCGAAGTAATACTTAGCAAAAACCTGCTAGACCCCGGCACGCAAAAATCCTAGATTTGTGCCATAAAAATCGGCAAAGACCTCCGTTGCAACCACCCCGCGACACGTAAACGATCCATATGGAATCGCCATGGAGGCAGCACCGCAACGAATACGGATCCTGATAGTTGATGGCCAACTCGTGGTACGTGAGGGGCTGCGGCTACTCATCGAGAACCATCCAGGGATAAAGATCGCGGCGATGGCGAGCACTGCGGCCGAAGCATTGGGCATCCTTGCACGTGAAACCTTCGACCTGATCATTCTCAATTTGGAATTAGGCGGAGCCGACGCGCTCACTTTAATTCCTGAGTTGCGACGAGCCGCCAGCACGGCCCGCATATTGGCCTTAACCGCAACCCGCGATTCGGCCGTCCATCAAAAAGCCGTCGAACTGGGAGCTATGGGAGTCGTGTTGAAGGACGATGCCGCCGAACTCTTGATCAACGCTATCGAAAAAGTCCATCTAGGCGAAGTCTGGCTTGATCGCTTGTCACAAGGCGCGGTGATCTGGAAACTGACCACACAAGAAAAGACTGCGCTCGATCCTCAACTGCAAAAAATCGCTTCTCTTACGCACCGCGAACGAGAGGTGATTACGCTGATCGCTGAGGGCCTCAAGAACAAACAGATAGGACAACGGTTATTTATCAGTCACACAACCGTGACTCACCACCTCAGCTCGATCTACGCAAAACTAGGCGTATCAGACAGGCTCGAACTGGTCATCTTTGCCTTTGCACACAAACTTGCTAATTAGACCGGCAGGATACTGCCATGCAACAGGCTTCCAACATTGACAAACCTGCCCAATAAATCGGCACCTTCCTCCGTTGTTAGCAAATTGCAATCTCCTCATAATGTTAGCTCATCGAAACCTGTTCATTGCCTCATTGCACGCACTGAACCTTTATCACTGGCGCTTTGCTTCATTTCTTTGACAGCCCCGACAATCTGTTTCGCAAGCTGAAGCCGGAGCCTACTCCCACGCCACGGAATGAAATCGCTCTGACTTCAGTTATTCCTAAGTTCCCCCAAGCCCTCCCGGTTGGACCCGGTGGATTTGGGCTCACACCGGTACACCGGTAGAAAGAAAAAACCATGAAATACCTGAGCAAAAGGTTGAGCCGGATTCGGCGATTACCGCTTGGACTGAAGGCGCTGATTCTTGCAGTGTCGTTAGCAGCCTGCGGTTTCTTTGGGTTTACCCATCACGCTGGCGCCGCCGCAAATTTAGGACAAGGTAAGGTAATCAATGTCGTTCCGGTAAACACAGAATGCATCTCAGGGCCGACCGGTAACGGCGTGCAAAGCTGGGACGTGCAGCAAGGTGGTACTTATGAGGTCACGATCGCCGGTGTAACGGATGCCGGCAACGGAGGCACTGACGCAACTCTCCCAGTTCTGGTTAAGAGCAGCAATACCGGAAACGTGTGTTTGACGGCTATCCAGGATGGTACGGGCGTCTACAAGTTCACCATCACGATGCCCGCCGATTCCTGCCAAACATATCCGATCACCTATGGAAGCTGTGATCCGGACAGCGCTATCTTCGCCCGGCGCAACGACGGCGGAAACTTCCAGTCGCACCTGCGTGCCGCCACCTTCGACGGCTCATGCAATGTTACTGGCGAGGACGAGGTTTGCGACGGCGGACAGCCACCTCAAACCGAACTCACTGCTTGCAAGTATTACGACTTCAACGCAAACGGCGTTTTGGATCCGGGAGAACAAGGCCTTGACGGCTGGCCCATGACTATCAATCCGCTGGATGGCGCTACGCCCAATGTCGCCACTCAATTGACCAGCGCCGGCTGTGTAATATGGACCACACTCGATCCGTCGTTCAATCCATTTACGGTGACCGAAGGAACGCCGAATGAACCAAACTGGTTCCATTCGAATGCGGTGTCACAGCAAGTCAACGTGGCGCCCGGGTCTCCGCAGCACATTGATTTTGGCAACTACTGCAAAGTTCCGAGTGGCGGCTTGACGCTTGGTTTCTGGAGCAACAAGAACGGCCAGGCGCTCATCACGGCGGCGGACCTTTTGGCTTTACGAAATCTGTGCTTGAGAAATGGCGACGGCAGCAATTTCGATCCCACTACTGCTGCACAAGTAAAGACCTTCCTGCTGGGGGCCAACGCAACCAACATGGCTAACATGTTGTCAGCGCAGTTGACCGCAATGACTCTCAACATCAGGCACGGCTTTGTAGATCCAAATGCGTTCGATCTCTGCTCGAACAAGACGGTTGGCGATTTGACGACGGCGGCGAACACCTCGCTGTGTGCAAACGGGCTAACGTTCTCCGGCAGCCCCGATCGCGCTCCGCAGGAGAGCATGAAGAATTGTATAGATGCTCTGAATAATGGTGGGCCAGTAGTACCGGCTACGCCTTGCTCGCGCACCTTCCCGCAATAACTCGACAACTGCAGGAAGACTGGAAAGGGAGACGCGGCAGCGTCTCCCTTTCTCGCGTTTGCGGCGATTGAGGTTACTTCGTAACCGTCACCACTTGAGAGACTCCTGCATTCCCGGAGCGATCGTAGGCCTTGCAAAGCAAGGTGTGAGCGCCCTTGGCGGCTTTTGCAGTGTTCCACTTGGTACTGAATGGTGCTGACGTGGAAGCAGCCTGCAGATTGCCATCGACATAGAGCTCCACTTTGCTGACCCCGACATTATCGGATGCCGTAACCGTTACGGTGACATTGCTCGTAACCTTACTCGCATCTTTAGGCGAGGTAATAGTGATTACGGGTGATTGCGTGTCGACCACATTGTCGACCAGCACTGAAATGTTAACGCTGGCGCTGTTTCCTGAAGAGTCCTGGGCGGTTGCAGTCAGCGAGTGTTGCCCGTTCGGCACTGCATTGGTATTCCACGTGAACGTATAAGGCGCCGCTGTCGCGGTTGCCGCAGACACACCGTCGATACTCAAGCTCACCGACTTAACCGCGACGTTGTCGCTGGCAGAAATAGAAACGACCGCCGCTCCCGAAACTGTTGCGCCATTCGCTGGCGACGCAAAGTTCACTGTTGGCGGCACAGCATCTGAGGTGCTGGGGCTCGCTGCCATTGAGACCGCTCGCGCTACATTGACTCTTCCCCAACCATAACTACTGTCCCAACCTGCGGCTCCAAGATCATCCGCGGATTGTTGCAGGATATCTCTCACTTGCGAACCGCTTAAGGCAGGATTAGCGGAGAGCACTAATGCAGCGGCACCGGCAACAATCGGAGCAGAGACGGAAGTGCCGGATGTGGAACCATACGTGCCACCTCGGTAAGTCGTGTATACCGCTCCCGGAGCGGCGAGATCAATGTTATTGCCAGTGTTGGACCACACTGCGAGCACGTCATTCGCATCCGTAGCCGAGACTGTCAGGATATTCGGATTGTCGGCGGTGGCATCAAAGATCCCTTGATTACCAGCAGCAGAAACCACGACGCCACCCTTTTTCTGAAAATAGCTTGCAGCCGAGGTCACGGTCGCGCTGCCCGATGCCATGTAGCTAAGGTTCGCGACCCGCGCTCCATGATCAGCCGCCCAGGTCAGGCCGCTCGCCATCGCGGAATATGTGGCCGTCCCGTCGAGCGCTGAGATGCGAACCGGCATGATGGGACAGTCCCAGGCGACTGACGCAACGCCTTGCGCATTGTTACTGGCCGCCGCAGCGGTACCGGCTACGACAGTGCCATGACCATAAACATCGCTGGTGTCTGAATTGTTATTGTAAATGTTCCAACCCGCTACCAGCTTCGCTTGCAGATCCGGATGACTTGCATCGACCCCCGTATCCAGAATTGCGATCACGACGTCTTTTCGTCCCGTCGTAATGGACCACGCGGCGGGTGCGCCGATCTTCGTCAGGTACCACTCCCAACTGCCAAACCACGGATCATTCGGCGTAATGTCCGCCGGGGACATGATGCGATCCAGTTCCGCAAACTCCACGTCGTCGCGAACGGCGAGCGCATGAGTCAATGCCGCTTCGTCAACCTGCTCCGGTAACGCAAGAACGAACACCCCGGTCGCCGGCAACTCGTCGGCTGCTCTCACACCAAGCGACGCAACTATCTGACGTGCGTGATCCAGCCCAATGTTGTTGCGGAACTTCACCAGCACTCGGCCAGGAACAAACCTCTCTGGTGAATGCATCACGGGCAGATGCAAGCGCCTGTCTTTTTGCGCACTGACATGTTGACTCGAGGAGCTAAGGACCAGGACTGCCAGAGTAAACAACAGTATTCCGATTCTGACCTCGGTTCGCTTCATCGCTGCTTCCCTTTCTGGATCCCTTACGCAGTTGTCGGGGCGCTTCTCACTGAGGCGGGCAAAGCTGATCGAGTAATTTTGCTGAGCGAAAACTTTGAAATTGGAGGAGGGGCGGGATTTATTTGTCGCTTCGCGTTATTCCCAAAGCGCACTTGCAACTTAGCAAGCCTGAGTGAAGGGTGTCAAGCATTGTTTCTCTGGCAGGATCCTGCCAAATAAGGCCTGAATAAAATCCTTCAGTCCTGCCAAAGAAATGGGCAAAGAACTCCATTGTTAACGAATTGCCACAACTTCATAATCCAATAGTCGAAATACCAATAAACTTGGCGAAGCGAATAATATGTACTGCGAGCAACGAGCTAACTACGTTCTCGATCCTCATCTTCCTCTAACGGAATCGGTGTTACCAGCGCCAAAAACGCACCATGAGCGTCGGTCCAAACCTCGCTCGACAGGAGCGCTTCCGGCGAGAGTTTGGGGCGTTGACAGCGACGATCATCCGTTCAGTTTCGATTGCTTCCTCGACAATATCAGTGCCTCTGGCCTGTACCTGCGACTGCCGCGAAAGATGCCCTTCTCAGCGGTGATCAGTCTCGTAGTGAAACTGACGCATGGTCCATTTCAAGGCATGAGTGCCGCAATCAAGGGAACTGTAATCCGGCACCGGAGAGAATCAGACGGCCACACAGGCATAGCGGTTCGCATCGTCGACCACCGTTTTATTTAACGTCATCGCCCGGGCGTTTTTTAGCGGTGCGTTACATGTTACGGAAGACTGGAGTGGTTTGATGCCTGCCCTTTGCGCAGTGCTTCTCCTACCAATCCACGGCCATCAACCAGGTGAAGATGGCTTGCGAAGATCTTGATCACGGGCAAGTCATCTTCGTTTTTGATCAAGGAAGGAGTTTTACCATGTTCCCACTAGCTAGTGCCCGCAAGCTCGCGCTCTCCCTCGCGATGTTTGCGGTTGTCGTCCTGAGCTCCGCTGCTGCAGCTAACGCGGACCAGGCGATTATTAACGACCCAAACGCGGGCCTGAGCGGTACGCCTGGTCCATATGCGACTGTCACTTACGTTCTTAACGGCGCGAATATCGATGTCACCGTGCAAATGGCCATTGGCTTTACGGCTTTCGGCGACGGCAACGGAAACAACGGTATCTTTGGCTTCAATATCGTCGGCAGCACCGCCGGCTTAGCGGTGACGAACCTTTCGCCGGGATTTCTTAGCCCGAATCTCGGAGGCGGGCAAATGGATGGCTTCGGCAACTTCGACGTCACACTCGATTGCTGCAATCCGTCGAACGCCGTCACCACTTTCAGTTTCACCGTCAGCCGAACCGGTGGATTCTCGTCGGCGAGCGACTTGTTCGAAGCAAACGCTAACGGCGCGCACTTCGCAATTCACGTCGCTCCGACCAATGGAAATCCAACTGGCTTTGCGGCCGACTCAGGCACCGCAGTCCCTGAACCAACAAGCATGCTTCTTTTAGGGTCGGGTCTCGTAACGCTTGCAGCCGGCTTGCGAAAACGTTTCAAGACTTAGTTTTCGCAAGTATTAAATTGAGGAGTTGATCATCTGACCCCCATGTTGACGCTCAAAAGTGTGTCCGGTCGTTTGCTCGAGTTATTTCGAGGCCGAGAAAAACCAGCCCAGAATGATGGACCCGGTCGCCGGACCTTGTTGGTGGTTGACGACGAAGAGTCAATCTGTTTTTCAATGCGTGAGTACTTCTCGCAACACGGATTCAAAGTGGATACGGCGAGCGAGATGGAAGAGGCAGAAGGATTGATCAAGGCCACAGAGTACAAGGTGATTATTCAGGATTTGCGCTTGGGTTTGACGCGACATCCTGACGGGATCGAGATCATTAAACTCGTGCACAAACGAAACCCGGATACACGCATCGTCGTGCTTACTTCCTTTGGCTCGAAAGAGGTAGAAGAAGAAGCGCGGCGAGCAGGAGCAGATGCCTTCTTGCGGAAGCCGAAGCCTTTGTCGCAAGTGGCGCAGGTGGTCCAGAGCCTGATTGAGTCTCCTCGAGCTCGCACGGTTCGGGCGTGAGCTGTAGCTGCGTTTCGCGGTTGGATTCGTTTTGGCGTCGGGAAGGCCCAGTATCCCGGCGTCCTGGAAGTTAACCGTGAGAATCCTTTGGCCGGTTTCTGAGAGGGCGGCCTGGGGATTAACCCGACCGGTGCTTCCAAGGAGGGCTCGGCTTGCCGGGCCCTCTTAATTTTTCTGAAGCCAATTCAGGTGTTTCCCTATCCCACTGCCAACCAAAAAATGCAGGATTATGCCAACCAAATTCGGCAACTTTCTTCCTTGTGATCCCCTCATGATGGGCCTAGTATCAGCGCGCTAAAAAGTCTGCACCTCGGGAGGCCAGCAAGTACTTCAGTACAAGCGGAGTTCTATGAATTAACTTCAAGGGGTAATCCTTCCATCCGGGCGGGGATGCCCATCCCAAACCGCGCTAACTTCGCCCAACGGATAGCCGAATTCTTCCCCTTTAACTGCGAGGCCAATAGCGTCATCGCAAGCGCATCCGTCTTCACGGGCGGGATACGCAATGACCTCACGCCCAGACCGGTGTTTCAAGCTGATCTTGGTTAGCAAAGGAACCCGGTTCCTTCCCAAAGGAGTATTCCATGAAATACAGAACAACAACTAAATTGCGCAGCAGGACAACTATCTCCCACCTCAGTGTCCGCGGATTTCTGATTGGCACAGGAGTCGTGGCCCTGCTGGTCTGGAGTCTCACCGGATCAGCCAGCCTCCGTTCCGGAGCAGAGGCTTCAGCAAACAACGGCAAGACCACCTCGTCGTTCCTCACAGGAACTTTCAATTCCCTCTTGACCCCATTTAAACCGGCTTCCGCGGATCTCAGCCAGGTCCGCAATGGCGGTGTCGGTTGCGACCAGACTGTGCCTAACTCATGCGATAACCCAGCCGACTGGGTTAACGGCAATGCCGGCGCTTCCAACGCCCACTACCAGGAAGGCCAATCAATTCCCTATCGATTGGTGATGCAGAATCTCACGCTCGGAGCACACACGGTCATCATCGAGTGGGACGTCAAACACAGCGGCGCCAACGCCATCGACTTCATCACGCATTACCAACGGATTAGCGAAAGCGTGCAACCCTGCGGGCCGGCTAATCACCCGGAAGACATAGTGCCGGGTTGCAATCCCGCAAGCTTCACCACCTTCGACATCCCCGGCCCGATCGCTGTTAACACTACCGTCGCGGGTGAACCGGGAACGGCCTTTAATGCTCTGCCTGTGGCGCAGCGCCGCATGACGGCCTACAACGCAACGATTAACAGCATGGTCTACAGCAACCCGCAGGGTGATCTCTCCCAAGCTCAGGCCTCGACCCAGATTGCGATCAATTTCACCGCCGCAAACTCAACGGTAGTGATGGCCTGGGGCGGTCACATCGCGCGGGCCGTCGATTGGGGAGCCGGACAGTCAGCCTCGGGTATCAGTGGTTCTCCATATCACACGCGCCTGATTTCGCTCGACGGCAGCGGTGGCAACCAGGATCGATCGTTGTCAGCCGCGGCAGTGCAAGCCCCACCCCCATGTAGTTTGACGAATGACAACATCGACGTCTGCGATCTACCCGCCGTCACGACTCATGCGCTGGTGGGCACCGCGGTAGCCGGTCAAACTTACTCATTCAACCTGGTGAATAGTGGCGGCTCAAACGCCTTCATCAGCAGCTCCGATACGGATCCTTCTGATGGAACAATATCCGCGAACGTAACAACCAGCGGCGCGGGGTCATACACGATTACACTCACGACCTCGAACGCGGGCGGTTCGGAAGAGTGCTCTGCCACGGTCAATGTTCATCAACCACCTGCCGCGTCAGCCGGCCCGAATCAGGAGCAGTGTGAAACCAGCGGGTTTGCTTTCACAATGAACTCTACGTCAACAGTTCCGGCCGGAGGAACACGCACCTGGACCATCGACGCCGCCAACAGTACAACAACGGCGACGATCTCCGATCCCAGTGCGCAGAATCCAATCATTACCCTCGCCGGTCTCGGTACGGTGCGAGCAAAGCTCACGGTGAGCGGCACCGCCTGTAACGATGCGGTCTCTACGGTCGACTTAACAGTGTCACCTAAAGCTGTCGCAAATGCGGGCGCCGACCAGGAGGTCTGCGCCAGCAATCCCGCTGTGACACTCAACGGCAGCATCAGTGGCTCCGCCTTGAACGCATCGTGGAGCGGAGGTACGGGAACATTCACTCCAAACGCCAATACTCTGAACGCGACTTACACACCGTCCGCCGCTGAGATCTCAGCCGGAACGGTCACGCTTACTTTGACGACCAACGACCCAGCCGGTTCGTGTGGTCCAGCCAGCGACACGATGACGATTAAAATCAACCCGAACCCGAGTGTGGCTATCAGTCTCGCAGATGCCTGTCTGGCGACTGCTCACTTGCACGCAACGGTTACGGGTGGAACTGGTCCGTACACGTTCTTCTGGAAGAAGAATGGCGTCGATCTCAACAACAACTCCGCGGATCTGACTTTGACCGGGCCGGGTACTTATACCGTCAGCGTCAAAGATAGCTCTTCCACCACTTGTGGCAGCAACACCGATACGTTCGTTGTTTGCTATACACAAGGATCGGTGGCTGCTGCACCTTCAGTTGGCCCATCGAATACAGCCGATGTGTCCATCAAAGTGCGGTCAGAAGTACACGCTGTGCTGGCGCGGATGGCGTTTTTCTTTTACTCCAGCGTCGGGATGGTGATCCTGTAAGGCTTAACTGGCCGGACGACACAGCGTTTCGTTCAGCATTCTGCAGGGGGTGGCTCAGGTGAACCACCCCCTTCATGTTTTGACCGGAGATTGGTCCTTCGGAAACCCTCGGGACGCTGCCGTCAACCGTGGCAGATAATGTTTAGCAGTGCGCGCAACTCAACATTGCCGCACAGCTTTTTGCTACAACTGCGCGCCAGCGAGCACTTGGGCTTAGGCCGAACACCTCTCACGATCCGCTGCCATTTCCAATTAAGTCGTGCTCTCTCAACACTTCGTACGATCCTTGTCGTTGGCCAGGGCCGTGGCCCACACCTTGCACAAGGCCTCGACACACAAGTGCGCACTCGTCGCTTAAGGTTCCTCTCTGGCGAAAGGACCGAGTCGCTCTTGTCGCCAGCACCTCGCGGCGTTGGGGTTTAGAGGTTTCGCTGGCTACGAGTTCGGGACTGACTTGAAAACTCTTCTCTCGCGTGCGGGAATCGCTCTCTAGCCAACTTGCGATTCTGCGATAAGGCATTTCAAGGTAAACCCTTTATTCACCACTGGTTCAGGCGTAGGCCTGTGCCTTAGCGAAACTCTTGCCCTAGGAGCTTGATGAGAATGTTTTTCCCCACTCGACGAAAGTCTATGCGCCATTTGTTTACTATGAAATCAAACCGCTCGCTTCGCGTTGCAGCCTTGATCGCACTGATCGCCGTCGCGGGAACAGCACTGGCAACGACCAGTTCTTCGGCTAGTTCGCTTAGCCGGCTGTTCTTTGCGAGAGCTGCCTCAGCGCTTTCCGGCAGTGCATCACCTGCAAAAGCAGCGCACGTTGACGAAGCGCTCGAAGCAGCGCCAGTAGACACTTCCAGCTCGACCATGACGATCGAACGGCGTAATCACACCGCCACGCGCCTCGCGGACGGCCGCGTGCTGATCGCCGGCGGTGAAAATGCCGGGGGCCCATTGAATCAGGCCGAGATTTACGATCCGGCTGCGGCAACATTCTCAACAGCGGCGAACATGGGCGAAGCACGCGCCGGCCATTCAGCGACGTTGCTCGCGGATGGACGCGTCTTGATCGCCGGCGGACGCAACGCCAGCGGTGCGTTAAGCTCAACCGAAATCTTCGATCCCGCTACTGGCACGTTTGCCAGTGGTCCATCGCTGGGCGTCGCGCGTGCTGGTCACACTGCGACGCTTTTTGCTGATGGTCGCGTGTTCATTGCTGGTGGTGATGCCGCCGGCACGGCTGAGATTCTCAACTCTTCGTTGACGGCGTCGAGCAATGCGGGTTCGCTGAACACCGCGCGCTCGATGCATTCTGCCGCACTGTTGCAAGACGGCCGCGTGTTGCTCGTCGGCGGGCGCGACGCGAGTGACAACGAACTAAATTCCGGCGAGATCTTCGACACGGCGGCGTCGAGTTTTTCCACAGTCGACAGTTCGCTGAAGCTCGCGCGGGTGCAGCCGCTCGTGCGCGTGCTTTTTGACGGCAAGGTTCAAATCATCGGCGGCAACAACGACGGGTCGATGGAAGTCTACGATCCGGCCTACGAAATGTTTGGCGCGTATGCGCACGTGCTTCCGGAAAGCGATCCTTGTACCGGTTTGCCTTCCCAGGTTCTCGCTTCGCAAACCCGCGCGGCGTTGTTCCATAACGGGCAAACAGATCCGTTATTCGATCGCAGTGGCCAGACGATCACCGAGTTGAACGGACAGGCGCTCGTTCTGGGTGGTGCTGATTCTAACGGCGCGGTCTTGAATACGTCGGCGGTTGTGACCAGCTCGCAAGCGCAGATTTCGACGGACAAGATGGACTACGCGCCTGGTGAAACTGCACACATCACCGGACGAGGTTTTCAGCCGGGTGAGACCGTCAGGTTGAAGATTCACGAAGACCCGCACACGCCGCAGGAACGCGGCATGGATGTGGTGGCCGAGGCTGATGGTTCTATCGCCGGCGACTACCTGGTGATGGACTACGACCTGAATATGAAGTTCATCGTTGGCGCTCGTGGCTTGACGTCGGGGGCAACCGCGCAGACGACGTTTACCGATGCGCGTAACCTGATTTTGACTTTTGCGGGTACGGGCAGCGGTACTGTCACCGTCACGCCAAGCACCGGTACGGTTAACGCTCCCGTTTCTTGTGGCGGCAGCGGCACGGCCCAAGCCTCGCAAACTGTTTCTACTACGTGTCTGCCTAACATCACGACTTCTGATAACGGCGCGACTGTGACGTTCACGGCGGTCGCCAATGCCGGTTCGACGTTTGCTGGTTGGAGCGGCCAGGCGGCATTGAGCCCATCAACTTGCACCGGCACTACGAATCCGTGCAGCGCCGTGCTGGCTGGTGGCCCAACGCTGACAGTCACTTTCAATAATGCAAGTGTCAATACGACGACTGCAGTCGCGAATGCGTCGGCAACGTTTGGCGACACGTCAGTGACGCTCAATGCGACGGTAACGCCGGCGAGTGGTCCAGCAGTCAACAATGGGTCGGTTACATTCACCGTGAAGCAGGGTGCGACGACCATTGGCGTGGCAACCACTGACAACACTGTGGTCGCTGGGGCAGCGAGCGTGAGCTACGCGCTGCCGGCGGGAACGGCTGCCGGGCCATATACGATTGAAGCTGCGTACACGCCCGGATCAGGATTCAACGCGAGCTCCGGCACGGGCACGTTGACGATTAGCAAGCGCAACACGCTGACAACCGTCTCCTCGACCTTGAATCCCTCAACCTTCGGCGAGAGCGTGAGCTTCAGCGCGACGGTTGTTGGTACCGGTGCGGGCGCGGGTAATCCGACGGGTGGATCGGTTCAGTTCAAGATCGACGGCTCGAACTTCGGTGCGCCAGTGGCGTTGGTTGCTGGTTCCGCGAGCAGCGGTTCGATCAGCACGCTCACCGCTGGCAATCACACCGTTGAAGCCGTCTTTACTTCTTCGGATACGAACTTTAACGACAGCAACGATCTTCTCGACGGCGGTCAGCAGGTCAACAAACGCAACACGCTGACAACCGTCTCTTCGTCGCTCAACCCGTCGACCTTCGGCGAGAGCGTTAGCTTCAGCGCGACGGTTGCTG
>Ga0247688_1000170_pt1 | contig 26890 bp, 19 predicted proteins | sample CNK29_metaG_FD_182718 | JGI IMG/M metagenome (GOLD analysis project Ga0247688, IMG submission 182718) | Soil microbial communities from Purdue University Martell Research Forest, Indiana, United States - CNK29 | ecosystem: Environmental > Terrestrial > Soil > Temperate forest > Bulk soil... | reverse complement strand
ATCAGCACGACATCAAACTGCGCCCGCTCGATCGCCTCGAGTACCGCCGCCGGTGACGAAACAGTCTCCGGCTCGTAGCCGTCGTTCTTCAGCAACAGCCGCAACGCAGCGAGGATGTCGGGCTCGTCGTCGGCGATGAGCGTGCGCGGCAACATTACTCAGTTCTCCTGCTCGGTTTTGTCCATCGAGTCGTTTACTAATTAGAGACGGCAACGCGAAGAGTTTGCGCAGCAAACGCTCGTCGCGATGCAGCCGTCGTGCCAGTTGTTGGGAGTTGTTGTTTGTGGGCTAAAACCGCGGGCGCGCAGAGTTCGGCGAGGTTTTGATTTCAGAAACGAGACTGTTCGATCCCATTTTCGATCTGGGGGAGTTGCGGCTGGTGAGTTAATAGCTGGTGGAGCCGAGGGGAATCGAACCCCTGACCTCATGACTGCCAGTTCTAACCAAACAACTATCCCATCCTTGTGTGCCGATAACGGAACAATGCTGCATTCTTGAACTTCGCCTAATACAATAAACCTAATATCGATGAAACCGTTGATAATGGGCGGGGAGAGCATTTAACTAATGCGCAGCGGTGATCCTTGTCGTCAAGAACGGATCTCCAGTGGTAGGGAATTTGGTATTTCATCATGAGTGAAGCGCGAGTGAGACTCAGCTTGCAGTAGAGTATCCTCAAGATACAAAATCGTTCTGCGCTGACGTTCCGCCGATTCGCCGAGTGATGAGCCTTAACCCAACCAAAGCCCTTATCTTTCGCATTGTGCATGTGCAGAACTTGCCGTGGATTCTTGAGCATGGTCTACATTGTGCCAACTCCGATGAGCAAGACCCTAACTACGTGAGCATTGGCAACGCTTCATTGATTGATAAGCGGGCTCGTCGAACTGTACCCATTCTGCCTAAAGGGACTTTGAGTGATTACGTGGCTTTTTATTTCACGCCCTTCTCGATCATGCTATATAACATCAAGACTGGGTACGGAGGAATCACACGGCGGGAGAACCGTGAAATTGCGATCGTCGTTTCGTCAATCCACCGTCTCCTTGAACTTGGGTTGACATTCATATTTACCAATCAGCACGCATACGCGGTAGATACGGACTTTTACGATTGCGTCGATGATTTGACTCAAGTCGATTGGCCTTTGTTGCAAAGTCGGGACTTCAAAACCAGTGACGCAGATCCGGGTAAGCAACTTAGATATCAGGCAGAGGCACTCGTTCACAGGCATGTTCCATTAGCGGCAATCCTAGGAATTGGCTGTCTTAATGACACTGTTAAGCAAGACCTTGACCGCCGTCTCAATGTTGACAGAGAAAGAATAGCTATCAAGTCCACACCTCAATGGTTCTTCTGACATGATGAGATTCACCCAAGGCAATTTGCTCGACGCAAAGACTGAGGCCGTCGTGAACACGGTTAATACTGTTGGCGTTATGGGCAAAGGCATTGCGCTCATGTTCAAAGAGCGCTTCCCAAAGAACTACAAGGCCTATGTCGAGGCATGCGAAAGAGGAGAGGTACAGATTGGAAAGATGTTCGTAACGTCCACTGATGAACTAGAGGGCCCACAGTGGATCATTAATTTTCCGACTAAGAAGCACTGGCGACAACGCACCAATTTGGATTGGGTTCGAGTCGGTTTGAAAGCGTTGAAAGTCGTCATCCTTGAGAAAGGTATTCGGTCGATTGCCATTCCGCCTCTCGGCTGTGGGAACGGTGGTTTAGATTGGAAGGTAGTTCGTCCTTTAATCGAATCTGGACTCACCGACCTGGAAAATGTGGATATACTTGTCTTCGAACCCATCGAGCAGTACCAAAATGTCGCAAAGAAGTCGGGCGTTGAAAGGCTGACCCCTGCGCGTGCCCTCATCGCTGAAGCGGTGAGACGGTATTGGGTATTGGGAATCGAATGCACTCTTCTCGAAACACAGAAGTTGGCGTGGTTTTTGGAGCGCGCGATTAATCAATTGAACCTACCGAATCCGTTGGACCTGCGATTTGTCGCAGACCGTTATGGACCATACGCGAACCGCTTAACTCACCTTCTTAATGGATTAGATGGCAGCTATCTCCACTGTGACAGGAGGCTTTCCGACTCCCGGCCATTCGATACCATATGGTTCGAGGACACGAAGAAATCAAGGGTGGACCTCTACCTCAAGACTGAAGCCCGGCAATACTTGCCCGCTCTTGAACGGATGGATGATGTAATTGACGGATTTCAATCACCACTAGGAATGGAGGCGCTCGCCACAGTGGATTGGTTGATAATCCGCGAAGATGTGCAACCTACTCTCGTCGACATCCGCAGGGGGATTCATAATTGGCCAGCAGGAGCGAGCGCAGCGCAACGGAAGGAACGACTATTCGGTGATCGACTTCTCCAGCTTGCTTTGGAGCGTTTGCGGGCGGCGAAATGAGCGAAGTGAAATCCAGGAGCTAATTCAATTTCTGAGCACTCTGCTCCGTTTCTTAATAATCAAGCAAGATTTCAAAATCGAACCAAATTAAACAAGTCGCAGCCATCACGTATTTGCAGTGTCATTTCCCAGTCGTTTCGTCGCCTGACTTCTTTCCGATCGGTAGTTCGCTGTCAATCCGGCACAATTTTGGAAACTAGCTTTTTCCAGAAGCAAAGGTGTCGGCTTTGTTTAAACCAAACCCATACTGTCGACTATTCAGTCGATGGGCCAAGAGCCTGTTACAGAACGTATTCCCGCCAAGCGCCCGACTTCGAGAGGCCGGACACGACGCTTTTACGATCGCAGCATTGATGGGTCACACGAACGTCAAAATGACGCAGCGTTATGTTAGAAGCGACAGAGCTAACAAGCGTGCAGGAGTCCAAGCAGTTCTCCTTGGCCAAAATTTGCCCACGAGAGCAGAAGGCCGCGAATTATTGCTTAAGTAGTTGAAATGATTGGTGGAGCCGAGGGGGATCGAACCCCTGACCTCATGACTGCCAGTCATGCGCTCTCCCAGCTGAGCTACGGCCCCATCTCGTGTGGACGATGGCTGGTAAATGCTTGGTGCAGACTAGCCTAGCGTTTTGCGTTGAGTCAAGCAACGGCGTGATTCTGAGTGATTGCATTTACTCTTGTGGCCAAATCGTGGCCACTAGAACTTAACATCGCTGCTTGAACAGCTTCGCGCTTATTTCGCTCAGTTGCCCGAACGTACCGCTGAGTTGTTCGAACGTTGCTGTGACCCATAAGCGCAGCGATCGTGAAGGCGCCGATTCCCGCCTCTCCTAACCTGGTTCCAAACGTTGCCCGAAGATCATGCCAGACCAAGCCATGAATCTTTGCGGCAGCACATGCGCCATGAAATGCTCTTTTTACGTCGGTCAAATGTCTGCCGGTTTTTGGACTCACGAAAACATGATCCTCAACTGACTTTGAACGACACAGCCGGAGCATAATATCGCGCACTTCGGAATTCATCGGCACCTCGCGATTCTTTCTCGTCTTAGTACCGGTTACCAGAATCAACCCTCGCGCAAAGTCGAGATGCTTGCCCCGAAGCATCAACAGCTCGTTCTTCCGCAAACCCGTTCCGATTGCTACCGGAACTAAGTCTGCCAAATGTGCGCGTTGGCCCGTTAAGACTGCGCGCAATCTTGGTTCTTCTTCCGGCATGAGGTATCGATACCGTTGATTGTCGAGCTTCAGCTTCGCAACCTTCAAACAAGGATTCGTCTCAACCTCTTTGAAATCCATCGCCAGACTAAAGATGCGACTCAATAGAGCCATCTCCAGGCTGACGGTTGCAAGTGAACGAGGTTTCTTATGCTTTGTTGGCGTATTCAACCGCGTCTGCTTAAATCGCTCAATCGAAAACGGTGTGATATCTCGAAGCGAGGTATTGTGGAAAAACGTCTTTAGAACCGGAAGTTTATATTCGTCGTCTTTCCATGACCGCTTGTTAGTTTTGGCCCATGGCAAATAAGATCGATCAACGAAATCCCCAAACTTCATAGTGCCGATTTCTGCTTTTCCAAACCGTCCTTCAAAGACCTCTTGCTTTATTCTGAGTTCCGCTTGTTCTGCTTGCCACTTCGTTCTGGCTTCTGGGATTGAACCTCGATAACGTTTCCCATTAAGTCGGAACGAAAAGTGGTAATGCTTGCACTCGCCGGAGTGCCGGTGAGCACGCTTGCAAGTACCTCTCAAATACACTGACATCAGCGTTCCCCTTTCCGGTTGCAGCCAGGAGAACGCCAGGCAATATATTCGTCTAAACGTTCGCGACGCAAGCCGCTAACGTTTCTGTTTGGTCCAGTCGATAATTTCATCAAAATCAAACAACAATCTGCCACCGACCTTCCGATGCGGAATGCGTCCTTGCTCGACCATGTCGTAGATGGTTCGCCGCTTACAACGAAGCAACGCGGCGACTTCAGCTACCTTAAGAAAGCGCGGCAACGAGACGTTCGCACGTGACACCTCCGTGGAGTAGGAGTTGGTGTTCATTCGATTCAGCGATGAGTTACAGACATTACTCCCACCGTTGCCCTAAACGAAAAAACCACCCAACCTAACAAGCGGCCCGCTTTCAACGGCTAGGCGGCTCGTAAAATTGAGTGGCGAACAGGGTTGCAAAGCCCCGGTGGCCTTTAGTTGTTAAAGAATCCTAAAATCCACGGCAGTCTAGCCGTGCTGTTGTCTTTTCGCAAGCTCTTTCTGAAAGCTCTTCTGAAAGCGGGAAATTCTTGCCAACGCTGCTTTGCTGCCGAGACTAATCGAAGTGTCAAAGAGAAATGTTCTCCAAATGGTTGATGTCAGGGCAATTAGGGCTGATCGGGAAGTGTCGCCATTATTGCTGGCGGACTAACGGAAACTAACCGAGGCGTCAAAGAGAAAAACCTCTCCAGACGTCTGGAGAGCTTCAACTTGCCTGTACCGGAGATCGGGTATTTCTGAACGAATCAGACAACCGAAAACCGCCTGAAATTGAGCGGACGTAATTCAATAGCATCGTGTCCGGCTTATCCCGGACTACTAGCTTCATGACGTAACGAAGGCTCGTCTGAGGTTCTGAATTATCTCAATCAGATTGAACCAGTTGCCAGAAGATCAGAAATGCAATTCTTGCTCATCATCAATCAGAACGTCCACTGAAACGCTAATGAGTTTCGCATAGGCGAGCAAGACAGCGAGCGGTGGCTCATTTATGTTGCGTTCGTACTTTGAGATGTTCGTATATTCCTGAATACCGAGACGCTTCGCTAGCTGTGGCTGAGATATACCAAGTCTCTGACGGAGCACAAGCAACTTCGCGGCTAGGTGTTTTGGTCTTGGACGTGCGTGGCCCATCGTCGCTCACTCCAGCAAACCAAGTTCGCGCAGTTTGTCTTCTTGTTTAGTCGAGAGAATGCCCGCGACTGCTAGCAAATAGACTTTGCGGCCTGCGTCTCGAAATTGAGTGTGACGCATAAGACATTCAATAGCTCGATCTATCCCGGCAATTGCCTCTGCTCTGCCTTCAGGCCCTTGTTCTATGAGTTCCTTAACGGTTTCAAGATGCTGAGCGAGGATGAATGCGAGAACCGGAAATTCTGAGTAAGCTTGAAAGACTATGTTCCAGTCTTCGGCGTCGAGCGGCGGACCCTCAGAGTCCGTGTTAGGATTGTTATGCATGGTCGATTCCTCTCTCGTAACGGGGTTAGGAGTCGGCTGTGTAAGGGCTGGCGAGTGTTGACGCACTTGTCAGCCCGCTCGTATGTGCGGCCACTATAATAATGTGATGTTCGTTTGTCAAAGAAATTATGGTGACGGCACCTTAATTTCGCAGAATGCTATAGTTTGGGCCATGAAGATCATCAGCACAGCAGAGGCGGCGAAGCGGTTAGGAGTAACCGCTAATAGAGTGCGGGCGATGATTGAAGCGAAGCGGTTGAAGGCTACGAAAGTCGGAAGCGTGTGGCTGATTGATCCGAAGGACTTGGAAGCAGTAAAGAATCGAAAGGTCGGGCGTCCACGCAAAGCGCGCAAGAGCAGCAAAAAATAGTCCCCCAAAATAGTCCCGCAATGTCGGCCGTTTCCACCAACACTTCGACACTCTTGAATATCAGCGCGGGCTACAGATCGTGGGAAGCTGAAAACTGTACTGCTTGATATGGAGGAATGCCATCTCGTCTCGACATACCGGCAGCTTATTTGTTATATGGTCTGAATCAACTTTATGCAACCGCGACCTCAACGCCGCGATGATGGGGATGATCTCAGATACCTTAGTCAATCCGAAGTACGTTCCTTGAGTTGACGACTTAGACGAGCAAGCTGAGATTGATAATCAAGCGTCTGCCTTGCAAGACAAGCAAACTGCGCCCACTGTATCGCGGTTGACCATAGCCTAATTACAGCCGATGTCCCTTGAGTCAACAACACGAAAAGAGATCATTGATCTCCGTCTCAAATTGGCGGGATGGGATCTTTCAGATAGAACACAGATTGTCGAAGAATTTTATATCGCGCCGACACCTGATAGCAGCGGGGCGATAGAGCTAATCCCAACCAAAGAGGCCACGCGAGAATTCAGCGACTACGTTCTACTCGGAAAGAATGGCAAACCGCTTGCCGTTGTTGAAGCGAAGAAGTCCTCGACAGATGCTGAGCTTGGCCGCGAGCAGGCCAAACGATACTGCCTCAACATCCAGGCCTATAAAGGTCATGAGTTACCTTTCTGCTTCTACACGAACGGGCATGACATCTTCTTTTGGAACATCGGAGAAGCGCCGCCTCAAAAAGTTCAGGGTTTTCCCACCAGACAAGATCTGGAGCGACTCCTTTACCTTCGTAAACACAAGAAGCCGCTCACGAATGAACTGATTAACGTAGCCATTGCCGGCCGCGATTACCAACTCCAGGCAATTCGCGCCGTAATGGAGGGAGTCGCACAGAATCGACGTTCATTTCTACTTGTGATGGCTACAGGAACAGGCAAGACGCGAACCTGTATTGCTTTGGTTGATGCTTTGATGCGTGCCGGCTATGTCCAGCGCGTCCTGTTTCTCGTGGACCGAATCGCTCTCCGTGGACAGGCGCTCGACGCCTTCAAGGAGCACATACCCGATGAACCACGCTGGCCTGACCCTGGTGAGAAAACCATCACCACTGACCGCCGCATCTACGTCGCAACCTATCCGACGATGCTCAACATCGTTCGCGATGAGGAGAACTTTCTTTCTCCCCATTTTTTCGACCTCGTCGTCATTGATGAGAGCCATCGCTCCATCTACAATACCTACGGCGAAGTCCTGAAGTACTTCAACGCGATCAAGCTCGGTCTCACTGCTACGCCACGCGACGTCGTCGACCACAACACTTTTGCTCTCTTCGACTGCGATGACGGCCAACCAAGTTTCGCCTTCTCCTATGACGAGGCGATCAATCACGTTCCACCGTACCTCTGCGATTTTCGCGTCTTGAAGATCAAAACAAAGTTTCAAGACGAAGGGATCAGCAAACGCACAATCAGTCTGGAGGACCAAAAAAGGTTAATTCTCGAGGGCAAGGACATCGAGGAGATCGTCTTCGAAGGCACTGACCTTGAAAAGACGATTACCAACCACGCTACGAATGCCCTGATCGTAAAGGAGTTCATGGAGGAGTCCATCAAAGACCCTAGTGGCGTACTTCCTGGCAAGACTATTTTCTTCTGCCTTTCTATAGCTCACGCCCGACGTATTGAGCGCATCTTCGATTCTCTCTATCCGGAGTACAAAGGCGAACTCGCCAAGGTCATGGTGTCCGACGATCCCCGCGTCTATGGTAAAGGTGGCCTGCTCGATCAGTTCACTCGCAGCGATTTGCCCCGCGTCGCCATCAGCGTAGACATGCTCGACACCGGCATTGACATTCGGGAGATTGTCAACCTTGTCTTCGCCAAGCCTATCTACTCCTACACCAAGTTTTGGCAAATGATCGGCCGGGGCACTCGCCTATTGGAGAAGAAGAAAATCAAAGCCTGGTGCCCTGAAAAAGATGTCTTTCAGGTTATCGACTGCTGGGACAACTTCGAATACTTCAAGCTCACGCCGAAGGGCAAGGAACCTAAGCCGCAGATTCCGCTTCCGGTTCGATTGGTCGGCGTCCGCATCGATAAGATAGAAGCCGCCAAAGCGCTCGGCCGCAACGTCATCGCGGAGAAGGAAATCGTCGCTCTCCGGGCACAGATTGCTGCACTACCCGAGAAGTCTGTCATCGTCACGGAGGCCCGCGCTAATCTCGCGCGATGCGAGGGCGACGCCCTTTGGATGCCGCTCACTTCAGATGGCCTCTTCTTTCTTCGCCACGCGATTCAACCGCTCTTCCGCATCGTGTCGCAAGCCGATTTCAAAGCAATGCGCTTTGAAAAAGATGTACTCGAAGCATCCCTCGCGCAGCTCAAAGGGGAAAAGGCAAAGTATGCTGCCCTCACGCAAAACCTCACCGCACAGATCAGCGAATTGCCGCTCTCGGTGAATGTCGTCGCTCATGAAGCCGCGCTGATTCAGAAGGCACAGACCAATCACTACTGGGCAACGATCACCGACCAAGGGTTCGACCAACTTACTGAGCGGCTTTCTCCGCTCATGCACTATCGCGAGGGCCGCGTTACAGGGGAGCGCCTTGCTAAGTTCAACTTTGCCGACGTCCTCAAGTCGAAGGAATACGTTGAGTTCGGACCTGAGCACGAATCGCTAAGCATCGCACAGTATCGGCAGTTGGTGGAGCAGAAGATCCATGAACTCACTGCCAGTAATCCGATCCTCCAAAAGATTCGCGATGGTCAGCAGGTAACGGAGCGAGAAGCCGAAGCTCTCGCGATCAAGCTTCACGATGAGCATCCACACATCACGCTGAAATTGTTGCGGCGGGTTTATCATCACCAGCGCGCCCCATTCGTTCGTTTTATGCGCCACATCCTCGGCATTGAGATGCTGGAGAGCTTTCCGGATACCGTGTCGCGATCTATAGATCAGTTCATCACTGAGCATCCCACGCTCACGAGCCACCAGCTTCAGTTCCTCAGTCTCCTCCGCGATTTTCTGATTGATCGTGGCGGCATTGAGAAGCGCGATCTTATCCAGGCGCCTTTCACCATCATTCACCCCAGTGGAATTCGCGGCGTCTTTTCTCCCTCGCAAATAGATGAAATAGTCGAATTGACTGAAAGGTTGGTGGCCTGATGCTCGAATTAAACGCCAAGCTTAAATCTCTGATCGACAAACTGTGGGACCGTTTCTGGTCTGGCGGAATCTCTAATCCACTTTCCGCCATCGAGCAGATCACCTACTTGCTCTTCATGAAGCAACTCGACGAACTCGATCTGAAGCGGGAGAAAGACGCCGAGTTCACCGGAGACACTTATATCTCTCGCTTCATCGGCAACTATTACCTCCCACAAGATCGAGCTAGGGCACTGGAGCTGGAAACACCAAAAGAGAATGAGACCGCCGCCGACAAAAAAGCACGCGAAGAGGAACTGCAGAGGATTACAATCGACAAAGCGACTCTCCGTTGGAGCCATTTCAAAGAAATGAAGGCGGAACTGATGCTGCCCCACGTCCAGCAAAAGGTCTTTCCTTTCATCAAAGATCTCAACGGCGACAGCAGTGCGTTCACGCGGCACATGGTTAATGCCGTCTTTATCATCCCCAGTGCGAATCTCCTGCAAGGTGCCATCCAGATCATCGAAGACATCTTCGTCGAGATCGAGCGCGATGCCCGGGAAGAAGGGCATCTGTTTCAGGATATTCAAGGCGATGTCTATGAAATGCTGCTTAGCGAAATCAGCACCGCCGGTAAGAACGGCCAGTTTCGCACCCCGCGTCACATCATCAAGCTGATGAGCGAGTTGGTAAATCCCCAATTTGGACATCGCATCTGCGATCCGGCCTGTGGCACTGCCGGCTTTCTACTCGACGCCTACCAGTACATCATCACGCAACTCGCCAAGCAGAAGGCGAAGAACGGCCAAACCTTCGAGCCCGACGAAGATGGTTTCATCCGCTCTAGTGTCAGCGGCCAACTTACGCAAGACAACAAAGACATCCTTGAACAGAGCCTCTACGGTTTCGACTTCGACAGCACTATGGTGCGCCTCGCCCTGATGAATCTCATGATGCATGGAATCGACAATCCTAAGGTCGATTACCAGGACACCCTCAGCAAGAGTTTCATAGAGGAGGGTGAGTACGACATCGTTATGGCCAATCCGCCCTTCACCGGCAGCATCGATAAAGGCGACATTAATGAGACACTCACGTTGAAAACTACTAAGACAGAACTGCTCTTTACCGAGCGCATTTTCACTTTGCTTAAGACCGGCGGCACTGCCGGCATCATCATTCCGCAGGGCGTACTCTTTGGCTCCAGCGGCGCGTTTGTCGAGGCACGGAAGAAACTCGTCCAAGAGGCCGAACTAAAGGCCGTCATCTCCCTCCCCAGTGGCGTCTTCAAACCCTACGCTGGAGTTGCGACTGCTATCCTAGTTTTCACGCGAGGCGGCAAGACCGAACGGACATGGTTCTATCAACTCAAAAACGACGGTTTCTCTCTCGATGATAAGCGCCAGCGGGTGGAAGGCAGCGAGCTTCCTGACGTAGTGGCACAATGGAAAGCGCGAGATCCACAGCAACCTAGTAATCGCAAAGCTAATCACTTTTTTGTCCCTGCGCAGGAAATCCTCGACAAGTCATACGATCTCTCCTTCAACCGCTACAGCGTAGTCGAACACGACGAAACGGTTTATGAAGAGCCGCAGGTCATTCTTCAAAAGTTGAAGACCCTGGAGGCTACGATTCAACAGGGAATCACAGAGCTCGAGGAGATTCTTAAATGAAGTGGGGTGTAGCAGAGCTAAGAAAGGTGAGTGAGGTTTTCAACGGCAAGACCCCGGCTCGTTCAGAGCAACGGGATGAGGGCCATCCCGTTCTAAAGATTAGGGATGTGGACGAGGTTGGCCGATTTAAGGGGAGGTTTACCGGATTCGTTGACTCAACATTACTTGAGCGTAATTCGAAGAAGCGCATACAAAGGGGCGACACGCTGATTCTGAATGCAGCGCACTCCGCAACGCATGTTGCATCAAAGACGTTTTTCGCAGAGGCCGACGTTGAGGGAGCGATGGCAACCGGCGAATGGCTAATGATCCGGCCTAATCTGAAACTTATTGACGCAAAGTTTCTTACTCACTGGATCAATTCCCAAAAGGTGCGCACCACCTTGCGCGAGATGGCAAAAGGCATTCACCTCTACCCTAAGGACGTAGCAGGCCTCCAAATCCCAATCCCACCGCTAGAAGAGCAAAAGCGAGTCGCAGCCGTGCTTGATAAAGCCGACGCCCTCCGCGGCTGGCGAATGGAGTCCCTAGAACTCACTGAACATCTTCTCAAATCGGTCTTCATCCACATGTTCGGCGATCCGGCCACGAATCCGAAAGATTGGGAAACGCACTCCCTAGAAGAGCTTTGCGACAGAATTGTCGATTGCCCACACAGCACGCCGGTCTATTCGGACACGACAACCGGATTCTATTGCGTGAGGTCGAGCGACATTCAGAACGGCAAACTAGATCTGGCGTCTGCTCGCTATGTTTCTGAAACAGTATTTACAGAGCGCGTCGCACGGCATGAACCCATGGCGAGTGAGGTCATTTATACGCGAGAAGGCGGACGCCTTGGTTTCGCGGCACAAGTGCCTCGCGGAAAGAGAATCTGCTTGGGCCAAAGAATGATGCTTTTCAAAGCGAAAGAAAAGGTGGCAACAAATGCTTTCTTGGCGAATCTACTGAACTCTGAATCATTCCGCCGCAAAGTTCTAAATCTTGTCGGAGGAGGCGCGGCACCTAGGATCAACATCAAGGATTTGAGAACAGTTGTTGTTTATCTGCCTCCGTTCGAACTACAGCAGCGTTTTGAGAGCTTCAGCGAAGCCCTCGTTGAAGAGGAGTTGGCGCTCGAACAAGCAGGAATTCAAACTCGAAGATTGTTCAATTCACTCGAGCGGCGCGCGTTCCAAGGCGAATTGGATCTGAGCCGACTCAAACTCGATGAGGAAGCCGAAACGTCAGCGGTTACACCCGAACCACCAGCCGCGGCCATTCAAGGCCGTTACAGGCACGCCGGCAGTTTCATTGCTCCGCCAGATATCGAAGCACAAATGATGGCGTTGGAGTACATTCTCGATAAAGCTGACGCATCTATCCAGTGGTCCGAGGACTACTTCAAGTATCGCATGCTGAGTCAGGTGCTCCGGCCGCCATTCAGCTTCGCGGACATTTGGAATGCCGTAGAGCATGACATCGAGGAGCCAAGTTATGAGATCGTTAAAGACAAGCTTTTCGAGTATCTGGGAGAAGGAACGCTCGAGCAACAGTTTGACCCAGAACGCAAGGAGATCGTCTTTCACCCGCGCACATGAAACTGCTCCGCCTCAAGCTGTGTTCCGTTCCGCAGCCTTCCCGCAGGCTTCGAGGTGCATTTCCTAAGGGAATGGGACCGAGATTCTTTCGATGAGTTTCACCCTTACTGCCTCGCCGGCCGCAACGGCAGTGGCAAGTCCAATGTCCTCGAAGCCCTCGCCGCAATTTTCTACCATCTAGAGTGCATTTACCTCGAATACCGTCCGGACGGGTTCGAGTTTGACGATCAGAAAAATCCGAAGGGCTTCAAGGCTGAACGCTGCGAGCCAGACGCCTTTGAACTGGAATACCTAATCCCGGACAACGTTGCGAAGAGGGGAAGCGTTATCTCCTTTTACAAGGCTCAGCTCGTAGCACACATCCGCATCACGAAGAAGGCCGGTAGGAGGCCGGTCATTCGCTACGCCCAAGCCTTTCAGGATTCTGAAAAGGAGGGCGAGGAGCTCAGTCGTCAGGAGGTGAAATCATACCTACCCAAATACATCGTCGGGTACTCCTCCGGCGACAACGAAATCCTAAGCCTGCCTTTCTTCAAAATGCGGTTCATTCATTTCGATGAATACCGTGATCACCTGATCAAAGACGTACCCTACGACGGCAAACCGGAAGGACGGATGATTTTTGTTGACGACCAGTTCAGCCAGGCAATCCTGATCTGCCATTTCCTGTTTCCGAGCGAACCCATCCTACGAGTCTTCGAGGAGAAGATCGGACTCAAAGCCATTCGCCGTTTCCGCATCATCATTCGGAGGCATCATCGTGAAAAGTTGGCGAAGGAACGTCTTGAGACCATGTCGCTTTCAGAGAAGGAGCTTGAAGAGGATACGCCGAAGACCACGGTTGAACTGACTTCGAAGCTCACCGGCCACTACGATGAGCAGAATCAACTACAACCCGGGCTTATTGACAAACTGATTCTGTGCTCGACTACTCACTACGAAGACTACTCTGCCTACTCTGACGGCGAAGGATTTGACCTTTATCTCGATTATTGGGTCAACGATGCGACCAAGCGTGCCTTCCAGGTTCACTTTGGCGATTCATCCGGCGGATCCGACGACTTCAATAAGGCCAAGTCAGCCTTGAACCTTTTTCAGTCGTTCCAAACCCTGCTCACGCTAAATCACTACAAAGTGGATGCAGAGACGAAGGCCGAACTCTACCAATCCTCCAGCCTGTACGTGAACGAGACCATCTCAACACCCGCTTCTCGCGAACGAATCACGCGATTCAAAGAAGGTGAACTGATCAAGGACCGCGTGAAAGGCGGCTTGTACGTCAAAGCCTTTTCCGACGGTGAACACCAGCTTCTCCACACCATCGGTCTCTGTCTTCTTTACCGCCACGAGTCCGCACTCTTTCTCCTCGACGAACCTGAAACACACCTAAACCCCGATTGGCGCGCCTCGTACATCTCCACGCTCCGCGCCGCTCTGGAAGCCGACGGCAGGGCTAGCCGAGTTATGCGCGACGTCCTTCTCACTACCCATTCACCCTTCATCCTCTCCGACTGCAGCAAAGACTATGTGCTCGTATTCACCAAAGACGCAGCAACGCAAGAAGTCAAATGGCAAAGACCTGATTTCGAAACTTTCGGGGCATCCGCTAACGCCATCACGATCAAGGTTTTCGGCCAGACTGAAACAATCGGCGACTACGCTATGTCGAAGCTAAACTCGCTTCGCAAGCGACTCGACGCCGGCGAAAATCCTGACCAACTAATCAAAGATGCGAACAATGAACTCGGCGACTCGGTAGAGAAGGTCATCTTTGTCACTCAGGCACTCACAAAGAAAGAAGATAAGTAGCGCAATGCTCTTTAACTACCGCTACGTCAAACACGACATCGAAAAGTTTCAAACCTGGCTGGACCATCTCGTGAAGGAAGTGTGGTGCAAGGCTGCCGGAAAGTTCGAGGTAGGTCTACTCCACGCTGACTTACAGGAGGTAGTGCTGGAAATCTATAACACTGATGACTCTAAGCCGCGAGGAAAGACCAGTGATTGGCTGTATGGTCCAATTAGAGACATTTTTGATTTATTCAAAAACCTGTCAGAACAGCAACGCCAGCAGATTTCCGTTTGGTATGACAACAACAACGACATCGAGGCACTCTGCGCGAATGACGCACAGAAAGCTCCGATAACGTACGCCGAGATCCAAGCGATCGATCCCCACTTGGAGAGGGCATTAAAAGCTTTCTGCCAAAGTCTTTTCAGTAACGTTATTCATTTGAAAGCCGTCACAAGCAGGACCGCGGAAATCGATAGCCATTACGAGGCCTTCGTGACCGAGAACGACGAAGGCAAGTGCCCCTACTGCGGCTACAGCGACATCAAAGGGCAGCACCACAGCAAGCGAGAAGCCTACGACCACTTCCTCCCGAAAGGCACCTACCCTTTCAATTCCGTAAATTTCAGGAACCTCGCTCCGATGTGCTACGAGTGTAATTCCAGCTACAAACTACAAAACGATCCTATTCGTAACATTGACCCACTCCATAATGCCAATGCCGGAACACGACGCAAAGCCTTCTACAGTTACTCCGTAACAGTCTCGAACATCGCAATTGATCTAACCCTTGCTACTTCCGAAATCAACAAGCTCTGCCCGTCCGACATCACACTGAACATCTCGGCGCTCGGCCGAGATGAAGAAGTCGAAGCATGGCAGGATATATTCGGCATTGAAGAGCGTTACAAAGCGAAGTGCTGTGCGAAGAACGACGGCATGGTCTGGTTAAGCCGAATTATCGAGGAGTGTGAAAACTATGGGCTTACACCTACCCAAATGCTTGAAGCTGAAATACTCGTCGCCGAAAAGAAGCCGTGGCATGACTCAAACTTTCTGAAGAAGCCATTTCTACTCGCCTGCCAAGCGGTTGGCCTGATTTAGTCCACACCACCATGCGCAAACCGGAATCAAACGAGCATCACTTTTCGAAAGTGAACTCAGGCCGTGAGTTGCAAACCTCTCTCAAATGGGTTCAACACATCTCATTCTTATTGAGACATAACAGAGTAACAAGAAAATCATTGAATTTTAGCTGGATTAGGTATATACAACCCTCGCGCTTTCCATCTAATAGAGCCCATAGCTCGATAAGTCAACCATTCTTTAGAAGCCCCGCAGATGGCTCAGGGCTGAAGAAACGTGTAAACTACGCTTGGAGCTTTACGGACGCCTCCAAGCCCCGACTTTTGAGCGGCTTACCATGCCGCCAGGCTAAGGGAGGAATTATGTCATTAATGAGTTTATCGGAGAAAAGTCAAACGAGAAGTTATGGGCTCCTTTCGTCTCGAATAAGCGACACCATTTTGCGCTTGGAAACAGATTCGCGAGCTCCAAATTTACAAGACCGCGAGATACTTTCGAATGGACTAGAGCTAATTGATAAGTTTATTCTTGGATCTCGGCTTGTCGAAGGAGACGATTTTACAGATGGTCTGTTGCCTACAACCGATTCGCTTCAGGTGTATCGATATGCGCGGCGGGCAGTTGTAGAAACCTTACACAAGGACGAGAGAATCTCTCAGGTGCTCAAAGCCATTCGCGACAAATTGGAGTCAACAATCACAGCTACAGACGGTGGCCATTTAGACCGAAGTAGTTTGAGTGCTTTAAGACTGTTTTTTACGGCGCTGTCAACTCTGTTGTGCCAAGACATAATTAGACAGCGATTCGAAGGTGAGATTGCCAAGGACGCTTATGTTTCACCGTCTGGTTTTGACGAATTTGAAGCCTTTGGTGGTCGCAATAATACTACGATAGTGCGGAGAAGTAACATCTGAAGAAGTGAGTAATCCTCCAGTATTATCACAAGACCTCGTCGATACCTTACTCGTCGATGTCATTAATCGGTGCCGTACGATCCGATCACGCAGTTCTGTATTAGCTCAAGCTGAGTTTGCTTCAGAAAATCCCGTTAAGCTCGCAAGATTGATCGGCAACATCTGTTCTGAGTTGGAGCCTCAACTTGTTGCGATTCGTGACAAGTACCCGCAGAACTCGAATGCCCTAAACGATATTAAACTGATAGATGACTTCGTCCGAGAAATCGGTGCCCAATTAAGATACATTGACGGCGCTATAGCAACCAAAGTTCCCTCAAGCTTACCTCAACCGTTGGAAAGATTGTGTGACAAGCTTTTACCTGGAACCAATCTTATGCTTCGACCGCAGTGGAAATATAATTACTCAATTCTTCTTCATGATTTGGGAGTGTCATACCGAAGAGAGTTGAGCCAAATTCTACCAGCGAGCGCCGTGGACAATCTTTTCAATGACTTCCCTTCAAGGTTTCACATAATCTCTTTTCCATCGGTTGAGCGACGGACGGCACTCTTACATTGTGATTTGGCTCACGAAATTGGTCACCTCATCGCAAAAGCATACCTTCTTTACGAAGGAAAGAACCGGCCGTACTTATTGGATTTGCGGCGAAAAATTGCTGACAGAGTTAAGGCTGAATTCAAGGAACGCCCACAGTTAATTGAGGAAACTATCGAAAACCGTTTGCTGGATGCTGATTTTATTAGGTGGCGCGGTTTTTCTGAGATCATCTCAGATATATTTGCTGTACATCTGTTTGGACCAGCTGCACTATTCGCACTCTTTCAAATGGCCATTGCAGATTCTTTAGACTTCCCGCCCACAAAAGAAACGTCATTCTATCCTCCATGGCGCCGTCGGCTTCGCCACGCGATAGCAACCTTAGAGGGCACAAACTTGCTACCTGATGAAAATGAATCAGATGTATTTGCGGTTATATTGCCTGTTCAAGAAAAGGTTAAGGCAAGAGTTGATACTATCCGGGCAATGACAATTTCAAATGTTGATAAGGTAGCCTTAGAGGCAGATTGGACAACAAAAATCGCTTACGATTCTATCGATGAATCGATTCCTCATGTCGAGAGGTTTTTACATCAGAACTACGTGAATAGTTTTTTGGACCGAGAGAAACTGTATCAACAAGTATATCCACTCGTTGAAAGGCTTCAATTGAAGCTTCCTCCAAATGCCGTCGAAGTTTCACCTTATGATTCGCAAGCAGCCGACTTGGAGGCAATTTTGAACGCGGCTTGGTTCTACAGAATAGCATTTCTGGAGCGGCCCTTTCATGAAGGAAAATTTGATGAGGACTTTCAAAGCGATTATGAAATACTTAATGCCTTGACGTTGAAGGCGATCGAATACTCTTATATTCAACAGAACTTTAATAAGTGGCACTCCGAAGCAAAGTAAAGAAGAGATGATATTAGAACGGCGAGAAATCAGATTAGCAATGGAGCGCCCTCTCAATAATAGATTAGTTGTAACCCCCATGTTAGATCCGCAAAACCAAATTGGCGACTCATCAGTTGACGTGCGACTTGGAAATGAGTTCGTCTTAATTAGGAAACGAAGCTTTGGAACTCTGGATGTCGGGCAACCGGAAAACATCCAAGGAAGGATCGCGAAGTACCAAGAACGACTTCTTATCGAATTGCGCAAGCCGTTTATCTTACATCCGAATCAATTGGTCCTTGGAGCAACATTAGAATACGTCCGCTTACCAAATGACATTGCCTGTTATGTAATAGGTCGTTCTTCTTGGGGCAGACTCGGCCTTGTTATAGCGACCGCATCCGCCGTAGCTCCAAATTTTAGAGGCTGTATAACTTTAGAACTTATTAACCACGGTGAGGTTCCTTTAATTCTTTATCCAGGAATTCGCATTGCGCAATTGGTACTTCATTCGACGAAAGGTGAAGGTGAATACACTGGGCGTTACAAATGTCCGACCGGGCCACAGTTCAGCCGAATACATGAGGATTCTGAACTACCGTTCTGGTGCCCTGAGAATTGAACGTTTTTCTTTTGCTCGGACAATCTCTTATTCTCCTGTAAGTAAAACACCGTATTGAAACTAGAGGCTTTCCAATATGGTGCTATGAGATCTCAATCTTGTCTTGTCAAGGGTCATACCACTATCGAGAATCGTGGACTGAACCCCTAGATTGAGACACTCGAAATAGGCACACTAGCAGAGAAAGGAGCTGCAAGTGGCCAAGAGACGAGTGGGACGGTATACGAATGAGTTTCGGCGCATGTGCGTCGAGCGCATGAAACAATGCGACGACATCGTGGCGCTGGCCAAGGAACTGAATATTCATCGGCGGCTGTTGTACCGCTGGCGCGATCAACTCGAGCCGGCAGAGAAAAGTGAGTGGCCGCCACCACAGAACTCACGAGAATCCACCCTGCGTAAAGAGGTCAGTCAACTCAAGCGGGCGCTGGCCGAGAAAACTCTGGAACTAGATTTTTTCAAAGGTGCCTTGCAAAAAGTCGAGGCGCGACGCCAGCAGAGCGGCGGCTCTGGCGCGAAGGCATCTACGACCAAATCCGGGAAGTGATGTCCTTGCAAGGCAGTCTGAGTCTCGAACGGATGTGTTACTTGGCCCAAGTAAGTCGTGCCGGCTTTTATCGCTCGCTGCAGGAGCGTTTGCCGGTTGAAGAAGAGATGGAGGTGCGGTCCACGATTCAACAGATCGTGCTGGAACATCGACGTCGCTACGGCTATCGACGAGTAACCGCAGAGTTGCGGCGGCGCGGCCTGCTTGTTAATCACAAACGTGTTGCACGACTGATGCGGGAAGATAATTTGCTGGCGGTCCAACCGCGGGCTTTCGTGGTCACGACTGACTCAAAACATGAGTTTGAGGTGTACCTGAATCTCGCCAGCCACTTGAAGCTGACCGGCATCAATCAGCTCTGGGTAGCGGATATCACCTATATTCGGCTGAAATCAGAGTTCGTTTACCTGGCCGTCATCCTCGATGGCTTTTCTCGCAAGGTGGTCGGCTGGGCGCTGGAGCGAACGCTGGCTACACGGTTAACCAGGACTGCTTTGGAGCGGGCAATTGCTGCACGCCAGCCTGCGCCTGGCTTGGTCCATCACTCCGATCGCGGGGTGCAGTATGCTTCAGACGAGTACGTTCGCGTATTGCAAGAACACAAGATGCTGCCCAGCATGAGTCGGCCGGCGAATCCATACGACAATGCGAGTTGTGAGAGCTTTATGAAGACGCTCAAGCGCGAAGAGATCTATGCCAACGATTATGCCGATCTCGAGGACTTGCGCAGCAACATCGAGGTGTTCATTGATAATTACTATAATCGTTGCCGCTTGCACTCCGCGCTCGGCTACCAACCGCCGGAGGAATTCGAACAGCAACTTGAGTCCACGACAACGTTCGCTGCCGCGACGATGAGTTTTTTCAGGCATGGGGAGGACTATCGACCCGATAGTGTCCTCTCAAAGACGAGGAGCGGCCCGCAGACCGCTCCTCCGACCATCGGTTTCGATGAGTCTCCGGCTGGTTATTCCTTGGCGAGTTGCTCTCCAGCAGAGCTCGCCTCCGCTTCACCGGCCAACGGAGATTCTGAACCAGAAGTGCTACTGTGAGAAGACAAATTTATTCAACGAAAATTGGCTAAATCAAACTGTCTCAACGAAGGGGTTCACCCCAATCGCTTGTGGCCAAATTGTGGCCGGAGAAAACCGATACCATCCGTTACGTTGGACCAACCATCTGTAACAAAACGGGAAATGGTCCAAAATCCTCGCTGGCTGCAACCTGTTTAATTGTTATTAATTAGCAAAACGGTAGGCTGAGGACTGCCAGTCATGCGCTCTCCCAGCTGAGCTACGGCCCCAAATGAGTGAGTGACGTCGTCGTAACGACCGATGCAGACTAGCCTAGCGTGCAGAAATGAGTCAAGCAAGGCCGTCATTCTGTGTGAATGCCGATCGTCGGAGATTCACCTTACAGTCCAGGTGTGCGGCGTGTGAAAAACACCATGCACCGGCTTACCGCGCGCGACGTTGATAACTCCTGCGCTCTTGTAATCAACATGCTCGCTGAACGATCCGTGGCGATTTCTGATCGCCACTTCTACGTTATAAGCGGCTTCTCCTAAAGATATTTCAGAACAGGAAAATTCCACCACGCCGGGGCCTGGCTGCAAATGTATTTCTTCGTCGGCGGTTGAAAGATGCGTGTGCAGATTGCCAAACACTGAATAAAAATAGACCTCGACGACTACATCCTCGAGTCGCTCGTGCGCGGTGAACTCGATCGACATGCGAAAAGGGCCGCCAGTCGCAAAAGTCATCGTTCGCTGTGCTTCGGTGTCAAGAAAGGCGACGGCGTTGATCGTCGCGAGCGTTTGCGCACCAGCATCGTTAGTTACATTCTTCACCTCCGACGGAGGCAGCGCCAAACGAAGCTTTTCGTACTCCGCAATAACGTCCCGCGGTGGACCGCTGGCGACGACCCGGCCATGATCGAGTAACAAAACGCGATCGCACAGGTTCTCAACCGCGCTTAGATTGTGAGAAACGAATACGATCGTCTTGCCGGCACGCTTCAACTCCGTTACGCGGTTGATGCACTTCGCCTGGAAGTTTGCGTCGCCAACGGCAAGCACCTCGTCGAGCAGAAGAATGTCCGCCTCGAGATGGGCGGCGATGGCAAATCCCAGCCGCAGATACATTCCCGTCGAATATCGTTTGACCGGAGTATCGATAAACGGCGCGACGCCGGCGAACTCTACGATGCTCGCGAGCTTTTTGGTAATCTCGGCGCGGCGCATCCCCAGCAATGATCCATTCAAGTAAACATTTTCTCGTCCGGTTAAGTCAGGATGGAAACCGGAGGCCACCTCTATCAGCGCGGATAGCTTTCCTACGATCGCGATCTCTCCGCGCGTTGGCCGCGTGATGTTGTACAGGAGTTTCAGGATCGTGCTCTTGCCGGCTCCGTTATGACCGATAATGCCGAGCGCTTCGCCAGGTTGGACTAAGAAGCTGACATCATTGACGGCCCAGAAATCACTCGTGGCGCCGCTCCGCAGGAATCGTCGCACAAACGACCGGCCTGAATTTCCGTTTTCAGACTCGCGATAGACGCGATAGCGCTTCGATACATGCGCGAAGTTTATCGCCGGGGTTTGCGTTGTATTGTCCGCGGTCTTCACGTGTGAGTGCTTACCTTAGCAGCGGGAAGCAGGTGACCATTACGTAGGTTGAAAGAAGTTAAGGCGATTGCCCTTCGACCCATTCGGGCAGGGTTCACTCTTTGCAACCGCGGGATTACAAATGAACTCCTCCAATTCTTTTGCCAGCTCGCGCACGTGCGGCTCGCGCAACAACGTTTCGTGCGTTCCCGGGATTACGCGAACTTCAACGCCACCTCCCGCGAGGCGTTCCCAACCCAGGTTCCAGTTGGAAATGCGGTTTCTCGGCTGTTTGAAAACTCTGAACACGAGGATGCGCCCGGAGTAAGTCTTGGGCTTGAAATCCTCACCGGGGAAATAGACGCGGTGCAGCGGACTTTCAGGTACGCGACGATTTGCTAAAACCTTGCCCCATTGCGAAGTGATGAAGCTGAGCTTTTCTTTCGCAGAAAGACGCGCCCAAAACCGCAGGCGTTCGACGTAATGTTCGAGATACCAGAAATAGTTGTAAGTGTTCTCCATCACAAACGTATCGAGAACACCTAGTAATGAGACCTTCTCGCCCTGCTCCTCCAAACGGCAAGCCATCTCGTAAGCGATATGCGCACCGCGGCACATTCCAATCAAGCGATAAGGACCGTGCGGCTGCTCTTTTTGTAACGCCCGCAGGTATTCTTCGGCTACGTTCTCCACTACAAATTGACTGTGCTCGCTTTCGGCATCCTCCGGATACTGCGCCTGAAGGCCAAACGCCGTTTGCTCGAGACCTAACGCACGCGCCAAAGACACGTATCCGAGCGCGTTCACATTCGGCGCCGAAACACAAAACAGCGGATACTGCGAATTGCCGGCCTGAATCGGGACCAGCGTGGGCCAGGATTGTGGCGGAGTATTGTTCGCGAGCAGATGTGCCAACCCGGCGATGGTTGTCGTTTGAAACAAGGTCATCAAAGGGATTCTTTTTCCGAGTTCCCTGTGAATTTCATTGATTAGCTTCACGGCCAGGAGGGAATGCCCACCCAGGTCGAAGAAGTTGTCGTGTATTCCCACCTGTTCCAAACCCAAGACCTTCATCCACGCGCCGGCGAGTTTGTGTTCAACTTCGCTGCGGGGCGCGACAAACCCGTTGCCGTTTCCGCTCAACTCCTCGATGTTTGGTAACGCGTCTCGATCAATCTTGCCGTTTTCAGTCAGCGGCAGATGATCGACAACGGCCACAAACGACGGCACCATGTATTCCGGAAGCTTCTGCTGCAGAAACTCCTTCAGCTCATCGGGACGCAACGTTTGGCCGGTGGCGGCAACAGCGAATGCCGCGAGTCGTTTCTCGCCTGTCTTTGACGTCTGTGTTTTGACCACACAGTCTTCCACGGCCGCATGCTGCGATAAAGCAACTTCGATCTCGCCGGGTTCTATTCTGTAACCACGTATCTTTACCTGCTGGTCCAACCGGCCCAGAAACTCTATCGAGCCTTCGTTGCGATATTTGACTTGATCTCCCGTTCGGTAAAGGCGATCGCCGACAAAACTCGAAAAGGGATTAGGCACGAACCTTTCAGCAGTCGTGCCCGGATCGTTTAGATACCCACGAGCCAGGCCGTCTCCGGCGATAAACAATTCACCCGCCACTCCGACCGGAACTGGTTGCATATCGCGGCTCAAAACATAGACCTGCGTGTTGGAAATCGGTTTTCCGATCGGTACGGAGCGCTCGAGGCTGCCGGCGTTCACCGTTCCGCAACACGTGAAGGTCGTGTTTTCTGTTGGGCCATAACCATTGATCACTCGGCAACCGGGCAACATCCGAGACATAGTCTCAACGTGCGCGACTGACAACACGTCGCCACCCGCGATGAGCTGCCGTACGCCTGCCAGGTGCTTCAATTCGTGATCGACCATCTGGTGGAACAACCCGGCCGTCAGCCACAGAGTGGTGATTCCGTAGCGCTGGATATTCTCACCAAGGTTGTCGAGAGATTCCATTCCCGGCGCGGGCACCACTAATTGCGCGCCGTTCAGCAGCGCGCCCCAGATTTCAAAAGTAGCCGCATCAAACGTTATGGGAGCGAACTGAAGAAAGACTTCGTCGCTTTCCAGGCGGGCGTAGTTTGTTTCTTTTACCAGCCGCACGACGTTGCGGTGCGTGATGCATGCTCCTTTGGGCTCGCCGGTAGAACCTGAGGTGTAGATCACGTAGGCAAGATTCTCCGGTCCGCTTGTGTTCGCCGGATTCTGATCGCTCTCGGACGCGACCTCAGCATTGTCGCCCAACGTAATTATCGTTGCGTCCGCAGCCGGCAAAAGATCTCGCAGATGTTTTTGCGTCAGAATGATCCTCGCCCCTGCTTGCTTGATCATGAATGCGAGACGTTCTTGCGGATATGAAGCATCGAGTGGCAAATAGGTGCCGCCGGCTTTCAAGATCGCGAGCAGGCCGACGATCATTTCAACCGATCGATCGACAGCCAGGCCAACGATTACTTCGGGTCCTACTGACTGTTTCCGCAGATAATGAGCCAACTGATTCGCTCTCTTGTTGAGCGAATCGTAAGTCACCTCGATCTTGTTGAACCTCAGAGCTACCGCCTTCGGATTCCGCCGCACTTGTTCTGCAAACAGATCATGAATGCAGCGCTCTCGCGGGTAACCAGTGGTGGTAGCGTTCCAATCGATCAGTAACTGAGTTTGCTGTTGCTTACTCAACAAAGGCAGGGTGGCAATCGACTGATCGGGATTGGCCGTTATGCCGATCAGCAGACTCTCAAACTGTTCTTTCAGGCGTTCGATCGTTGAAGCTTCGAAGAGATCCGCGTTGTATTCGAACCACCCGTTCAGGCCATCAGCAGTTTCTGAGATGAGCAGTGTCAAATCGAATTTCGCAGTCTGCGAATCCGTCGTGATCCGTCTCACGGTTATGTTTTCGAGACTCGCTGCGGCGCGCGGCGCGTTTTGCAAGCCGAACATGACTTGAAAGATCGGTGTTTGACTCAGGTCGCGTGACGGATTCAACTCCTCAACCAGCTTCTCAAACGGCAAGTCTTGATGAGCGTGGGCATTCAAGGCGACTTCCTTCACGCGCGCCAGCAGTTGCCGAAACGAAGGATTGCCTCCGAGATTAGTTCGGAGAGCAAGCGAATTGACAAAGAAGCCGATCAACTGTTCGGTCTCAACCCGGTTTCGTCCAGCGTTGGGTGAACCGACAACAACATCTTCCTCGCCCGTATGGCGAAACAGCAAAACCTTGAAGGCCGCGAGCAGCGTCATGAACAAAGTGACGCCTTCAGTGCGATTAAGGCTCTTGAGCTGATCTGTCAAACCCGCGGGCAGCGTGAAAGCTAAATGACCACCGCGATGCGTGCGAACGTTTGGCCGCACGTGATCGGTGGGCAGATTCAATTTCGCGGCGCCTGACAATTGCGAGATCCAATAGTCGATCTGCTCTTTGAGTGAGTCGGCCTGCAGCCAGCCCCGCTGCCACTCCACGAAGTCGGCGTAATGGATCGGCAGTTCGGGGAGTGCCGCAGTTTCGCCGTGCCGAAACGCCTTGTAGAGCGTCGATAACTCATTAATAAAGATGCTGACTGACCATGCATCACTGACGATGTGATGCATCGTTACCAACAACACATGATCGGCCGCGGCGAGCTTCAACAGCGATGCGCGTATCGGAAACTCCCGCGCTAAATCGAAAGGCTGCTCGGCAATGGTCGTCATTGACCGCTTTAACTCAATCTCGGCGAGCGCGCCGGGCAACAATGTCAAATCGCTAACGTGCAGATTCAGGTTCGCGTGTGCATAGACGAACTGATACGGCTCACCTTCTACAGCCGCAAACCTTGTGCGTAAGGTTTCGTGGCGCGCGACAATCGCATTGAGGCTTTTGCCTAACGCGTCGACGTCCAGATCGCCCGTCAGCCGCAGCGCTACGGACACGTTGTAAGACGAATTTTCCGGTTCCAACTGGGTGAGAAACCAAAGTCGCGCCTGAGCCAAAGAGAGCGAAATGCGCCTGGGCTGCGCAGCTTGTTGCTGCAGCAAGTCAGCCAGGAGCTTTCTCTTCTCTTCGAGCGAGAGTGCGCTCGTTTGTTTCAGTTGACCGCTCATGTTTCTCGGTCTGCTTTTGCTAATACCTGGTAAAGCAGCGAATCAATCTGATCTTCGGACAGTTGCTCAATCTCCTGTGGCATAACAAGCGGGTTATTGCCCACAGATTTTGTGATTGGCAAGTCTTTGACGGTGTGAGACCGCAGTTTTCTTTCCAGGCCTTGGGCCAGCGCAGAAACTGTAGGTGATTCGAATAAGCTGCGCAATGGTAATTCTACGCCAAGCCGTTGTCGCACTCGCGATATTACCTGGGTGGCAAGCAAGGAGTGGCCGCCAATCTCGAAGAAATTATCTTTGATACCGACTCTTTCAAGCCGCAGCACCTCCGCCCAAATCTCTGCCAAATCCTTCTCGACCGCCGTAGTCGGAGCTTCAAACAGAGTGCCCGCGACACGTCGTTTGGTTGGCTCGAGGCGGCTAACTGCCAGGCGATCGATCTTCCCATTGGCAGTTAGCGGGACTTCCCTCAGTTCCGTAATCGTTGCCGGAATCATGTGTTGCGGCAGCCGCTCCACCAGAAACTCGCGCATCATTGGCAACAAATCGCGAGCAGGTTCAGCATGCGCGGGTGTGTTCGCGAATTTCCGCCAGTCTGGCTCACGCCGGTGTGCGGTGTCTCGCGTAACTTCCTGAAGCTGTGCGCCACGGCGTACGAGGCGAAGATCAAAAGTCTCATTCGTTCCTGCATCAGGCCAACTGATCTCGACGCTGTAAGGAAACTCTGCTTCGAGTGCCCACAGATCTTCCGGCTCTACGCCTCGCACATCAATTTCACTTGCGAGTTTGCGAAACTCAGCAATGGTCATCGTCTGAGGTTGAGTTGCGAGCAGTTCCATTCGTTTGAGCGGGGCAGCAAGCCGTGCGTTTGGAACGCGCATCACGGTCACCAGTTCGGGTTTGGAGGCAGCGAGAAACTGGCGCAGGTCGTCGATGGTCGCCAGGTCGGTACCCCAGTGAAGTTGACGCGCGTCTGCCTTCACTGCCTGCTCCTTACCGAGGTGAAGCACAACGTCGTAGCGGAATTTCGTCAACTCGTTTTCGTAGCGGCCGCGTTTCAACTGAATCTCGACACGTGCGATTGGCAAAAGCTGCTGCAGCGCCCGGAAGAAACCTGCATCCACGACCAGCTCTTTTTCGAGGGCCAACTGTTTTTCGATCGCGCTTTGCATATCGTGAATCGTCATCGCGTCCGGCGCGTTCCTAAGTTGGGTATCAGCCTGAAGCAGCGGGAGCAGAGAATGCGATCGAATGTCACCGAGAAAAATTGCCGCGTCAGGAGCGGCGACGTCGATGATGTTTTGCAGGACGCGAACCAGATAATCGATGCTGGGAAAATACTGGACGACCGAGTTGAGAATAATCACATCAAACT
>Ga0247688_1000165_pt1 | contig 27431 bp, 41 predicted proteins | sample CNK29_metaG_FD_182718 | JGI IMG/M metagenome (GOLD analysis project Ga0247688, IMG submission 182718) | Soil microbial communities from Purdue University Martell Research Forest, Indiana, United States - CNK29 | ecosystem: Environmental > Terrestrial > Soil > Temperate forest > Bulk soil... | reverse complement strand
GCACCTCTTTGTAACTGACGCTTCTCATAAGGTTCGGAGTCCGGTTTGGAGTCCCGGCTTCAGCCGGCAGCGCGCTCCATCTTCATCCAGTTCGCTCCACTTCGACACCCTTACTCCCTTCACTGGCATCGCGAACCTTCCTCGCTCCAGCCATTTCCGACCGCAGACCGGGCACGCCACGCCTCCTTCCACCCGCACCAGCTCCGGCGCGATCCCTGCGCATCCGTGGCATAATTCTTTCGAGCTTTTCATTTGCGCGCGCCGTCAGGCGCCTGTGGCCCCACCGCTAGGTGGTCGAAACGTTTCTACTCAGTTTGGAGTCCCGGCTTTAGCCGGAAGCCCGCTGCCTGGCGTCCCCTTTCTCGCCCTCTTGATCTGCTCCTTCAACCCGAGCTGACTGTTTGCCTCCCGCAGATGCACCAGCGCGTTCTGCAGGAACACCGTCCCCACCGCTCTTTGGTCTGCTTCCTCCCGCTCGCTCTTTTGCAGCTCCTCGGCCCCCGCGATCACCGCGCCCAAATTCTGAATCAATTCCTTTTCACTCATTCTCTGTTCTCTCCGTTTTCTCCTGTTGGTTTTATCGTCCCTTCCAGGGCGTCATTTCCGGATTGTCCTTCACCAGCTTTTTGAACTCCTTCACGTCCTCCATCACTCCCGGCTCACTCAACTGCCAGCGCATCCAGGTCCGCATATCCATTACCCCCACCAGATTATGCTCGCTCCCGCGGCGCCGTTCATAATCCTGGTTCTGCGCCGCCACCGTCCGCATCCGTTCCGTCGTGCGCGCCTTTTCCCGGCGCAGATACTCATGCAAGAAACAACCGTTGCGCAGGGTTCGTTCAACCCAATCCGGCATCGCCTCTTGGGTCTCCGCGAACTTCGGTATGATTATATTCGGCGCGCTCATTTCAGGTAGGGCCCGCTGTCCCTAGCGGGCCGCTCTTTCAATCTTTGCGTCTCTGCGTCTTTGCGTCTTTGCGTTGAATTTGCTGGCGTGGATGGCGAACAGGGCTTGTTCAACTCCATCCACGCCACTCGGTTCCTCAACCAAGACCCACACTCACAACTTCACCTGGCTCCGCACCGCGTTCCGGAAGATCCGGAGCCAGAACCACACCTCCCCGGCCGTGATCGCCGTGTTGCTCACCACCATCTGCGCGACGATGTTTTCCGATCCGGCGCTCTTGTACGGCTGATTCACCTTGTTCCCTTCCGCCGCGATTTCCGTCCCGTTCGGCGTTCCCATGTTTCCCGCCACCCATTGCGGCACCAGGAACGTCGGGTTCGTCGCGATCGAAGTCGCTGCGATCCATTTGTTCACCGTTCCGGTCACCCCCAGCGTCGCCGTGCACGTCGGCCCCACCACCCCGGCCCGCGCATCCAGCAGCATGAACTGCGGAAACACCACATCCCCCGCATTCAACGGGCACAAAATGTGCGTGGTCGTCGCGTTGATGATGAAGTCCGCCGTCTTCATCACGTACAACTCCGTGAACCCGTGCATCGCCCGCTCGTTCGTCGACATCGTATATTTTCGAATTGCCATATTCCTTTTTCCTTTCCTTTTACGGTTGCGTCGCGATCACGGGCTGACTTTGCCGAGCCCTTTCGGGTTCTTCACACACAGCGAGAAGCCGCACTTCGCGAACCCCCGCGGGCCGCCTCCCAGGTCCAGCAACTCCTTCGTGAACAAATTCATGTTCTTCACGAACTGCATTTCCAGCAGCGCCATGTTCAGGATCAATCCCGAACATGCCGTGCTCAGCCCCGTGCTTGCTGCGATATTCACGAACATGCTCGGCATCACGTGCAACAGCCCGAAACTGCTTTCGAACGTCTTCACCGAAAGCGTGATCGACTTGTCGTTCACATTGTCCTGCACCACATAGCGCGCCTTGCTCGAATCCGTCGCGCTGTTCGTCCGGCTGAAGTTGTCCACCGCCGCCTGCGTGGTCGTGTCTCCCACCAGCTGCAGCGTCATCGGCTTGCCATACACGATGAAGATATTCTGCAACACCGCGTTCAACTGCGCTTCCGTCAGGCCCGAAATCCCGCCGCTCGCCGTCAGTCCCGTCTGGATATTTCCGGATGGCGTCAGAAAATCCGCCGGCACCGGATTCGTCGCCTGCGCGCTGCTCGCGACCCAGGTCCACAACCCCCGCGTGCGCCATTCATCCTCGTTATTCCCGGCCTGCATCTCCTGCGCCCCGCACGTCACCGCTTCCATATCCCGCTTCAACTGCGAGATCGCTTTCGCCTTCGCGTAATCGAACTCATCCGCCACCGCGGCGGTCTCCACCGCCTGCTGCATGTCCGTCACGTCGAAGTCTTCCCGCAGGATGTGCGCGTAATTTCCGAACCGCTGCCGCTTCTCGGCGTTGTTCGTTCCCAACCCGCTGTCCTGCCCTTCCGGCCGTCCGCTCGTTCGCGCTGGACGGAACGTGTCTGCGAGCACCTCGGCATAATTGCCTTTCATCGTCTCGCCCTTCTTGATCATCGACACCACCGGTGTCCCTTCGGGCTCCAGGACCGTCAACACGTTCCTCAGATACTCCCTGTTGCCGCCCGTCGTTCCGGGGGTGCTATAACTGTTTGCTGCTGGCATCTAACCTTTCCGTTTTCTGAGCCATCGGCTAATCACTGATTACTGCTTTACTGATCACTGATTACTCACCTTCCGGCCCGTTTACTTGCGAAGCTCTTTGCCAATTTCTCCACCGTATCTGCGTCTGCGTAGGTCGGTTGCGTCTGCCGGCTGCTGGCGGCCCGATTCCCAGGCGCGCTCCCATTCACTGCCGGGATCTTCGTGGGTCTCGGAGATGGCTTTTTGCTGCCGTTGGTCGCATTGCCGTTCGGGGCGGCACCCGCTGAGTGTGCCGCGGTGTCCCGTGCGGAAGCACCTTTCGCGATCCGCTCCATCGTTTTGCTCACGATATCCCCCAGCGCCAGCCGTCCTCCCGGCAAACTTCCCAACTCCGGGAAATCCGCCAGCAACTTCAGCGCGAGCTTGTTTTCCGGTGTTCCCTTCGTGAACATCTTCGGATACTCCGCTCGCGCTGCCTGCGTCAGCACCTGATCGTTGCGCCCCTTCTCCTGCTGGAAATTTTCCAGCTTCACCGTGAGCCGCGTCACATCCTTGATCGCTTTGCGCTGGATCGCTTGGGCCTGTTCCGGCGAAAAGGTGTATTCCTTCCCGTCATTCCCGCGCACCGTTCCACCGTCCGGATTCCTCTGCGCCCATTCCAGCAACGCCTCGGCCTGCTGCAACTCCCCTTGCATCTGCCGCTCGAACCCCGTCCCTCCACTGGCCCCGGCTCCATTCGCCGCCAGGTCATCTCCCTCTACCCCTTGGGGGAGAGGGTCGGGGTGAGGGGGTGTCTTCTGGGCCAGTTCTGCCTTTAGCCTGGCATTCTCTTCCTCGAGCGCTTTCCGTTTCGCGACCTCTTTCCCGATCCGTTTATTGATTCGCTCCTGCGTTTCCGCCGGCAAATCCCCCTCTTGCTCTTGATCCTGCTCTTGCTCTTGCTCTCCGGCCTCTGTTCCCTCTGTTCCCTCTGTTCCCTCCTGTTGAACCCCTGCATCCGCCTGGCCTTCCCCGTTCAGGGCTGCTTCATTTTCCCCTCCCGCTTCAGCCTCGGTGTTGGCGCTCTCGGCGCCGTTCAAATCGTTTTCATTCTCTTCACCGGTCCCCGTTCCCTGACGCATCTCTGCCAGTTGCTGGGCCAGTTGATCCGCGGTTATTTCCTCGCTCGCCGCTGGAGCGTTGTTCCCGTTTGTAGTCCCGGCTTTAGCCGGTTGGTTTATCGTAGCTTCTTTTGGCATGCGCTTGACTCCGCAAGTAAGTTTTGGTTGCCAGTGGATTTTACTTTTGTTCGGGTGAAAGAGTGACCTCCGCTCAGAGTGGAGACCGGGCGGTGCCCCGTGCGGAAGCACCCCCGGACTCCTGTCACCCTCTCATCCGTACCCGCGGGAGACCCAAAGAAAACTCCCGCTTCGCAGTGCGAGCCATTACCACTTCGGGAAAGCTTTTGAGAAGTTTGGAAAATTGAGTTATGACCAGTTATGACCAGTTATGACCACTTTCGTACGCGTCATCCCCTTCCCACTGATTACTTTTCCGGGGGGACTGATTACTGATTACTTCAAACAAAAAGCCGCGACCCGTTTCCAGATCGCGGCTTCGTGACTTGCCCTTTCGGCTTCGCTTACAGCTTAAGATTTCCGTTCCCCATTGGCGTCAATTCGCGTGATTCGCGGGCTACTTCTTCCCCTCCTCCTCTTCCTCTGGTTTCTCAGCGATTTCGCGGAGTCGGTCCATCAACTCCCTTAGGGCCGCAGCCCCGCCGCCCGCCATCGTTTTGCGCTCCGGGGTCTCCCCGTAGGTGGCGGTCGTCTCTTCCAGTTCGCCTTTCACCTGCTCGATCAGTGCCAGGAATGCCGCAAACCGCCGGTCGTGCGCCAGGTGCCAGAGTTCGCCGTCGCGGAATTCGCGCCCGCTCTCGCTCAAGTTCAATCCGCGCGCTTCGTGGAGCACTCGCTCGAAACGTTTCGACCGCGAACCGGACGTTCCGGTCTGGCTTCCCAGCCGTTTCTTGATTTCCAGTTGCTCTTTGAGTTTCTCTTCTCGCTCCTGCGCTGCCGCGAGGATTTTCGTTCGCATCTCGTCGTAGCGCACCTGCGCTCGCACGAGTTCGGTTCGCAGCTCCGCCACCAGCCGTCTGTTCCACCAGTCAATCTTTCTCATGAGTTTTTCAATTTCTGCGTATTATTCTGCGGTTAACGGTCCTTGATTCGTATTGTTCCGCACTCAAAAACTGGCGGGCAAGCGCCGTCCATCAACTCCGGCGCAACCAGGCGGATCGTTCCAAATGGCGTCTCGATTTCCTTCACCATATGCTGGGACCTGCGGGCATCCTCGAGGATCGACTCCACACTTCTTCCGGTTGCCTGCGATAGCCACACTGCGAGCACCGTTGCCAGCTCTTCCATCGTCCGATCCTCAGTTTTCATTTTTCCTCTTCCATTCGCGTTGCGGCCCGGACGTTCCGGTTCGCGTGATTCGCGGGCTTACCCCCCCAGTCTCCCCTGCTGCGCGTTCACCGTCCGTTCATTAATCTGGAAATGCAGTTGCTGCAGATATTTTCCCAGCCGATCCCGGAAGCCGGGATCCTGCTGATACCGCTGGAACAACTCCGGATTCTTAGGCTCGTTCGGCTTTTGCGGGTTCGTTCCGAAGATCAGGTCATTGATCACCCCGATCCGCAGCCCGTAATTCTGCCCGGACAATTTCACGTCCTCATCCATCCCGGCAGCCATGCGCGCCACCACATTCTTCGTGTCATCCACTTCCGCTTCGTCCGCTTGCTGCTTCGGCCGGATCAATCGTTCCGGCAAATTCGGGTCGAGCCATTCCAGCCCCATCATTACCAGCTCATCCGGATCGATCCGCGCGCTCGTATCCACCGTTTGCCGCAGTTTAATGATCCAATCCATCATCGCTGCCAGATGTTCCGGGTCCAGCCGCCGTTCATCGAACCCGATCGTCAGATTGAACTTCCCCTGGATCTCTTCCCGCGTGGCTTTGATCGGTGGCGCGTTCTGCGTGCCGATCACCCGATAGAAGAACGTCGTCGGCATGAATTGCTGGCAAAGTTGAAACACTTGCGTGAACGCCTGCTTCCACCCGTTCAGCCATCCCATCACCCAATATTTCTGCAACACTTGCGGTCCGATCGCGTCGCACGGCGTTCCATCCGGCAGGTACGTCTGGCGTCCGAACCGCCGATCCGCCATGTGCCACATCCGGGCGCCCAGATCTCGCGCGGATGGATCGTACTTCGGTATTTCCGCGTAATGATACTCCCCGCGGGCCGCGCCGATCTTCGCGCCGGGACACCACTTGCTCGGCGGCCGGCCTCTCGGATGATGCAGCGGCGGATTCGTCGAGAGCGTCGACCGGTCGATCTCCATGTCCAGTTCCGTCTTCACCGTGTTTTGCCAGGTCGACCCCAGCTCGCCGTAACCCCTCGAGTCCGTTGCTTTGCGCGACAAATATTCCGTCCGAAAATAAATGATCGGATACTCCCCATGATCGTACGTCATCAGGTCATCGACCGCGTAGCTCCCTTCTTGCTCTTGATCCTGCTCTTGCTCTTGCTCATCGACAGACCCACTCGCCGCTCCTGTTCCCTGATTACTCTCCCCCGACTGATCACTGATTACTTTCCCCATTATATTCGGATGAAAAACAGTATAGTAAATCCCCGGCACCCCGCTTTCATCGCAGCGCCGTTCCCATTGGTGCACCACGAAATAACACTGTTCCATGTTCCGGTCGTCCAAACCCACCGCTTCGCCCTCCCCTCCGGAGAAACTCCGCGCCTGGCTCGTCGTCATCGTGATCGTGCTCACCGTTTCCGTCCAGCGTCCGCCCAGCCCGTGCGTCTTGAACGTCGCCCCTTTGCATTTCTCGATCACCTGCTCGACCCAATCCGCGTTCCAGCCGTTCGAGACTTTCCGCTCCTTCAATTCCTCCTCGCTCAGCCATTCCACCATCCAGAGCCGCCGCGCTCGGCGCGGATCTCCGCAATCCTTCGGCATAAAGAAATCTTCGCCTGGACGCAACGCCACCAGCGTCGGCCGATTACAACTCACCGTCGGGATCGTGATATCTGCACTGCCCAAACTTCCATCCTTGGTATCGCGCAGTTCGCGCACCATCCGTCGCGCTGCCTTCTTGCTCAGCTCATAATCAGCCAGCAACTCGTCTTCATATTCCCCGAGCATCTCGGCGAAATTCGCTTTCACCAATTCCCGCGCATGCTCCTGCAACAGCTCCACCGCTTCGTCCTCTCGCGTCGGGTCCGTGAAAATCTCCACCAACTGACTCGCCTGCACCAACCTCGCATACTGCTCCGGGTTCGGAGTCCCGGCTTCAGCCGGAAGCCCGTTGCCCACGGCTCCCCCCTGATTACTGCCCACTGATAACTGATTACTTCCGATTCCTCCTCCCATCTGCTGCAACGTGGCAATCGCCTGCGCCTGCACCGCCTCGATCATCTTCCCCGAGATCTGATCGTAGCCGAGCTGCGTTTCCCGCTTCCAGAAAACTCCCAGGGCCGCTTTGCCGTTTTCCTTCAGATAATTCGCCAGCAAACTCGCCTCATCGAACAGTTCCGGCATTTGGTTCGTCACCAGCCAGCGCAAAATCTGCGTCACCCGGTTCCCCCAGCTCGCGTCATGCACCGCCTCGGCCGGCGACGCCGCCAGTTGCGCCAGCATCAGACCCACCACCAGCTTCGCCACATCCTCGGCCGCGTACGTATCCACCATTGGCACCTTGCAATCACTGGCCCCCTTCCAGGGAAGCACCTCCCGGTCATTCGTGCGCGGATGCCACTTCCGCCCGTCCGGCGTTTGCCCTTCCCACAAGTTATACCGCGCATCCCGGTTCAACCCGTCATTCCCGCTCTGTGCGACGTGCACCGCCTCGGCGAAATCACTCGCCGCCTGCCTCAATTTCAACCCACCGTAACTGCTCATCTTGGTTTCCTTTCCTTCCGGCCCCGTTCAAAATTCCTTTTTCTTAATCCTAATCCTAACTCTTAATCTTAATCTCCGGCCTTCCCCGTCGAAACGTTTCTACTCGGCTCCGGAAACTCCCGCACCCTCAAATCCTCCGGCCACTCGCTCATCTCTCCGCCCTTCTTGTCTTTCAGCCAGAGCCTTTCCTTTACTGATGCGCCCTCAACGCGCAACGGAGCTATATTCGACCCCAACTGCTTCACAAACGGTGCCACTCCCGCCTCCCGGCATTGCCTCACCCCCTCCCGAATCCATTCCACATTGCACGCCCTCGCTCCCGGTCCGCTCTCCCCGCCAAAAATCACCCAATCCACATTCGGCGAACAATCCTGGCAAGGCACCCCTGCCGCATAGCCGTGCTTGGCCTCATTCGGGCCGCCGGCCTTCGCCCATCCAATCTTCCTCGTTAACTTCAGATCAATCGCCCCTAACATCGGCTCAACACTCAGGAAGTGAATCCGCGCCGGAATATCCAGCAACTTTGACACTCGCTCATTCGCCCGCTCCTGGTCCTCCACGCTCACCCCGATCCAGGCGTTTTCCGGCGGAGTGCCGTCGAGCCACGCCTGGGCCATTGGACGCGCGCCGTAGAAGCATTGATCCCGCGCTTGGTGGATCCGATTTTTCCAGAGCTCCGGTCGCTTCGATAACAGGAGCCAGTCAAGATTCGGCGTGCTGAAGATCACCTGCAACAAATCCGCCAGCCACTCGATCGGCACCTCGTCGTCTAACCAGTCAGCGAGCGAAGCGCAGAACACGCGCGGCTTTCGCGGCTCTGCATCACAGCAGCGAGTGCGATTGTCTGTGACAAAGCATTCCATCTCGCAGGCCGTGCAGATATCGCTCTTATTCCATTGCAAGGGCTTTCTCCAATTCGCGGTGGTGGTCCTCCGTCTCGGCTTGCCCTTCCCCCAGTTCCCGCCCCCGAAACGCTTGTTGCGACTTTCCGCGTAACAGTGCGTGCATCCTGGGCTCACCTTCGTGCACCCTTCCCACGGATTAAACGTGTGATCACACCACTCAATCTTCGAATTCTCAGCCATGCTCTGCTCTCTCCGTTTTCTCCTGTAAAAATTCACTTCACCCTCAGCCCCACCAATGCTGCCAGGTCACTCTTCCGGTACTTCCCCTGCCGGCTTCCATTGAACGCCACCCAGCCGATCTTGCCTTCCGGCACCTCCGCCCGTCCGGCCGTGATCTCGAACTTCAAATCTTCGAGCAAGGTTTCCGGGATGCCGCATTCCACCACTTGCGCGCGGCTCAACAGCAATGGCATTCGGTTGAATTCGTCCTGGGTCATCTCGTCAGTTAAGCCGTTTGATTTTGCGTGAGGCCTTCCACCCTTTTTCGAAGCCGTCCGTGTAGGCGAGCCTGGTGACCCGGTCGACGATGTCGCGCAGCTCCTCGTCATACGGCTCCTCGGTCGGCGCCGCGCCGGCCAGGGCCACTCGCCGTTCGAAGGCCCCGAGTGCGCGGGCCAGCTCTAGTTGGTAATCGTGGTCTTCTCCGTTGATGGTTTTGTTCGCCATTCAGTTTGCCTTTTCTTCTGCGACCGGCGTCACCCGCAGCACATCGTAGCCGCCGCTGATTCCCTCCAGCCCCACCACCCATTGACCGTGCCCAAGCTGCCACGGCACGTGCCGGATCGTCGTTCTTTGCACGCTCCCATCGTCAAGCCGCACATCCACGAGCATCCCCGCCCAGCGCAGTTCCTTCGCGCGTGCCGCCTCTTCTTTACGCCGCGCCGCCAATCGATTGACCGGTTTCATCCATTTTCCTTTCTCTGCATTCGCGTCAATTCGCGTGATTCGCGGGCCTCATCCCATCCCCCCCGTCACCAGCTGGCTTCCCGCCGGCACATGTTCGATCTTCATGAACGCAGCCATCCGCAGCAGGTCGATAAAATCTTTGCTCGCTCCTTTAAGCCCGGCCGCTCCGGTCCAGAGTTTCATACAGGCGATGGTGTTCTGGCATTCTTCGCTTACATAGAGGATCGGTTCGTTCTGGATCGAGATTGGTTTGTCTTCGTCGTATTCGAGCCACTTGTTGATTTCGGTTACGCCTTCGCGGATTAACATCTTCTCGTGTCCGCCCACGGCCGCCTCCACGTAGAGCGGCGGCAGGCCTTCCGACTCTTCGTTGAGCATTTGCAGGATCGATGAGGTTCCTTCCTCCTGTGCGATCGCTTCGAAATGTCCGGAGCGCGAGTCGCCGTAGCTCTTGAAAATCTCCTCCACACCGGGCGGCGTTTTGAAAACAGCCGAATCCTCCTCTTCATCGTCCACGTCCCAAAACCGCCGGGACGCCTCTGCCCGGCTCCCTCTCCCCGCGCTTCCCGCCGAGTGAAGCGCTGTGGCCAGTGCGCTAGCACTCCATCCTTCTTTTGCCAAAACCATCCGTTTGTAGTCATTGATACTCCACGAATCCGTTCCCTGCGCCGGCCCCTTGTCCCCGTCCTTTTGCTCGGAGTTGATCACCCATTCGCCGTAGGTCGGGAAATCCGGAAACTCCCGGTAAACGTAGATCCGTTTCTTGCCTTTGATTTCCAGCACCCGCATCCAGATGATCGCCCAGCGCCGATGCCACGCAAAATCCAGAATCCGGTAGTTGGTTCCCTCTTTCGGAATCTTCGACGCCGGCACGATGTTATGCGTCCGGAACCGCGGGAACACATTCCCGCTGCTCTTATCCGTCACCCCATGCAGCCGGATCAAAATCTGTTTCGGCCCGCGCCCCTTCCACAAATTCAACAACTCCCCGTAATCAATAAACGGGTTCCACTTACTCTGAAAAAAAATCACCGCGTACTGTGGGTCCAGACAATCCATGATATACGGGATCTTGCCCGGCGCGCCCCCTGGCCAATGCTGCCCTTGCGGCAACTGCTCACAGTCCACCCATTCCCGCACCGTCGCTCCCGTCACATACTCTCCCACCGTCGCGTTGTAGCCATTCACCGGCGTGAACGTCACGATCCCCTTTCCCTTTCGGTCCACCGTTCGCCCCCGCAACGTGATCACCCAATCCACCGGAATCAGCTCGTCACCCCACCAGAGATCCACCTGCCCGCCCTCGATCGTGTCCCGGTCCTGCTTATAATTCTTGAACCAACACTCACTCCCGTTCGGCGCCGTGAACGCGCTCCCCGCGAACCCATCCTTCGGCGAAAAAGTGATTCGCGTTTGCTGACTCCGCTTCGCGCTCTTCCATTCCGGCGGCAGATACTTCCAGATCAACCGTTGCTGATCCCGGATCGATGTCTCATTCGTCAGCGCCAGGCACCACACAATCGACCCCGGCTTATTCACCATCATCTCCACGCACCGCTTCGCCGCCCATTCCGACTTCGCCGACCGATTCCCTCCCAGGCACAGAATGTCTTTGTGCGTCGCCAGCAGTTCGTCTGCATCTTTCCAGACAGGCCGCCAGTCGTAGGGCGAGTTCGGCGGCGGTTGCCCCGTCAACTCCCATCCATGCCGGAGCGGGTCGTACTTCATCAGCGCGATCTTCTCCTCTCGCGCCGTCAGCCATTGCTGCAGCCACTCCCGCCCTCCTTTCGTCAACGCCAGCGTCCGCAACTGCTCCGGGCGCGGCAGCGCCAAAATCGGGTGCGGTGTCGGCTTAAATTCGGTCGTCGTCACGTGCTCTTGCTCTTGATCCTGATCTTGATCTTGCTCTAACTCGGCTCCGCGTCGTCCAACTCCCGCGGGACCCGTATCTCACCTCGCAACTCCCGATACGCCTTCTCCTTTTCGCTCGGAGTCCCGGCTTTAGCCGGAAGCCCGTGGCCATGCGCCGCCCTTGTTTCTTTCAACCGCACCACCGTATATCGCGCCGCGCTCCCGTGGCCGATCCGGCTCAATTCTCCGCGCGCGACCATATCCACCAAATTCACGCACGTCGCCGATTTCCCATTTGTGTCCTGCCACTGTTGCGGGAGACCTTCGCTCACCTGCTCGCGCGAAAATCCGGCAGGCAACTTTCGGCACGCTTCGCGAATTGCGTCACTCAGCTTTCCCGTCCCACCGCGCATTCGTTCCTTCCCGCTCAGCTTCGGCGGTCCGTTTGTAGTCCGGGCTTTAGCCTGCTCCTTCATCGCTGCTTCATGCGTCAATCCCGACGGCCTTCCTGGCTTTCCCCGCTTCAATTTCTCAACCCGATCCATCGTCACGGCTACCTCCAGCGGTAACTGCGCCGATGCCATCCCCGCTGACATTAACGCCACCACCCGATCCACCGCGGCGAGCTCCTCCGCGTGCCGTTTCACTAACTCCTCTCGAAAATCCAGCAATCCATTCACATTCATATTTTTCCTTTTCTATTCGCGTCAATTTGCGTTCATTCGCGGTTCACGGTTTCCCGTTTTCTTTGCAGCCGATCGATCTCCGCCGCGATCAAAGCGCCAGCTCTTGCCAGATTCCGAATCGGATCATTGCTGGGATTCCAGTCTGTGTCCTCCCATGGCCAGTCGTCCGTGCTTCTTGACTGGCACATTTCCGGCGACGATTCGTCCGGGCTTGCCACAACCGCGGCGTAACTCATCGCCGCGCGCGTCAATTCAAACCCATCGTGGCCGTTGTCGTGCTCGGCGTCGAAGCCCTTCCGAATCTGCCGCTCACGCTCACGCGCGATCACCTCAATTCCACTGTCCATTTTTTCCTTTCTGCTCATTCATTCGCGTCAATTCGCGTGATTCGCGGGCACTTTTCCCTTCACTTATCCAGCAGCTTCCCCGGTTGCGGCCGGCAGATCCCGTACCCTTTCCATCCGGCGATCCACAACACCCGGTCTGCCAGCACCACTGCCGGAAAACACTCCGGGCACACCGGACGCCCCAGCTCCTGATCCGCCATCCGGCACAACCGCACCCCACGGCAAATCCCGCAATGCCCGGCCTGCGGCTCAATCGCCACCAAACTCGTCCGGTCCGCTTCCTTCATTTGCTCCTTGCCGCACATTTCGCGTGCATAAAAAACATCGTTCCGAAGCGCGCCAGGCCCGTATCCAGCTCGTAGGCTCCATTGCCGATCCGCTTGTTGCAGATCAGGCACCGGACGCCAGGCACCTTTGCCCGGTCAAATCCCCATTTTGGATCAGCTGTTTTCACGCCCTGGCAAAACGCGCAATCGCACTTACCTTTTGCACTTTCCCTTCTTACCCTCCGGTTTCTTCCCCTTGCGGCTCTGCGCCTTTGCGCCTTTGCGTTCCACCTTTGGCGTTTTCTTCCCCGCCTTGATTTGCTTAACCAGGTCTCCGAGCTTCACGCCTGCCCATTCGCACGCTTTCTCCAGATTGTTGCCCCACGCTTCCCGCGCCAGGATCTCTACCACCAACTCGCGACGGCCCGCCTCTCCCTCTGCCGCTTCCAAGAGCGGTTCGAACCGGTCGTCGTAGTCAGCATCCTCTTCGCGTTTCAGCTTCCGCGCCTTCAGGGCTGGACGCACTGAGTCCCAGTGCGCCGCCCGGCACGCCATTCGCGCCAGCAATTCCCAGAACGCCGGCCCGCTCGCATTTCGCGCCTTGTCGCGAATCGTCAAGATTGCCTGCTCCCGTGCCTGCGATTCGATCAATGCCTCCTTGCGCGCCAATGCCTGCTGCGCATCCCCGCTCCCGCTAGAGGCCCCTGCCGGCTTCACTCCGGCCGCCTTTAACGCCGCGGCCAGGTCCTCACGCGCCATCAGCTCGTGCACCTCTCCTTCCTCGTCCACTGCGATGATTGCCTTCTTCGCCTGCTCCGGCCCGATCAAACTTTTCAACGTCGGACTTCCGTTGCGGCTGTGATCCTTCAAGCCCAAGTCCTGGAGGTGCCATCGCTTTTTCTCGAACTCCGCCGCCGTCATCGTCTTTTGCCCGTTCCGTTTCGCGGCCTCCAGCTTCTCGTTGCTGGCCCATTCCAATTTGCGCGCGAAACACTTCAGGTCCGTGCACAAATTCGCGCTTCCTTTAAACTCCGGGAATTGCTCCAGCATATTCCCGCTCCGGCGCGGGCAGGCCTCGCATGAATCGCCCGGCTTTTCCATCACCCGGTTCAGATTCCACTTCGCCTCCTTCAGATCGCGCTGATAATGCTCCTCGATATGCCGGCGCAGATCGCGGAATGAGAACGGCTGGCTTTCGCTGCGCCAATCCCCTTTCAACGCTTCCTTGAGGCATTTCTCTTGCAGTTGCGGGTCCGGGATTCGCGCCAGCAGGGTCGCGATCATCGGCTCGATCAGCTTCTTCTCCAGCGCTTCCCGCACCGGCTTCTGCAGCCGAGTCAGTTTCAGCCGGTTGAAAATCGTCGTCCGATCGATCCCCAGCTTTGCCGCTAAACTCTCCGCCGTGTACTTTCCGCTCCCGATCAACTTCGCAAAACTTTCCGCTTCCTCGATCGGGCTCAGTCCTTCCCGCTGCAGATTTTCGATATGCTGCATCTCCACCACTTCACTGTCCGTCAGCTCCGCCACCAGGATCGGGATTTCGGCCAGCTTCGCCGCTTTCGCCGCGCGCCAGCGCCGCTCCCCCGCCACAAGCTCATACTCTTGCTCTTGATCCTTGCTCGTGCTCTTCCTCACCAGCGGTGGCTGCAGAATTCCCACCGACTTCACACTGGCCACCAGCTCGTTCATCGCCTCCCCGTCGAAATGTTTCCGCGGGTTCGGGCAGACGACACTCGGCCGCACCTTCGAAACCGCCACCCTCAACAACGTTGCATCCAAACCTCGCGCAGCGTTTGGAGTGCTCCCGCTTGCTGGAGCTTTTCCGGCCGCCGCCGCGCCAAGCGTTGATTTGCCGTCCTTCGCCACTGCCACCGTCGAAACGTTTCCACTCGTGGCGCTCACAGCAGTCCTTTCGGCCGGTCCATCCGGCTCATCAGGTGATACAGCGCCGCTTCCGCAGGCGCCGACAGCCGTGCCGGCAATTGGTTGGCGAGTTCCTCCAGCTCCATCGCCGTCCGCGAGGCGGACTGGGCAATCTCGCGGTATTCGTTGATCCGGCGCTTCAGCAGGCTCTGAGCGTGCTCGCGGCACGCCTCGTTGCAGGTTTCATCTCGATCGCGCGGCGCCTTGATTCCGTCGGTTACGTAGTTTCCTTTTTCTGGTGCGTTCATTTAACCCTGTTCCTTTTCAGTTTTGGTTTTCTAACTTTTCCTCTCCCACATAGTTCACGCTCCGATGCTCGGTGTGATCCGGTGGGAAATCTGTAAATTGAAAGCTCTCCTGCAGGAACCAGAGCATCCGGCTGCCGTCCTGCACTTCTCCTTCGCGCTGTTTGCGCATCATGAACTTGCCGCCCGGCAGCGCGCACAGTTTCTTCCGTTCCGCTGCCGCTTCCTCCGCCTTCTTCAATCCCACCCGCGCCTGGTCTTCCAGTTCGGAAAGTTTTTGCGCGCGCAGCACGTTCCGCCAGATCTCCACCACGTTATGCGCGTTGGCCACGATCTTCTCGCTGCCGGCGACGACGCTCTTGTCCCCATCCCCAAAATTACGCTCGCCTCGTTCATTTTTCTTTCGATGCGCCACCAGATGCCCGTGCACATTCAGATCCATGCAGAACGATGCAAACGCCGTCACGAACTCTGCTTGCCCGGCGTAATCATCCTCCATCAATCCGCACCGCATCAGCGAATCCACCACAAATTGCGTCACCCCATAACGCCGGCGCACCCAGCGGAAATCGTCCAGCAACTGCCGCCACGGCACGATCCCCACATGATCGTAGAACCAAAGCCGCTCTCCCAGCCACCGCAACACTCGCCACCCTTCCGCCCTCGCCTGCCTCTCCGCCCTCTCATGGTGCTCGCGCGCAGCCTCCCGTCTTGCTCTTGCTCCTTGATCTTGATCGTGCTCTTCGGCCAAGGGCGGTTTCCGTCGCTTATCCCAAATCGCTGCCCCATACGCCTGCCGTGAGATGTGATACAACGTCGTTCGCGTCCGCGTTTCCATGCTCGCGATGCAGCACCGCTCCCCTTGCGCAGCCAGGCAACAAATTGTCTGATTGAGGAACTTCGTTTTGCCGTGCCCGCTGAATCCGCTCCAGACCGTCAGCTCGCTCGACCGCACCCGGAACGGAAAATTGATCGGCATCTGCAGGCCGGCTTCTTCGTGCCCGGTGAACCATTCCTCGAAAAATTCCTGCTCATATTCCATCGCGTTGTGCACTCGCTCCGGCGCAAACTCCTTCGCGTCAGCCAGGCATTGCCGCATCGCCTCCACCGGCACCTCTGCCATCAAACAATCGTTCGCATCCTTGAAAACCTTCCCTGCGGCACCCGCCGAGTGTGCCGCGGTGACCGTCTGTAAAGACACGAGACGGCAGCGCCTCGGTCCGATCTCGTTGATGATATCCATCGCCGCCCGTTGCCCCGGCCCGTCCATGTCCATGCACACGAAAATCGTTTCAAAATTTTCCAGCCACGGCAGGTCGCGGTCGATCCATTCGCGGTTCGGACTCGGCCGTCCCTTATCCTGGCCGCGCCACTTCGCTCCGAACGGCACACTCACCGCAGGCATTCCGTAGGTTGCCCACGCGAGCGCGTCCTTCTCCCCCTCCGTGATGATCAGCTCGCGCGATTTGAGCGGAACGGCATTCTTGCCGAACAAACACTTCGCCGGACCCCGCGTCGTCCATTCCACTTTCTTTCCCTCTTTTCGTTCCAGCGCCTCAAACTTCAGCCAGCTCGGCTTCACAATTTCAGTTTCCGGCTGATTACTGGCCCATTGGTTACTGATCACTTCTTCATCGTGATCGCTCTCCGTTGCGAAGTAGGGGTAGACAACCGCGCGCCCATCCAGGGTCTGCCCCACCCGGTAGGCGTCGAGCGCGATCGGATCGAGCTTGCGCCTCTCCACCAGAAAGTTCATCACCCCGCATCCTCCCGTGAGCTTCCTCACATTGGTGAGCGAGGCCGGGTCTGGTTTTCCTTCGCCGGATGGTTCTCCCTGGCGGTGAAACCGTTTTTCGAAATCGTCGCGGATCCCGAGAAACGCTTTCGCCTCGCGGATGCAAAACTTGAAATCTTTCGACCGCACCGAGCACCAGAGCGACATCAGCGTCTTGCCCCCTTTGCTCGCCGCGAAATCGCTCCAGAGCCCGACTTTCCCGGCCAGATTCACCTTGAGCGAATTGCCCGGTTCACCCGCCGTCGAGCCGCACACATACTCCGCCCCCTCCTTCTTCCCTTGCGGCAGCAAGTGTCGGCAGACCTCTTCGGCCCGCTCGCACAACTTTTTCTCGACGTCCGTCCAGTCCATCAGATCACGCCCTCCACCGTTCGTCTGAACCAGCGCGGAAGCTCCCACGCGCCCTGGAACGAGGCCTTCCCCATCATTTTTCTGATCAGCTCCGCGTGCAGCAGTTGCAGGTGCGGCTCACCTTCCGATTCATCACTCCAGAGGTCGTGCCAGGCGCAATCAAACCTCCTCGTGTTATGCGCGCACCATCTCAGCGCATCCGCGAACACTATCGTCAGCCCCTTCCTCGGCATATACCGCGCAACCAGCCTCATCACGTCCGGTGATTTCTCTACCACCACCACGTGCTTCACTGCCGGGTTTGCGAGACAGCCGCGGGCCACACATCCAAGTCCCAGCCCCGTGATTAGCACCCTTCCGTGCGCTGACAGCATGAACTGCAAATGCTTTCGCAGCTCCTTCGGGAAATCGTGCATTACCAACTCGCCTCGACCGTGATGCAGTGTTGCCGTCGTCCACCGCCACAGGTTTGTATAAACCCCTTCCGGCAGGTGAATCTCTTCCCCCTTCGGGCCGTCAGTCGTCAGACCCTCCGGGTTGCTGATTGGCAGCTTGTCTATCGACCAGAGGCCGGACTCACCGCTTTCCACGTCCTGCGCGCTGGCCGCTTCGAGGCATTTGGCGGCTAGGCTCATCGATCCTTTTCCAGTTCGCAGAAGAGGTGCACGATCCCCGCGCGTGTCACCACTGCTTTTTTGTCCGGGATCCGGTCGAAAAATTCTCGGAACAGTTCCTGGCATCGATTAAAGAAGCCCTCTGCGCCGATCTGTTTCGCCAGTTCGGCGTTTTGCACGCTGAAAGAGGCGTGAAGGATCGTTAGTTTCAGTTCGCTCGAATGTTCGCGTGCGGCGATCACCCGGATTCCTTCTTCGAGGTCGAAGACGTGCTCGCGGTGTAGGCCCGGCCGGTCGTCCCCGCGGGCGATCTCGTCGGCCTCCCACGTCCTCGCCACTGCGACGCGGCACCTCGCTTTCGCTTGGTCTTCGGTCTCGAGTTGGAGGGCCAGGCTCATATCGCGCCCCGATCCCCTCGGCGGATCCGTCTCAGCTCGGCAGCCGTTCGCTTCTTGGTGCCGACTTTCATGCCCCGGCGGCGAAAAAATTCCTCCAGGCCGGCCTTGGCTGAGGTGAATGTTCCCCTCGGCACGACCATGCCTTCGCTGGCCGCATTTAGCGGTCTTCCATCCATTCGAACTCGCCTCATAAAAATTGGAACATTTGTTCTATGTGGAACCTGTGGCCCCCACGCTAGTGGGCGCTGCTCGAAGCAGTTCCAATAATTTTTCCGCCTGCCGCTCCCGCGCCGTTCTGTAGGTCGTACGCCAGGCATCAGCAGCAGCAGCAGCAGCAGTAGCAGCAGCAGCAGCAGCAGCAGCAGCAGCAGCAGCATCAGCAGCAGCATCAGCAGCATCAGCAGCATCAGCAGCAGCAGCAGCAGCAGCCCAAGATATTCGCCGAACCCGCCGGGTTTCCTCGTAGATCTTCCGCCACTCCGCGCGCTCCACCACCTCTCCCTTCAGCCGACGCGCGTAGAGCTCCGCCACCCCTTCAATCGCGGCCTTTTGTTCATCCGTTTTCGCAAATCGGATCACCCCGTCCGTTTCATCCACCAGCAGCCAATGCAAAAACCGGTCACTGACCTGGCTCAGATCGGCGCCTGGTTCGATCGCGAACAAAAACTCTTCCGGCCAGCTCATCGCCCGCTCCCGGCCGAGCCCTTCAAAAATCCCGTCCTCAAGACGCGCGCACATCCGCGGGATCCCCAGCTCCGTTTCATATGCCGCGTGCGAATATTCGTTCAGCGTGCACCAGACCGCGCACCCTTTCCCGTTTTGCCCGGTCGCTCCCTGCACCAATTCATCCGCCTCGCGGTGCGCTCGCACCCGGTCCAAATACTTCGCCTTGATTTCCGATTTCCCGTGATATGCGATCATGCTGCTCATTTTCCCTGTTCCTTTCATTGGTTTGTGTGTTGGTTTTTCTCCAGATCCAAAATCGTCATACCTCGCGAAGCGTATGGAGTGCTCCCGCTTGCTGGAGCTTTTCCTGTTCCCTCCGTTTTAGAACGCGACCCCTTAAGGATTTCACCCCTTTCGGCGCCTATACCTCGCCTCCTGGACTGTTCCGCCGGCACAGTTGCCATTCCGGCGTCTATCTCTTGAGTCGCGCCTCCCGTATTCCGGGCCGCCGCTGCGAGAGGCACACCTCGCGCCGCCCTTTCCGGGAAATTTCTCTTTGCGCCACCCGCCGAGGTGGCGCAGTGGCCTGCGCTAGCAGTCGAAACGTTTCCATCGTGATCCCATCCCAGCTTCGTCAGTTCCTCCGCCGTCAACAATGGCGCCACCTTTCGCCGCGTCTGCCCGCCCCGGCCCTTCACGCCGTTCAACACCTGGCTCAAATGCGATCGCCCCACCCCGGCCAGTTTCGCGAGACGATTGATCGTCATCTTCCGCCGGTGCAGCAGCATCTTGAACCCGCGCACGCTGCTCATGGCTCGCTCCTTTCCTCGATGAACTCCCTCAGGGGCTTGATTAGCGCGCCCATTCGGATCGCCAGCGCGCGCTCGAATTCCTCGGCCGTTATTGCGACCGCGTACACCGGCCCCCCCTCTTCGTCGATCCCGAGAATCCAATCCCCCGGCTTCGCTGTTTGAATCGATCCATCCACCGCTGAAATTCCCTCCAACTTCGCTTCGGAGCCGAGCTTGTGAAACGAGCGCACCACCCAGATCGGGATCGGCGCAGTCGGATCGTATTTCCAACACGCTAACACCACGCTGTGCGGTCCCTTCAATCGGCATTTCATCGCTTTTGCCTCCTCAGTTCCGCGATCTCGATCATCCGCGCGGCGGTTTTTTTATTCTCCGGATCAGCCGACGCCCCGATTCCCATCGCGTCGTTCTCCAGCTGTTCCAGCGGCTGCGTCCACCAACTCGGATCATCCGTTGGCAACACCGCGTGCCCATTCACCGCCGGGGCACTTTTTTTCTCCCAGATTCCCCACGACAATGCCCAGCCTCGCAGCGCCGATTTCCAGTCCTCCAATTCCCGCAGCGTGCCGCGCCCTTTGTTTTCGTGAAAAAACTTCTGGCAACAGTCGTCCGGAAACTTTTCCGACCGTCCGAAAGCCAGCACCTCATCCAAGGACGGCTCTGGTGCCCCTACGGAAGTAGTGTGTGTGTCTTCCTTCTTTCCTTTCCTATCCTTCCCTTCCTTCCTTCCTTCCTTCGGCGGGAGCTGGTCGGGAGCGTTCCCTTCACACTCTTCGGAGTCGTCTTGGAACGGTCTAGGAAGATTCTTGGAATCCGGCGGGAGCGAGTCGGGAGGCGGGGCAGGCAGCGAGCTCGCTCGCGGTTTATCCACCCGCTGATGCCGCTTGAAATTCACCACGCATCCCACGTCGATCATCTCCCCGTCAACCCGCGCTCGATAAATCTTGATCCAGCCCACGTTTGTCAGCTCGCCCATCGCCGTTTCGATCGGCACCGACAATGGCCGGCGCGAAAAGAACACTCGGTGAATCTCCTGGTTGTCGGCTTCGAACCGTCCCTCGTCGTCGGCATAATTGAGCAGCGCCAGCGCCAGCAACGCAGCCGGCTCCGAAATGCGCCGATGCATTCGGTGCGGCCAATACTCCGGCTTGACGGTCCGGATGCGCACTAAGCCTTGCCCCTCCAGCGCGGGTTGTTCCCGTGCAACACGTATTGGTCGTTCTGCACGTGCGTCGCGCGGATCTCCATTCCTGGAACCCATTTCCGGTTGTCCTTCACTCGCACCCACACGATCCGCTTCGGCTCGGCCGGATCGAACGCCGACACCATGAACGTGTTCTTAAACACCGACCTGAGAACCTTGAACACTTCCACCTTCGGCCCTGGCGGCGGGCCTGCGTTCTCGCGTCTCGTGAGGTGCTCGCAACGCGGACACGGCCCTGGGCAACTGTGGAGAGGCGCGTCGACAGGCGGCGGATCTATCGTTGCCCTCCCAACCGTCTCCGGTGCTCCGGAAGGAGCCGAAATCAGCGCCAGCGCGCGCCGTATTTTTTCGACGGCCTCTGGCGTGAGCAAAATATCTTTGTGCTTTTTGATCCAGTCGACCTCTTCGATCAGCTGGTGGGCGCGAATCGCCCGGATCAGGTCTCGCGCAACGCCGAGTTCGTCCGGCAGGCTCGCTTCGAAGACCGTAAAGTTTGGCGGCGGCGTTTTTACGCTATCTGGCCCTGCGCCATTCTCGTCAGGCGCGACGATTGACGGCGTGGGCGGCATTTGTGGCGCGATTTTTTCCGGCAGGCTCATAGAAGTCCTATTTGCAGAAAACTGAATCTGAGCAGACCGGACTCGACCCGGCCGCCCGGCTCAAAACGGCGATCCCCCCCGCCCCGGTTGCCCTCCAACTGCACCTTGCGCCCCCAAATCATGCGTTTTCCCCCTTTTCCGCCTCCGAACCCGTTGATTGACCATCAGCTGGCACGTCGATCACAGGCCCAGGCCCGACCGGCGGAAGCGCGCGCTGCCCGTCCAAAACCCCGTTCCCAGGTCCCACAAGCACAGGTCCGTTCGCGTTCCCAGGTGCGTTCCCCTTATTTAGCGAAATCTCCGGCAGCTCAACCGGTCCTGAGACCTCGACGGGAATCGCCTGCAGCCAGGCATTCAACTGCTCTGTCGTGGGACCGTGATCGACCGTGCCGACGATCACCGTGGGATCACCCTGCAACAGCAACAGCTTGTCCGTGATCTGAGCCACCGCCAGCCCGGCGTGCGTAATCGGAAACGTTCCGTCCACCATCGCCTCGTTCATCGCGTCGATGCCGTGCTCTACGAACTGCCCGAACTTCCCGACCAGCCTTTGTTTAAGTGGCTTCAGTTTTCCCTGTCGCTCCAACTGCTCGACGATTCCAGCCAGCGTGCCTCTGCCGACGACGTGACGCTTCGCCACTTTGCGTTGCGAGACACCACGAATCAGATCCTCCACGATCGCAAACGCCCTTTCTTCATTCTTGCAGGTCGTTTTACCATTCGGCGTATAAACCGCCGCGGCCGCGATCAACTCCGGTTGCTCCGAAAAATCCTCAAAAAGGGCCGGCTGCGCGACCTCGGCGACCTGAACGGCTTTGGCTTTCCTTGGCATCAGCTCGGTTCGTTGAAACGTTTCGACTTCCTCCTCAACTCGCCTGGGGACCTCGCCGTGATCGGTTTCACCTGGTCAGGTCCACAATCACCCGATTACGCGTCAGCCAGGCATTCACGCCGCTGGCTGGCACCCGATAATCCGCTCGCTTGCTCCCGATCCGCACGCAGTTCGGCCCGAACTCGCCCGCCAGAATCATCTTCACGACCCATTGCGTCGTGAAGTTCAGCAGCGTCGCGAGCTGCGCCGGCGTGTAATACGCCTCCACTACTCCGGACACGTTTCCTCCTTCGGTGCTTCCGGCGTGGGCAACTCCAGCTGGCAGATCGCCGCCATCCAGCAACACGCTTGGCGATCGTACAGGTAGAGCCTGAAATCCAAACCTCCAGGCTCACGCTCGCCCATTACCGCGGACGGGTTCCGTATCACGTCCCCAGGCCCACACGGCCGCACCCGATTCCGATAAAGCATCCGCATCAGCGGCAGCGCCAGGTCGATGCACGGGAAATAACCGATTACTCCGGCCCGCTTGCTCACCAGCGCATACTCGCGATCGTGAATCGGCGTGATGAAATGCCCCAGCGGCTTGGGCGATGGCAGCGAAAACTCCTCCTCAAACAGATCCACATCCGTGCGGACCATCACTCGGCGGGCAGCATCCGTGCTCGTTAACATTTAGAACAATGACTGGCTGATTCCTTCTCGAAACACCTTCCTCGGGCGCGGTTGCTTCGCTCTGTGCCGTGAAAGGAGGATCACGGGCCAGGCCAGCGCCTTCGCGCCCAGGAAAACCACAAAAACCATCTCGCCGAGTACGGCGCCGACGAAAATCAACACCATCAGAACCAGGAGCAATGCCGCATATCCCAGTGCTGCCACCACCAGTAGCTCGACCTTCAGGCTGTCCCAAAGCGTCATAACCCGTGCACCTTCGCCCTTCCCTCCGTCGACCGATGCCGCGGACAATCACTCAACGTCACAATCCCGGCCGGCAAACGTCCTTGCTGCTCCACCACACACCAGAAACAAACCGGGCAGAAGAGCGCGCCGGCCTCCCGGACCGGCGCGTTAGTGGATCCCGGCAGAATGGGCGACGCCGATGCCGGCTCATCACTTCCAGCCCGGCGCCGCCCAAAACCAAAAAGCAGCCTGGCGGGGCCAAGGAGGTGCGCCTGAAGGAGGCGGCTGAAAAACCCGACCAGACTGCTGATGCCCGACTTCACGCGCTCACGGCCCAACGGCCGCGAACCCGAACGGTGATCACTTACTTTGCGAGACACCACCTCGCCGGACAAAATTGAATTGGCGCCAATACCATTCGCGGGAGGCACGTCCTGGCCGCTTCGGTTTCGCATCAGTGGCTTATAACCGCCCGTGCCCAGTCCTTTGGGCGGCTCACCGGCTTTGCCTACTGGCGCCAACGTGGCTGACCGGTTCACCTCGCTCTTGGTATAATCCTGGTTACTGATTACTGCCTTCTGATTACTGGTGTCTTTCCCCTCTGGGGTCTCCACCCCAGGTGACATGGGGTGGAGACCTACCTTTGCAGGGCAAAAAAAAGAGAACGGTTTCATGTTCCGGCTCCCGTTCCCGTTCGTGTGCCTGCTCGGTTCTCGTTGACAAACTGCTGGCACCGCGCCTTCACTTCCCGGATAACATTCCCGACCTGCAGCTCGGCCTCGGCCTCCGGCAGCGTGGCTGAATATTCGACCACCAGCTTCAACGCCACCAGCGCCCCTGCGAAGAACGCTTGCGTCAACTGCCGTGCCTGATCAGCTGGCATCCGGGGGTCCGGATAACACGCCTGCAGATACCCGTTCCATTCTTCCTGCAGAGTCTTCATTCCTTGTTCCCCTCCAAAAATCGCTTGCACGCCTCCAGCACCTCGCGTGCGTTCACCGTCTCGTTATTCGTCGCCGGCAGATCCACATAAGAGGCCAGCCAATACCCGAATCCTTCCCGCGTCCACCGATCCGCCTCATTCCACCCCTCATAAAACCCGCGTGCCGCCTCACTCGACACCAACGGCGGCCGCGTTTCCCCCTCACGGCCGTAAAATCCTTCGATCGCCACCAGCTCTCCCTTCGTCAGCACGCGTCCACCCCCAAAATCTCATCCACTGGCTTCGGCTCCCAGGTGCAGCGGCGCACCTTCAGCAACCCCGGCAACCCGGCCAAATTCCACAACCGTTCCCGATCGCTCCAATCCATCACATGCGCGATCGCGTGATACGCCAGCTCCCGCGTGCTCGGCTGCATTCGCGAAACCACACGGCCGAAAGCCAGCCCGATCGACGGCTCCGAATCGTACGCATACAACTCCACGATCTGCACCGCTGCCGACAGCGCCTTCGCGTCCGTTCCTGTCAACGCGGCCGTGCATCCCTTGCCCAGATTCTCCCTGAGCCAGGGCCACACCGTCACGCACGCTGGTTGCACCTTAGCCATTCACCGCCTCCTTCGCAGGTTCCGGCTCCGCAGCGAACCCCGCGCCCAACACCTCCCGCTCCAATTCCGGCAAATGCCTCACCACACAGCGCCGGATAATTGCTGCGTCGCTCGTTAACTCCTCCTTGGCGAGCCGCCGCACCCGCGCTACCACCTCATCCTCGAGGCTCGTTGAAACACTCACTTTCATTACTTCACTCGATCTAATTGATTCAATCGGCACTGTCAACAGATTCTTTAGAAAAAGTATTCCGTTGACTTTAATTGGAACATTTGCCTACTTATTGGGCGTTTTGTATGGCCAAAAAGCCCGCTAGTACCAGTTTGGAAGAAGAATTGTTCGCGCGCGTCCTGCGCATTGCTCAGGTCGATCGCCGATCCATCGCCCAGGTGATCGAACAATGCGTCGAGAATGGCATCGACGCCGTTGAAGCCGACAAAGCCCACAAGCTCGAAGAAAAACCCGCGTCCTACAGCAGAAAAGCCGATACCGCCTTCCTCCGTAAGAAAAAGCAGCCCGCGTGAAATCTCCCGCGCTTCTAGTCCCGTTGGTTCTTTGCAGCTTGCTCGGTGCGGCCGAGAAGACCGCCGATCCTGAGGCGCCTTCTCCCTCCGGCCGATTCGGGATCCACACCGGCACCGTCACTCGCACCGATTCCCAGGACGAACATGTGATCCTCAAGATCGATACCCGCACAGGCCAGACTTGGATGCTCCTCCACGGTCCCATTCATTTCGATGATCGCCACGTTTCCAAGGTGAGCGGCTGGCTTCCAGTTCATGATGATGCCGGCCAGGCAATCGCTGAGGCGCGTAAGCGCGCCGAAGCGCCGGCCAAAGGTGCGATCGACTTCCGGCCCGATCCTGCCAAATAGAAACGTTTCAACTAGCTGATCTCCGTCAGCCGCTTCTGTTTCCGCGCCTCTCGCCGGCGGCGCACTTCCGCTGCGGCGTGCCATTGGGCGAGCGTCCGGAACACATCATCGATCTCGGCGGTGTAGGCCAGCCGCGCGGGCGTCCGCTCCAGTCGCATGCTCAGCACGTCGCCAGGCAACAGCGCCACCACGATCTTCCGTTTGTAATGTCCGAACGGCATTCGCGTCCGGCGTTGAATCGGTTTTGAGATTTCTACCATAGGCCACCATTTTACCATGCCCACTTTTCGAACTGTGCCAAAACACAGCACTGTGCGCATGTAAGCCATTGATCCCGTGTCGCCAAAAATATCCCTTGACACACTTTTTCGCCTTTCTCAAATCTCCGGTGCTGGCGGACGATCCCAATCCTTCTTCGTTGGCTTGGCTTTCTTGTAAACTTTTCGAAAATGGGCTATTTCCCCGTCGAGCCAGGCCATTCGCGCCCGGAGACGTTTGCGCTGATTCAAGTAACTTCCCAGGATAACCGAGGCGGCAGGCTTGCGTGTTTTCATAAAGAGTTCGCGATTCGAAGCTGGATGATGTTCGCTGGTTTAACAAGTTCCGGCGCGAGCTGGGCCCACCGCGCGGCCAGCTTCGTCGGATCTTCCACCCGATGCTTCGTGATGAAATACGTGTAATGACTCTCCGTCACCTTCACACTCGAATGCCGCAGCCACACCGACGCCGCATAAATCTTGTACCGCATCGCCACCTGGCTGCCGGCGTACGCGCGCAACGCATGGTTCGTCTTCTGCGTCTGCCAGCCCAGCCCGCGCAACCAGTCTGAGATCCTCCGGAACACATCCTCCGTCCGTTCCGTCTCCGTGCCGCTCAGCACATAATCAGTGGGCGCGCCTCGCCATCCCTCCTTCTCAATCCGCGCGGCCATAATCGTGTAGTAGGGATCCAGCGCTCGCACCTGGATATCGCCCAGCGTATTCTTCACGTCGGCCGTCCCGTCCAGAAACGGTTGCCCTTCCAGACTCGTCCACCAGCTCCATCGCGTTTGCCCCATCTCGCTCTTCCGCTCGCCAAATGCCAGCTCATGCCCGATCGCCAGAAACATATTCCGATCCGTGAGCTCCTTCCACGCCGCGATCGTCGCATCGATCACCGCATCGCCGGGCGGATTGAACTGCGCCTTGTTGACCTTCTCGAACTTTTCCTCCTTATATCCTTCATGAAACTTCGACAAGTCCGGCAACACCAAGCCCGCCTGCCGATAAATTGCCATACACTTCGGCCGGAACACTGACTTGGCCTGGTTCAACATCGAATTTGCGGACCGTTTCACCCGCGCCGCGAGCTGCTGTCCGTTCGTGGCGCCCTTCGCTTCAGCCTCTGCCTGCTTGGCCTTTGCCCGTGCCAGCGCGTACCGGAAATATTGGCGGGCAAAATCCCCATCGGCCAGCAGGTCGCACGACAGCGCGTCGATCTCCTCATCCGCTTCCTTTCCAGTTACCCGTCGCAAACAGTTCCGCAGACAATTCACATTCCCGCGCTTGCTGCCGTCCTGCATATCCAGCGCAGCGGCGTCGTAGGCTGCGATCACTTGCCCGATCGTGCTCGATCGTGGCGCCGCGTCCGGATCCGGCTTGCTCCTCAACTTTGTTTCCTCCAGCGCCTCCCAGTTGCCGCGCTTCACCGCCGTGATGATCTTCTTCGCTGCGTCGATCGCCGTCTCCTGGACATTCGACGCCAGACACCGCTTGATCCGCTCCTTCTGAAATTCAAAATACAAATACCAGGGAGCCGACCGCTCCTCCTCCCGTTTAAAGATTCGATATTCCTTCCCCTCGAATTCGAAATAAGCGGCAGGTAGCTTTGCTTTGGTATCATTGACTGTTTTCATAGTTCATTGAGTTATTGCGTTAGGTGCAGTTTGCCGAGTGGCATAAGGTGCAGGTTACGAGTTTCGTAAACCATGTCAAAACATTTCAAACGATTCACGTGATTCAATTAAAAACTGATTCGCAGGCCCTGCAGAAGCCCAGATTTCCAGCGCTGCAGCAGCTTTCCCCTTGATTTGAAGCTCGTTGAGGAATGGTGCCCCGGCTAGGACTTGAACCTAGAACCAATTGATTAAGAGTCAACTGCTCTGCCAATTGAGCTACCGAGGCATCCC
>Ga0247688_1000163_pt1 | contig 27692 bp, 21 predicted proteins | sample CNK29_metaG_FD_182718 | JGI IMG/M metagenome (GOLD analysis project Ga0247688, IMG submission 182718) | Soil microbial communities from Purdue University Martell Research Forest, Indiana, United States - CNK29 | ecosystem: Environmental > Terrestrial > Soil > Temperate forest > Bulk soil... | reverse complement strand
ACCTTGATGGTCTGTTTGCGCGCCGTCTCCGCGGCGCCTACGGCGCGGCTCCATTCGATATACGAACCGTCGTAGAGATGAACGTCACGGCCGAGATAGCGGAGAACGAAGTAGGTGACCGAGGCCTGCATCCCGGTGCGGCAGTAGGTGATGATCGTGGCATTGCCGGCGATGCCGGCACGCTGATAGAGGTCGCGCAGATCGTCAGCGGTACGAAAGAGCGCCCCCTGTCCGCCGCCGAAGACTTCATTCCAGGGGACATTCACCGCCGCCGCGATGTGGCCCGGGTGGACGACGCCTTCTCCCGATTCGGCTCCGCAGAATTGCTCGGGGGAGCGCGCATCGATGAGTGCCACCTCCTCCGGCCGTTGCGCGGCGACGTCCGCCAGCACACGCATGGTCAGAAGCCGGGTCACCACCTCGGGGCGGAGGCGAGCTACAAATGCCCGCGGCTCGAATCGGGCCTGGCCATACCCGGTGGGCAGTTTCTCGAGAGTCCAGCGCGCGAACCCTCCGTCGAGGATGGCGATGTCGTCGCTCCGTCCGGCATAGTCGAGCGTGAAGAACGTGCGCGCCGCCGCGATCGGGTCCCGCGCGTAGATGACGATCCTGCCGCGATCGGGAACGCCGGCCTGGCCGAACACCTTCTCGATCGCCGCCGGATCAGGCAACTCGTTCGGCGTGCCGTCGCGCACGACGAGAAGATCGGCCAGGGAGACGAAGCGCGCGCCGAGGATGTGCGACTTCTCGAAGGTGGCACTGTCTCCGACTTCGAGAATGGTCACTTGCCGGTCATAGAGATGTTCATTGAGCCATGACGTGGAAACGAGCATCTGCGAATGCTCGGCGGCTCCGACCGTCAACGCCAACAGAAGGATGAGTGAACAGCCGATGACCCTGTACATTGACGAACCTCCATGAGGCTTTTCACCTCATGTCTGATTTGTAATGCTTCGCCTGCTACAGGCAAAGGAGCCGGGTCACAGTGCATATGTGACCGTCGTCAACTGGCACGCCGGAGCTGATTCTCGAGATCGATGGCCCGCGGATAGAGGATGTTGTTCTCTAGGTGCATGTGATAGTGCACGCTGCGGCTGAATTCGGTCAGGGCGCAGTAGATCTCGTCCGCGCAGCCGTCGCGGACCAGGAGGCAGAGCTCGCGCATGGTCCGGAGCTCTTCACGAAACGTGGCGTGCTCGACGAGCTCGCGGAGCACGCGCTGACTGAGCCGCGCGCTCGGCTTACCGTTGGATCCACCGTTTCTTACCGATAGGGAGGAGAAAAGATCGCGATCTTCGTGGACCATATGGATGGTGATCGCCGCCGACAGACCGGCAAAGAGCGTAAGCATGCGACGGATATTGATCTGGTCCGGATGCTGGCGCGCCGATTTCTCGAGCAAATCCCGAACGGCGGGCATCACTTTCTCTGCCATGTCGGCATGGTCGGATGAGAGGAAGCGCGCCAGTTCGTCCAGAGGACGCCGCGACCATTCGATGGCCTCGGCGGGCCTTGGAGTCTCCTTGATCAACGCAATCAGTTCATCGGCACCGTACCCAGCGGCGGCCGCGGCATCGGCGAGCGTCTGCGCCCCTTTGCAGCAGTAGTCGATCCCGGCGTCCTCAAAGACCTCGACGGCCTGAGGGAAGGCGTCGGCGACGTCACTGACCGAACGTTCCGCGAAAAGAATTGCTCTTTCATCTCCCATGGCACCCTCCGTTGGAACGATAGCCGGGCGGTCAGAATCCGGCGTGGAGCATGCGCACACCGCATCGGTGAGCGACGTCACGCCGCTACAGGACAACCAACGCCTCCAGCGCCGCGCGGTTCTGCACGGTGAGCGCCGATCCCTTGAGCGTGATCAGCTTCCTGTCACGGAACTCCTTGAGAAGCCTGGTTACCGTCTCGCGCGACGTCCCGATCAACTGCGAGAGGTCCTCGTGTGTCATGAGCATCTGACACCGGCACGGGTCGCATCCCTTCCCCTGCGTGGCACACCAGGAGAGGATGAGGTTGGCCAGCTTGCCGGCAGCGGAATGCGACAGCTCGATGGCCCGGATGTGATCGGTGCCGGCCTCGCATTCGGCCGCCAGTTGGAGGATGACGCTCGCGGAGGCCTGGTGATGCTCGCCTATGAACCGGAGCAGGTCGTCGCGGCGAACGAACTTGATCTGCGAGGGCTCGAGCGTCTCGGCCGCGGTCTTGTACGGATTCCCCGAAAGGGAGCTGCTCAATCCGAGCGCTTCTCCCGCCTCGGCGATCTTCGTGATCAGAGTCTTCCCCTCGTTCGAGGAGATGCTCAGCTTTGCTCTGCCATGACAGATGAGAAAGATGCCGCGAGGAGGCTGTCCCTCCGAGAAAAGGACGGCGCCGTCCGGATAGACGTTTGTGAAGGTGATGGCGTCGAACTTCAGACGCACCGACGGCTCGATATTGCAGAAGAATCCCTCGGTACGCCAGGTACAGGTCAGGCAGTCGTCGAATAGATCAAAACCGTAGTGGGAACCGCGCATGGACTTCTCTTCTGAGAATGCGTCACGGATGATGGTGACCACTGTGTTCTGTGACACGGATCGATGTGCGCCGGGCAGGGGCGCCCCGGCACGGCGCGGCTGGCGCCGCCGGGCACAGACAAGAGTGTCTGCGCCACATTGCCCGTCGGTATTCGCTGCAGTGTCGAGTCTTCGCAGGGTCCAATGTGGCACAGCGTGGCGAGACTTGGAACGATGTGGAGTTGTGCGAGCGGTTCGTTCTCGGCAGTACCTCCAATCGAGAGTCCTTCTCCCCCAGCGCCTTTCAGCTGGGGGAGAAGGGCTCTCGACAAAGGGAGTGGCAAGGCTCTCGAGGGAAACAATTCGAGTGAGCGTGTGTTCGAGCGCCGCTGCATGCTCATCGCAAGCGCGCCAGCGCCGCCTCCGATTGCACGGCGATCGCATCTTCCGTGACTTCCGGCATCGTTCGCGCGGAGATGTAATACAGCACCGGCACCGTCAACCGCGACAGGAGCAGCGATGCCACCTCGCCGGCCATCAGCGAGATGGCCAGTCCCTGGAAGATCGGATCGAAGAGGATCACGCTCGCTCCGACGATGACGGCGGCGGCGGTCAGCATCATCGGCCGGAAGCGGACGGCGCCGGCGTCGACCACCGCCTGATCGAGGGGCATGCCCTGCTTCAGACGCAGCTCGATGAAGTCGACCAGGATGATGGAATTGCGCACGACGATGCCGGCGCCGGCGATGAAGCCGATCATCGACGTGGCGGTGAAGAACGCTCCCATCATCGCGTGCGCCGGAATGATGCCGACCAGCGAGAAGGGAATGGCGGCCATGATCGTGAACGGCGTTCGGAACGACTGGAACCAACCGACGACGAGGATGTAGATCAACACCAGCACCACGGCGAAAGCGATGCCGAGGTCGCGGAAAACTTCATAGGTGATATGCCATTCGCCGTCCCACTTCATGGCGAAGCGCTCGGTGGAGAAGGGGAGACGCGAGACAAGCCGCTCCATCGAATACCCCTCCGGAAGGCGGAGGGTTTCCAGCGCGCGATTGAGCTTCATGATCGCGTAGACGGGACTCTCTTCGCTTCCGGCGATGTCGGCGGTCACGTAGACCACCGGCATCAGGTTCTTGTGGTAGATGCTCTTTGGCGCGGTCACCGGCTCGATCGTCACCAGCGTTCCGAGCGGCACGAGCGTTCCGCCGGTGCCGCTCACCTGCAAGGCACGCAACGCTTCGACCGACGAGCGAAGCGCGCGCGGCACTTCGATGCGGATGGCCACATCCTCCGACTCGCGCTCGTCGTGCAGCAGCCCGGCGTTCATGCCGGAGAGCGCCAGCCGCAGCGTGGCATCGATCTCGGACTGCGAGACTCCGCTCAGCGCCGCTTTCTCGCGGTCGATGACGAAGCGGTACTGCAGTTGATCGTCTTCGACGTACGAGTCGACGTCGACCACGCCCGAGGTACGGTCGAAGATGTCCTGCACCTGTTTGGCGACGGTCATCTGACGGGCGTAGTCGGGGCCGTAGATCTCGGCGACCAGCGTCTGCAACACCGGCGGCCCGGGAGGAACCTCGGCTATCTTCACGCGTGCGCCGGCGCGGTTCGCGACGGGGGTGATCTTCGTCCGGATCCGCTTGGCGATGTCATGACTCTGGGCGCTGCGCTCCCCCTTCGGCAGCAGGTTGACCTGAAGATCGGCGACGTTGGCGCCCTGACGCAAAAAGTAGTGCCGCACCAGCCCGTTGAAGTTGTACGGCGACGCCGTGCCGGCGTACATCTGCCAGTTCGCGACCTCGGGCACATCGCCGAGGGCGGCACCGATGTCGCGCGCCACCGCGGCCGTTCGCTCCAGCGTCGTCCCCTCGGGCATGTCGACAATGATCTGCAGCTCTCTCTTGTTGTCGAACGGCAGCATCTTCACCCGCACGACTTTGAAGGCGAAGAGCGACAGAGCGGCGAGAAGCAGCAGCGCCACCAGCGCCAGGAACGAACGCCGCCAACGCGTCTCGTGGATGATGCGGCCCATCAGCCGGCGGTACATCCTGGTCGACCATCCCTCGGCAACGGAGTGTCCATTTCCCTTCCGCGCCAGGAGCCGCCGTGCCGCCCATGGGGTGACCACGAAGGCGATGGCCAGCGAGAAGAGCATCGCCGCCGTGGCACCGACCGGTATCGGCCGCATGTACGGCCCCATGAGCCCGCGGACGAATCCCATCGGCAGGATGGCCGCGATCACGGCAAACGTCGCCAGGATGGTGGGATTGCCAACCTCGGCCACGGCGTCGATGGCGATCTCGCGTAGCGAGCGGTCGCGGTTCTCCGGCAGCCTGTAATGACGAACGATGTTCTCTACGACGACGATGGCATCGTCGACGAGGATGCCGATCGAGAAGATCAGCGCGAAGAGCGTCACCCGATTGAGCGTGTAGCCGAAGAGCTGGAACACCGCCAGCGTCAGGGCCAGCGTGACCGGGATGGCGATGGCCACGATGCCGGACTCGCGCCAGCCGAGGGCGAATCCGATCAGCAGGACCACGGAGATCACCGCCAGCAGCATGTGGAAGAGAAGCTCATTCGACTTCTCCGCCGCCGTCTCGCCGTAGTTGCGGGTCACGGCCACGTCGACGTCCGCCGGAACGACGACGCCGCGGAGCGTCTCGACCTTCCGCTCGACCAGCCGCGTCAACTCGGTGGCGTTCGCGCCCTTGCGCTTAGCGACGGAGATGGTCACGGCCGGGCGGACGGCGTCACGGCTGCCGTAGTAAACGTAATCGGCCGGCTCTTCCGGCCCGTCGGTAATCGTAGCGACGTCGCCGAGGTAGACGGGATGCGCGTTGGCAACGGCCACGACGACTCGCCGGGCGTCATCCGCGTCGCGGAGGAAGCCGCTGGTCTTCACCAGCACCTCGCGATCGCCCGAGGCGAACGCGCCGCTGCTGCTCTCGCCGTTTGCCTGTTGCAGCATCGCCGCTACGCGCATCGGTGCGATGCCGCGGGCGGCCAGCCTGGCCGGATCGATCTGCACCCGCAGTTGCCGCCTCGTCCCTCCGATGATCGTCACCGCCGAGACGTTCTCGACCTGCTTGATGGCCGTCTGCAATTCCGCGGCGACGCGCCGCAGCGCGAAGTGGTCGTAGCGGTCGCTCGACAGGGTGAAGGCGAGCACCGGCACGTCATCGATCGACCGCGGTTTGACCAGCGGACCGACGGCACCGGGCGGGATTCGATCGGCGTTGGCGTGCAGCTTTTCGTTGAGCCGCACCAGCGCCGCTTCCTCGTTCTCGCCGACTTTGAATCGAACCACCGCCATCGACGTTCCCTCCGAGGACGTCGAGTAGATGTATTCGACGCCGGGGATTTCCCACAGCAACTTCTCCATCGGCGCCGTGACGCGCTGCTCGACCTCTTTCGGCGAGGCGCCCGGCATCGTGACGAAGACGTCGATCATCGGCACGACGATCTGCGGCTCCTCCTCCCGTGGCAGCAGCATCACCGCGCCGATCCCGATGAAGATCGAGACGGCGATGACGAGCGGCGTCAGCTTCGACTCGATGAACGCCGCGGCCAGACCACCGGCGATGCCGCGCTGGCCGCCGCTCATGCACCGCTCCTGACGATCACGCCTTCGCGCACCCGCGCGGGAGCGGAGACGATCGATTCGCCGGCATCCAACCCGGAGAGAACCTCGGTACGGTCGGCGTCGATCGCGCCGAGGGTGATGAGCCGCATCCGCGCGACATGATCCGCGCCGACGACAAACACGCTGGTGAGCTCTCCGCGGCGTACGACGGACGATGACGGCACCGTGACCGCGGAGCGCTCGCCAACCGGGAAGAGGACGTTGACGTACGTGCCCGAACGCAGCGGCCGGTCGAGCGCGAGCTTCACCAGGGCCGACCGCGCACTGCTATCGACAGAAGGCTGCACCCTCGTTACGCGCGCGGTGAAACGATCGTTGCCTGCAACGACGACGGCACGATCGCCGGCGCGAACGGCGACGTTCTCCGGTACGTTCGCGTCGACGCGCGTGGCGCGCTCGTCCTCGATCGCGATCAGAGGCACGCCCGGTGCTGCCTGCGCTCCGGGATCGGCAAAGCGTCCGGTGACGATGCCGTCGATCGGGGCGCGCACGCTGCTGTAGCCGAGGACCGCCGCGGCCTGCGCCGACTCGGCGCGTGCTTCGCCGCGACGGGCCACGATCCGCGCCAGTTCCGCCCGCGCGGCAGTGTTCCGCGTGCGCACTTCGTCGAGCTCCTGCGGACTGGCCGATCCACGCTCCCGTAGCGCCGCATAGCGCTGGTAGGTCGACTCGGCCAGCTTCGCATTCGCGGTGGCGGCGTCGATGGCGCGCTCGACCTCTTCGCCGCCGGCGCGTGCGCGATCCGCCTGGGCGCGTTGTGCACGTGCGTCGATTTCGACGACCACGTCGCCTGCGTGCACGCGATCCCCCTCGGCGACGAGAACGCGTACGACGGTTCCAACGACGTTCGCGCTCAGCGTGCTGGCGGTCTGCGAGCGAACCGTTCCGGCGACGGAGTGGAACGCCGGCAGCGATGTGCGTTGCGCGGCCACGACGGGCGCGTCGGCGGTGGCGCGCGGCGGCGCCTGCTCGGGATGCGCGCAGGCGGCGAGCAGGAGCGCGGAAAGAAGAAGGGCCCCAGCCCGCATTTCCCACACGCGTACTTGAATTGTTCCCTCGAGAGCCTTGCCACTCCCTTCGTCGAGAGCCCTTCTCACCCCGCGGTTTCTTGCGGGGGGAGAAGGGCCTGCCCTGAGCGAGCGAAGCGAGTCGAAGGGTGGCGAAGCCGGATGAGGGGGGCACTTTACGAGATATGCGCGATTTACCGACGCTGGTCGGAGAGAGCTCGAAGGCGCGCGAATGACGTACTCGTGAAACGCCCCCTCATCCGCCTTCGGCACCTTCTCCCCCAGCAAGAAACCGCTGGGGGAGAAGGACTCTCGATTGGAGGTCCTGCCGAGAACGAAAGGCTCGCACGGGCTAGATGAATGGCTGGACATCGTTGAGTTCTCCGGTGGCGCGCAGCAGTTCGGCGTGCGCGACGACACTCTCGTAGCGGGCGGCAAGCAGCTCGAATCGCGCGGATACGAGGGCGGTCTGGGCGCGGAGCTGTTCGGTGATCGTGGTCAGGCCGTGTTCGTAACGATCGCGGACGATGCGGGCGGCGGCCTGGGACTGTTCGACAGCGGCGGCGGCGACCGATGCGCTCTCACGGGCGGCGCGCAGCCGCTGCCAGGCCGTGATCACCTCCATCGTCACCGCGTCGCGGGCCATGGCGTCGCCGGCGCGGGCGGCATCGATCCCTGCGTGCGCCTCGGCGATCCGCGCGGGGCGGGCGCGATCGAAGAGATCGATGGTGACGGCGATCGCTCCGGTGTAGTCGCTGTTGCGGCGTCCGAACGTCGACCCACTCGCTCCGGCCGTACCGACCATGTCGACGCGCGGCAGCGCCGTTCCGCGTTCCGCGGTCAGCCGCAACTGCGCGTCCGAGGTTGCCAGCGCCGCGATCCGCACCGGCGCACGGCTGGCAACGGCGTGAGCGATTGCGGCATCGAGGTCGGGTTCGCTTTGCGTGATCGAGGGGACCGTTCCGGCGATCGGAACGTCGTCCTTGCGCGGCCGTTGAAGCAAGGTCGCCAGCGCCGCGCGGGCGATGGCCTGCTCGCCTTCCGCTGCGATCAAGCGCTGACGGAGCGTGGCAACCTGGACATCCGCGGAAAGGGCGTCGGATTCGACAAGCAGTCCCTGCTCGAACCGGTCACGCGCCGCTTTCGCGTCGGCCTCGGCGGCGTGGACAGCTTCCTTCGCCACCGCCACCTTCTCCTCGGCCACGAGGACGCCGTAGTAGCGAGCGACGGCATCCGCCCGGATTCGTTGCCGGGCATCGTCGAGATCAAGCGAGGCGCGGTCGACGCCGTTAGCGCCCTGGCTCAAGGCCGTCGACGTGTGAAGCCGGTCGAAGATGGCAAAACGCGCCGTGATCGACGACCGATAGTTCGTCAGCGCCGGTGGCGCGTTCAGGAATGCCGGATCGAAGTGGCGCGGCGCGAACCTCCCCTGCTCAAGCAGCGACCCGAAGACGAAGACCGGGTTGTTGCCACGCGTGGCGCTCTCGCTGGCGTCGATACGGGGGAGCCGCGCCGCGCGCGCTTCCGCCTGGCGAGCCACGGCGGCCTCGTGCCTCGCATCGGCCACGGCGATGGCCGGGTTTCGCGAGAGCGCTTCATCGACGGCCTCGCGCAGCGTGAGGCTCTGGGCGATGCCGCTCCGCGCGAAGACGACGAGGACGACCGCGGTAACGATGTTCTTCACGCCGCGGCGCCCGACTTGCGGAGGATGGTCATCATCGGGCACCAGTTGGTGAACCCCGACTGGAGGAGGTTCAGGCCGACGAATGCATTCAGCAGGTAGAACCACGGACTGACCCAATAGCCGAGGGCCAGGGAAGCGAGAACGAAGAGGCCGGCGATGAGGCGAAGATAGCGTTCGATAGTCATGAGAGCTACTATATGATCGTATAGTCATATAGTGATGTGATGATGCGCACAGGACCTGGTGCGCTGGAGGCGTTACCATGCCGCCGATGTCACGAAAAGATTCGTTGTCAACCGAGGTAATCGACCTCGTGGCCGCCCGTTTCCGCACCCTCGGCGAGCCGCTCCGCATCCGCATCCTGCAGGCCCTGCAAGGCGGCGAACGGAACGTGACCGCCCTCGTCGACGGAACCGGCTCCACGCAGCCGAACATCTCCAAGCACCTGCGCATCCTCCAGGAGGCCGGGCTGGTCGCCCGCAGGCAGGACGGCAACAACGTCTACTACTCGATCGCCGATCCGACCGTCTTCGACCTCTGCGACGCCGTCTGCAACAGCATCGGCACGCAATTGACGCAGCACGCGTCGATCGTTACGCAGTTGCGGCGGCGGGCAAGGAGGGGGTGAAAAGGGTTACGCGGTCTCGCGGTTACGCGGTCTCGCGGTGGCTTGCGACTGGCCGCTGCTTTCGACGAGCAACACCTCAAGACCGCCGCACCTTGCAACGTCATGCGGTCGCGCCTGTAACTCTCAGCGGTTCACCTCTGCCCTTCGAATACTGACACCCCGAGACCGCGCAACCGCGAGACCCCGAGACCCCGTAACCCTGCCAAAAACCTCCCTCACCAGCATCTTCACAATCCCACTGATCCGGAAGTTGCGCAGGAACGCTCCCGGCGCAAAGAGCTCGCTCTTGTCGTTGATGGTTCCCTCGGAGAAGGCGCGCACTTCGGCGGAATTGAGCTCGCCATTTGCCAGTAGCTTGCGCCGGATGGCGCGCGCAGTGCCCATGCGCTTGCTCACGGCGGCGGCACAGTCGTCGCTGATGCGGCCATGTCGCCGCTTCAGCTCATTCAACCGTTCGGCGGCGTCGTAGGTGGCATCGACGATCTCCGCGCGAGTCATCCATCGCGTCTCGTAATTGAGGATCGACTCCCAGTCGCGCTGCTCCAGGAGCGCGCGATGCTCGGCCAGCGTGCGCGCATGCATGATGTAGCCATGCCGCTCGGCGCTCTCGAAGCCGTTGCTGCCGGGATCGATGAAGGGACCCATCGGCGTGATGAAGGCGGAGAGCCGGCGGTCGAAGCGGATGAAGAGCCGTTCGATGTACCCGACCGTCTCCAGGACGTTGCCGTAGGTCTGGCCCGGCAATCCGATCATGAAGAAGAGGTCGAGATTCTCGCAGCGGAGAGCGAGCATGGCCTCGATCGCCTCCTCCATCCTGACGTTGGCGAAATGCGCTTTGCCCAGTCGTGCACGGACCTCTTCATCGTGGCTCTCCGGCGACAGCTCCGCGCCCCAGTATCGGATCGATGCATCGATACGTGTGATGTATTCGCGGCTGGGCGGGTCGAAGAACTCGAAGACGATGCGATTGTTCACCGGCGCGGCCGAGAGCGCATCGAGCACGTCGCGCGCGTACGCTTCGCCGCCGTCGCGGAGATCGCCGACCAGGAAGATCGGCGCACGCGTGAGCTCGGCGAGCTGGCGCACCTGCGCCGCCACCGACGCGGGGCTGCGCAACAACGGGTATTGGCCCGGCATGAAGCGCTGAAATGCCGCGTGCGATGCGCCGCAGGTAACACAGCCGCGCGCACACCCTCGCACGGTGAAAACGGCCGTGATCGGATGGCTCCACCAGGTGTGAAAGGGAACACTGCTCCAGAAGTCGAGATGCGACGTAACGCCGGCGACCATGGCGCCGAGGTCGTAGGTACAGTCGTCGAGCGACGCCGCCGTTCCCTCGGCGTTCACACGAGTCCGCCCGTTCTCCTTCCACGTCAATCCAGGCACACGCTCGAATCCCCGCGCGCCCTTCAACTCGCGGACGAGCGCCAGGAGCGCCGGCTCGGTGACGCTGCCGCGGAGAACGAAGTCGACGGCATCGTCCCGTATCAATTCTTCATGAAAGTAGGTCGAGGAGATGCCGCCGAAGACGATCGGGATGCCGGGATGCAGCTTCTTGAGCAACGCCGCCACCGCCGGCCCGCCATGCGCATGCGGCAACCAGTGCAGATCGATCCCGAACAGCACCGGCCGCAGCGTCCGCAGCAACCGCTCCGGCCGGAAGCGCCGGCTGCGCATCATCAACAGTGCCAGATTGATGATGCGCACCCGATAGCCATGCCGCCGAAGATACGCCGCCAGCGTGAGAAACCCGACCGGATACATCTCAAACACCGGCGACGACGGAATGACATCGCTGATCGGCCCGTAGAAGATGGTCCGCTCCCGGAAGTCAAAGACACTCGGGGGATGAATGAGAACGACGTCCGGCTGCGGCACCACTCCAAGGTGCGTCCGACAGGCGCTCGCAGGTACGACGGTTGTCACAGGAGGGTGTGATGGGTCGCCGGTGACGAAGGACCCCCAACTACAGGCCAGAAAGGGCGGGTGGATTCCCCTCGTCAGCTCGGCGTCCTTCGCCGCGACGTTTGATTTGAGCAATCACCAACATCACGGGCGCGGCTCCGACCAAGGAGCAACTTGTCATCCTGAAGCTGCCGGAGCGCCGAGCGAGCGCTAGCGAGCGAGATGCGCGCAGGACGCTGAAGGATCTCCAGTGGCAGCGCCTGTGGCAGGTGCAGCGCATTTCGAGATCCTTCGCCGTCCTGCGCGCATTTCGCTCGCTACGCTCGCTCAGCGCTCCGGCAGGCTCAGGATGACAGTGAATTGAGAGGCGCTTAACTCCGATTCAAGTCTTGACACGGCACTCGGCGGTCGAATGTAAATTGATTGCTCGGCCTTTTACTCGAACTGAACCTTCGTCTTCTCCGGAAGCGGAAACAACTCGAAGCACTGCCCGCACTCGACTTGCAGATTGGTGAGAGGGTCCGTTCCGGCAGCCGCGTCGGCGATCAGGGTGAGGCCCTCACCACCCTTGACCGGCATGAACTGCCACGACTGCACAACCTCTTCAATCAGTCGGAACGGCGTCCACCCATTCCCCTCCCACTCGCCACCGGCCTGGCCATGGTTGCCGCAATGCGGACAGCAGATGGGTAACTCCTGCCAATCGATTTCGCCGATTTCCATGCGAGACAACCTCCGCCCCGAGGGTACCTCGGCATAAGACACATCTGCACGCCATGCGTTTTCTCCGTATCATCACCAATCAGTGCCGAAGCTTCCCCCTGGCCTCTATGACCTACCGATCGCGAATGAGATCGACCAGGAGTTGCAACAGCTCGATAGGGCGCACTTCGCCGCCGATCGCCGAGAGCTCGATTCTGCGGACGCCAACGTCGCCCTCGCACGCCACCTCGCCGCAGTGGTCCGACAGGCGTTGTCGGCTGTCAAAGATGACGAGCGCGTCGCGCGGCAGGCAGAGATAGTCAACGAATTGCTGGCATCACTGGCACAACAAAACATCGGCGTCGATGACGACGACCATCTTGCTCTCCCGCCGAGACGCCTAGCTTCCGTTCGCCGCATCGACGTCCTTCGCGGAGAAACGCGGCTCTCCGATCCACTGATCCCGCTTGCGCAGAGTGACCTGCTGGTAAACGCTCGCGGCGAGCCGTCAGTCGGCCAGGCGATTCAGCGAGAGATCGCCTCGGCAGATCGCATCGATCTCCTCTGCGCCTTCATCAGGAGAAGGTTCGGATGGCGCGGCGATCCTTGCCGAATTGACGCGGCGTAACCCGTGAACGGCAGTTCGCCGGACGGAATCGTACGGCACCGTGACGCGGAGCGGTTGTTCGTGAGATCACACTGGAGTGACAGCGCGGCGGCGAACAACCCACCTGTGGTCGAGAGATATCCCACTTACCGGATCAATCGATTCGAAAACAAACGTGTCGGATATCTTCGTCCCGGTTTGAGTATCGACATAGTTGAGGAGTAGCGCGATGTCGTCAACGCGAGGCGGCGCAGGCAAACCATTCTCGGCTGCCCTCATCTGCGCGACAACGTACTGAGCCAAAGCTAGATCCCCCAGGGTCTCACCTATACTTCGTGACTGCCCCGTAAAAAATGGTCGCGCCGCAACTCTCGTCCCGTTTCCGAGAAGCAGTTGGATAACTTCAAACGTCATAGGGGAGCGCGTGTTGCCCAGCATCTCAATCAACACCTCTCGCGCCGCCCATTCTCCGACGTTCGTGCAATATAGCGTCACCGTGTTCCGGTAACCGGGCGGGTCTTCCGCGTACACCAATTCCGGTTCGATGCGCGCGCGTTTGAAGTCGATTATCCGTTGCGCCTCAAGCCTTCCTTCGTGCTCATCTACTCGCCCATCACGCTCCTTCGCCCAGACACCGTATGCCGCCAAAATGAACCCGCAGACGGCAGCGACCTCCACCAGCTTCGAAGCCGCGAAGAGCGGGAAGGACGCCCCAAGGATCATCACGACGACCGATATCACTCCGGCCATGGCTACAATCCAGTTGCTCGTAAATGCGCGAAGGAACTCTCTCGCGGATGGCCGACGCAGAGAGGTAGTGAGAGCGGCGGCATCAGGCTTGGACGGCTTAAGCATCTCGACGAAGGGTACAGCAGCGCCTCACCAAACCAGCCGCAGGTTATAGGAGGTTTTTGGAACCGGCGATGACTTTGTGTGCAGCCGCGCGACTTAATGTGCAGGAACGACTGTGTGCGCAAAGCCGGCTGGATACAACGTACAGCGCCCCGAATAGAGCGTCCCGTCGGCGGCTAACCGATTGAGCCGGCGAAGCTGGCTTAAGATCGTAGCTCCCGGCTTCAGTCGGGGGAAAACGCGAGCATCAATCGTTCCGAGCCTGCTTCAGCGGGCGACAGAGACGCCGTCGATCGATCAACCGATCTTCTGTCGCCCGCTCAAAGCGGGCTGCCAATTTTGGGGATGCTCGGTTTCCCCCGGCTCGAAGCCGGGGGCTACGATCTTAAGCCAGCTTCGCTGGCGAGACGGTCGCCCGCGGACTCGGCACTCATTTCCGGGAAGCTGTACTAAGCGTTCATCCCGACGGGTGCCCCCCTCCCCTTCGTCCCCCACTCGATGCGTGCGGTCATCTGCATCACCACGAAGAGGGTGATGATGGCGCCGATGGTGATCGACAGGCCGGTGAAGCCTTTGAAGAAGAAGGCGTAAGAGAAGAGGACGAGATAGATGAATTGCGCGATCGCGGCTTCGACGAACGCGAAGCGCGAGCCGGTGACGATGCGGAGGTAGCTGACCACGAGGAAGATCGAGACCGCCGAGCAGATGGCGAAGGCGGCGTGGATCGAAATGTGCTCAGCGAGGTAGGCGAGCAGAAGGTGGAAGGCGAAGAACGACGTGGCCAGGAAGAAGTAGTGCATCGGGTGGAGATCGATGCCGCGCAGACTGGCGATGATGAAGATCAGGAAGAAGAAGAACAGCAGCGAGACCGGGGCGAAGAAACTGATCCGGCCGGCGAGCGGTCCGGGCTGCAGTTTTTCCGGCATGACCATCCCGACGCGGTACCCGGTGACGAGGTTCGAGAACTTCCAGGTCAGCAGCCAGCCGCGACCAAGCCGCTGCTTCGTGGTGGGCGACAGTCCGCCCTGCGGGAAATCGATGGCATCGAAGTTCGTCCTGATCTCGATCACGCAATCGTGGACCTGCGAGACGTTCTCGCCGAATTTGTAGTCCCACGTCGACAACCCTTGCGACCGGTATCCGACCTCAACGTGAATCGGAGCTCCGGGCGGGCGGTGGATGACGGCGGAGACGGCGCCTTTTTCGGTGGTGACCGGAAGGGGCTGTCCGTCGGCGCGTACGACGAGGTCGTCGTAGATGGCGTCGGGGGCGGGAAAGACGAGCTTCACGCCGACCGGATCGCCCGTATTGGTATTTCGGAAGACATAGTCGCCGTGGAAGGCCACGCGATACGTCGCGAACCACAGCAGACCCTTCTGGCGCTGATCGAGATCGAGCGCGACGCGGATGCGGCTCTGCTCGAGCGGAAGGAGCGTATCGACGATCTCATCGACGACTTTCGTCGTCGTCGTCCCATTCAGAGTTTCCTGCACCGTCTTCGGGACCGTATGCAACGCGAACGCGACCGGCGGCGATTGTTGCTGTGGGGATCCCCAGTTGGACTGCACGTCCTTGCTGAGACCGGAGTCCGCGGAATCGCTCCGCGCCACGACGGAGGCGCCGAGGATCATCCAGGCGAAGGTGGTGAAGAGAAAGATGACGACGATGGCGGCGATGTTTTTTCCCATGAAGGGATCGTCGCCGCCGATTGTGGCAATGGCGTGGCGAAAATGAGGAAAAGCAGTTTCACGCGGAGACGCGGAGAAAACAGCGTCTCCGCGCCTCCGCGTGCGCAACCTACTTCTTCAGCGTCCGGATGAACGACACCACCGCGTTGATCTCATCCGCGCTCAGCTTGGCCTTGTAGGCGGGCATCTTGGCCTTGCCGTCGGCGGTCCAGGCCACGAGCTCTTTATCCGTCTGCTTCTGCACCTCGGCGGATCCGAGGTCGCGCAGCTTCATGGCTTTGCCCATGGCGGTCTGGCCGCTGCCGTCGGCGCCGTGGCAGCTTGCGCATTTCGCTTTGTAGACCGCCGCACCGTCTGCGGCATACAGGCCGGCCGCGGCAAGGGCGAAGATGGCGATGAGAACCACTACTTTTTTCTTCATGATGAGGCTCCTTTTTCCTCGACCCGTTCGGCGTCAGCATTGGTCTCTTCATACGCCTTCGGGTGTTCTTCCTTGAATTGATGTTCCGACATCTTTCCGTCGTACCAGGTCCAGCTCATCGGATAGACGTCGGGGTCGAAAATCACGTGGTAGAAATGCCAGACGATGATGGCCAGCGTGGCCAGAATGGCCTCATAGAAATGGATGGTCGTGGCGATGTCGACCCACCAGCGCGGGATCCACTGCGCCACGCCGACGGCGTACCAGATCACCAGACCGGTAACGGCCATGACCATGGTCCCCCACAGGCCGGCCCAGTACTCCGCTTTCTCGGCGTAGGTGAAGCGGCCCGATTGCGGATGGCGGTCGCGCAGGACATCGACGAGATCGCGGGCGTCCGAGAAGCGGAACCAGAAATCGCGCAGACCTTTTCGTCCTTCCCGGGTCAAGATCATGTAGCCGAGGTGGTAGAGACCGAGGACGATCATCACCACCGCGGCGATGCGGTGCACCAGGCGGCGGAGCTCCTCGCTCGTGCCGAAGAGACGCGCCAGGAGCGAATCCGGCCAGGCCAGGGCGAAGCCGCTGATCACCAGCACGGTGAAGCTGGCCACCAGCACGATGTGCTGGACGCGCTGATTGAGATTCATGCGCACGATCGTGCGGCCGGAGGCCTTGCGCGCTTTGCGGGCCTTGCGCGCCCAGATGATGATGTTGTGCAGGGCCATGCCGCCGATGGTCAGCACGATCAGCACGATGTAGATGAGGCGGATCCAGGTGACGGCGCGCGACGGGGCGTCGCTCACGTCGCCGGCGACGATGTGGATCTTCCCGCGGGCGAAGTTCGCGGCGGCGCCGGCGTGGCACTTGCCGCAGGTGGTCGGCAGGTTCCTGGGATTGACCGCTGAGCGCGGATCGGCGGAGCGGCGGATGTCGTGCGCGCCATGGCAACTCGCGCAGTCGGCGGCGACGGTCGATCCCATCCTCCGCGCCAGCCCATGGTAGCTGGACTCGTACGACTGAACGCGCGAGGCCGGTACGCCGAACTCCTGCGTCAGCCGGACGCCGTCGTGGCAGCGCGCGCAGCTCGCCCGCGGCCCGCGGTCCTGATCGGCCGACCTGGAGATGGTGTGCACGCCGTGGCAGTCGGTGCAGACCGGAGCGTTCCAGTTCCCCCGCGCCAGCGACTTGCCGTGGACGCTGTCGACGTACTGCGCGGCGATGGCGGCGTGGCATTTGCCGCACGTGCGCGCGACGTTGAATTTGAAGATGCCGGAGAGCGGATCGTTCGCCGGCCGCACGGCATGGTGGTCGTGGCAGTCGGTGCAGACGGCGGCCTTGCTGGCGCCGTCGTGCGCGACGGCGCGGCCGTGGACGCTGTCCTGATACGACGTCGCCGACTGCGTGCTCAGCCCCGCCTTCTCCATCACGAACTTCTGGGCGTGGCAGCGCGCACAGGTGGCAGGGATCGCGCTGTGGGCCGTCATCGACTTCGGATCGGATGTCGGCAGGATGGCGTGCGGCGAGCCGTGGCAGTCCGCGCACTGTGCGCCGCGCGCGGTGCCGGACTTCACCGCCTTCGCGTGCAGCGACTCGTTCCATGCCGCCACCGAGTCGGGATGGCAGGAGCCGCAGTCGACCGGCTTCGGGGCCGGATCGTGCGGGCCGGCACCGGTAATGCCGGCATGACAGTCCGTGCAGCCGAGCGGCCCATGGACGGAGCCGGCGAACTGTTTGGCGTCCACCTTGTCGTGGCAGGCCATACAGTCAGCGTTCGAGAGTTGTGCATTCGCCGTCAGGGAGGCGGCAAAGACCAGGGCGGCGGCGACCATGAACGTTCTCATCGGAATGCTCCGGTGCCCACGGTAGGGACCGCCCGAACGGATGGCGAGGAAAGCCATCACCCCTGGCAGGTGATCACGCACACGCGAAGACGTTCGTACGGGGCGTGAATTATTTTGACGAATGTGTCGTTGCCACCCCTGCCACCGACCAGTCAGCCGAATGACGTACGATCCGCCGAGGGAGCCGTCTGCTATGCCGCCACAGAGTGAGAGTGTGATTCAGGAATCCGGCGTGAGCCGGGGAGCAGACGACCTCGAGAACGACCGGCGGCGATCCTTTCGCGCGCTGGTGGTCGAAGACGACGATGCCATCATCCTCCTCGTGCGCCGCGTGCTGGAGCGGGAGTCGTTCAGCGTCGAGTGCGTGAAGAGCGGCGCCACGGCCATCGAGCTTCTGAAGACCGTCGCCTACGACCTGCTCATTCTCGATCTGGTCCTGCCGCTGGTGAGCGGGGAAGAAGTCATGATGTTCCTCGAGGCGACGCAGCCGCACACCCTGCGAAGGGTGATCGTGATGACCGCCTCGCCGCGAGAGCTGAGCTGCGAATTTCTCCAGCGCATCTGCAAGATCCTGGCGAAGCCGTTCGACATCGACGAGCTCGTGCTCATGGCCCGCCAGTGCGTGAGCGACTGTATTTCGTGCGAACCGGACGCTACGTGCTGACTTCCGTCGGACCGCCGGGCTGGAAGAGCGAATAGCCGTGGCGTATCCGGCCTGATTCGAAGCCATCGAGGTTCTGGCGAAGCCGTGACTCGAATCCTTTCACGCCGTTCTGGTCCGTGCCGGTCAGGATGGCCACGAACTCGCCGTCCCGATTGTGGCAGACGACGTCTTCCTGCCGGCAGATACCGGCCACCGAACGGCTCATGGCCGGGTCGTGGCTCCCATCCTTGATCCAGTAGAGCGCGAAGGGCTGGTCGAACTTGGCGACCGTGTCGATGTTGCGCTGCAGTTTGTCGCGGAACTCGGAGTCGAATGACGGATTGTCGTCGCTGCCATTGATCACCGAGCCCTTCGCCGGCCGCGCGGTGGTGTCGCCCGCGCTCATGAGCGACGCGATCTCTTCCGGGGTGATGGCGGCAAGAGAGCTGTCGCGAAGGTTCAGTCTTCGTCCGCCGCGGCGGATCAGGGCATCGGCGCGGGCGCGGAGCTCCGCCGGCGTGAAGGGCTGCGTGATGAAATCGTCGGCGCCGGCACGGAGGTAGAGAACCTTGTCGCCATGGCGATTGGAGGCCGGGGAAAGAAAGGCGATGGATGACGTGGCGCTCCTTGCCAGATCGAGAATGGCGCCGATGGCCGCCACCGACCGCGAAGGCGTAACGAGGACCAGCCCCGGCCTTTCCCGCTTGGCCCGCTCGACACCGGCGGAAAGATCCGACTCCGCCGACACGCTGTAGTCGTTGCCAAGGGCGTCCTTGACACTACGGACCGTCTCCGGGGCGGCCCCGATGATCAATACCGAGCGGTGGGCCTGATCCATCTCACTCTCGGAGCCCGGCTCTTCCCTGTAGTTGACCAGACCGCGTCCGTTCTCGATCCGGTAGGCGGACGAAAGATTCTGGCCGCTTGCGTAGCGAAGCCTGGAAAGCTGCATGGCGTTTCTGCCGGTGCCGGCATCGCGGGAAAGATCGATGACCCCGGACGTATTCTGTGCGAGCTGATGAAGGATCGGACTCAGCTCCGGCTGGCCTTCATCATTGGCGACGAGCAGGGTCGTGACCGGAAGGTCCTCGAGAGCATTGACCAGCGATTGCGTCAGCGAGACCGCGAAATGGCTCGAATACAGCGTGTTGATCAATGTGAAAACCGGATCGATCACCAGCCGCCGGGCGTCGATTCGTTTGATGTGGTCGCGCAACTCTTCGACGATGGCCAGGACGTCGGACGGGCTTTCGACCAGCTCGAAGTAGCGGCTGCCGGGATTGAGAATGAGAAGCTGTCCTCGGCGGACCGATTCTTCGATGGCCAGCCCTATGGATCGGGCCTGTTCCAGAACGCTCTCCGGCTTCTGATCCGTAATCAGGATTCCCGGCTCCTGAAGCTCCAGGCCGCGCACCAGGAACTGAAGTCCCAGCAGGCTCTTGCCCGTGCCGCCGCTGCCGCGGACGAGATAAATCTTGTGGGGCAGAAGGCCGCCGGCAGAATAATCGAGCAGATCGATCCCGCTGATCATCCGATCGCTTTCGCCGCGCCGGGGCGACGCCGTCTCCTGAACGGGGGCGTCTAAAGGAAGCTCCTTGTCCGTCCTGGGCATGGCCTGACTGTTCGCCGTGGGAAGGGGCCGGGTATTTTCATTTGACCGAACATCGCTGAGTCCGTTCATCGCTTGCTCTCTCTCTTCTTGATGTCACACCGTCGTTGCTGCGTTAGCAATGTTCTCGCCACCACTCAGTTGGTAGCGCCTGATACGGCAACCGGTTGCAACGGCGCACCGTGAAAACGAATCTCGTCTTCCGTGGCCACGTCACGCTGATTGTTGAAAATATTGGCTTCGACCTGTTTCAACTGGCGATCGTCTTCGATCGGAGAGCGCACCGCCTCCCCCGTCTCTCCGAAACGGTTCACCATGAAAACTTCCGTCAGGGGCTTGAGCGACACGTGCCGTATGTTCGCCGGCGGCACGTCATGAAAGCGGCTATAGAGCGAGACGATCTGTCCCGGCGTCAGATTAGTCTCTGTAGCCGACGATAACGTCGAGGCCGCCGTAATGACCCGCAACGCGCTTTGGGGATTCAGCCTCTGCAGTTTGTCGCGGATGGCGCTCGCAATCTGCTGCTGCCGGAGCTCACGCGCGAAATTCTCTCCATCCGAGCCGATCACGTACCGGTAGCGCGCATACGCCAGAGCGCGCTTCCCATCGAGGTGGTGCCATCCGCGGGCGAAACCATCCTTAAAAAGAAAGTCGTAGAAACCGCGCTGGCAGAAGATGTCCACACCGCCAATGTCATCGATCAAACGCTCGAAACCCGAGAAGTCGACGCGGACAAAGGCATGTACCGGCTGATTGAAGACGTGCGAGACCGTATCGCAGAGCAGTCCTGCCCCGGCGCCGGGGTACCCCCCTGTTTCGCCGACCTCATGCGCGTAATTGATGCGGTGCGTGCCGTACATGCCGATCGGCACCCAAAGGTCGCGGGGGATGGAGACGATCGCCACCTGCCGCGTCGACGGTTTGAGGTTGACCAGCATGATCGAATCGGCCAGTTGGTCATGCTGGGGATGGTTCTCTCCTCCGATACCGAACAGGAGAATATTGACCCGGTCCTGCCGCAATCCCTCGGCAAGTCGATTCGGCACCTTCCTGTGCCGGGGTGAGTAGATGGTGAAGAGCGCGAAGAGCGCCAGCAGGATTACGGCGCCGAAAATACCGAATAGCGCGTACTCAATGGTCGATTCAGCGCCGGTGGCTTTTGGTTGTTCGATCGCCGCGGCCGTGGCCGGCGCCCGCCCATCCGGATTTGATTTGGTGAAGCGTGTCGGTCGGAAAGCGGGGATGGGGGCCATAGATGGGGGATCGCGGTGTGATGCAGCGCTGTGCATCGCTAATGCCATGCGCGCTGGCAAGGCGCTTGAAGCGGCGGCGCCGTACATGAAAAAAACATCGTTCCTATCCCTCCTAATGCTTCTGCTCGCCATGGCGGCGGCTGCCGGCGACTGGCAGTCCATCGCTCCCGGCGTCGATTTTCAGGAATTCAGCGATAAGAGCTCGGATGTCTTCGTCACGCGGGTGGACCTGACCAACGACGCCATCCGCGTCGTCGGTACGCCCGAAACCGACCGGGGCTCGAAGGTTTCGGATTATGCCGCCAGAACACACGCGCTCGCCGCGATCAATGGCGACTATTTCGACGATACCTTCCATCCGATCGGAATGACGGTCGGTCCTTGCGGCGAGTGGGACTCCGCGAAGAAGTCGAAACGGGAAGGGTATCTGTCCATTGGCGAGGGGGAGGCGGTCATCAAGACCCAAACCGAGGTTCCACAGGACTCCTCCGCCGAGGATTGGATGGATGTCACCGTCTCGGGCTGGCCCGCCCTCGTGGTCGGCTGCGAGGCGCTCAGTGCCTCGGAATTACCCGGCAGCGACGCCTTTACGCGGTCACCACATCCTCGAACGGCAGTCGGACTCAGCCGCGACCGAAAGACGCTGTATTTCGTCGTCGCGGACGGGCGGCGGGTGGGAGCGGCGGGCCTTACGCTGGCAAAACTGGCGCAATTCATGGTGGAGCACCTGCAGGTCTGCTCGGCGATCAATCTGGATGGCGGCGGATCGAGCACGATGTGGGTCCGCGACCACGTGGTCAACAAGCCCGCGGACGGCGTCGAACGGCCGGTATCGAATCACCTGGCTGTCGTGCTCGAGAAAGACGTCAAAGAGTGCGGCAGCGGCGATCAGACAAAGGCGCCCGCGGCGGCCACCACACAAGGCCGGCCGGCAAGTGGCGCGATACCGCCGCCGTTACACAATCATTGAAAAGTGGAATCACGATTGCACTGCGACCCGCCCGGTAGCGTTTCAACAACTTGTGATCACTGAAAATTCGACGGAAGGGTCGTCATGAGACCGATCGTGTACATTCTTACTATTGCCGTGGTGTTCTGTACGACCGCGGCACTCTCCCAGCAGCCGGACATCAATTCATTGGAAGCGGCGGTCCACTCGGGCGCCGCGACCAACGGGCAACGGCTCGATCTGGCCCGCCTCTATATCCAGACCGGCCGCTTTTACGAGGCCTCCAAGCTCGCTGGTACGGTGCTGGGCAGCGAGCCGGACAATGCCGATGCGAAAGCCATCAACGACGAGGCGTCACGCCGGCTACACGAGATTCAGGACCGTGCCGTCGCCGAGGCCGAGAGCAAGGCCAACCGCAACGGCGCGACCGATAACGACCGCCTGGCACTGGCAAATGCCTATTTCGACGCCGGCAGCTATGGCGCGGCCGCGACGGCGTACGGGCGCATTCCGGCATCACTTCGCGATCGCGATACACGCCTCCGCTACGCGCGCGCTCTGGCGTGGTCGAACCGCTTCGAGGACTCGGAACAACTTTACGCCGACCTCTTGAAGGAGCAATCGACGCCCGACCTCGAGCTCGAATACGGCCGGCTCCTTTCATGGATGGGGGCGCAGAGCCTCTCGGTCTCCACGCTTACGCGGCTCTATGACGCGAACCACTCAGAAGACGCGGTGATGGCCCTGGCAAACGCCAGGGCATGGAACGGCGACCGCGAAGGGGCGCTGCATCTGCTCGACGATTATGTTCAAGCACATCCCGACGCGATGCAGGCCCGGCAATTGTTCAGCGACTTGAAAGCGTCGCCCGAGCTGCAGATCGAACGGGTCGGGAAGCTGATCGAGCAGCAGCCCTATAACCTCGCCTTGCGCGTGCAACGGGCCCGTCTGTATGCCGATGCCGGCCGCGACGGCGAGGCTCTGGCGGATGTGTCGTTCGTCCGCGATCACGCACGCCAGAAAATCGCTGCCCTCGATGACATCGAAAGCCGCGTCCGCGAACACCGGAAGGGAGAGCGGGCCAAGCTCGAACAGCGGCGCCAGGCTCTCAATGCACAACTATCGATGGCTTCTTCATCGGCGAATCCCGACGAGGTTCTGGCCCTGGCCAAGGCATATGCAGGGATCGAAGACTATAGTCCTTCGATCCGCCTCTTCCAGCGATACCTGGCGTTGCGGCCGGACGACACCGCCGCCCGCATCCAATACGCGCGCGTGCTGGGCTGGGATCGTCAATGGCGCGCCTCGGAACGGCAATACGAGCTCCTGCTCGAGCGCAATCCCGACCGCTCCGATCTCCGCTACGAATATGCACAGATTCTCTCCTACGATGCGCAGTTCGTTCCGGCCCTGCATGTTTTCCGGAGCCTCACCGATCTATCCGGGAACCCGCGCTCACGGCTCTATACCGATGTTCCGCCCAAAGCCTTCTACAACATCGGCCAGATCCATCGGTGGTACGGCTGGAACGAAACTGCTGCCGCCGAGGAGAACCGCGCGCTGGCGCTCGATCCCAGCTACGCTCCCGCGCGCACCGAGCTCGATCTCGACCGGCACGTTCGCCCGGCCTCGACCGCGGACGCCCGCCTCAGCTATGCGACCGACTCGAACGACTTCACTCTGAAACGGGCCGATCTCACCGTGGAGAAGTGGACGGGAAGCCGGACGGCGTTCGACCTCGGCGTTGGCCGCCACGAGTTCGAGCACCTCGGCGAGAGCGTTTACGCGAACGAGATCACCGCCGGCAGTACCTACCGGGCCAGCGACCGCTGGACGCTGCGCGGGAACGTCGGACTCAATCTCTACGATCACGGCCTTGGCACCCGACCGTTTCTCGGACTGGGCACCACCTGGCAGACGTCCCTGCAAAGCCGGGCCGCGCTCGACGTGAATCACTACGATCTGGTCTACGACGTCTTTACACTACAGTCACTCACGATTCCAGCGGGCTCGCCGGCAACCAACTTCGCCAGCCCGCTGAGCATCAACGACGTCCGCGGCCACTACGACTATGCCACGGGAGGGCATTGGGCCTTCCTGGGCGACGCTTCTTACGGCTTCATCTCAGACAGCAACCGGCGCAGCGGCGCGCACGGCCTGCTTAGCTTTCAGGTACTGAAGGCTCCCTTCCTGGCGTTGAAACTCGACGCCCGGACGCTCTCGTATGACTTCCGGTCGAGCCGTTACTGGTCGCCGAACGACTACAAATCGATCGCCGGAGTCGTGCAGGTCGGACAGAACCTTCGCAGCGGCCTTCATTGGGACGTGGAAGTGAAGGCCGGCCGCTCGTACGAAGACTCCTTCCATTCGGATCTGCGGGCGTATGAAGGGAACATCGCCATTCCGCTCAATGACTCCTTTGATCTGATCGGCAATTACGGCTACGGAAAGAGCGGACGTCTGGGCGATTTCCTGAGCAGCAACGCGAACGAGCTGGTCAACTACTGGCAGCGGCACTGGCTCGTGGGAGTGCGCGTAAAACAACTGTACACCCGAGGGGAACGGCGAGGCAGTAATGCCTACTACTTCGACAACCGCGGACTTACCGGATCGCCGGTCGTTCCGCCGGAGACACACTGATGACGGACCAGCCGGAAGTTTCCAGGGAGCAGCCGACGAAGAAGTCGGTGGTCAAGCGGCCGATGCGGCCGATCACGCAGTTACTGATTTCGGTGGCCCTCATCATCCTGGTGGTGGTTGCCACACTTTTCCTGTTCAAATATCCGCAGAGACTGGGACCGGTCTTCATCACCGCGCTGGTCGTTACGCTGGCGAGCTTCCTGTTGCTCCTGGTTCTGCGGCACTTCTTCCTGATCTGGTTCAGCTACCTGCACACGCGGGAGCTGTCGCGCGAGGAATACCCCGACTCCTACCCCTTCATCTCGATCATTGTCCCCGCGTACAACGAGGTCGAGGTGATCCAGTCGTCGCTCTCGTCGCTGCTCGAGCTTCACTATCCGTACTACGAGATCATCGCCGTCGATGACGGCTCGACGGACGGCACGTTCGAAAAGATGAAGGAGTTCGAGGGGAATCACTACGGCGTCCGCGTTTCGGTCTATCGGAAGGCGAACAGCGGCAAGGCGGACGCGCTCAACTACGGCGTACGGCGCTCGAAGGCGCCGATCGTCGTCTGCATGGACAGCGACTCGCGCCTGACGCCGAATTCTCTTCGCTACGCCGTCAATCACTTCCGCGATCCAAACGTCGGCGCGGTTGCCGGCAACGTCAAAGTGATCAACCGCCACAATATCTGGACGAAGCTGCAGGCGCTGGAATACATCGAGGGACTGAACATCGTCCGGAATGCGCAGGCATTCTGGCGCGCGGTGAACGTCATACCCGGCCCGATCGGCATCTTCAGGCGCGCGGCCGTCGAGGGGGTGGGCGGATACGACAGCGATACATTCGCCGAGGATTTCGACATGACCGTCAAGATCCTCGCGGACGGCTGGAAGATCGACTATGAGCCGAAAGCCGTAGCCTATACCGAGGCGCCCGAGGGGCTGCTGGACATCATCAAACAACGATACAGATGGTGCCGCGGTGTATTACAGGCCCTTCGCAAACAGAAGAGCCATCTGACGCACTCGCACGGCAACATCACCACGCCGCTATCCCTCTGGTACATGATTTTCGAGGGTCTGGTATGGCCGGCGATGAATATCTTCGCCAACCTGTTCTTCGTATGGATCGCGCTCATTTACGGCATGACTGCACTGCTGGTCATGTGGTGGCTGCTCCTGACCATCCTCGATCTGCTCATCGCCGTGCACGCAATCCTCATGGAGCGCGAGGACATGAGTCTGGCCATCTATGCGATTCTCTATCGCTTCTTCTACATACTGATCATCGACGTCTGCAAAGTGTTTGCGACGCTCGAAGAGCTCATCGGGCTCGATATGTCGTGGGGCAAACTGGCAAGAAAAGGACGAATCTAACGGAGCCTCGCTCCGGAACTGGAGACACATCATGAAAGTCGATTGGGTCAATATTCTGGCAGTGGTCATTTTCGTGAGCATCGTGGTGACGCTCATTCTGGCGGTGGCGTCGTACTTCGCCTATAAGGTCCGCGAGGCCCGGCGTCCGAAGACAGCGGCCGAGCTGCGGCAGGAAGGCCAGACCAAGGTCTTCTTTTCCGAGTACCGGCCCAGCGACTCCAAGCAGGGTTGAGCGCCGCGGCACTGAATGCCCTCTCGAGTGGATGAAGAAGCAGAGTTGCACGCTGCCGAGCCGGCAGCCATCCCCCAGACGGAGCTCGAGGACGCCTCCATTGCCGTTCACGATGCCGCCGCGGTCATCGACGGCGCGGCGCATGTGATCGAGAACGCCGCCGCCGTCATGGAGGAGGCGGCGCTCGCCATCCAGGCCAGCGCCGCCGCCGGCGAGAGTGCGGTACGACCGGAGCGACGCCGGACGCCGCGGTTTGACCGCCTTCGCCACGAGGCGCGCGTCCATTGGAAGCACATCGCCATTTACGCTCCCATCGTGATCGCGGTCGTCATCCTCGGCGTGTTTGCGATCTGGTCATTCCTCGAAAAGCAGTCGCTGATCATCGAGCCCGATCCGCTCCCGAAGGTCACCCTCATCACCTCGGATCCCCGTTCGCCCCTGACCGCCGCGTGGGTGCGGTTCCTGACGAACGCCGAGATGCAGCCGACGCTGGTCTCGGTGGACAAGGCAGAGGCGCTTCAGGAGGTCGTGGTCCTCTGCGGGGTACAGGACGTTCCTCCACGGCTGGCGGGTCAACTGGCGGCCTTCATCGGTAAGGGCGGCTCGATCGTGGTGGCAGGACAGCCGCCGCCGTCCCCACTCGGGTCGCTGCTGCTGTCCGCCGACGAAGGTTCGTCGGACGATGCCTTTCAATTGTCAGAGCGCGTCTCCCCCGTGCTGGCCCGTCTGACCCCGGGACACGAAGTGGCGGTCCGGCCGTCGCAGGTGGCATTCCTCAGGGAATCGCCGCGCATGGCGGTCGATGCCCGATGGAAAGTGAATGCGCGCGCCGTGATCATGCACATGGAACAGTCGGGAACGCGTTATTTATGGTTCGGCTTCGATCCCGATACGCTCAAGCAGGATCAGCAACTGACGCTCTTGATTCATACGGCGTTCCGATGGGTGGCTGGCCAGCCGGTCTCCGACGGGGCGGTCGGCGCCGCGCAACTGACGCGAACGATGTCGGCGGAAGCGCGCGGTGCCGCGCAGGCGGCCCGATTTCAGTTCAGCGTCGATTCACTCCGCAATCCGAGAATGCTCGGTGTCCGCATGACCAATCGCGGAGGCGGCTCGCTCGAAAATCCCGCCGTCGAAGTCTGGTTGCCGCCGCGGGTCACATCCGTCGACCTGAGCGGGGACTTTCTCATGAGACGCAACGTCACCGTGACCAGAGTTCCCGGCGAGCCGGCGTACGTGGTGTCGTTGCCCAGCCTCGCCTCGCACGAGGACCGGATCATCAAGCTCAGACTCGGACATCGTTAACCGCATTTCTCACACGCTGAGTGGAATTGCCGGCACCCTGTTGGTGGAGAAACTTGGGAAGATGTGGAGTTATGCGAGCGGTTCGTTCTCGGCAGTACCTCCAATCGAGAGTCCTTCTCCCCCAGCGGTTTCTTGCTGGGGGAGAAGGTGCCGAAGGCGGATGAGACTTCACCTGCCGCGGCTCTACGGCCCGCGGCAGACCACCGAGGACGAAG
>Ga0247688_1000162_pt1 | contig 27823 bp, 24 predicted proteins | sample CNK29_metaG_FD_182718 | JGI IMG/M metagenome (GOLD analysis project Ga0247688, IMG submission 182718) | Soil microbial communities from Purdue University Martell Research Forest, Indiana, United States - CNK29 | ecosystem: Environmental > Terrestrial > Soil > Temperate forest > Bulk soil... | reverse complement strand
GTGCGCCAACTGGTTCGCCCGCCGGTTCAACTCCCCGTAACTCAACTCCTCCTGCCCATACACCACTGCCACTCGTTCCCGGCTCACCTCCACCTGCGCTTCGAACCGCTCCTGAATGCTCCCCACCGGATACCCACTCGCTTCCCCACTCCACTCCGCCAACAACTGCCGCTCATTTGGCGTCAAGAGGGAGACGTTCCACATACGCTGCTGCGGATTGCGGGCGAGCTCTTCAACGAGAACATGAAAATGCTCAACCATGCGGCGGATCGTGGAAGCTTCAAAGAGATCCGTGTTGTATTCAAGCGTGCCAAATAATTCACGCTCCCCTTCCGTCATCGAGAGCGTCAGATCGAACTTGGCAACCGCGCCTACTGTCGCCAAAGACTCGAATCGCAGCCCTTCAATCTTCAGATCCAAAGGCGCTGCATTCTCAAAAGTGAACATCACCTGGAAAAGCGGCGTTCGGCCTGGATCTCGTTCTGGTTGCAACTCCCCCACCAATTCTTCAAAAGGCAGATCCTGATGCCCATACGCGCCCAGGCAGGTAGCGCGAGTGCGGTTGATCGCTTCAAGGAAATCGGGGTTACCACTCAGATCGGTGCGCAACACCAACGTATTCACAAAGAATCCGATCACGCCTTCCAATTCAGCATGATCGCGACCTGCGATTGGCGTCCCAACGACAACTTCTTCTTGACCGGCATACCGACTTAGCAAAACCTTGAAGGCTGCCAATAGGACCATAAAAAGAGTACTGCCGGTTTGCTGGCTGATCTGTTTGAGCAACTCGCTCGCATCTTTTGATAATCTCAGCGACTCTCGAGCACCTCGATATGTCTGCACGCTTGGCCGCGAACGATCTGTCGGCAGATCAAGTACCGGCAGTCCACCGAGTTGCTGCTTCCAGTAATGAAGCTGCTCTTCAAGCACGTCACCCTGTAACCATTCGCGCTGCCAGCAAGCGTAATCGGAATATTGAATTGGCAACGCCGGAAGCGAGGGGCTTGTCCCCTGGCTGAAAGCGGCATAGCAGGTGGCCAATTCTCTGAGCAGCACGTTCATGGACCACCCATCACTGACGATGTGATGCATCATCAGCAATAGCAGGTGATCCTCGCGATTTAGTTGTAGGAGTTCAGCTCGCGCGAGCGGTCCAGTACTAAGATCAAAGGGTCGTTGGCAGGCAACCTCAATCAGTTGTTCAGTCTTGTTCTGACGTTCATGCTCAGGTACGTCGGTAAGGGTCGTAAGCTGCAAACTAAACGCTTGCGACTCAGCGATGAGTTGTTGTGCTTGATTATTTGAATAGCTGATAGTTGTTCGTAAGGACTCATGCCGGCTAACAAGCTCATCCAAACTTCGCGTCAATGCCTGGATATCGATTTGACCCACAATGCGAACGACTAGAGGAATGTTGTAAATCGAACTGTTCGGTTCCAGTTGATCTAAAAACCACAGGCGCTGTTGGGCAAACGAGAGCGGAGCAGGAGAGTAAACAGACCGTCGCGGAATGGCTTGTACAGCCGAGACGTTGATTCCCTTCCGCTGTAACATCAACGGCAGCAAGGCAAGCTTCTTTAAAGAGAGACCGGCGGTAGATTTAGAGATTTCAGTTGTCATGACGTTCTTGATTTACTGAACGAAAGGAGAAGATTTCGGTGGGCGTGGCCTGAGCGCCTAGAACACGAAAGACTTGCTTACGAATGTCGAATCGTTGTAAGGAAACGGCGCAGGTATGGTGCTCGCTGGTCTAGCTTCCAGCATTTTATCGAGTGCTTGAGGAAAGCCGTATGTCTGATCGACAACTCTCAACCTGATCGGTTCGGCTGTCTTGAGTTGCATAGTTATTTCTATGCCTTCTTTCGGAACCGCGTAATAGCGCAAATCCCACTGATTTCTATTCGTGCCGGAAGAACCAGCGGGAGATACAATTCTTTTTCCATTCACAGAGCTCTCCACCACCTCTGCCAGCGAATCAAGATATATTGCCAACCCAATCGCCTCTCGCGACGAAGTTGCACGCATATGCAGAGCGCGCACGCCATTCTGTGTCGCATCGCTGAGTAGTTCAATACGTGGCGCAGACAAGGGTTGGGGAAGAGCGGCAACCTGCAAAAACGGTCTCGACGATCCTTTGGAAAAGATATCTGTCAAAGGCGCCCTAAGCGAATCGGAGGAAAAGAATTGTTTCGTCCACGGATCAGGTCTCCTGTCGGAACTGGCCCATGCTGCGTTTCCTGTGTCGGCGTTCAATTTATATAAGATAGTGTTGAAGCGAGGATGTTTATTGTCGTAACTTGAACTGAAACCAGCAATCACTATCAGGGCCAAACCAGCCAGCGCAGCCGCAATTGGCAACCGGAACCTGTTTCCTGGCGCAATGATTCTCAGGTGCGGAACGAGCATGCTGAGAAGAAGAACAACCATTGCAATAATTACACCGATTAGATTTAAGGTCAAAGCGATGAAGATCTGATAGATGAGGGGAACCATCAAGATAATGGCTGTTACCGAAGCAATAGCAAACAGAAGTTGTAACGCGACAGAATTCTCGGCCCGATCTTTCAGCGCCAGCCCATACGCTAGCGCCGGAAGCATGAACAGCAGCGGCCAGGTCAATAGATAACTGGCCCCCGGCAAAAACACCGATGCGAGCACTAATAGAATCGGCCACCAAATCAACGCGCCCACCGTTAAATCTGTGCTGCTTATCTCCTTCCTCTTTCTCATGAAGATGTAGAGCGCAGACACTACCGCAATCGTCCAGGCTACAAAACCAAGGAGGTAAATGTTGTTGTTGTAAACTTCGCCTAGCGGTCTGAAACCCGGCACCTCGCGCATGTTCAGGATGAGACTCCAAAAAAGCGTCCCGGAAACAGGAGCAATAATCAGGCCCACTAAAAATGCTAAAAACCCCCAAGCGATCCCAGAGAGTGTTAACCGATTTTTCTTTAGACCAATAATTATCAGCACAACGCAGGCGAGAACGATTATGGAGCTCAAGGGAACAACCCATCTGCTCGAATAGTGAATGAGAGTAAGTCCGACAACGTCGAAATAGACAGCGTTGGTCGCCTGCACGTCGTTCAGATTAAGATCACCAAAATGGCGTGCCAGGGCCAGCGCAGTAGAACCTTCATGCTGCAGGCTGCGTTCGTCAATTTCGTTTATGTTGTCGAGTTGGGTGTGATAGTGAGTTAGACCGTTAATGTAGGCAAAGTTCAACCCGGTCAGTTGCGCGCTCTTGAATGGCGTAAAATCAGTGTCATTGGGCAGGAACCGGTAAATTTCATAGGCGAGAGAAGTCGCGACCGGATAAGGAGCTGCTTTCGCAAACTCCTTGATCAACCATCCATTTCGTTCCCCAGTCTCAAATAATATTACCGGGCCGCTATTACCGCGCGCCTCGAAATTGAGCACCAGACCGAGGTCCTTCACCTGTAGGCTCTCTGCCACAAAGGCTTGCGCACCTAGATGTCCGGCTTCCTCTCCATCAGTAAAGAGAAAGATGACGTCATTTTTTAGCGGGGCGACCGATTTCAAAGCTCTTAGAGTTTCCAGCATCGATGCCACTGCCGCACCATCATCCGCCGCGCCAGGACCAGTCGACACCGAGTCGTAATGACAAAGCAACATGACGGCCCTGGTATTAGCCGTTCCTGGCAATTTGGCAACGATGTTCTGCACAGTCCCAGCACGAATGTGAGGATTATCTTCCAAGTTTAAAGCGGTCGTTTCCAGTACTTCCGGGGTCAAGCCAGCCGTCTGTAATTGCTGGAGGATGTAGTCGCGAACCTTTGAGTGTTCTATCGCTCCCATCGGGTGGGGATTCTGCCCGATAATTTGAAGGTGCTTCATCGCGCGCTCTGAAGAGAATTCATAGGCGGGTGCGCTCGCGCCAACAGCGGCCGGTGGAGTTTGCCGGTAAAGGCTAAAAGCCACCAGTAGGGCTATGAGCAAGCAGGCAATGATTCCGATCACTGAGTGCATTACCACGGGAGGTGTAAGCACACTGGCCCGATTACCAAACGGCGTATCTGCGGAAACCATTTAGCATCCTCACTTTATTAGTTTGAGTTTCGTCAGTCGGGGAAAGCGAGATTATGAAAGTAGGCAGGTACAGCTACCGCATAGAAGACCAAGAGACCTTCTAGAGATACAAATGCTCTGAGGAAATAACAACCCTTAGAATTTCGTGTAACAAGGAGATTGCGACACGACCACTCCCTTGATCGTATCTGTCGGTCTATGATGAAGTCGGCACGACAATACACGATAGTCGCGTATGAAAAAATGTATAATTATTATAAAAGGTTTACATAATTTTTGCGATTTTATGTCGGTGGACAGAATTTAGATACGAGAGAATAGCGTTGAGCGCGTGGGGGGTCTTTCAGCAAACCGCGAGGCAGTGGTGCAGCCAAGCGTGTCATGCCCAAATTGGCGTTACGTGACCGGCACGTTTCAGACGGCGATGGCGTCCGCGCGAAGGCCAGCGAACTGCATTCAACATAATTCCTGCTCGCTAGCTCCCTGACAATGGAGTCACTTGCGCTCGCAGGCGTTGCGGAGCATGGCTAAGAGTTGCTAGCCGAAGCGATGCCTTGGCGACCGCTGGGCGCGTAAATACTGGCGTGTATGATTTCGTAAGACTAGGAATGCCACCATCACGAGACTTAAAATCGGTTGGTCGGGCGAACTGCTATTAGATGTGGGAATATTCTCAATGAGAGCTTGTTAGAGTGCTGGACGATTTGTTGTAAAGTTGCTGTAATCTTCCTTGCGCTATATGCACTGAGGTGCTTTATGTTCTGCTCAAACGACTGCTTTCCGCGAAAAATGATGGTTTGTTCTTTGGAAGGGTTCTTATGCAGGGGTTGAAGTAGGATTCATAACCCCAAGGTCGGCGGTTCGATCCCGCCCCCCGCTACCAATAAAATCAATAACTTAGGCGCCAGCCACCTGCCGCTCTTTTGCTATTGTGGGGACTTTTGTGACGGTACGCGTTTGCCGTTGCGCAAGCGCTTCCATTGCGCGTCGTAAACCCTCGTCAGTGGAGTGAGTGTAACGCGCGGATGTTTGAATGCATCGATGACCGAGAATCGCCATGATCTCTCGAGTGTTGGTGCCGGCGTCGGCCAGCCTGGTTGCGGCTGTGTGTCTCAGATCGTGAAACCGAAAGTCGTCAAGACCTGCAATAACACAAGCAGTTCCAAACCCGTTCTTAAGATCGGTTCGTGGCTTCTTAGTCTTGTCGTTGAAAAAGACGTACTCTGTGTGACCGGTTTCGCGGTGTAAACCGAGTAATTCCATTCTTGCGATACCATTCATGGGAATGCTTCGGCTGTGACCTGATTTCGTTTGCTCGCGCTGAGAGTTCATCACGTGAATTAGACCACGTTCGAAGTCAACATTCGTCCAACGCAAACTCAACAGTTCACCTCGTCGCATACCCGTGTGAATCGCCAGAATGACCAGCGGACGCAGATCTGCTCTCGGTCCGGTTAGCACAGATAGGAGTCGGGCTTCCTCCTGGTCGGAGAGATAGCGGTTACGCTCATTGTCTTCACGAAAGCGTTTTACTTTTCGGCAGGGATTCGAAATTGATAAGCCCTGATCGATTGCTAACGAAAAAACTTTTGAAAGCAACTCTAACTCTCGATTGACCGTTGACGGTGCACGCTCGCCGCCTCGTGCTGTCTTGGATGCACGTCGATCCCGTTTGTACTTCTCGATCAGAATCGGCGAAATCTCATCCATTGGTTTGTTGCCTAGTGCTTTGATTAGTGGACGTGAGCGAAACTCATCATGTACCCACGTTCGTTTGTTAACCTTAGACCAAGGTAGGAATGAGTCGGTGATAAAATCCCGCAGCAACGGAGCGGGAGTTTTCTGTTTACCATACGTACCTTCATACACTTGATCGCGAATTGCGTGTTCGGCGCGTTCGGCTTGCGCCTTAACGCGGGCTTCTGGGATCGAACCGCGATAGCGTTTGCCGTTGATCCAGAAGTCGTAGCACCACTTGCTACCCCTTTTGAAAACTGACATTGGTCTATTCCTCTCTGCGGATCGCAGCCCGTTTGAGGAATGGCCGCATGCTAACGCTTCGCATTGGGTCGTGTCCATTCCAATATTTCGTCAAGCAAGAAGATGGTCCTATCGCCGACTTTGCGATACGGGATTCGTCCCTGGCTGACCATTTCATAAACTGTTCTTGTTTTGATCCGCAGCAACTCAGCGAGTTCCTTGACGTTAAGAAACTTTGGACGGGGCTGGTTTACGGTGTCTTGTCTTGTGTTCATTGCAATACCTCAGAGCTTGTTACAAACAGGACCATGCAGATCGGCATATTCATTGATGACAATTCAACCCTCGTACCGCGGTGACACACAGCTACGTTGACATAGGTGATAACAAGTGGACTAAGGTCTTGATGGGTTATTTGAGGTATTTGGAGAATCCAATAAGCGAGTTCTGACCGACTATTTTTATTTGGTGTATGTAACCTGACAACAGTGTGTGTAACTTACAACACCCCTTCCGGCAGCGATCTCTTGGAATTCCGATTCAGAGAACGAGCCCGAGCGATGACGCCCGACGTTGCAAATGTTCGGGTCCAAACACTGTCGTTACTGATATCTTTTGCCGTTATGTATAACCCAGCCTGCGACATGCCGACCCTGTGGGTCATGGTGTGTCCAATGGATGACACCGCCTTTTTCATTCCAGACATACTCGCCATTAAAACGAACACTGTCGCCGACCTTCAGTCCGGCGATGCGCGGCGCGAGGTCGATGTTGTGTGTAATTAGCAGCGTCTGCCCTGATGCAAGCTGAACGATGAATCGTTGGTGCCGTGATCCAGCCACATCGTCCGACACGATGCTAATCACCGTACCCTCGCCTTCGACTTGTACGTCGCTTGTACCACTCGCAAACGCGCGACCGATGAGGCTGTCGTCGTGAGGCGTCGCACGATGTTCAGTAGCGGGATCGTAATTGGCGCATGAGACGAAAATGATCGCCAACGCCGCCAGGGCGGTCCCGATGAGGATCGCTTTTGCCCGCGCCCGGCGAGGGATGTCACGGACGATCGTTCCATTCAACTTTCGCATGATATGGGCGTTTGAATCTTTTATTGATGATCGGTTTTCTTGGCCCAAACATCTTCTTTTTAGCGGATGTGAGCGAAGAGATTTGTGCTATAGTGCGGTCAACCTCTCAATAAGAAGCGGACCGACTTGTGGTAGGACACGAAGCCGGCCCTAAACCATCAACCTTCCTAAGAAGGATGACGATTATGGATTGCCATAGTAGCGCAACAGCGCGCTCAGAAGCACCTCACGCAACCGAAACAAACTCAACCAGGACCATCAGCGACGCTCTCAAACGTCGCGCTCAATCAGTCATAAACGATAGGTCGATCGATCGCGAAAGCCGGGCACTTGTCCGCTACGCGCTCGAAATAAACGACCCGTGTCTGGCTCAACTTGTGCGCCTCGTAGATGCCGGCGAAAGCATCGTCGCAGCCTTAGAGCGCTCCGAAATAGCTGAAACCATCGAAGAAGATTGGAGTCCCGAAAGGATTGAAACACTCGCAGAATAGTCTGCCGTGCGGGTGACGAACCTGCTATTAAATCGGCCGCCTTGTTCGTGCTGATGGGCGCGATTGAACACTCAAACGATCCCAAATTACTCGCGAACACAGCCAAGCATTTTGCTTTCAGCCACTGCGGAGAGTTCAACCTCTACGGCATGGTTGACGCTCAACTTGCGGTCGTTGAAGGGGAGTTGTTAGCGAGCGATGCGCTAACGTCTTAATGCGTTTCGAGGTCCGCAGTCGGCGCTCCAAATAGGCTGATACCGTTCCAAACCACAAACATGCTGAGAGCTCCGATGAGCAATGCCAAGGGGCTCTCAGTTACTAATAAAACGGGGCTGTTAGTTCTCGACAACCGTTACCATAGCAAGCCATTCGTTTCAATTATCGCGCCCCAAGTGGTCTCGTCTCGCGGTGAAATGACTAAATGACAATGCTTAACATCCTGCCTGTACGAGGCGTTCAAGCCATCGATAGTCGCGATTTTCCTTCGACAGATTCATGCAATCTTTGTCACTCGGCCAACCCGAAACCGAGACGATCATTGAACCCCAAATACGCCGATGGGAGATTTCCAAAAGGCGTTCGTTCCTCTCTTTAATAAAGTCCCTTTGCTCGCAATAACAGGCTTATTCTTTTGCCCTATTAACGTCTCCAACGGGATCGCATTTCACGGTCTCCGAGCACTTCTTTCGGCAAGGCGCGCAAGTGCACTTTCTGCCACTTCGGACACTTTGGGCTTCGCATTAACGCACAACTTCCTCCAGTCTTCGCTCGTCAAACTATCGTCAGCGAGCATCTGAAATCCGTAGGTTAAGAGGTACTGTGCGCGCACTATATGATGGAACAAAAAGCGCTCGCCTCTCGTCAATTCATCGTTGCCATGGAGCTTTTCCAACATCGCTGAGCGAGCCCACTGGTGCGGACTTTCTCGTACCGTTGCCGCTCTTTTTTCGATGGCGCTCCACTCTTCTTCGGTAATCCGAAAGGAGATTGTTCTTTCTTTTTCGGGTCGCATTTTGAACCTGCCTTCAGCTTGGATTTCTGCTGTCGGTGGTACAAGTCTCATGCCAGCAGGTGCAAACAAATTGCTTGCGCGTGCAAGCACGTCCTCGTAAGTTCCCTCGTTGCCACTGTCTACATACGCAAGCAAAAGTTTGCCTGCGTGTGCACCTGAAGGGGTGACGTGTCAAAAAAAAACCAGGTGCAAAGCACCTCGTAACGACTTACCGCTCTCCACGCGTAATCTCGAATCTGAATTATTTCGTGTGGTTTTTGATTCCTGATTGGACTGTTCCAATAGTCGTCGTAGTGCCTTAACTGGTGCTCGTTCGTATCGAGGAAAGACGAGCGTGAACCGGTGTTGCGGTTGAGACTTTCACCGCCATGTCGCTTCGCATTGGGCGAGACTCGGGCACCGCCTTGGAGTCTTTGGCGAGTGCCGGAAAATTGAGCTTGTTGTATTCTACAAACCCGTTTCTATGATCGCTTGGTTCCCTCTTTGAAGATCGCCACAAGTCCGCACTAGGCGCAATTATGGTGACTGTGAAGGTACTCAGGTCATCTGCTGCTTCAGAGCTTTTGGCGCACGTAAATCCAGAGCTAGATCGGAGACATCTTCTTAAGCTTAAGCGCCAGTTCTCATCCTCAGTTGGCGCAACCCGCCGAAGCTCAGACCGGAAGCATGCCAGCGCACTCAGATTCCCGGTTAATCGTTTCCGCGCTGATTTCGTGCTCGCGACAGACGCCTTTTACCGTCCGTCTTGCTCCCACCGCTTTCAGCATAGCGATAGTGTCCGCTGAATTCGTTGAGCACTTATTACTCATGGAATCCCTTGAAAATTGCCTCATGACCATCCCATTCCGATCTTCTTTTCAAAAACATTTCTTCGGTGATAAGCAAGGTAAGGCAAATGCTGACGGGCGATCCTGCGCAAACGGAAATGATTTTGAATACCAAGGGCCCGCCGATCATCATTCCTTAGCGATTTGGAAATCATGATCTTCCCATCCTCTGCGAACGTGATTAGACCGGCGTCGAATGCAGCGTCCAGATTTGGCGAGAGTAGGAGTCCGTTGAATTTGTCGAGTCGCTGTCTATCATTACCAATTTTCCAAGGCATGATATGAGACGCTCGTAGGAGATTTAGTTCTCTGCAATCGCTTACCGCACAAAAGCCCCACAGTTCAATCAAACCATCTCTAAATCTACCCTGACCGCGTCTCGCCTTCACGAGTGCCAGCTTTTCTGTAGACGTCCTTCTGTTTGCTCCAGCCTCTGCCTCCAGTTCAATCAAATCCCCTTGATAAAACTCCAAATCTGCGTTTGCCCGTTGCTCTGGATTGTTCTTCCAAGATCGAGGTACCAAGGTATCTGACCAACCGCCGCCGATACACCAAACGATTCCCTGAGCATCTAGCCGGTCTCTTAACTCAACGTCGAACTTTTCGCCTTGTTCAATGAGGTAGTCCAAAAACATCTGAGCGTAAAGATATCGGTCCAGTGCACCATCTTTTGTCGCCAAGTCATCCCAGTCAAGCATCTTTAATGCGGGTCTAAATGCTTGAACTTTTACAGGCGGAAACTTACAAGCCGAGTGAGTCATCAGGAGGGTCGAGATGATCGCCAACTGAGCGCCGCTAGCAGTCACGCCTGCTTCAGCTAGATCTTCACAGAATGAACTGAATCTTTTCTCAAGCGCAGCGGTAGATTTCCACAGTTTCCGAAGACCGAGTGCTGCGTCTGTTGGCCGTTCTTTGATCCAAGCTACAACATCAGCTCTATTCCGCCAGTCTACGATGTTGTTGTCTTTGCTTGTGAAGGTCTTTCGCAAGAGTTCCAGTGCAACGCGAGGTTTGGAATTCAATAAATCTCGGCTCTGCGAAAACCCACTAGCGAGACGAAGCTTGTACTCTCGTTCGCGGCGCTGAAACTTGGGATGATATCGATAGAAGGCGGCTTGCCGAAAGAATTCGGCGAGTTTGTCTGTCATGAGGGGAGTACCTCGCGTATTGAATAGTTGAATCTAGATCAGACCGAGAAGGTAATCGTCGAGTTTTCGCGGACTTAGATAAATCCCATGATCACGTTCGATACTTTCGACGAACTTGAGCGATCTAACAAAATGTGTCGCATAGATTTGATCGAACTTCTTGAGGGCCGGCCTATCCTTCGAACGAGGAGCTAAATTTGCCAGATTCTGCGCCGCACGGGAATCGTAAATGTAAAACAGATTGCGAAAATGGAAATGGAGATACTTTGAGGCTAATGAACGCTTCTCCAAACCAGTTATCTTGTGAAATAGATCTGTGAGCCGCTTATGCACATCAATAAGGTCGACGCAGTTTTCAATGGTCGGGCGCGAATGCCGCGATAACGGCGCCAGCCATTTATCGATGTTAGCTAGTCGAATCTGCGGTCCAACAACAGAGGTATAGAATGCCTCTCCGCTGACTTCGCGTGCCTCTCTTCGTCGTTCGATGGCCGCCGAATAGGATCGCCCAACAAGCCAAATCTTAGCCAAGATTTCATCCAGGCTGGTCGGATTTTCACAAACCCTGCTGTATTTCAAGAAACCGCCAATGTTAGAACTTGTTAGAAATGTCGTTTCTCGCGCTTCAGAGACCCTCGCTTCGGCGCTTGTTGACGGTTTCACCGGTGGTAATTTGCAGGTCAAGCTTTCAACGAGTCCGCAGGACGAGTGTTTTAAGAAAGCTTGACCACGCAAATGACCGCCGTAGACTGTCACGAGTGCTGAAGCGGTGCGCCTCGGTCGTCGCTCCTCAGATCAAACTCCCCGCGCTCACCCGCGCGGAACACTTTGAGCCGTTCCCGATCTGCCGCTCATCAACAAGTGACCTTCCATTTGCTCACTCCTCGGGTGCGCCATCGTAGATGACATCTATTGAGTTACCCAGCAAAAGGCCATTGACTTTTATAAGGTCTAGACCTATGTTGCTGCTGACTTAACTGAGGCTGACCTCTACGAACCTTGCGTCCTTGCTTTCTGGCCTTTTGCTCGGCCTCGCCACTACTTTGAATAACTAAGAATTATCTATATCTGCGGCTCTCTCTGGTCGGAGGTGTCATAGAGACGTTTGTGACGGTTTGCTTTGATTCTCCAGTAGTCGGTTTCACACAATCTCAGATCGGAGATTTCGATGCGTGATCAGAGTTTTACATCTAAGCCGACTGACCGCGGGCACTCTAAGGCATGTAGGTTCGTTGCTAAGAACGCAGTTACTCAACATCCAGCAATCGCTTCCCATGCACTATGGCTGCAATGGTAACCGTCCGATCATCGACCCGATAAATCACGCGATAACTATAAGCAAACCACTCACGAATGTTTTCATCACCTAACTCGGGAACAATACGACCAGCAAAGGGAAAGCGTGAGAGATTGCGCGTAGTGTTGAGGATTGTCTTCACGACTGTTGCCGCATACGCACTGGAGTCGGCAGAAATATATTGTGCGATCGCTTCAAGATCCTCAATCGCGCGCGGTGACCATGCTACTCCGTAAGCCATTTGCCAAACCGCTGCTCGACTTCTTCTTGAGGAACTGAGCCCTGCAAATCGGCCTCTTCGAGCCCATTGCGAACCTTCTCAATCACATACAAGTGATACTGTATGTCCTCCAATGAGCAGTCGTCTGGCAATTTGTTTAGGAGCGCGTGGACTTCATCTTTGGCAGTACTCATACTTTGGAAATCTACCACAGAACCGGTTGCGAAGCACCGGACGCTTCGATTCAACAACGGCAGCGTAGGCTAGACCATTAGTTGAATTTACCACGCACCTGTTTAACGATGCGTCTACCAGCTAACTACTTTTGCGAGCGTCATGGTCAAGCCCTCGGCGTTAAGTCGAAGGAGTGGAGACTTATCTCAGCATCGTGAGAAGGGGATCTTGTTGAAGGATCAATTTTGGAGGTTCATAGCATAATTCTTAGTTATCTGTATCTGCACTCCTCTACAGGTCCGGTCCGCCTAAACATTTGTGGTTTAGGGTCACCATCCATCAATGAAACGTCGGCACTTATGCATATCTGCCGACGTTTTATTGAGGGGAAATCGCGGAAAATAAAGTGCTTGACGGTTACGAAAGGAGGGATTCTCCGCTTATGAGACCTTCAAAAAGGTTCCAACATTGGCAAGTTCTGCTTACTGACGCCGTGGCTGGCCAGCCTGCCAAACTTTAACGGCACCACCTTCATCACTGACTGCGAGTATCAACCCGTCGCCGGAGAAACTCACAGAAGATGGTGGTCCATTTTGACCACCTCTTCTTAGAGTGACAACCTCCTGCATGGCGTTTGGCTCCCAAAGAACAACTGTTCCGTCGTAGCTTACCGTGACCAGCCGTTTGCCGTCCGGCGCGAATGTCAGGCGTTCGACTCGATCAGATCCGAGCGGCTGTTTCAACTGTTGCCCTGTCGCCACATCCCACAGTCGCACTGTGTTGTCGTCGCCAGCGGAGGCGACCATTCGTCCGTCTGGTGAGAAGCTTAGTTGTCTGGCAACACCTTGATGACCGCTTAGAGTTTTCTCAATTCTCGCAGACGCAACGTCCCAGATTTTGATTTTACCGTCAAGATCGGCCGAGGCGGTCTTTTTCCCATCAGGTGAAAACACGGCGCAGTAATACATGTTTCGGCTGTTTAACTTCGCTTCCGTTCGTCCAGTTGAAACTTCTGAAATAATGACGTTGCCTTTCCTATTTCCGGAAAGAAGTTTCGTGCCGTCTGGTGAGAAATCCAAACTATAAACGTCCTCTGCGCGATCAGCCAATGTGCTGATCTGTTTCCCAGTCGTAACTGAATAAACTCGGACCTCGGGCGTCGCAGCGACGGCAACCAGTGTTGCATCTTTCGAAAAGGCAGCGCTTGTAACTGATTCAGCAGATCCCAGATCCGCCGACTTTCCATTTGAAAGATCCCACAGCTTCACATTCTTATTAGCGCCGAGACCGACGGCAATCAACTCGTTTTGCGATGTGAAGCCTGTCGCATTCACCGAAGCCGGCTTCTCGTCCGGCCAAACCGGCATTTCGATGGCTTGCATGTCCCACATTTTGATTAGACCATCAGCGTCACCGGACAACAGATAGCGCCCGTCCGCTGACCAATCAACAGAGGTTACCCAGCCGCCATGGCCGAGAATCGTGCGCAGATGTTTGCCCGTAGCTACATCCCAAAGCTTTAAAGTACGATCCGTCGAGCCTGTTGCCAATTTTTTGCCGTCAGGAGAAAAAGAAAATGAGTTTACTTCGTTCGAGTGACTCTCACTGAAACTAAGAAGTTGTCCATCGCTAAGGTTCCGACCGGAGAGGAATCCATCAGCAGTTGTTACAAAGACCTTACTGCCATCCGGCGAAAAGAAGATCAGACCTAAAGGACCTTTCGGAAAAGGAAAAGATCGCACATATTTTCCTGTTTTAGCATCCAGGAGATCAACGACATTGTGGTCCATTACTACCGCCAGATGTTTTCCGTCCGGCGAGAAAGTGATGCCTGCTTTCTTGAGCTTGGAGTGTCCGTCGAACTTCGGTTTGCCCGAGTTCAGATCCCACACTTGGAACCTCCCATCAACAAAGAGAGCAGCGAGAGCTTGCTGATCGGACGTAAAAGCTAACGACCAAATTGCTGTTCCAGGTCCGGGGAGTATACGTTTCTGTTGCTGCGAAGCAATGTCCCACAGGACGATCGAGTTATCAGGAGCATCAGTCGCCACATACTTGTCATCGGGCGAAAACGTGGCAATATCGAAATTTCCGCCGGCAGGAACGTTGAACGAGAGGGACTCTTTTTGTGTCCTTCGATCATATACCCTGATCAGACACTGACGATTTTGCTGGACCACTGCGTGGCTCACGCTGGCAATTGCGATGGTGTCATTATCGTGATGAAACTTGACGTTTGCTATTTTGCTTGGTTCCTTGATGCGCGTTACCTCACTATGTGCGTAGCGCCAGAACAGAAACCACTCAAACCCTCGCAAGTCTGTTTCTCCAGGCTGCGGCGTCGTAGTTTCAACCAATCCCTCGACGCGGCCAATGTTAGCGTTCTCATATTCCTGATTAGCCAGCTTCATATTTGCCATGTAAAGCAGCTGATTGTTCCTTCTTGTTTCTTCGAGAGCTCGGTTCCGTTGTCGCAAAGCCGTAATCGCCAGGACCGTCATGATCGTCAATATCACGGCAGCTACAGCAGTAGTCCGGATGACGCCGCGCCGGAACGCTGCACGCTGTCGACGAACTTCGGCACCAGGAAGATTCGCCTTAACCCAATCACCGTTAAAGACGCGTTCGTAGATACGATTTCTGACGCGAAGTCTGCCTTTTTCAGCCCGCGTAACTCCTGACAGTCGAAGAATGCTTACGAGAGGTTGAGAATCATCGGCAGCGACTGTCTTGTTTCGCCTGATACGAGAATAGAGATTCAAAAGCGCGGTGACGTCTGCATCACTGCGCAATAACCGTTCGCGAACAAAGATCAGGTTGTCGTCATATTCCTGCGCCCGTTTGGAAAAGAAGGTGCGTTCGATCGAGTCATCAATGTCACGAGTCGTGGTATGGGCGCCGTTCTCTGAAACTGCTTTACAGAGCCTCTGAGTCAGATACGGGTGCCCGTTGGTCCAATAGAAGATCCGGTTTAAGAGCGCTTGATTCTCATCCCGGCTGCGTCCCAAGCCTTCCGCAAGCGGCAAAGCCTCTGGCTCTGTAAAGTCGTTTAGCTCGATCCGCCGGCCTACGTTGAAAGGCGTCGTGCGAGTATCACGTATCAGCTCGGAAGGATTCACCACGCCTAACAGGCAAAACGTGAGACGATTCATCTCCGCATCTTCGTTGCGAAGGTTGTAGCATTCTCTGATTCCTGAAAAAAACTCATCAGTCGAAAAGTTCAGGCTCGCGACGGCGTCAATTTCGTCGATAAAGATCGCCAGGCGCCCGGCATGTGAAGGCAATACTACTTTTCGAATCGCACTAATCCATCGCTGCATCGGTCCTATCGAGAGAGTTGCCGACCAGAAATCCAGCAGCTCGTCCTCCAATTTAAGACGATCACCCAACTGGAGTATCAGCCCGCTATACCACTGCTCCGGCGACAGATTGGTTCCGATACCGGTAAGGTCCAATGCGGCAACGCCGATTCCCGATTTGCGCAAACGAACAGCAGTACGCAGCATCAGTGAGGATTTGCCCATCTGCCGCGCCGTCAATACGTGGCAGAACTCGTTTTCCATCAGACCGGTGTACAACTCTTCATCAGAACTGCGGCGCACGTAGGACTGTGCGTCGGGCCGCATCGTTCCGCCAACGACATAAAAACCTGGAGCACTCAAAATCGGGAGCGCGCTCATGCTAAATGTTTTTTCAGGTAACGTGCGTAAAGCTCACACCGAGGACGTGGCTCATCTTCAGCATCTCCTGAGAGGACGCCGGCGCTACGCAATCGATAGAAGGCGCTGTTGGATAAGGTTGAACCGGAGAGCAAAAAGCCACGCAGTTCTTCCAGTAAGTTTTGATCCTGCTGCAGGGAGATCTGCAATCGATTGAAATGATCTCCAAAGGGGCCGTTATCATGATCGGCATTCTTCTCCAAAACCGACAAGGTTGCTTTACGCTTGCAGATCTCGTACAAGCCTTTTTGCGCCAGGTAAGGATGACCGCCAATCAGTTGTTGAAAGCGAACAAGCTGCTCATTGTCTACTAACGGACTGCCATAACGTTTATTTAACTCCGCGAGTTGCTCGATGGTGAAATCCTCGAGCGTCAATCGCGTGCCTACATTAAAGGGTGACTGGTTCAGATCGGAAATGAAAAGATGCGCTTCTGTAGCGTAAGCGATCGCGATTGTCAGACGCGACCACGGTCCGTTTGGATCGAGCGCTCGCAAGTTGTGCCAGGAACGAAAGAGTCCGAAGATCTCGCTTGCGTAATCGTGATTGAAGAGACGATCGATTTCATCAAGCGCCAACAGAAAATATGATTCTTCGTCAGCCAGCACTTCACGACGCAGAAACCGTTCAAAGTTACTGCTTGGGCTCAGCAGGTCGTTCCATTTTTCATGCGGCGCCGAAGACAACTCGATCTGATGGGTGATCAACTCCGCCATCGCCAATAGTAGTTTCGCGGCGCTTTCGAATGCCGCCGGCCCGAAGTGCTGTAAGTCAATTAGCAGTACTTGAGCGCCGACCATCCGAGCTGCCTCAAGGCCTCGGGCGAGCAGCGATGTTTTCCCAACTTGTCGCGCGCCTTTGACCAGCACAATACTGTCGTGCCTCGCGATTGCATGACAGAATTCATCGTCACTGGTTCTGGAAATATAGAGGATAGAGTGGAGCGGTAACGCTCCTCCTGGTGGCTCGATCAGGTCTTCGCCATCTGAAGCCGATGGTCGAGATGGTTCGCGAATGATCTTTACTTCAGGAACAAAACGGTATCCCCGTTTCGAAACAGTTTCAATATAAATCCCATCATTTAAGACAGCACGCAACTCGGTAATACTGACGGTGAGATTGCTGTCTTCAACAACCGAATCAGGCCAGAGGCTGCGAATCAACTCTTCCTTTTCGAGCATTCGTCCCTGATGTTCGATAAAGATCACGAGCAGGGCGTAGAGCTTCGGACGTAGTTTTACCTCTTCCGTGCCATGCCACAACTTACATTCGTTCACATTAAGACGATAAGAGCCGAATTCGTAGACCTTCATGGAGGATGGAGCCTTAAATGGGAGTTAACCGGTTTAGGAAAAACTTAACCCGATTTTTGCGGTAATACTATTTGATATTAAAGACGTTAGGCAAATGCTTGCGTAAACTCGACGCTGTTCAAAACAGGAAGGAGCGAATGAGAATAGCAGCCCAAACTCGTCGCCAAATTCTGTAATAAGCTCGCGGAATAAGAAAACCGCAGCCGACTCAACCATGCATTAATGAGAGGAGAACAGACATGCCTAACATTGAAATTCTCGCCTACTTGCCCATCGATATGGAAGATTTTCTCTTCTTTTGCGTCAATGGCGCACCAGACGGACACGGTGGTTGGTTACCGGATAAATACGGTCGAAAGAAAACCGGAGTCTTTGATTGGTTATATGGCCGTGAAGTTCCTGAGGCCCACTTCTATACCAGTCGTCCAGAAGACCCGGTCCCAGTTTTTGCTGCCACCGTCCAACGACCCGAAACGGGACCTATGCCGTGGTTTAGAAACATTCCGGGATTCGAAGAGCTTTTGGTTTCCGATGGTCAGGTTGGAATGGCTAGCCAGTTCCCTGCTGCTGGCCTTCCAATCGCGACGGTAAATCCGCGACCGGACTTGGATCAGCAATTTGTAGCGGGGAGGACCCAATTCGAAGGGATTCTTACTTCACTGCGTAAAACCGGGCAAGGGAGTTTCACTGCTGAGGCACTCAGAGCGGCTCTCCGAGGTGACGCAGGAACCGATCTGGCTGCTCTGTTGACCGCAATAAAATAGATTCACAAGAGTAGATCGTACCCGACAAGGATGCACCAATGAACACGATCAAACACGGTAGCGTACTTCCGCTCGACGCATCGGACCTTGAGAGTAAGCTTGTTAAGCATGAAGGGAAACTGCCGAAGTCCTGTTTCCCATCCTGGCCCTTCGGATACATGTTTCCCGAGCTGCAAAACGATCAAAAGCTTTTGGAAGAGTCGCCAGACACCGTAAAAAACTTAAGGTGGCTCGGTGAAGAGGGGATGGAAGATACTTACGAAGCAAAAGCTCCTAGTGTGCCGATCCCCACGATCTATACGTTCTTCGGGCAGTTTGTGGATCACGACATCACGTTTGAACGCGGCTCAAGTGAAATCAGTCTCAAGGACCCCACTCCGATAGACCCGGCCGACCTTCCAACATTGATCGTCAATTCTCGATCCCCCAATATGGATCTCGACAATGTTTACGGTCCGAATCTTACCCGGGAGTTCTCTCCTCGCGATCCAAATAGTCCGGATAAGATGTTGATCTTTCCTGTGATTTCGCCTCCGCAATCACGAGGACTTCCGCCTGGTAAAGACATTTACAACGACTTTCCGAGAGACAAGGACGGAATAGCCCGAATCGGTGATCCAAGAGATGATGAGAATCTTGTTCTGGCCCAACTGCACGTAGCTTTCCTGAGAGCCCACAATGCCCTGGTAGATCGCGGATTACGATTTGATGAGGCCAGAAAGCTCCTCATACAACATTACCAGTGGATTGTTCTGGATGATTTCCTTGAACGCATTGCTGATCCAAATGTTGTTAAGAAAGTGCGATATCATGGTCCAAGGTTCTTTAACCCTCCACCGCGCGCCTTTTTTGTACCGCTGGAGTTTTCTGCCGGCGCTTATAGATTTGGCCACAGTAAGGTGCGACCAGCTTACGCAGACTACAATTGCATCCAACAAGAAGGTGGTTTGGAGTTGCTTTTTTCAAATGCCGGGAAGCCGCTTGTGGATGATTGGGTAATCGACTGGACTGCGTTTCTTGATACAGAGAATCGAATCCATTTCCCCAGGCCAATCGATACCGCGCTCACGTACAACCTGCTCAATCTTAAGCCTGAGCAGCTTGGCGAAGGAGACTCTGAGCCAAATCTAGCCGTCAGGAACTTGCTTCGCGGGTACATTCTAAGGATACCAACGGGGCAGGCTGTCGCAGATGCAATGGCCTCTCAGGGGATACTTCGCATGACCTCCGAGCAGATTTTGTCCATAGCAAAGCAATTTCGAGAAGATGAGGAAACTCCATCCCCTCAAGAAAATATTCTCAGTAAAACTGATTTCTCAAACAACACGCCGCTCTGGTTTTACATCCTGGCCGAAGCCGCGTTTTACAGTCGCGGCTATCATCTTGGACCAGTGGGCAGCACCATTGTTGCCGAGGTTCTGATTGGAGTCTTACGCAACAGTTCTTACTCAATCCTTGCTGATACGCATTGGAGACCTACTCTCGGAGACACCCCAGGCAAGTTTGACATCGAGGATCTACTTAAACTGGCCGGCGTCTTCTAAAAGCTTAACTGAGCCACACGTGTCCGCCTGACGAGGGCGCCTGACGAGGGCGCCTGACGAGGGCTGTCTGCCTGAACGGTACACGTGTGCGTGTAAACAAACCACAAGGAGCGATGAATGAGTACTCAATACCGCAGTGCAGTTTCTTTAGCAGGTTCGAACGTTCACGACGGCAGGACGAATGCCGCCGCCTTCGAACAGTTCCTGTGTTGGCTGGGTCCTGATCCCGAATCCGCAGGCAGGAAATACGAGTTGATTCGCGATCGTTTGATAATGATGTTTAGGGCCAGGCGATGTGTTTTTGCTGAGGACCTCGCTGACACCACATTTGAGCGTGTTGCACGAAAACTGACCGATCTCACCACCGAGTTCACTGGTGATCCCGCAAGGTACTTCTATGGCGTGGCAAAGAAAGTTTTCCTGGAATACCAGCATGAATTGATGACTAAGCACAAAAGAGTCGGATGCTTATCACCGGCTAGTGCCGAGGATCAGGATTTAGAAAACATGCTCAAACAACTGGATGATGCTTTGAGCGCAATTCCGAAGTCTGATCGCGAATTGATTCTGATGTATTACACGGACAGTGGACGCAACAAGATCAATCATCGACGGGCCTTGGCCAAGCAATTCGGAATAGGACTCAATGCATTACGACTGCGAGTGTTTCGAATCCGGAGGGAAATCAAGAACTACATCTTACGGTGCAGCCCAGATGCCATCTTGATCCATAAGCGTTTGATGTGAATATGGAGTGGGCATGAGCATGAGCATCAAGTCTTAGGCATTAACATCGCAGTAATGTTCTCGGCTGAATTTCATTGAAACGTTTTGACTCAATAGACCATTTGCAACTGGAGCTTAACTGAAAATCATTGAACCAGGAGAAGAGTATGGCTACTGATGCCCGAGTGAAGGAATTAATGGCTGACGAACTGGAAGCGAGAGCTCCCGAAAAGTTTGCCGAAGCCGGATCTAACTGGCCCAAGAAAATGATGGGTTTCTTCTTTCCTGAAAACGAAGATACTGTCGATCTTTGTGTACTGGCAGTATTGGACGAGGCGCTGGCTGAGGATGGTACCTCGATTACTAAGAAGGCGCGGGACAATGTTGCGAAACTCATCAAGACAAGCACGAAAGCAAGCGACGCCGTTAAGATCATTGCCTTAACAACTCTCAAACCAATCCCAACATCATGAAAAGACTAATTGTTTGTCTCGCCCTATGCCTGATGGGCACTGGACGTTCATTTGCGGCAGATCCGACAGCATATCTCCGGACCAGTGACGGAGAGACCTATTACGTTGCCGTCAGCGTCAGCTCATGGAGATTGAGCGGCGGTGACGTAAAAGACCCCGCTGCTCTCCTGAAGAAGCTAAGCGCCGGAGCCGATCCTCTTTCAAAATACATCTATAGTAAATTGAGCGCTCCCACACTAGAGCTCATCGCAGAGTTCGCGCCGGTCGCTCCTCCGAAGGGTAAGTTGCAAAAGGCCCTCGCGGCAGATCTCAATCAAATACTCGCAGACCCATCGTTCTACAGTCCCTCTCGGTTCGATGGCGTGACACTTCGAAAAGAAACTGCGGACTTGCTTGCCCAAAATCCACACGGTGAAGCGCGCGCTTCCCTGAATCGAATGTTGTTGGACGACGCCTACACAGTTGAGATTGCACAGAACTCGAGTCTGCCTCCTTTGTGGCAGGGCGCGGACGTGCTCAAACGCATCGTTGCCTCTATGTTTTATAAAGGCCGTTTGGTACCGATAACTATTGAGCCACCCGATAAAGCGGGCGCTGGCTATGATCTCAAGATCTCGTTTGCCGATCAGACCATTCTTAAAGACGGACTCCAAGACCTCCAAATCGCCGTTCTTCAATACCCGATCAGTGTAGATAAGACGAGTGGATTTAGTGTCGCAGTGGGCCTTGAGATCACGAGTGCTTTCACCCTCAATTTTGGGAACTGCGTTGAAGGATTTCCGGTGGAGGTGGCTCTGGATCCAACTCTCTCCGAAAAGACCTACGGACAAAAACGATTGCAAGATCTTAAGAAGCACCTTGAAGATGCTTTACATGATCCCAAGCAGAAACCCACCGTGCAGATTCAAGCTCAAACCTGGCCGGAGCCGGTCAAGTGGGATATCCGGTCACATATGCAATTCTTTGGCGATGCTCAGCGAGTCGTTCCGTGTTATCTACTCGCTAAAGATCCGCCCACGGGCACCTTCGATATCGCATTCGACTACGGTGCGAATGCGCCCATCGAACTTAGACATCCGTTCTTCAAGAGCGGTGTAGAAAATGCCGGCCATGCATTGACTCCCGGCAGTCTTGATACAGGTGATGTCGGCGCTAGAGCGCTCGAGCAGAACCTGGACATAGGCGGACAGCTCAGTAGCTCCGTTGTCGATGAAAAGGAAACGGATGCGAACGGAACGGATGTCGCGGTTCGCAAGCGCGAGAATGTAGGAACGCTCGATTTGCGACTGGCGCCGTGGCTAAACGTACTAGGACTCCCCGAGCCAGGAACAAAAACCTTTACGTTCCTTACTCCATTTCTGATCGACGCACGAGTCTCGACCGGTAAGATAACAAAGGACACGCTTTCGCTAAATCGCATCGCGATGGGACCTGAGTTCGAAATCCGGCACTATACGGACCCGTCGACCTATCCGTCTTACCAGCGATACATTTTTGGTGTAAAAAACGCATCTGACCGAGACTTCAAACAGGCTGAATGGAAAGGCACCTTCGAATTTCAGCCGGTATTCTCTGCTTTGAATCATCCGCTGAAGTTTCGCACTAAGAGTATCGATCCGAAACTCGATCCTGATCCCGACCATGATACAAATGATGTTCCGATCACGATTGGATTTGGACAGCAGGTGCTGCCGTTAGTTGGAGTTGAAATGGGAAAGACTTATCGGAACAAACATCCGTTTGCAGCAATTGAGCAGATGAACTTTGTCCGACGGTTCTATTTCGGCACGACCATCAATTTGGATTTCACCTCTTACGTGCAGGTTTCTGTCAAAGACATTCTGTACGTCCGTGGTGAAGCACCGCAAGATCGATTACACAATTATTTTTTGGGAACCATTTCAACGCCATTCCCATCATTTAATCGATCAATAGGCAGCACGGCCTACTTCGCCTTTGAGCGAGGCGGGCAGCCTCCCTTTGCCAAGGCCGATGTAAATACCGTCAAGTTTGGCTACCGAATTCAATGGGATAATTGGTTTGGGAAGCGACGCTGAACATCAAGTCAACTTGCCTCTCGGACGTTCGCTTTCATTCTGAGACTAATCGTTTCGCATTAGGTTTAGCTGTGGGGAAAATTATGTCGGTCTTCAATGGAAATAGGTGGTTTTAGACGTTAACTAGCGCACTCCTAACGGGCTGCGATCCGCGAAAAATGTTAGTAAATGTAGCCAAAACGTATTTGGCGGACTGTTTCGAGGCCGGATTCATAACCCCAAGGTCGGCGGTTCGATCCCGCCCCCCGCTACCAATAAACTCAATAACTTAGAACACTCACTCTTTTGAGCTTGGGACTTCCAACCCCGAGTTCATCTGTTAAGATACTGTCTCCCCAAGAAGTTCGCCGGCTTGAGAATTACAGCAACTTTACCTCAAATCAGTTTCCGAGGAATGAGAAGCCCTCAGCCAGAGCGGGCTGCAATGTTAGACCAACGTCATCGTCGATAGTGGTCTCACTGTGGCCGAGCAGGTGTGCTGTGCGATCCGCCGTCCAACAAGTCAAAATTCAACTGCGAGGGTGCTATGAATAGTGAGCAAATCCCTTTTGCCAAAACAGCTATCACGCGAATTGTGATGGAGAAGATTCCCAGAGCAAAGCGATGGTCTGTGTCCAAAGAGTTCAAATCCTGGATCGATAGTCTCTCTAAGGAGCAATTTGAGGCGTACTTGGATCGATTGAGGTCGTTGAATCGAACACTCTCAGATCAAGAGCCTGAAGGGGCGTCACACGAAACAGGCACGTTCATCCTTTTTGGATCTTATCTGCCCGCCGAAACCAAGAAGAAAGAGGAGCTTGCTCGGATTGGCGGAGAGGCCGCTGCTTATTACGCTTTGGCCCTTTGGCGGAGCGTTCAACTTGAGGAGTTGCGTAAGAATTGAGTAGCAATAAAGTAGATTACGCTTTGGTTCACTATCCGGAAATCAACGCCGAACGAATAGATCTGCTTCAGAGATCCCGTGAGTCCTTACGCCATTGAGCAACTTTACTGTCGGGTTGCCGTCGTACCAGTCCACCACGTTCACGCAGCCGTAATCCTGTGCAAGCCGCAGCCAATTTTGCGCCAGCATTCCCAACGCATCACCTATGATCACTCGGCAAACGCCTCCATGAGTGATTAGCGCAATGTTGCTGCTCTTGTGAGTTTTGAGCAATTCATCCAAGGCGCCTCGTACGCGAGCGGTGAAGACTCCGAACGACTCACCATGCGGATACACAAACGTAGCTGGATCGTTGAAGAGTTGCGCCACGAGTCCGGGCGCTTCGTCATGTAACGCCGCCAATGTCCGGCCTTCCCATTCACCCATGTCGATCTCACGCCATGCAGAGCTTTCGCGTACCTCCAGGTTGCTACGCCTGGCTATTGTGTCAGCCATTGTTCTCGCTCGCAGCAGATCACTGGAGTACACACTTGTCAGTCGCTCCGTAGATAGGAATTCTGCCAGTTGGCGTGACTGTTCCCTCCCGCGCTCCGACAACGGAACATCCGTTCGGCCGAGAAGTCTTCCGGCTTCTGCTCCTTCAACTTCACCGTGTCGGATCAAATAAAGCCGCAGAGATCTTTGATTGGTGATTTTGTTCATCGAAGGAAGCTGAAACGGAGCAGAATGACGGCCGTCAGATATAACACAACCTCGGTGAGCTGATTCGTTGCGCCCAGGCAATCGCCGGTGATGCCCTGTATCCGAGCGCGGAAGTATGAGCCGCTAACGAGAGTCACTATGGTTGTCGCGAGCAATGCCGCAAGGGCCGCTTGCCAGGGAAGCAGGATTAAGACCAGCAACAAGATGACGGTGCCGATTATGATTTCCAGAATGCCAACTTGCTTAGCCACAAGTTTGCCTTGGCCTTCCGCGCGTGCATAAGGTAACCACATGCACAGTGGCAGAATCGTCCAACGAGAAGCCGTGTGCGCGACGATCAGCCAACGCCAAATCTGTCCCTGAGGCAGCGACGATAGAAAGGTAAACTTTCCGATGATGATAAAGATCAGTGCCAGTGTGCCGTAAGATCCTATGCGGCTATCGCGCATGATTTCCAGAACGCGATCCTTTGTCCAGCCGCCCCCAAACCCATCAAACGAGTCTGCCAATCCGTCTTCGTGAAAGCCGTTAGTGATGAACGCCGCGAAGACAATTGCGCAGAACACGGAAGCCGGTAGTGGAAGAACTCTCTGTAACACCACAAACACGAGAGCGGCGCTGCTGCCCACTATTACTCCGACTAAAGGAAAGAAAGCCGCCGCCTTGCCGATGTCTGTCTCAGAGCTGTTGAGCGATCGCGGAACGGGTAATCGAGTCAGGAACTGAAGGGCAATGAAGAAACGTCGGGTCATACTCTGAGTTGGCTCTTACTCCTTGTTACTCACTCCCGCATCAGCGAAAGTTGCCATCTCAGCAAGCAGCTTCGCCGCGCCTTCAATGACGTGCATCGCTAAGGCCGCGCCAGTGCCTTCACCTAGTCTCATCGAAAGATCCAGCAGCGGCTGCTCTCCGATCAATTCAATCAAAGCGGTATGCCCGCGTTCTGCCGATCTATGTCCATTGAATAAATAGTCGCGTGCGTTCGGTTGTAATGTGAGAGCGAGCGCCGCCGCCGTCGTGCTAATGAAGCCATCGGCAACGATCGGTAAATGCTTTGCCGCCGCGCCGAGCACGATTCCGGCCATCACACCGATTTCCGCGCCGCCAACTTTGGCAAGTATGTCTATGGCATCGTCAGCTTGAGGCTTATTGATTTCGACAGCGCGACGAATTACCTCGACTTTATGAGCCAGACTGACATCATCAATACCAGTTCCTCTGCCAGTTACGCTTTCTGGATCGCACTTGAGCAGAACGGCAGTGATAGCGCTCGCCGCAGTGGTATTTCCAATACCCATTTCACCAATACCAACAAGGTTGATTCCGTCACTGGCTGCAGCCTGAGCTAACTCAATACCTTTCATTAAACACGCCTCTGCTGATTCGCGTGTCATCGCCGGGCCAACGGCGAAGTTGGCGGTGCCATGCACTACCTTGGCCTGAATCAACTCAGCGCGATCGCTCAGATCCGCGTCGACGCCGGCATCAACAACCTTAACCTCGATTCCCCCGGCACGACCCAAAACATTGATGGCTGCCCCACCTCGCAGAAAGTTGTCAACCATCTGCGGTGTGACTTCGCGCGGATAGGCACTAACGCCCTCGATTGTTACCCCGTGATCTCCGGCGACGACATAGATTCGCTTCTTCGTGACGATGGGAGTGACGGTCCGTTGAATCGCGGCCAGACGGTTAGCGATTTCTTCAAGGCGCCCGAGGCTGCCCGGCGGTTTCGTGAGTGTCAGTTGCCTTTCGCGGGCTGCGCTCAACCACCCCTGATCGATGGGGTCAATCTGCCGGCATACTTGCGCGATGAAGGAAGACGGGTTGTCCATGGTTTGATGAGCTAAGGTAAATCGCGTCTCAAGCGGTTGGCTTCAATTGCAAAGGCAAACCTGCAATAAGCAGATAGACCTCATCGGCAGCGGCTGCAAACTCCTGGTTCACTCGTCCAAGCAGGTCCCGAAACACTCGCCCGAGGTTTGTGTCTGGAACTACGCCTAGTCCAACCTCATTAGATACGCAAATGATCGTTTGCTGCCTAGTGCGCGCGATCGCCAGAAAGTTGCGAGTGATCCGGCGCACGAACTGCTCGCACTCATGCTCGTCTTTGTGGCGCATGAGCCAATTGGAAACGAACAACGTGAGGCAATCTACGATTACGATTCGAGCCTCACTCGCTTGCCTGAGTGCTTCATCAATCTGACAAGGCTCTTCGATCGCGCGCCAGTGCGCCGGTCTTTCCGCACGATGGCGCGCAATACGTTTTGTCATGTCTTCGTCTAATCCTTGCGCTGTAGCGATGAAACAGATCTGATCGCCGGACGCGCGTTCGGCGTCCTGTGCCAGTCTCATAGCATAGGTGCTCTTACCGGCTCGCGCTCCCCCAACAAGCAGAAGTAGCGGACCACTTGTGTTTATGCTCTGGGACATAATTCTACGGATCGCTACTGGACAGCGACGTGCTCAACCGGTTTTTGTGGAGACTGCAGACCGAGCGCTTCATCCGTTTTTTCCCTCGGCAGCAAGTCTCGTTCAATTTGTTGATTCACTACATGCGCAAGGATCGCGTGCAATTGGCGCAACCCTTCCGTCAATGCTGCCGGGCCAGGTTGAAGGATATATGCTGACTTAACTTCGTAAATATGATCGTTACGGATTGCGCTTATCTGGTCCCAACCGTCGCGCTTGCGAATCCATTCCCTCTTTACGGCGCGACCGCACCACGAACCAATGATTACTTCCGGGTCTTTGGCGATCACGTCGGCCGGATTAACAATCCTATTCTTGGCAGATTGGTGTTTCCGTAGCTCGGGAAAGATGCATTCGCCGCCTGCCGTCTCGATCAACTCCTCAACCCAACAAATTCCTGAGATAAGCGGCTCATGCCATTCCTCAAACAGGACTCGCGGGCGATGAGGAAAGCGCGAGGCTGAGTCGCGAATTGCATCCAACTCAGTCTGCAACATCGCCACCAGCGCACGAGCTTTTTCTTCACTGCCGATGATACGTCCAACAGTCAGGATCATCTCGAGGATTTCCGCGATGCTGCGCTGATTGAAAGCCATCACGGTTACGCCGCGCCGAATCAGCTCAGCTGCAATGTCGGCTTGCAGATCCGAGAAGGCGAAAACAAGGTCTGGCTCCAGCCCAAGAATCTTGTCGAACTTGGCGTTGATGAATGCGGAAACCTTCGGCTTTAAGCGCGCCTCAGGAGGTCGCACGGTGTAGCCGGACACACCGACAATACGTTCTTGCTCGCCGAGCAGGTATAGCGTCTCGGTTGTCTCTTCGGTGAGACAAATAATGCGTCGTGGGTACGATGTTAAATGGTCAATCATGCGCGTTCGCT